>JAABUP010003340.1_pt1 | contig 28490 bp, 38 predicted proteins | sample 5559201 | NCBI WGS metagenome assembly JAABUP01 (sample SAMN10711887, study PRJNA513373) | rock metagenome | isolation source: Antarctica rocks | place: Antarctica | reverse complement strand
TGATCCTGGAGACTGTCATTTTTGACACTTTGGTTGCCAGCATTTGCAATAGCATTCCATCTTGAGCTGAAAATTGAGGATTGTCAGCCAAGAACACTGCTAGGCCTTTGAGCTGCTGCCTTGCATCACACAATGATGGGGCTTTGATAGTCTCCTCAACAAATTCCTCCTCGACATCCAAGTCTGAGTCACTGTCAGCTGGGTCTTCATTGACAAATGCGGGCCAGTTCAGGCTTCTTTAGTTGCGTTTGCAGCAGTGCATTCAGCTTGTCCTTTGACAGACTTGTATGCTCAACAGCTAGTTGACACATCTCTCAGCTGCACACGTTTTCGAGACATTTTAGCGTCGGCAGGGGCTGCAAAACATGTATGTGCTCTTATGTGGCTGATTGGACGCGGTTTGACGCACCTAAGCGCAGCAGAAACGGCCTACAAGCGCGTTTTGCCGACACTGGCCAATCACTATACAGCGACATTTGGCCAATCGTTGTATCGGGCGTCGTTGCTGTTGTAGGGAGGGAATTTGCAGTGCAAACCAACCGTTTTCGGAAATTTGGTCGTTGTAACGCGATTGTCAGTGTAAAGGGCGTCGTTGTAAGGCGCTTTTATATATAGAACGGAATTGGTTTTCTGGCGTTACAGGTACACCGTAAATACGCCGTACTTTACGCCGTCTTTTGCCGTACCTTACGTCGTCACTCTCGCTGAGACGACTGACTGCTGCGACTCGCTGCTGCGACGCACCAGACGGTTGTAGTCTCTCCCGGTTCCTGATTTCCCAGCATGCGCATCTGTATCATGTTTGCGCTCCTTCTGCTACTGAGTTTGCAAATGAATCGCTCGACGCCAGAACTGTTGAACAATCAGGATAGCCTCGCTGCCATGCAACAGCAGGTTCAGCAACGTGACATCGCCGAACGCCATCGGTGAGCTTGATCATATGTCGATGATACGCTGATCCGCGATCTGCAATGCTAGATCGTGCCTGGCACCGATTCAAGACTGACCGTGCGAATTTGGCATACGGGCAATAGTTGCTGCGAGCTTTCCTGCCAGCTCGCGTTCAAACATACAACCTGCTGTGCCGCTTGCACCTGCATGCAGCGCTTCGACATTGTTGAGGTGAGTTCACGCGCCAGCTGACATTGTTCACGACGCGCTATCTTACATGTCTATCTTATTTCTGATACACGTTTGCAGGCTGCCGGCTGTCGTTGTCGGCCAGCGAATGCTGCTGCTAAGCACATGCTTGGGCGGCAGCACGTTGCTGATGAGAATCAGGTGAATCCACACAATTTGGGCCCGATGCACTATAAGTGCCGGTGTTGCTAGGCCTTGCACTTCATGCATGAGGATCATGTTGGCAAGGCGAAGTTTGGTGAAGCAACTTTCAGCCAGTGCTGTAAGCGTGGCAAGGAGGTGCTGCCTGCCTTGAAGCCCACTCCTCCTGTGCTGAAGAGTCTCATCTGCAAGCAGAGACCTGGGTTTTTGGCTTTTTCGAAGAACATTAGGTCTTATAGTTGTGCTTTCCAGATGGCATCATCAGGTGAGATTTTTCTGCACACATGTTCCTGCTACCAATACACACCTGCATACAAATGTGTATTGGTAGGAACAAGAGAGCAGTTATAGCGTCATGGACAGCTGTGTTTTTTGTGTGTTGTGCATCATGCACATGTGCATCTTGCAGCTAATGTCATCAATATGTGCAGGTATCAAAGACAAAAACAGGGAACGGCTTCCGACATGCGACACAACTTTTGGGGTTCAAGGCAATGTACATCATTACATAGGCCTCGCATGATTAGCTCCAGGTGAGAAGCTTGGCTTTTTGCAAATGTACACGTATGATTCAGAGCATGAAGCGGCAAACTGCACAATCAGCCAGCTAGGGGTCCAGCTGGACGGCGATCTCATAGCACTGTTGCAAGAGGAGCTTGATGGGTTCAATGCTCATGTACAGATGTTGAGAACATTCAACATATCTGAGCGGGAACCCCGTTCTCAAATTGTGCTGTTTTCCGACACAGGTGGGGATTGCTTCTAATTGCTGTTAGACATTTGTTTGCCTTGAAATTTGCCTTGAACTTTGTTGCAAGTTGGGCAAACTGTGTGCATGAGCAGTTACAGATCTATGATTGTTACATGCTGTTATCATGCTTTGAAGTACAGATAGTTGACTTGATGTTATCTCATCGTAATATATGGCAGGGTTGGATTTGACCATCTTTTGTGCTGCTGCAGGCAAAGTAGACGGCAATGTGTACAACGTCTCCCAAAGTGATGAGCTAGCGGCAATCATCCCAGGCCGATTCACCTATGGAGATCAATTGGACTCCCACAACTTTGTGCGTGACATAGTGTTGGTCCCCAACAAGGGTGGTGTGCAAAGGATTGATGATAGGCATCTGTTGTTTGACCCTTTGCACTTTGTGTTTGCATTCCTCACTGGAGAGATGGGTTGGAGGCCTAGGATAATGAAGTGAGGAACAATTAAGTCATAATTGGTTGTGGAAGTTGGCCAACATCTTTTGACCAAACGTGGTGCAGTGTAAAAGGAAATTTGTTGTTTTCTTTGTCTGACTATTGCACTTCATTTCCTGTCAGCACCTTTGTCTCAAAATGGCACTTTGTATACTTTCAGGATTATTGTTTCTTGAGTGGATCAACAAAGATGTTCTTGGTTTGCAGGGCAGTAACGGCTGACAATGCAGCTGTATTGGCCTCATGTTGGCGCAAGGCGCATGATCATACCCTTTTTGTGCAGTTGCATGGCAATATTGAGACTCTGTATATGGTTGCAGGAGCTCGAGCTGATGTTGGATTGGTATGTGAGAACGGAGGCGCTGAATTTGGATTGGTTGCGCAAGAACCTGTAACGTTTGTTACCATACAAGCTGTAATACTGTAATTTACAGTTATTCACTGATGACTAAGATGCACTGCATGTGACGGTGCTGTACTCAGTGCTAGCTTCAGGAGTGTATTGGTGACTCACCCTCATATTGTGAGGTAGACAGATGTCATGTACTTTATCTTCGCATTCTCTTATATTATACATTAAACTGCGCAGCCTTTCAATGCTGCTGCACACCTCACAACGGTATCTGTCTCGATACCTCCACTGCGGAGTACGACTACACGCTACAGAACCAGAGAACCACAAGAGCAGAGCTGTATGCATATTATGGTTCTCATATGGTTCTCTTATGGTTATGGCATCAGTAAAGTAACTACACATGTGTACTGTTGCATACAATTTTGCATTGTTCGCCCTTGGCCTCCATTTCAATTTTGTTACAAGCATTGCACTTGAAGTACATCTTGAGTACTTTACACCCAATAATAGCCGGCATGTAGCTTGTCAGTATTTGCAATGCAGATGACATACGGTAGGTGGAACCATTTTGACGTAACTGGCACGCCCCAGACCTAATACCGTAATCGCATCAACCCTAATCGCAAAACAAGATCAGCAAAGCCTATCCAGTACCAGCGAAGCTGCACATCTTGCAAGCACGTTGACTTCGTGGTAATTCGCGCAGACTGTGCCCTAACTGGTGGTGATTTTGGCGTTACTTACTTCGAGCGTACATCCAGCTGTTGGAGTGCCAGTCGTCGAGCAGTTCCGTTTGCTGCTGGCTGATCAGTGCTGCACGCCTCGGTTGACTTCTGCACTATGGGAAAGAAATCGGCCCAAGCGGACAAGGCCACGATCAAAGGAAGCAGCAGTCGATCTGATGCGTCGCATGTCCTGCTACCCAACGGAACCAAGGTACACATTTAACGCAGGCGCAACGAACTTGTGTTTCGTATGAAACCATAGCCAGGCTGCATACACTGCGATCGACACTTTAAGACACGGTACGTCACTTTGCCGATCAGGTACCGGTTGCCTTGCCTCCCGGCGTCGACCCACAGACAGCAAAGCACGTCATAGAGTATTTGAAGCAAAATCCAGAGGCAGCGCAGCAGTCTTACCTGGAAGCACAGCGAATTCTGCATACACCGGGCATGGCTGAGTCGATGCTTAGTTCACAGACACAGACAGCTGCCGACCCAGCGTACCAAGAAAGACTGACAGCCATGCAAGAGGACCCAGACCTCAGAAACGTGTTTGATGACATCAAAGCCAATGGTGCTGGCGCTATGGAGAAGTACTGGAATGACTCAGAGCTTATGACAAAAATTTCTGAAAAGATGGGTGGTATCAGGTTGCAAAGCAATAAGCCTGCAAAAGGGTCAGCATCGCAAAAGGCAAGCTTGCTGGTCATTCTTGTAGTGTTCCATCACCTTGCACGGAGTCTGCATCTAGCTGCGTGTCAGCTAAACGTCTGTCATGGCACTTCATAAATTGTCAGCCGTCCAATGTCATGCCAAGCGCCTGAACCAACCGTGGATTTGGCTGCTGTCTGCATCATGTTAGCAGCCAGACATGTATACATGTTGTTTTGACATTACATCATCATTGTTCAGGAAGCACAGACACTCCATGAGGCAGCCAAAATGGGCGACATTGAAGCTACAAGACGACTTCTCAATGAGGTATAAAAGTCAGCTGATTGTGTTGCAAACATTGCAATTTGAGCTGAAGGTCCCCCTGCAAATCAGGCTCTCCATGTGCAAGCTAACATCATACATGCAGTTGCCTGAGCACACATTGCCATACAGAGACAACATGCAGCATCATGACAAAGACTGGGGTCAATACATAGCATCAGCATCAAATCATCAGCGGTGTCTGAAGTTGAATTTTCTTGTTGGCAACAGCATGATCAGGCTACTAGCAACACGCAAGAGAAACAACACTATGCCTTCATATGGCCACACCTTTGCTAAGTGTACCTGAATATTCTGCTTTCTTTACTACACAGATTTACTGTGCTGCTTTGTTTACTATTCTGCAGCTGCACTCACAATGTCTTTCATTAGACTGCTGCTGCTGCTGCTGCTCATGCTGTAAGCCCTAGTGTGTCTCAGGGAGCTGATGTCAATGAGTCTGATGCGCGGGGAATTACAGCCCTGGGATTGGCAGTTGGCTACAACAAGGTTGCGCTTGTCAAGGTGCTGCTAGAAGGCGGAGCAGATGTCTCCAAGACTGATGCCAAGGGCAGCACAGTACTGCATTACGCCGCAGGTAATGGTAGTTATCAGAAGAGCCTTCTGGGGCACTGTGTTTTTGCTTGCGTACTTTGTTGGCTGTTTCCTTGGTGCATGTCATGAGCAGAAGGAAGACGTAGCTGCTGCATGACAAATTCAGACTTTGATTGCACACTGCAGCAGACTTTGTCAAGCACCCACTTAGAGAGGTCCAGATATCAAGCTGTGCTGCAATGATCGTGCCTCTACTGCTGTCTGGAGATATTCTTTGTTGCTTATTCAACAAGCAACAGAGTTCAATCCCAGAACTCTGTTGCTGTTGCATGTGGTGTCGTGCCATCATGTTGTGTTACCAAAACATGAAAGGCAGAGTGGCCTTGCTGTTTTAGGCCTGGCAACTCGGTTGGTGTTTAAAGCTTGCCTGACCACGTTTTCCTCCTGTCATTACAGGGTATGGCCGTAAGGAGGCTGCAGAACTACTGCTAGATGCTGGAGCTGACATGACAGCCAAGAATGATGCCGGCCAGCTTCCAATTGATGCTGCACGCGTCAACAGAGAAATGCACATGGTCAAATTTCTGAAGAGCCGGGGAGGGGCAGACAAGGGCACTGAGGGCTCCAAGTATCTGTAACCTGCTACAGCTCAGCCCAGCACAGTCCACTGCCCTTGTTGCCTCATGTGGAATATCCACTCGGATCAATTGAGATCTGCCTCACCAGCACCCTGGGTGACAGCTACTCAGCTACTCAGACTACTCGAGGTCACCCTGCAGATGACTGTCCATGACTAATCTTGATGACAGCAACACATACCAGAACAACGGTAGCGTCCATCTCACTGGAAGCTTCAAGCAAGGCTGCTGCTGGCACCTTGGGTGCACATGGTTGAGAAGTCTGTGTCATGAGCAGGCCTGGAGTCTTTTCTTGTTTGTGAGGCAAGCGTTTCATGAATTTAAGCATAAATGGTCAAGCTGCTTCACCGCATCAGCACATCTTGTATTGGGAAGGCATGAGGAACAGAAACTTTGACAAGAGTTGTAGATAGGCTTACTCGGAGTAAGGAGTCCTAAGTGCTGATGAGACATGGCTGTTGATAAAAAGAATGTCTTCTTCTTTTGCTTTCTCTTGTTCTTCTGACACACAGTAGCAGCTCAGGCGCACACAGCTGGCAACTTGCTCACTGAGCAGAATGCATATGCTTCTGAAATGATTGCAGTTGATTTTGCGGTGATCTTGATGGGCAGTTGGTCATCAACCCCACCGTGGGCTGTGTTTATTGCGTTAGGAAAGCATGCATGGTTGAAAAGGTCCGGGCCTTCTCACTGTGTCCTCAACTTTGACCAGAAAACAAGAGACAACACCAGATCCCATTTTTGTAGCTTATAATTATCATTTGGAAACGTGACCCATGCTCCTGTCATCCCTCTGACCTGTGGCATAATATGCATTGCAGCAACGTCATGTCTCATCATCCATATTCAACACATGTATTCATCAGCTTCCATTTTAGAGCTCTCTGTGCGCGACTTTTGCTAGCTGACTGCAGGCATAACCTTGGACGCTGTCTGGTTGCTAGGGCTTCTGTCAGCAACTGTGACAAGCTTAACAGTCCTTGCCAGTCATGTTGGCATGTTGTCCGAAGCACCTTTCTTCGAGACCTAGGTGTAATCTGCCTCCTCCAGCAGAGTCTGGGGCGGAAAATGTGGCTCTCGAACAGGTTTTCCGGGAACTTGTAGATGACTACAACCGCAACAATACCGCACTCCGAAAAACCCGCTTTGTCTGTAATCTTTCGAGCAACAACCTGACGCTTGATCACATCAACCACTTTGCCACACTGCTCGAAGGCAGCTCGCTAAGGATCTATGCCTTGGACCTTTCCTTCAATCACATTTTCTCAGCCTCTTGGGAGCCGCTTTTGAAAGCAATAGCACGCCTTTGTAGACGTGTAGAATACCTGCAAATGGGTGGCAACTACCTACCCGCATTGACTGAGACGGACGAGCTAAGCAAGTTGCAGATGTCAGGTCGTGTGAGCTTGGCACTGCCCATCACTGGTAGTCCTGCCACTCAATGGCACAAGAAGTGGGATGATATTGCAACGGATTTCGGCAGCAAAGCATACGACCCTGATGTCCCGCACTATGGGTAGCTGTGTTGTTACACTGTCCTGTTGATTGTTGTGTGCAATGTCACTCAACCAGCAACTTTGCAGGTGGAATCCACCATATTCCTATGATCATAATACACCTTGGTGGTAGCAGCCACAGCTCAGTGCAACTTTCAAGCACACGGCAGACTAGGCTGCAAGTAAGATTTTGGCAGCAATTGATGGCAGCTGCTGAGGTGCACACCATGCCTGCTTAAAATTGGTTCAGGCTAGCTCAGACGCCAGCGGGTGTGCCTGCCAGGTTGTGGCAGCTGCAGCTCAGAACGTTCTATTGGGAGTGCATCATTGCCAAGGCTCATGCTGCACACTAATGGATCTTTGACACCTCATTCAGATTTGAGAAGTCAATTTTGTTTAATACATTTTTTCGTTTCAACAGCAATGTTCTGTGATTTGCAGGAAGCTTCACCTTTGAGTACATCAACACCTTTCCATGCTTCAAGTCAGGCGGTGAACATTTGCCTTCGCAATAGCCTCAAGACCTTGCTTTCCCATAGCAACATCCAGCAGGTCAGGACTCCTCAAGCTGGAATAAGAGCTGCCCCCACCTCAGCAGAAGATGATCTGCACTCATACCAGGATGCAGGGTGATTCACAGCGTGGTGTCTAGTACGAAAAGTAGTTGCTGGGCATCAGTGGGCAAACATGTACAACAAGTTCCGTGATGACAGCTTGCATAAGCCACCCTTTGCCAAACGCTTTTTAGCATTAGGGTGCACATGGTGAGGATTTACCATGATGATTTAGCAAAACAGCAGTTGTGTCGCACAGACTTACTTGTTTCATGAGTACACTCTGTTGTTGAAAGTAACAATGCTGCTGCAAAGCAAAACACATACAAAGCCTCTGCTTGGTTTGACCCTTCATCAGAGGGGCCATGATTTTCTGAAAAACGCTTTTTGCCAGAAGAGCTGCTTCTGGCTGGAGGACTGCTTTGGAAATGACCTTGCAGACTTTTGGTGGACAAGCATTTTGGATTGCCATCCAGCAGATTTGCAAGTTTGTGCTATAATGGGGGTAGCGATGTGACAATTTGCGTAATTTGAATGTGGAATGCAGCCTAAGCTTAGGTGGATGCGCAGCACTCTACACACAAAGGAAAGTGAGTACCGGATGGGTATTCAATCTAGTTGTGCTCTGCACTTTGCACGATTTTTTTTAAAGCATGACAAAACACTGCATTCCACTGCATGCAGACACTCACAGACTCTGTAAGCGGTCTGTTACAGACCGCAATTACTGTGAAATGTTTGCTTTCCTTGTATGGGAGCTGCCCTCACCTCCTGCGGCCCTCTGAAACCCTCAGAAGTGGGCTTAGCAGGTGGTGGTGGTGGTGTATTATGTTGTTGACTTGCTACATGAAACAGACAAACCTTTTGGAATCCCTTCAAAAAGGTGGCAAAATCATAGAGTTTATGTCTGTCACTACAGCTGTATCCCTGCAACAGTCTCTTAATCAAGTTCCCTATATTTCTTTAAATTTCAAAAGAAACAATAGTAGCATTGTGTAAGAACACGCACGCACGCACGCACGCACGCACGCACGCACGCACGCACGCACGCACGCACGCACGCACGCACGCACGCACGCACACACACACACACACACGCTGAGCCCTCAACATGGCAGAATGATAGGGTTTTTCTGCTATGACTGACATAGATATAAATGTCCTACAAGGATTACAGAAGCTTCCGCAGCACTGCAGACCACATGCAGATCATGTAAAATGGAGTATGACTAAGTAATCTTAATCATTCCTGTGAAGTGAATCAGAGTCTGTAGTCAGCAAGGTACTTACATAGATACCGCACTGAATGGACTGCTCGCGCTCATCCTTCCAGAACTCCGACATGCAAATATGAGCAGCTTGTGAAACAGAGAGCCATGGTTACATCGTAAATTCAGCCATCAACAAGCCGGGCAACTGCAATGCCACTGATCAGAATGTCTACCTGAAGCACTGTTGGCAAACATGAGAAGAAAGGAAACATCTATGCCTTCTAGGGATCATAACAGAAGACTCCTGAGGCAGCAACCCAGAGCTGACAAGAGAGGCTTGGGTGTTCCAACACAAGTCTTGTTTTGGCATTGTGATGCTTAGCACTGTGATGTCACTACTGAGCGCCATGTTTTCGCTTGCGCTTGTGACCAGACTTGCTGCTGCTGTCCTTTCTAGTCCTGTGAGGTTTACTCCTGCCCTCCCTCATGCTGGAGACGTGCTTTCCCTCAGCCATCCTGCCCTGCCTACCATTCACTTGGTCTGATTGCTGTCCTGTGGCCTCACTGCTTTGGACATTTGTAAGCTGTTCTGCCATTTCTGTGTCTGGAATGGCCTTTCCCTCAGCTCCAAGCAAGGCTGCTTTTCTGGCAGCCTTCAGCATAGTCTCTCGTTGTTCCTACAATCAGCAGCCACGTGATTCACTGCAATGTGTGATCAGACTTGTTAGCTGGCTGATCTTACTCTGTCTGCCCCTTTCTGGGCATGGCGATTGACAGACTGTTGGATCATGACTGTACATTCAAGGCTGTTTGGCCCATGCTGTCAAGTGCACAGGAGCCCAGCTGGACCGCTGTGTTGCCTGGACCGCTGTCAAGAAAGGAATGCTGCATGAGGATGCTGCTCCAGCGCTATGTCACACTATGTTCAGGTGCACATGGACTGTGTACATTGCAGTGTCATACCGTATGGCGGTTTCACAGTCATTGTTTGTTAACTTTTCTGCCAAATCCAAAAAGACAGAAAATGTGAACTGTTTGACTGCTTGCGACACGAAGCAGCTGTGAAGCAGGAGTCTTGGCACCCTTGGCACAAGTGCTTCCTAGGTGGAGACTGCCGACGTGCTGCTGCTGTGCTGCATACATGACAGTCACCGATACAGCACAGCTGCAAAGCATGCATGTGCCAAGTATGCTATGGCACATTCTCTGTGCATGCCACCTACGGCAAAGCTGCACAAAGCAGGGTTGAAGCATTGGACTGACAACTGACTTGACTGGCCAGCGTTGTCTAGCACCAGCAGTGGCGTCCAGCATGTGCTGTTTTGTGGCAGCCATAGGAGCAAAAGCTGCATGCATGTCTTGATTGCCTTGGTGGAAGGGGTTGAGTCGTTTCAGGGGTGAACCATGCCAGTGCCATGCCAAATGCAGTGTGATGCAGCATGGGAAGCGATGGCGTGAATGGTTGCTGCTTATTTTCTCGTAAAATGCCACTGAACAATGCGCTTCCATATGTGAAGGCAAAGACACAATGATAAATCATTGTCTCACTAACCTGTAGCTTCTGTAGCTCAGGGTTGAAGCTGGAGAATGACATGTGGCCAAACTGGGCACTTGGCAGGGGATCACCTTCCGCCAGCACAGTGCAACCTGTCTGCTGCCCCTCAGCCACCCATTCGCTGTCATCCACGACTTTAACCTGGACAGAATACAGTCAGCACGCTTGGAAAGGGGAATGTAATGATGTGTGCTGTTTTGCCGTGTCTTGGCTGCAGGGTCATTGCTGTCTTCAAGTCTGCCTTGGAACAGGAGCCGGTGACAGTTCCTGATGTAGCTGTGCTCCTGGGCAAAATGCAGCAGACACAGATGCTCAAGCAGCATGTGACCCTCATGTTATTCTAAAGGTAATCAGGGGGTCTTTGCCATGCTCCTGATAATACCTCTGCACTGTGTCGGCTGGAGTACTCCTTTACGGCCTTTTCTTTGTTCACACCCAAAGTATGCTTGGCATGCTACAAGCGTAATCAAGAAGCCAGGGTGGAAAAGGCTGAATGTTTTGAAGATCTGACCTGTGCTGTGACAGCTTCCTTGACAACAGCCTTCTGTTTGCCGTGCTGCATGAATTTCATCTGCATGAGCCGGCTGCTGAAAGCTGGCTTCTTTGCAGGTACATCTGCCTTGCCTTCCGCCATGACAGGCCAGCCTCAAAGGCAACTAGATTTGACGGGCTGAGCTGGAGATGTAATCTGTCTTTTAGCTATGACTGCTTGCTTAGATTGCGTGTCAAGTGTTGGTGCAAGGAAAGCTTGAGGTGTGCAGCACAAAGCTGTGATGCAGGCAAGGTTCTGTTGCGGTGTGGCCTTTTTAATCTGCAGTCGGACAGAACAACACCAGGGACCAGCGGCAACTGTCGGGGAGCAAAAGGGAGGCTAGCCTGCTGCTTTGCAGCAGGTGAGTGAAGCCAGGCACCCTTGTGGGCCGCAGGGGCTGCTGCTGCGTGAACCTCCTCTGTTTTACGAACCTATCCAATGAAAAGGCCTTCTGCGTACAGGCTGTGGAGTTTGAAGGAGCACCCCCACAAAGGGTGTGTGTACCTCGTAGTAAGGGGCAGACAACCTGCCAAGATCACAATCTTCAGCATCCTTCACTGATTGACAACAAACAGAAGCTCATAGGCAGTTACGAATGCTGCCAAAACCGCATTGCAAGGTGGACTGTTCGGTGGCTACAGTGCAAACAAGCACATGCACGGCAGAGTGGAAAAATACGTTTTGCACCTGCTGCTAACGCACCTGCTGCTAACGCCGCAGATGTCAGCTCCTTTGTACACTATGACGATATTGACAAGTGGACAAAAGAAAGCGAGTGTTCGTCAGTCGCTTGATACGGAGGCCAAACCGTTGTCAGAAAGCAGCTGTTTATGACTAAAGTAGCAAAGCAGACTATGACATAAGTTGTAACACCATCACTGATGCCGATATATCGCAACAATTTCGTTGTGATAGGAAATTTGTAGTGTCAAATATGCTTGTTGCATGCTTGCTAATGCAAATCTTATGGCACAGTTTTCTAGGGTGAGAGAAAAAATGCATGGTTTTTGCCGCGCTGGTTGGCGAGAAGATGGTGTGAACGTGTGCCATCGAATCATATGCTGCACGGACACGTCGTGTACCTGTGCTAAGGAAACCTGACCAGACACACGACTTCAGCTCTGTCCAACTCGTGGGACATAAGCTACTGAGTCAAATCAAGTTCCCAGTCGCAACTTTGATACAGCATAGAGAGAGAAGGCAAGTCTGTGCTCCTGAACCGTTGTGAGGCATATTACAAGCTGAACGTCGAGTAGACTTTTCCAAAGTTGTGCCAGAACTTAGCAACACCGCAGGTGTACAACCAATCACACTGTTATGGGCTTCCGTATGAAGATCTTGTGAAATAGAGCAGTGGCAGTGCTTTGTAATCTTGCAAAGCTTTCAGCAAGAGCTGTTGCTGTGACTGCAGATGGTGAGGACTGTGCTCTGGGGTCAAGTCTTTGACCACTCCCGTGAGCCCGAAGGCTGGAATGAGTTTGAAACAGAGGACACAGCTGACAAGCGTGAGGTGGCAGATCAGCTGCTAGAAGATGGCAATTTTGCTAGTCCTCCAGAGCTAAGACTCCTGTCCTCTAGTAACGCTTGGCGTAATTGGGACAGGGTACAGGCTTTACCTGCTGGTGATCTCAAGATCAAGGTCATTCACCATGCTTCAGGTGAGTTTGGACGTTGACCTTTGAAATCACCTGGGTGAGCATTTCACAGCGTCTGAGCACAGTCAATGCCTCTTACCTTTGCCTGTGGCTGGAGAGGTTGCTGTTGTTCTCACAGCAGATCTACAAGGCATTGGCGCACAGCAGTAAAGCAGGTTTCAACACAAGCTCTGTGTGTGTGTAACAGGCTTGTTACATGATAGTTTGAACTGCATTGTAGAATTGCATGCACACTGTGCCCAAGGTGTCGCTTCTGCTGCAGATTCAGCAACTGTCCCTGCTGATGCGTATGGTGATGCCCGATCAAGAAGTAAGTAACTGTAAGTTACTTTTGCCTGATGTACGTCGGCCTTGCACTGAATTACTGCCCTGGCTGCAGAGCTTACTGACGCTATGGTGCTCATTGGATCACCTTCAGACTATGCCAATCAGATTGCTAAGCAGGCAGATCTAGCAACAGGGAAGGTCTTCAGTTGCTATCGTTCTAAGCACCGGCCTATTCCTCTGGCTTTGTTATACCCATGTTTTGCTGACTTCTGCTTGAGAACGTCAAGCACGGCTAGTCCCATGACGAGAGACATCCTGTTCACCACCGAGTTATGCCAAGCAATGCAAGGCTTTGCATCAGTACAGAAGCATAGAGAACTCTCTTTTGGCAAGCTGTTTCGTGAGTACCTACAAGGCATCTTATCACCCACAGTGCATCTCAAGCACCAGATGAGAGGGCAGAGCATTGTTGACATCAGACTTCAGGCCAAGGTACGATTTCAGGCAGCTCAGCAAGGCTGATCTGTTCATGAAACCTGAGCCTCTGTACAGCATTTGTCTTATGAGGGCCATTATTACAGGTTTCAGATCAGTGGGTGACTTTAGTTTACATTGAAGTGAAGCGCGAAGCAGGCAAAAGTGGAGACGCACAGCAGCAGGGCATGGCTTACCATTTGAAAGATCATGCAACAGAGGCATTCATGGAAACATGGCAGACTTTAAGACCGGCTCTCCTGATCACGGTACAAAGCGTGGACACATCACACAAGCATCATGCACACTTCTTGTTACGCACTTGCAGTAGCTGCAGGCTTTGCTTGTATCATCACCAACTGATCTCTACCTTTCACATGGATCTACCATGCAGGTTGTGGGGCCAAGTGTGCGTGTCTTTGGCTTGTGCTTGGATGCCACTTCCACAGGAATATGCGAGCCGCTGTCACCTGCCATGGACATGCTACTCATGCTGCATATGCCTGACTTGCTTGCAGGTTTGGCCACCTTGTTCAGCTCTATGCCCAAATTGGTAAGTTTGACAAAGGTGCCATTGTCAGCCGTATGCAAGGTAGCCCAAGGCTACACAGACCCCTGCTATAGCAGAGCACGAGCATTGCAATTGAACAAGCATCAGTATTTACAGATCATGACTGTGCACTGTGCATGCAGCTGGACATGGCTTGTCTAAGCAAGCTTTGCATCCTGTATGCATAGGATGCAAGCTGTTGTGTTCTACCCACCCCTTCTTTTCACCCACATGAGCCAGTACAACCCATAAACCCAAGAGCTAGGACTTCAGATCAAGGACACTTTGCTGATGCATTCATGTTCATTGCACTTTCCTCATATATCATGCACTCACAATATACACAAAAGGACCTAGGTCAAAAGCGCATGTTGTGCCACTGTGGTCCAAGCAGCCATATGTTGTCACAAGGAGAGCTATCCTCTGACAACCCCAAAGCTGCTCATTTGACAATCATACTGTTGGGCCCACTGCATGCCATTTGTGTTGTTTCTTGTCACCTTGATGTCATATTTTGCAATTGAAGACAGCAACGTGCAGGTGCAAGATTTGCGGGATCATTATGTGCAAGCTGCTGCTGAGCCCAGAAAGCTGCGATTCTTGGGCAGAAAACAAGAGCAGCTCCCCTTTACACTGTGGGATCCAGACGTATGGACAGACGCCTGTCAGCTTGGACCTGCTAAGTCCCACAAGCTAGTGTACTTGGCAACAGATCAGCAAAAGCAGCAGTATGTTGTCAAGTTCACTCAGCGATATGGTGTGGATGCACATGAGGCATGGGCAACAGCTGAACTTGCACCAAAATTGCTAGAACAACGGCAAGTTGCTGGCATGTGGCAGCAGATTGTCATGGAGTATCTGCCTCCTGAGCTGCCTGATACATCTGGTTGGCTGACTCTGCGTTACCTGATGCAGCCTCTTGAGGAGCAACTCAAGGCTGCACCTCAGCAGCTGGTATTGGCACCAGAGTTGCTGCCTCAACTTATCCAGCAAGCAGAGCTGTTGTTGTGCGACGCTCATGCAGTCCCAGTTTCTGGCTTGCCTGCTGCTCATGGAGATGCTAGGCCCGACAAAATCATGGTCTGTGTGAGAAGTGGAGAAGTACTCAAGTTGAAGCTAATTGACATGGACTGGGCTGGTGTAGCAGGAAGGGTTGTTTATCCTGCATTGCTCAACAAGAACGTTGCATGGCCAGACGGGGTGGCGTCTGGCAAGGTGCTGGAGCAGAAGCATGATGTTGACTTGTTGCGTCTTCAATGCAACAAGACCACACAGTTTGTTGTGAATGAGTGGAGAAAGATGTTCTTGACAAGTGTTCAAGTCAGTGAGATGGATGTGGACCGAGAAGGTAATCGTACTGGCACAGCTATTTCAATGGCACAATATTGCTTTTGTTATGATAGGATACTGTGAAGGTTTCACCATGTGTGTCACAGCATCAGGCATCCCTGGATTGTGAACATTGGCTTAGCCGACTGCCGATTTGGCCATTATAATGAAAGCTACGATGCACATGTACACAGGTCAAAGGGACCACAGCTCAACACCAACTCGAAGTGCTTCTGTGACAGCAGCTTCTTGGCACACAACGTTGTTTGCGATTTTCATGTGCGGATGCAAAAGTGGTAAAGGGATTGACACTGCAACCTGTGAGTTGTTTAACAGTACGAATTTGTGATGGGCAGTGTGTTTTCAAGGGTACAGCAAGTGGACAAGTCAACGTTGATGTGATAAGGACTTGAGAAACTAAAAAATGTGTTTAAGGCTAGCATTAGCCAGTCAGCGCTGTCAACAATGCATATATTGAAAGTTGATCTGAGTTAGAGCAGACTGCCATTTCGCGCTGTTTGAAGTGCCATTTGCGTGGGTGTCATTTGCTGCCACTCCTCCACTATGTGAACACAACTGTGGGCCTAAAACACGTACACTGGTACGTACCACATACAATTTTGGCTGCGATGGGTCACACTACAAATGGGGTCCAACTTCGCCAGTACTTTGCCGGCAAAGTAACACGCTGTCACCAGCATCCTAGCCCACTTTGACAACATGCAGAAGCGCAGATAAATCGGCGAATGATGCCAAAGCTGCACTGCTGTGTGATGGCTAAAGTGCAAACACGCACCTGCACCGCAGAGTCAAGAAACACAATCCGCACCTGCTGCTAACACCGCAGATGTTGTCTCCTTGTACACTGAGACGAGTATCAGCAGGTGGACTACACACCGTGAAATTTTCTCGATCAGGTTCATAGAGGCCAGACCGTTGACAGTACTGAGCAAAGCAGCTGATCATGACTAAAGTAGCAAAGCAGCTGATCTGTGACTTACGTTATGACTAATGTAAACTGTGATAGCACCATCAGACTGTGTGGAGTCGTTGCTCTCATAACACAACAAATCCTGCATAGGACATGTGTGTTGTCAAATAATGCCATTTGCAATGCTGGCAAACTAGAAAATGCAAAGCATATGCCACGATATTCCAAGCTGAGCGAAGACTGCATGCTTTTCCAGCGGTTGGCGAGAAGAGATTTTTCTCTTCACGATTCAGTCTTGATGGCAAAGCAATATCCTGAGCTGCTTATGGGATTTTCTAGCTCTAAAGGCTGGTGCATGGACCAGGCTCTAAACAAGGTCGTGGAAGTGAAATGTGGCATCCAGCACCAGACACATCTGAGTCTCAGGCGCGTGGACATGACTGGGTCCAGCTGCGCTTCAGGACCTGCAGGTGTGTTTACACGTGCTTGCAAAAATGAGGACAGATGCAGCTGGACGGAATCTCAGGTGACTGAGGTATGGCTGTCTTGGGCCATACATGAAATGCTGGCCAGGTTGGATGCAACAGCTGCAGGTATTATCAGATCCCAATGTTGTATTCCTTTATATTGGTAGTGTTGAGAGAACACCAGTGTGGAGTACGTGCAGAAATTATGAGAGGGTGGGCATGATCACAAATGGATCTTGTGATAGCATATAAGGTACAGCTTGAGCATTGCACTTACAGCGCAGAGAAGCTTCTGTACACAACTCTGGACACATACATGGTGTTGTTTAGATTACAGAGACCATACAAATGAGCATACTTCTCTGACACATGCCAATCTAAAAGACATACAGGAATGTGACCCTGTTGAATCAAAACCAACCTGGATGTGTTTCACAATTGTCAGTGCCATGTTTGCTTTGTGATGTTGCAGCCACAACTTCTGCATCCATAGCATCCCAAAGATTGCATCAAAGCTGACTGCACATCGCAAAAGCTGCAGCAAAGCTGAGCCCTGACAGACTGCCAGACAACGGCGCATCATCATTGCCATGCTTTGCAGCCTCCCGAATTTTACTGCTACTTCACTTCTTCCGTGTTGCCGCTTGACCAACTAGCAAGGCTGGCTAGATAGCAAGGCTGATACCCATCTGGAGAGTCCTGTCTTGAGGCAAGTCCCAGTTCTCTGACACACTGATAGACAGAATCTGAGCTAGCGGCCCATACACCCTGCAAAGCAGCATTTCCCGGATTTGCAACACTAAGGAACAAAGCAGCAGGTAACAGCTGCTGGGCCCGGCCGCATCATGCTTGTTGTGTTTCTTTCGACAACTCAGGCAGAGTGCTGCCTGTATTGCTGTAGACACACTGCACAGCAGAGGCGGCTGCCAGACAGCAATGAGCATACATACGTACATGGGCAGTCATGTTCTGCAGCATGACTTATCTGGATTAGTATCAATGGTCCTGCAAAGCTGCAACAAGCTGCCCCGCTGCATAGTATATGTCCATGTGACAGTGATGAAGCCATGCTTTCTCATAGGCAAGCAGCGCAGTTGCTCACCAGTTGACGAAGCCAGCCTTGAGCACATTGGCCACTGTAGCGTTGCCACTACGGTCCCCAGAAAGCTTGGAGCTCATGATGACATATATCACGCGGTCCTGGCACAAGCTGTTGATGTCAAAGGCCCCTTGCCTATCCACCTGCAGCAACAAATGTGCTTGGGGCGTCAGTCACAGACCAGGCATTTAGAGTCGGTTGCTGGGTTCAACCTGAGCTTATTGCTTCAAAGGATACATAGACATGTGTATATGGTCACATCTCACAGGATCCTGTTCAGGAGACACTAACCATCGAGAATCCTATACGTGACGGGCAGTTTGCACAGGCCCTGCAGCATACCTCCTTCAACAAGGCTGCCAAGAAGGTGTCCCCCTGAGACACCTTGTCCTGGTAGCCATAGCGCACAATGCACTGCACCACCCCTGGGCAGTTTGGCACATCACGCAGCAGCAGACGCTCTTGTGGTGACACAGATGACACTGGTACCTATAACAGCGAAACAGCCCTTGCATCAGTCAGAAGTGGTAATAAAGTAACGATGATAGTAACAGTAAGCGCCCTGTCAACAGCATCACTATTGCATTTGTAATCGGCAAGATTCACAGCAGGACAGTGGCACCTGCATATAGCATGTGCAAAACTGCTTGCCCATGTTGCAAGATCACTGCAATGCACTGAAGCGTTTGAGGGGGGGAATGTAACCAGACAGCTACACACATGGCTACAGATGTCTTGTCCAAGACTAGACCTCTTGCAATCCCAATTGCAGACGTGAGCACATCCACAAATATGAGCAACATGCCTGCATATGGACTCATTTATGGTGTGACGTACGTAAGCACGTAAGAGGCCGAAACCTACATTGCGTACAGTGACGATCACTGAAAGCTGAGGGAGAGCATTCAGGCGCCTCACAAACTTAGCCAGCACTGTCGGGCAGTGACGCTCGTCGTTCTGTTCACTGTAGAACAAGCCCAGCCCCGGCAGGCGAGTGAGGTCGTAGCCAGCCTGTACGTTCTGGTAGATGGTGGACAAAGCAGGTGCAAGCTGCGCTGCTTGACTCCTTGGCGACATCACATCAGAGTAATTCTCCTGCAACGGTATATTGCCACCCCTTTGTTACGGCTTGGTGGAATGTATGCTATACAAAGAAACTTTTTGTATGGGAGGATACTCTGCATTAATGGAAAATGTTTGCAATACCTTTTTCCACCCAGATCGATGTCAAAGCAAGTTTTGATGCATTGGTAAATCCTGCGCAGATCCTGGAATCTTGCAAAAAAATCCTGATACCTGGTCACAACGCAGTGCCATAGCACAATTTGCAGTCTAGCGCCATGCAATGATGTACTGTAAAAGCGCACACAGTATGTGAAGAAAAAAGCAAGCATGATCACATACTGTTTTGATTGTACAAAATTTGGTAATGTATGCACTTCACGTCGAGTAAGGAGCCTCACTTCGTGCTCAACTGCGTACTGGCGCTTGAGGCTTGTGCCCAGGAACCAGATGTAGCTGAAAAGGCAGACTGCAGCAGCCACAGTGACGGCAAACCATCCTCCCAATGGAATCTTAGTCAGGTTGGCAGTCCAGAAGATGCTGTCTATGAAGCCAAAGAGCAGCAGGAAGAGTATGGGACAGATCAGTGGCAGCTCCCACACCACAATCATGGCTAATGCTATCAGAAGGTCAGTTCCCATCATCTGCAAGCAACAGCACATTGTCATCATGCACATTTGTTTTTTCCCACCTTTTTAACAAAAAGGGCTTTCTTTCTTTTTCATTCACATGTGGTTTTGCACTCAACGCCCATCTCATCTGCAGCAACAGACGCCATAGTGTACAGGCATCTTGTCTACTTTACCATACATGGGCGTAAAGCAGGGAAGGCCAGCGTGAATGTGTCATTACAGCAATTTGAGCAAGCATGCCGTTAGAATGACACAAAGCTGTACATTTAAGCAGCTCCCTGGAAGCTACGTCATGCAGTGCAACTGTGCTGATACAATATACACACTGCAACCGGTTCACACCTACCTGGCTTCAGCTGGCATAGCATTTTATTACTGTATTCAAAGCTATGACTCTTGTTGATAGTATCATAGTTATAGCTATTATCATTATGAGTTGTTTCCTTACCATGACAACCAGCACACACACACACACACACACACACACACACCGACACCGACACACACACACACAGCAGGACCTGCTGCTCAGCACGCTTGACTTACCAGAGTGCTGACACAGACGCCATATGAGAATCCCAAGGCAATGGAGTTCTGGAAGATGCCCACAGCAGCAATGGTGAAAGCTCCAATGAACACGGTCACTGCTGGAATCCAAATCTGCCCGGCCACCTACAGTTGTACAGATGTTCAGTCACCATGGCATGTCTGACTGAATCTTGGACTTGCAGATAAGACTGACCCACCGGCCCAGCTTTCCCAACTTGTAGAGGGCTGAAGAGCCACTGCAGAAGTCCTACTATTGGCTGTGCTGTGCACATGCTCCAGGGTGTATGGCAGGAGTAATTCAAATCACAATCGCAATTGCTTGTGCCCTTTAGCGTATGACTGTGCAGGCCACTCTTTAGATGGTCATTGGCACAAGAGGTCACGCTGCAGGTAAGGTACATGCAAAGCGTGCTCATCCGCCACAGCAACAGCTGCTGACCTTGGTGCTAGCGTACATGGCCGTGCTTCTGAGGAAGCATCTCAATGCCACAGCAAAAGCTGCTCACCTTGGCGCTTGCGCGTATGACTGTCATTCTTGCTAAGCACCCCAATGCCATGGCAAATGCTACCTACCTTGGTGCTTGTACTTATGACTTTCATTCCAGGTAAGCACCCCAACGCCATGGCAAGAGTTGTCCACCTTGGTGCTTCTGTGTAGTGTGTACAACTTCTATGCTGAGCAAGCACTGTAATGACACAGCAAAAGCTGCTCACCTTGGTGCTCGTGTGTATAACCTTCATTCTGGGGAAGCATCTCAATGCCATGCTCTGCCTCACAATGCTGTAGGCGGCAGAGATCATAGTTTGAGATGCCACACAGGCCGCCAGGACCGCCACCACAAAGTAGAAGTAGAAGAAGCCGTCCCCCCAGGGGATAGAAGCAAAGAAGGAGGTGGCGTAGCCGCTTGGGTTCTTGATCAGCCATGCTGATTGGCCAAAGTAGGAGATCATGACCGATGGGTACAGGATGCCAATGAAGGCAATCTGCAAGACACGGGTGAGTTGTTGTGCGTGACTGTCAACATCAAAGGGTGACTGTCAGCATCAAACAAGGTGACGATAGACCTTGTAGGGATGCTCACGACAGACTGCTTTTGAGAGACAAGGCTTGCCCTGCACGTACCTAGCTCATCATGAACTGGAAAGCGTAATGACTACTACTACTACTACTACTACTACTACTACTACTACGATCATTGTCAGCAAACAGGATTCTGGTTCCCAGAGCCTGGTTGGCTCAAACCTGAGTATCTGTAATTTTGGCTGGCAGGACAACAGACATGGAGTTGCTCAAGACCAAGATAGACATGTAACAAGACTGCGACTGCATGCTGTACATAGTTGCTCACCATGTAGTAGACACAAATCACAGCTTCAAGACTACTTTTGTGAAGAGATGGGCCTGATATTGCAATGCATGCAGATTACAGATGCCCACAGCAGCTCAACATCACTGGACAGAACAGAGAAAAGAAAAAAGAAAATACTATGCCTTTTGGTGTTGATGAAAGAAAAGCCCGAGGATGAGATACATTGGGCTTCCCTGTATGACAGAACAGACATGTGCTTCACAGCACAACAGGAGCACTGAACTACTCTGGGCAAGGTCTTAGCATGCTTCAGCATCAAGGGACTGACCCGAATGGATTTCCTGGTGAAGTGCCCCATGTCAGCATAAGATGCTTCCGCACCGGTGAGGCACAGGAAGATGCTGGCAGTGGAGCGCCAGGCCAGATCAGCTGACACCCCTGATGTAAAAAACCTGTATAGGTAGTATGGGTTGATAGCCTGCAGAAACAGCGTTCCACTTGTTGCACACCCTGTCATTAGTCTTGGTGCAGAGCATGACAGCAAGCTGGTACCAAGACCTCGCACATGGCGTAGTTTTCATGCATGACAGTGATGCCTGACAGACTGCATGTATGGACACAGCAACATATGCCACAAGTCACAAAACAGCAACTCATACGATTCGGTTCAGTTGCAGGGCTGCATTGGAAGGGCTACCTGCTGAGTGTGCTCAGCAAGACTATGAGGGTCGAAGTGTGAGATCCAACAGGGAGAACAAAGCTCTACAAGCAATAGGGAGGGTGACTTTACAGGACAAAGTCAAACTACAAGGTATTCAAATCACGGGGTAGACCAACAGCTATGAGACGCCGTAAAGGGTAGGATCAATGTCATGAGACTGACCTTGCCAATCCATGGTGCAAAGACAGCGATGTTGTGGATGCCCACCACGATCTGGAGCAGGAACCACAGCAACAGGATGGGGGCATACACACCACCAAGGTACTGTGACCCCAAGGGCTGCACTGCAAACAGCAGGGCCAGGACCCCCATGGAAATGCCGGCTATGGAAGACTGGGGGAATGATGGGGCCTTGACTGAGATGGCCCCAAAGGCACCCAAGACTGCAGCATACCCCCAGCTTCAGCATAGTATGCCTCCTATCTTACACAGCAACTCTCTGTTTGCCATTGCTTGCAACATAAGATCATGCAAGAAAGGAAAAAGAAAAGAAAAGACTATGCTTTTTGTCGTTGATTTGAGAAAAGCCCTAGGACAAGATATGTTGGGCTTCCCTGTAGGGGTAACATCATGTAATGTATGTGATAATATTTGCATGGGAAATGAGGCAGTTGTGCACAGCAGGTTGCATGACAGAGAACAAGCCAACAATGGTGAGTGAGAGGTTGGGCTCTGCCATGAGTATCCCATAGACCCCTACCTGTCTGTGCAGGTGTGAGCACACCATCTACAATGACCATGGCAGTCATCATGAGAACCAGCAGTAATAACAGCGTCTGGGCCACCCTGTTGGTCCTGAAGAGCTTGCGCAGGGCTGGTGCAATCGTATCGCCTGTGCCCATCCTCTTCAGCAGTGTTTTCTTTGGAGCAGGACCGGCCGCAACGCCCTGCATGCAAGCAGTCAAGTTGATAAGGCAGAAGCTGTGAGCACATCCCTGAGTGATGTTCTTGGACCTGTTATAGCACCTAGTCGTCACAATTGGAAAGATGTGGCATTGCTTGTGCATGAAGCCTGCGATGTGCTTCACCATGACAATGCAATTTATATAGACTTGCTTTGCATGTGAGATGTGGTGGTGGCAGTGATCACAGCATTTGTGCCAACCACACCAGGCAAAAACAGGACAAGTGCCACACCCTGGTTTAGCAAGTGAACACAGATTTGGAAATGAGACAAGGTATTTAGTGTAAACAAGGAAAAGTAAACAAGTTTACAGATGAGGATGTGTTCCAGCTGTCACTGTGATGCATGCAGATCAATGTGACAAGATGTTTGGGGGTGAGTGGTCCTAGTACCTGTCGTGCATACTGCCCGCGGCTTGTTGAGTAGCGAAGCAGCGACAGGTCGTCTGCTGTGGGCTTGCCTTTCAAGCCAGGGTTGATTCCAATGAAACGACATAGCAAGGAGTATAGGGCAAAGGTGCCACCTACACAGGCAAGAATTTGTCAGCTATTGATATCTTGAAAGTCAAGGCACAGCCACAGGGCACAAAGGTTTGTGCATTGCTGAGCCTAAACAGCAAATTAATTGTGCAAAACAGCAATCTAAGTTGCACAATGATGGTGGGTCTCCTGGCCAATATGGCATACCTTCTCCATGATCGTCAGCACTCAGCACAACCAGCTGATACTTGACCAGCAGGATCAATGTCATACCCCAAAAGATGATGCTCATGGCACCAAGGACCTCATCTTCTGAAGGTGGCGCTGCAGAGAGACACAGAGCACTATTCAATACCTGCTGGTCATAGATTCAACTCTCAAGACTTTGAAACAAGTATGCTTACTGACCACGAAACACAGAGGACAAAGTATAGATGGGAGAGGTTCCCAGGTCACCAAGAGCAACACCAACAGCTCCATAGGTGAGAAGAACAGTGGATCTTAAGGTGTTGGCCTATGGGTGCAACAGGTGACAGTTGAGTTCATGAGGGGGAGAGCTCAGAGGGGTAGAGATGCCAGGGAAATCACCCGCAACACACACCTGTGAACGCTGCAGCTCCACCTGCTTTTCCAGGTCGGTGTCATTCCGCCAGCGACCGGCGGATGGACGTATCACAGGAGGTGCTGCTACGGCAGGGGAGGCAGCAGAGGCATCGATGGATATTTGTGAACGAACGCTTGGTGAAGACCTCGTCCCCGCTGACGACATTTTGAGACCGCAAAGATTCCAGCCAGTGGGCAACAATAGGTCAGAGCATCTACCCTGAGAGACTGACACCGACAACTGCAAGGTATTTACTTATAAGCTGTGCTGAGGCCACCTCGGGTGAACGGACAGCAGCCCATCACGTTTCACGCTTCTGCCCTCCACACCGTTGGTCGTCTTAGAATACGGCGGAAGCTGTGCGGAACGAGAGGTTTTTCCAAGCGGTCCGCTTCAATCGGGTAGGCGTTTTGGCATCCTTGGGATCCTGAAAAATCACGATGCAGAGGCATGTGATCATGACGTCACTTCTTAGTCAATATGTACGCTGCAGCAGTGTGGAGCATAGTCGAAGCTCAAGCACGTAGTCAGACGTCGACCATTGCACAAGAAGGCTGCTCATGACACCTGGCAATGCAAAGACATTGTCAGAAGCGCGATTGCGAGGTTGCCAAGGTTTCAGGAGTCATGACCCGAAACTTTGAAAGACCAGTCAACGTGAGCTCGTGGGCAAGCTGTAGATTTTACAGGCTGTAAATTTACAATCTGCATATTTTACCTCCTGCAGCATGTACACGCTCCACCATCACTCAAGTCGCATGCAATCAATAGCCTTTGCCATCACATAACGAGTCTTATGACATATGCCATTACAAGGTGTTCTGCAGTGCTGCCATAGCTGCTGGTGACCTGTGTCTGGATGACGCCTGATGCTTTTGTGCTTCCTGTCTGCTTAGCTTAGCAGGCTGTGTCACATGTCTCTGTGACATGTCTAGCCCTCCATAAACTTGCAAGCAGAACAGCAGCCATTCAGACTGAGATCAGGTGAAACACGCAGCATCATCCCGATTTTATGTTTTCATATTGGTTCAGACCCTTATCCCATTGTGGGGTCTTTATATTTGCGGTAGACTCCCTCAATGTCAGCCAGACATTCAGGAGGAAGTTCCTTGTCAAAGGCGCTGATATTCTCCTGCAACGCAAACAAGGACGTGAAATATGCATGTGGCAATGCACATGAGTGGCACTCGGCACCTGCCAGAACATGACTCTCAGGACTGTGCAGCAACTTCCTCAGCAAGTCAGTGCACATTAAGGGAGTTGAACCATAATGATGCAGGCTCTGCAGACTGGTACACAGGTACCACATAAGACCCATCACCATCATTTGTTTAGCAGAGCTAGACAGGACATCTCTCTTGCGCAACAGCCACTTTGGGAAAAGCGACATCAATGCACATGAGCTCATCCAAAAGCAGAGACAGTGATGTTGAGCTCAGTAGCAGAAACCATGCCAAATGAAGGCTTTGAGCAGCAGCAAGTTGCACAAGAACCATATCATCCCTCATGAGCTCGATTTAGAGGCAGGAACAGTCACCTTGAGCTGTTCAGCAGAGGTGGCTCCAATGATGGTACTAGTCACACATGAGCGCTGATGGCACCAGGCCAAAGCTAGCTGTGTGGGAGTCACGCCGTACTTCAGAGCAATCTCTACATACTCCCCGACGGCTGTTCTGGCTGGTGATGCGTTGTACCTTGCCATGTATCCTGTTGTTGCAATGATGATGTCGGTGAGTTAATGGCATGTGTGCATGTGCACACAGTCAATGAGGCATTGATGTACATACTAGTTGGTGAAGGTTGAGGTTGTTCCTGGCAGTACACAAGGTCGCCGTTGCCGGCAATGCACAATGAAAGTACACTGCATGTCTTCACAAGCGGCTGCTTACACATCTGCATCAGGCGGATGCTGCATGTGTCGCATGCCAGACACCAGCTTCTTTGTTTGCCTACACATTCACCTCAGGCAATGTTGCAATGCAGCTTGCCAATGCAGTTGCATGCATGCAAAGACTAATGGCCTGTATCAAAGAGTATCGACGCCTGCATCGTACCAGGAAAGATGTTGAACCTGGCTTTTGGCAAGTCCTCTCCACCCTTGATGTACTTCCCTGAGAGAGCGCCACCTGCCAGAGGAGAATACGCCATCAAGCCCACATTGCACTGTCTTGGCGCACAAACCTCGGCTAGGTCCGTGTCAAACTGTACTCGAGACAGCAGGCTGTACACGTTCTGTATGCTGGCTATGCGGGGCAGGTTTGACTGCTCAGCAGCCTGTATGAAGCGCATTACTCCATAGCTTGTTTCATTGGAGACGCCGACATGGCGCACCTGTTTAAACAGCAAGTGAGTCAACATTATTCTGGAAGTCTGCTGAAGAAGCAGTGAAGAGGGGAAGTGCTTCTGCCAAACTGCATGCAAACGTAGTCACCAGCGTGTGCTAACTTGACTGCTACATTGTCCTACTCTAAAGCACGTCTGTCGATGTGCAGAGACGAGGTATGATGGGACAGATGCTGTACAGGCCTGTACCACCCTGTATCTGGATGGTACCATTATGAACTGCAGCCATGACTGATTGACATGCAGCAATAAAATGAACATGCTTTGATTTTACGTTGCCTGTTTAGTCAACCACAGCAACAGTGTCAAGACATATTCACACATGGTGATGTTTACCTTTCCAGCCTTGATGACATTTTCAAGGCCTCGCAGCTGCTCCTCATATGACACATCACCTTCTCGCTCTTTCTGGGGATCATAGATTCCTGATCCAAACAGAGGCAAGTACCTGTCTGGCCAATGGATTTGAAGAAGATCCAAGTGGTCTGTCTGTAAGCGCTGCAAGCTGTCGTTTACACTCTGCTCTATTTGTTCTGGGTTGACTCTAGTCTCTTTGCCTCTCAGCCAGGTCTTGTCACTGTAGCCAGCAACCTGGATGTGCACACACCAGCCTTGCCATATGGACCAACGCTTTGCATTAATGCTGCTGATTTGTACCGGTGGCAATATGCAAATAAGCAATTCACCTATGATGACCCAACCCTGCACCAGTGAGAGATTAAATTTGTAAGCAGCATTTTGCCTATCCAGGCACGATTTGTGCTGAGGATATTGCCAGACATGCAACTCAGTAGTGCTGCTGTACATGCACATTGCTGGCTGCAGTATTGTGTGTCACAGAGTGTGTGCATGCATGGCAGACTTCAAGCACACCTTGGAAGCCAACACGAAGTTGTCTCGCTTCTGTGAGCGCAGCCAGCTACCAATATAGTTATCCGTGAAGCCCTTTGTCTCTGCTTTGGGTGGAACCGGGTACCTGCATATACACTTTTGAGGTGTTGCTGCCAGGCTTGTTGTTTGCTGCGGCATGGAGCTTGAGCCAAAGCTCATGTAGGAGCCATACATCTCTGCTGTGTCAATAAAGTTGACTCCAAGATCAGTTGCATAGCTAAGCTGGTGGTGAGCCTCCTGTTCGGTGTTTTGCTGCCCCCAGGTCATGGTGCCGAGGCAGCATTCTGCACCATATATGCTACGAGTCGTCACGTTGCAGGTGTCGAGGTTGCAGGCATGCTGTTCATACCGAACCCACCTGACACTTCCAAGTCGCTACTCCCAAGCTTGACGCGTCCTGCAGCGGCTAGTGGTGGTGCTTCTACAGCAACTGCAGACCTTACAATAAGCGTGCTGCATGATCTTTGTCGCTTGACTGGTTTCTGGGGTAAGGATGGCAGCACCGTGACATGCCTGCCGATGGACAGGTATCCAACAGTCATAGTGCCGAAGACTGCAGCCTTAGCTACGCTGCTCTTGGTGTGAGATAGCGGGTCCAAACTGGGTATGACCGATGCGTGGAATCAGCATGCAACCTGTTATGACCACACAATGTCGTTGTGCATGCTCATGATCATGATGGATGACCAAAGTTGACAATGTACAGCTGGCATCATAAGTCTGCTTACACACATCTGCATTTCTGTGGCCTTGAACATTGTTGTGCATCCTATGAACATCAGTTACCATACCATTAGGGATTGCACACCCAACTCTGCAACCCCAGCTGTTCAGATTCCTGCAAGCCCTAGCCAGATTCAAATTTCCAGCCAAGCACGGTATAAGCTGTTGGCAAAAGGCTGACGCAGTGAGCAGTCGAAGTTAAAGTCATTAGGGGCTAAACTCTCGCAATTTTTTCTGCACAGGCTGTGCAATGTGCTAGGTGAGCCTCTGCAAGTGGTTGCACTGAAAACAAAGGTTTGCTGATCAGGCTCAACCTCTGTCAGAGGCAAGCTTGTCCAGGCAGCAAGCCTTTGCTACCCCTTGTGTAAACAGCCACTGCTTCCTGCTTGCTGCTTTGCTGAGAAAAGTAGATACTAGGCA
>JAABUP010003339.1_pt1 | contig 28497 bp, 38 predicted proteins | sample 5559201 | NCBI WGS metagenome assembly JAABUP01 (sample SAMN10711887, study PRJNA513373) | rock metagenome | isolation source: Antarctica rocks | place: Antarctica | reverse complement strand
AAGCAGTGAGTTGTTGGGAACAGAGTGAAAGCCATCTGGCAACATATGCATCACAACAGAGATGCAGCTCCTGCATTGCAAAAGATGATAATGAAGCGTCTGTAGGGCAAGATGCTATGCAAGTCTCCATAAAGCACTATGTTGTTGTTGACTGGCTATCGATGACAAATCAAGGAAGGCAGTGCCTTGCAGGCTGTCCACATGCAAGTCTTGAACTGCCAAAAGACTTTTCAATGTGATATAATGACCTGCTAGTTGTGAAAGATATTCAGTTGAATCTTACTCCTGTGTCTTAGCGTCCTGCAGGAGACGCCACACAACACTTGTGCACTCAAGTGTGATAGTTTCGAGTCAATGCAACACATATTACAGTGTATCTCATATGCAAAGCCAGAAGATCAGGAAATTATGTGGTGCAGTCTCTGCTGTCAGACTTTTTTGCTACAATGGGTGATCTATGTCTCAATGGTCTACTTGGGTCTGCTTGGAAGGCGCTTCAAAACAACGTGCCTCAATCCACAACCGGCAGCCTCAAAGCAAATCTAGGTTTGCGAGTCAAAGCCAAATTGACAAGCTGAGGATCAATAAACAAAACAGTGATTTGGTTTTAGTACCTACCTCCGGCTCATTGTCAGCGTGCGCGTGCGTCGCGGAAAAAGTCTAACACAGTGTCGAACACAGTAGGGCATAAGCGTAAGCTGAGCGTCTCGCTGTCGACACGAGACGTCTAACAAGCATGACAGTGACAGATCGTGATCATCAAGTTCGGCAAAGGAAGCGTTGAGACTTGCGTCATTCTCAGCGATGAGTGCATATCACTCTGAGCACGCTGCATACCTCACGCGGCAGAACGAACTGAACGAGATCATACGCAGGAGCGCAGTCTGGAGCCCTGACACTGGGCACTCGTGATATATTAGTCATTGTTTTGTGTCTACAAAGGTTGTAGACAATACGAGCTGAGGAGCCCGTGCGTAGCACGAGCTGCTATGTGTTCAGGAACAATTGCACGACATTGATCAACAACAATTGGTCGAAATTTGAGCCAAAACCATCAAGTATAGCAAAAGTTATGGCAGATACAATGCACAATGTTGATGAATTCTGTTCGAATTGCATTCTGAGCCCGTGAAGCCCGTGTAACATACATGTTCAGCAGCTGTTTGCAAAATGCCACTTGGTAAGCCCGTGGAGCCCGTGTGATTACATATTACATGCATTGAGCTTGTTGTGTGAGACTGAAATGCAAGCCCATTGTGCGCCCGTGTAACATGTTGTTCAGCTAATTATAATTGGTAAGCTCATTGATGAACTCTGTTGAAATGCATTATGAGCCCGTGTAAGCCCGTGCATCGCAATGAACTGTGTTGACAATCAATGGAGCCATTGTAACATGCATGTTCAACCGCTGTTTGGTAAGCCCGTGGAGCCCGTGGAGCCCGTGTGACATGCATTGAGCTTGTCACATTGTTGTGTGATCATGAAGCAGGCCATTATGAGCCCGTGGAGCCCGTGGAGCCCGTTGCAAATGTTGTGCCCAGCTGTTTGCAAATCTCCAATTGGTAAGCCCATCGATGCACTCACTCCGTTGAAATGTGTAATGAACCCGTGGAGCCCGTGTAAGCCCGTGCATTGCATTGCGTTGTCCCAAAGTGTGTCCTTTGGTAAGCCCACTGATGCACTCTGTTGAAATGCAGTATGAGCCCGTGTAAGCCCGTGCATTGCAATCAGCTGTTCTGTGCATTTGCTGTCATTGCAGTCTTACGACACCATTCACAAAGCCGAAGAAGAGATCACACCTGTCCGCATAGTGTGAGCCGGTAAGCGCTGAGCCCGCGCCGGCTGTTAGCAGACGTATGAAAGTCTTCTCATATGCGACTTGAATCAGCTTGCGCAAGCGCAGCTTCAGAGCACGGCACACCGTCGCGGTGTAACAGAATCGACGAAGCACAGAAATCACGTGCAGCTCGGCCAAGCAAAAAGCAAGCAGATTCTTCCAGGAAATGTCGGCGTGACCGCAGCCGCATCCCCTACAGCTGTGCGCAAGCAGCGTCCAAAGCGTCTAGGAGTCAGCGAAGCTGTGCAGCGCAGCAGCAGCAGCAATGTGAGAAAACGGAAAAGAAAGTCGGGACGCAGAAGTCCTCGAAATCGAGTTGGGGTTAGATTCGTGCGGGATGCAACCCGCAAAATAAAGACAACTCACGAACACACACATTGAGTTGTCATAATATTTTAAATGTCTACACCGATTGTAGACATAAAACAGCAGTATGTCCTGCTGCCAATCAGCATGCCAACAAGGAAGCCATGAAGAAGAAGAAAAACAGAGTTGGCCACTGCGCTCGGGCGAGCTTACACCAAGCGACGTGAGCCCGTATTTACTGCCGCTCTCACCCTTTCGTACAACATATTTTCTGAGTAACGTCGGCAGCGACAGGTCTGTACGGTGTGAAACGGCACTTCGGCTGCACGCCTGCCGCGCGGCTACTGCAGCAACTGATCTTGTTGAACCCCGAAGGCCTTTCTGCGCAGCTCAGCCGCGCCTGTACAGTCGGCGTCTGTCCACCCACGCGTCAAAGTTGCGTTTGCTTGAGACGCGCCGCTCGGCAATGTTGCTTGCCCATCTTGGTAGACCTAAGCAGTGCGACTTTATGGCTCCCTGCTGTTGAGCTCAGAGGTACGCTCGTGAATGAACTTGTGGAGGTTTCACCTATGATTGCGCACAGGTAAATTTCAAGCTTGTCTCATACTGTAGGCTCCATCGTGGAGCTTGTCGGCATGAAGAAAGCTAGAGAGCCAGGCTACACACCCTTCTCAGATGCCCCAGCATTTGAGGATGAGGAAATGCCCTTGCCAGTGAGCATACCATCGGAAGAGTTGCAACATCTGACCGAGGATCGTGACACAGCCTCACTGGAGCCAGGAGATGCCAATTTGTCTGCCTTTTCTACCTTGATGCGGTTTGTCTGGCAAGGAGGCTCTCCAGGAGACGCCTGGCTCCACATGACTGCAGCTCAGGTACTACAAATGCTAGGCAAATTGCTTTACAGGCTCTGTTCCACAAACAAGTTGCATGCACCACAACAAGGTGTTGCCAGCACAATGACGCAGGGCACGCCGACCTGCTTTTGTATACCTGCTGCATGACTGACGAACCCTGAAGGTCAAGCAAGGCAGGTGGGTGATGAAATTGTAAAACAGCACATGGTGCATTCACACTCAGTCAGACACACACTGCTGCATGTGGTTAGGCGCCTTTGGTCTGCTTGCCATCATACTTGATTTGGTGAGCAGGTTGGACAAGTCATATTGACCCTGCCCTATACCATGGCTCAGACAGGCATGCTGCTTGGCATCCTGCTGCAACTGGTGTACGCAGTCATGGCAAGCTGGACAGCCTACCTCATGAACACACTCTACATGGAGCATGTCAATCGCCAGGAGAGGGCAAAAGCATTGGCAACGCATCCAGAACACCCCAATGATAGGTACGTCATGCATACACATCAGTGGCATTGGGCGCAGCTTCTGCTTCCGGCGACCGTAGGTGTAAATGGAGGTTGCAGCAAGCTGGTCTCATCTGAACATGGTGTGTGCACACGTGCCAACATTATCAGCTTGCAGATTGTGCAGTGCGCATGAACATACAGTAACTTGCAGCAAGTTGGACAGTATACGCTGCATATCAGATGCTTCCGCTTCTCCCAAGCTGCTTCTGCAGCGTGATACAAAAGGCCATGGGAACAAATGTGCTGCTGCAATGGATTTGTGCTGCACAGGAACCACATCATTCAATATCATGAGGTGATTGGGGGTCTGGTGGGTCCTTGGGGAGAGCGAGCAGCCCTCTTCTTCAATGTGGTGTCTTTGTTAGGCCTGGCAGTTGTGCAAATCATTGCCTGTGCCAGTGATGCCTACTACCTGTATGATGGCCTCAACAAACGGTAATTCCGTGTCACTGCACCAGACGCTTGTGCCCTGTTGTGTTGCAAGCTTGACTATCTGCACTATCTGCTTCAGTGTAAGCTCACGGCCACACTTTGCTTGCTGACTGCACCCCATCTGCATGTGCACGCATCAGCGCTTGCTATTTACCTGGGTGACAAAGTATTCTGCAGCCTTTGCATGATTGACATTTGACTGCACAAAGAGCATTGAGCAGTCATATGTCATGGCCTGACACACTGTCCATGCTGGTACAGGACATGGGCCATTGTGTGGGGTCTTGTGTCTCTGCTGACAGTGCTTCTTCCCTCCTTCCAAAACTACCGTGCCTTCTCTTTCCTTGGTTTGGTGGCAACTACCTTCACAGCTTGGTACATGATGGGCACGGCTGTGCACGAAGGACAGCAGCCTGGGGTCACCCACTCAGGCCCCCTTGACCCACAGCAGTTCTTCACTGGGGCTACCAACATCTTGTTTACATTTGGTGGCCATGCCATGGCTGTGTGAGCTTTCTGCCCTGTCTGCTGGCCACATTGTCAGGGAGTTCAGCACAGTACATCTGCATCTTGTGCCCCCGTTGTTGAGTAGTGTTGTGTTGAGTAGTGTTGTGTGGCGCTGCGTTGTGTCGTGAGATCCACAGCATGTGAGCAGCCTGTGGTCTGTCAGGGATATGATTGTTCTAGTTTTGTGTCGTGATGTTCATTACATGATGCAACACTTTCTGTGTAAATTTCAAAACGTGCATGTTGTTTGTCCAGGGTGCATTTTATAGCTGTATGTATGCATTTGTGCGTTATCTACAGCACCTGCAAGGGGCATACATGTGTTCAGGTACTGTGGGAGTCACTGACATTGGTGTTCTGTATTGCAGGGAAGTGATGCATGCAATGATGGCGCCATCCAAGTTCAGTGTGGTCTATTTGCTAAGCTCAATGTATGTCTTCACACTCACATTACCCAACACCATCTCAGTATATTGGGCGCATGGTGACAGTCTGCTCACCCACACCAACGCCCTCAGTGTCTTGCCAGCATCACCGTTGAGGAGCACAGCAGTGATACTGATGGTTGCTCATCAGTGCGTGGCTTTTGGGCTGTTCATAACTCCCTTATATTTTGTCTGGGAGAAGCTTGTGGGCACCCATCATGCTAGTTACAGAACCAAAGTGTTGTCTCGAGTTCCTATTGTGTTGCTTGTCTGGTTTCTGGCTACTGCCTTTCCTTTTTTTGGCCCAGTGAATTCCCTACTTGGTGCTTTCACTACCACATTTTCTACCTATCTGGTTCCCTGTATTGCTTACAATATTACTTACTTTGACAAAAGTGCGCAGAGCAGTGCTGTCAGGGGGCCGCCTGGTTGGTTCCCTACATGGGCAGGTTGTTTCAGTGTGAATGTGTTTATTGCTGCCTGGGCCTTGGTTTTTGGTGTTGGTCTAGGCGGCTGGGCTAGTATCAAGGAGGTTGCGCGTCAGGTTGACACGTTTGGCTTGTTCGATCCTTGTTATCAGTGTTGACCGTAGTGCAGTGGGCAGCAAGCAGACAAAGTGTCAGAATAAGTCAAATATTTAATTGTTTTTCATGTATGAGACTGAACAGATTACAACAAGCTGGCTGTACACAACTTCAGGTGATAGAGAAAACTGGCGTTCGTTGCAGCATTGCATACGGCATACACTCAATGCAGCGCAAAGCAATGTGGCATTGACAGTGGCCCATTTGCGCATGATGACAAACTGTTTGTGTACAATTTGTGACGACTTTGCTGCGCTGCGTGCATGATAATCATGATATGGCATACCACAGGTACATATGTGCAGCATGTGACACGCAAAAGTTTAACTTTACGCTACATGCTGCAGTAAGTTGCTGCAGCATGTAGCTACATGACTATGTTGAGACATTATGTACACATACCCCATCAATGGGGTGCGATGCATCAAACAACAGCATTTTGGGTAGAAAGCAAGTGGTCCTTCACGCCGTCTGTCCTTATATCATGCAAGCTGTTGGCATCATACTCTATGGGCATCCTTGAGCATGGCCTTCAGGGCAGCAATTTGACCTGCCATGTATTCCTCAGCTGGGTTCCCATAAATTTCAAATGCTTTTTCAAGCATCTTGGTGGATGCCTCAGCCAGGCCAGGATTCAAGGAGTCAGCTCTCGCAATGTCTGCGAAGGCATCTTCAATTTGGCCAATGCAGAACCTGACAATGCCTCGCAGCTCCAGCAGCTCTGCAGAGTCTGCTCAGGTCCTCAGCTGCACCGCTGAAGTCACACAGCTCCATCCTGATTCTGCCACGCAGCTGCAGGTGAGCAGTATCACAAGGCTGCAAGTGCTCTGCTGTTGTCAAGTCCGCTGCTGCACCCCTGAAGTCCCTCACCAAGAACTTCAGTTTGGCAACTCTGCACAAAGGTGAGCTGCAGCAGTTGCGTCACGGTGGGATGGCAGAAGCCACTGAGCCCTCTGGTAATCTGATTGGGCCATCAATCTGTCAACCTCCTTTTGCACTGCTGCATCCTGGTTTGTCCCAAGTCTTGATGAGTCAGCTGCAGCTGATGATGCATGCTGATTTGTTTTCTTGCTGCTTGCTCCATCTTGCCACCCCTGCTTGATTTTGTCTGCGTCAGCAAGATCTTTCAGTGCACCCCTCCAAACCTCCCATTCCATGATTTAGCCTTGCCAGCTTCAGCAATAACACAACAGCATTACCTTCGTCACGTGAGCCTGACTGCATTGAATGCATCTGGTTGTAATCTGGGTGACAATCATGGCTAGCTACTTTCCGGTCAAATGTTGCCATCTGTTCAAGACTTTCATGAAACTCCACAAATGTAGTGCGTTGGCTAACGCTGGCTCCACACATTTCTGCCAAAGCAACACACTCTTCAGCAAGTGCCGCGGCTGCCACATAATCCTTTTTGTCTGCTAAGGTGCTCGCCTCCTCAGCCTTGGCTTCCCACTGCTGTAGCATGTCAGCAGTACTCATGCCTGCGCACAAATCATTATGTTGGCAATTATGTGAGCATGCCACTGACAGCAACATGTGATGGAAAATGTGAAATGTCCTTCACATGTGAGCAGGATGAAAGTGGTGCTGCAGATTACCCATGATGAGCACCCTAAGCTGAGCGAGCCATGCTGAGTATGTCTTGTGCAAAGGCACTGTTGGCCATCATGCATGTGCACTGTTGTATACAGGTTTCCATACTGTGTTTGCAGTCTTACATGGCCTCACCATTGGGGAAATCTGTTGCTGCAGAAGTGGCAGCTGATGTCGGAGGCGCAGTCGATGCATCTCGGTCTTGCACCAATAGGCATAGAACCATCGTTCAATGGTTGTATCTCGTGCTGAAGTGTGCACACGCACAACGCATTGCCTTTCCACCAGTCAAAGCACCTCGTAAATGGCATGACTTGCCTGAAGTACTGCTTGAGCACCAGCGGGTGATTGTGATAGACTATGTCTTGCTCTGAGGTAACGCCCGCAGTCTTTGGAGAAACGCTTGGATGCGTTGATGATGTCTTGGACCTTGGCATCATGTGGCACGATCACTGTACAGACCTCCAGCAATGCTGCTGAACGTTTAAGTGCCTTCTCAGCTGCGGCAAAGTCTTGCTCCGCCATCAACACTGAGACTTTGTCAAACACGCGTGGATATTCTGCCATGACAAGAGGTGTGCTGTCTCCTACGCAAACAGCGCCACAAATTGATCATGCCAAGCAGGTTTGAGGAGCCACAGACGGGCTCTGTGTCTACAGTATGCTGTGTTGGTGATACATAACTTGAGCTTATGTATATTGCAGAAATTGTACAGTATGTGTGAAGTGCACCACAAGTCAGAGCTTTGACTTTTTGCCTCAAGCATTACCTGCTTGTTGCGGTTCAGCTCCTGGTGATGGCAAGCTGCCAGAGCGCAGAATGTCCTGCACATGTGACTCCATGTCAGTACTTGTTGCTGTGTGTGCTTTTGCCCATTGACATGACATCTGATAGGTTGCAACTACATTTCTGCTGAGCATGCAGTGGCAACAAGCAGGCAGAAGCCCGTGCTGCGTTGCACAGAACATCATGTGCTTCTTTTCATGACTGCCCATTGACCCTTTGCTGTCTCATGGCCACTCATTCAGCATGGGATGGTACCTGAGTCTGCTGCACACAAAAGATGCATACCTTGCCAGAGTTCTTTTGCGTAACTCTAAGCGCCGCAACCACAGTGTTGCACGTGATCGCAATGAACTCTCCTGTACACGTTGCTGCAGCAATTGGCTCCAATTGTTCAGAAACAATGTCAACAATGCCAGGGAACAGCACACCTGCCGCCACAAAGTCTGTGACGGCCTGATCAGCATTGCCAACATAGACATATGCAAGCCCTCGGATGACAAGGCTGGCCGCATCATCTGCCCTGCCGTCGAGGTCTTGGACCACACCCCTGTGATCGTGCAGCGCGGATCTAATTCGACCGCGCAGCTGCAAGGTTGCATAGTCATTTGGCTGCAAACCGTCTGCCCTATTGGCAGCTTGCAAGGCGCTGTCAAGTTTGCCCTCCTTGAACGAGCATGCTGCCTGAATGATCAAATCATTGGCAATGTAGCTTGCATCAACCACCACATCTGGGTCACATGCGTCTGCTTGGGAAAAGCGCTGGTGTTTGGCTTTCATTGCTCTTGCTGGCCCATCTTGTGTGCTTGCAGAGACAGATTTGGACTCCTAAGCAACATGCCGCGTAATCAGACTCAAGGGTCTGAAGGAAGAGTGCTATACAAGGCATGCCATGACAGACCTAACAGGGTGTCAAATCTTGGTCATACCTTCTTAAATATGCGACAGCCATGCTTGCTATCATGCTTGCAGCCATTCTTGCACTCAACATACTTCAAGATCTCTGATAGCTTGGGCAGCTAGCTTGCTCAAACAACATTGCCATGGCCAAATGATGGTAAGCACATTGAACTTGCAGACCCCAACGCAAAGAGCGCCCCACAACTCAACTGCTGAAAACCTTGCAAAAAAGAGTCAGTCATGGTTTGTCAGGCAGAAAGGCCTCACAGGAGCTGAGGCTGCGTCGTCGCACCCACTGGTGTGGCTTCTGGGGACACCGCCATTATTTGTGGGCAGCGCCTCACCATTGGGCAAGTCTTCTGATGTAGAAGTGGCAACAACTGATGTCGATGCATCTCGGTCCTGCGCGACATAATGATGAAGCAGCTTGTTTGCAGCATGGTTGTCAAATATAAGCAGAATGTTCCCTGATGACACATGCAACAAGGTAGGCTGGCAGCATTGCCTCAAGGAGAGCACAATACGGTACATCTGATTGCGCATGCATGCATATGACTTGCATACACATGATCTGCCCAAGCAGGGTTGAATGACTGACAGAACTCGTAGCAGTAACAACAAATCATGACAAAATCTAGGTCAGGAGTGGTGCCTGGCAAGGGTGGATGATTGCAAACCCCAGGCTACCAGCTGACACAATCAACATCAGTCGTTGCAACAATATACAACATCACAGCAGAAGCACACCAACTACACAACTGTGGACACAAGATGCATGTAACCTGGAAAGACTGTTGTTTCTGCAAGCCTTGCTGACATGCTTGCAGCTGTCGTTCAAGCATCCTCCTTACAGCATTGATGTCCGCAGCCTCATTGTCATCAGGATGCTGCAGCATGATGACCTCTAGCAGTGCCTGAGCACGCATTACAGCCTGCTCTGCTGCTGCAAAGTTCCTCTGACTGAACAGCTGTACGCTTGCACCAAGCAGTTGCGAATACTCTACTACCATTGGGCTCTCTTCACCTACATATGCATCGAGCAGCCACTTACAAGCCTTGAATTGGCACTGACATGGGCAACAACCCTTGATGTGCAGCAATGCATGACTCTTTTTGCTCAGGCTAAGATCAAGGCTCAGCAAGCCACAACAGCAGTCATGTTATCAGTGGTCATACACCTTTGTCCACAGAACATCATGAGATAAGACAGGGCAGCAGAGCATGCTTTGCGGGCCTCTTTGCAGGAATGTTTGAATGCCATGCTGCATGTGTATACCATCGTTGTTGTACGCAGCATTCACTTGACCTACCTGGCTGCAACAGGCGTCCGCGCAAGTCTGCAACGCTTTGCCTAGCGTGTCTTGTTGTTTCCTGCACATGAGCCAGAACAACTCAGAATTGCCTCATTGTCACTTTGGATACATGTGTTGAACTGCCTTGCAGGATTTTACGAGGTACACCAGCAGACCTGCACAGGACAAGCTCCAAATATGTGAACAGGACCAATCACCATGTTCATGTTGCATGTATGCTGATCACCACTAGCATTACCTGTGGGGCATTGCTCATGTGTGCTCTGAGAGCTGCCAGAACAGCCATGCCAGTAGTTATGTTCTGCCCAATATCAGCTCCATGCTCAGCCTCCAACCTCTTGACACTCTCCTCGAAAGAGCTGCACCAATGAGCTGCCCAGCCCGGCACCAGCACATCCTCTGCCAACACATCAGCAAAAGCTTTGTCTCTGTCGCCAACATGCAGATGCAATGGTGCTCGAAACGTCAGAGTGTAGTAAGAATCTGCTCGGCCCTGCAGATCCTGAATAGCTCCTGTGAAATCATGCTGCCAGCCTTTGACGAGTCCTCTGAGCTGCAGGGTGGCATAGTCTCCTGGTTGCAACCTGTCAGCTTCATTCAGCGATTGCAAAGCCGTGTTGTATTGCTTCTGTCTGTAGTCTCTTGCTGCCTTGCTGATCAAGCTGTTAGCTGTGTTGACTGAGTCTACAGATGCTGCAAGCTGCTTCTTGGGGCTTGCTACTTGCTTCATGGCCGCATCAAAAGTATTTCCCTGTAGGGCATGCCGCGTAATAAGACTCAAGACTCTGAAGAAAGCGTACTATGCAAGGCATGTCATGGCAGACCTAGCAACAGATTTTGGTCATGCCTCTCAAAATATGTGACAGCCATGCTTGCTATCATGCTTGCAGCCACACTTGCATTCAAAATAGTTCAACACCTCTGATAGCTTGGGCAGCTGGCTTGCTCAATCAACAGCGCCATGGCCAAATGATGGTAAGCACACTGAACTCGCAAACCCCAAGGTAGGGAATCTTAGGACAGTGCAGGGAGTGCCCCACAGTTCTGCTGAAAGCCTTGTACAATAGATCAGTCACAATTGTTTAAGCAAAGAGGCCTTACAAGAGCTGAGGCTGTGTCAGGTTTGGAGCCAGGTTCCAAGTTGGCTTTGCATATGCGCAACATGTTGGCTTGTTGACGCCTAGCTCCAAACAGTAGGTCTTGAGGTTCTGTGTTAGGAGAGGAGGCGTGTACAGCGGCCACTTCGAGCAGTGCTTGCGCGCGCTTCACAGTCTTCTTGGCCGCTACAAAGTCCTGCCTTGCCATGAGCATTGAGGCTGCTTTGATTGCTTGGGCCTCTTCCTTGAACAAACAGATCCTAATGGAATCTACATGCGCACATGAAGTTCTCAAACAACCTCAGGGTGCATGGTGGTGTGTGGTGATGGTGACAACATGCATTGCACAAAAAGCTATGTTTATAAAATGGACAACCCTTTCTTGGAATGAGCTTGCTTCACAATTGCAAAACACAAGCTTTTGCAACTGTCAAGGTTGTAGCTATTGATTGTGAATGATGTGATTACCTGATTGCAGTCAGGAAAAGTCTCAACCATGCTAAATCAACTAACACAATAACAACGGCAGCTGCTATTTGACAAACTGCAGTAATCTGCGCAAGGCCAAGACCAGGTGGTAGGCATACCCGATTGCACAAGATCCGGTGTTGACCTAATGTTGGCGGCTCCCTGCAAACATACAGAAACACATCAAATGTGGCAGCCCTCAGATGGACTATTGCTTTGAGTTGAGTACTTAGCTATTTTGTTGAGACAGTGGGCAGGGTATTTTGACATCAATGCAGCAGAGTGGGAGCAACATCACTGTATGCACTTTGCGAGAGTTACAATAGTTTGCAGTGACACTTGTGTTGTATATGCCAGCAACAAACAAGCTTTGGATAGCAATGATGCTACTTGCCTTTGAGTTGTTCATTTTCTTTGCTTTCTCAACTGCTACTACAGCCCGGCCAGTGGCTGCATCAGGACCTGGTCCCCAAGGGTGTCCCCAGTCATCTCCTGTTTCAAGTGTTGCAAGCAACCATTTGGCATGCTCAGGATTCTTCTCTTCTAACACCACTATGTCTGCACAAGCTCGGTTGACGTCGCCAATGTTCACGTATGACCCAATCCTGTAGGTGAGCTCAATTGCAAGGCACCCATCCAGGGCCCTGCCGGTCAGATCTTGTACAGCACCGGAGTAGTCCTTCAGCAAGGCTTTAACTTGACCACGCAGCTGCAAGGTGGCATAGTCATCTGGCTGCAAATGATCTGCCTGGTTCAAATCTTGCAAAGCACTAGCAAAATTGTCCTTTTTGAAGTGCATTGCCGCCCGGATGATAAGGTCATCAGCAACATAGCTGGGGTCAGGCTCTGTATTTTCCGGAGTTGAGTAGTCAGGCTTAGGACCCAAATAAACACGTGCATCACTGGCCGTTCCACGTTCACCTCTCAAGTCAATCTCACAGATATCCAGCATCTGCTCTAGCTTTACTCTAGAGGTCATTCCGACCAACCCATCATCATTTGCCATGTCTAAACTGACGGCCAACACATCAAAGGTGGCACCCCTCTTGAACACTGCTTGAGCTTCCCCAAACTGGGCTTGCTGGAGCAACTGCAATCCTCTTTTCAGGCTTAGATCTGTCTCTGCTTGAAGCCTAGTCTTGCAGCTCCCTACTGCATAACAACACAACTCTGCAAGATAGTACATGATGTCTTTGCAATGTGAGCTAAGGACCAATCAGTTACTGACTTCTGGGTGATGTCAGTAGCCGTGCGTGTGTCAGGAATGTGAGGTTGACTTTCAAAATCACAAAGCTGTAAAGCCAAACAACAGCTACAACACTGCTGAGTTGATTGAGCAAAAGTGCATATTGGTAAGGTGCTTGTATCGCACACTCATCGAGGGCCAAAGGCATCACTGTCTTGGCTCACCTGGAGTTGAAGCAGCTGAGAAGTCCCCAGCATCCTGTAGCCAGCCAAGAGCAGTTTATTAGTGTGATAAACAAGAGTGGACACAATCAAGCAAGTCAGTATATTATTCTAGCTGAATGATACTTGTAGCACTACAGGCCGTCACTAACGCCAAACACATTTGCTGTAGCTAATGTTTGACAGTGATACCCCACGCAGCCTGATGCATGCAGCATGCAAGATCCAAGTGTGCACAAGCTCACACTAATCAACACAAGCGTACCTGTGAACGGCTGGTGTGCCTACCCCTGAGTGATGCCACCAGCTCTCTTGGCTGGCGCCACTGTTGTGTCACTATGGCAGGCTCCTCAGCGGTGTCTATCAACATCTTCATGTGCTCATCAAATTCATCACAGAAGATTTGTATCCCACCAGGCTGCAGACTCTCTGCTTCAAGGGCATCGGCACGTGCTTTGTCAATATGGCCAAGCACGATGTGACAGGCTGCTCTGCGCAGAAGGCTATACCAGGTGTCTGCTCGGCCCTCAAGGTCTTGTAAAGCACCCTCTATGTCATTCAGGGCTGCTCTGACAAGGCCACGCATCTGCAGAGTGGCATAGTCTCCAGGCTGTAACTTGTCTGCTGCATTCAAGTCTGTCAAAGCGCTATCAGGGCTGTACGGGGCTTTGGCGGCTGCTTGGATGATCAGGTCATCAGCTGCGGTATTGGCTAAATCAGTAGCTGGCTGCTGAGCTGTCCAAGCTTCTGGCCCTCCTGCAAAAACCAACCATGATTGAGGCAAACAGATGGGGCTATTATGGACAGCTTCATGCTGGCCAAAAGGCTTACAGCTGGACATGCAAGACGTGCATGGCAATGGCCAATGTTGGAAAGCCAAGGAAACAAGATTAATACAGTATTTACAGCTGCAAATTGGTCTGTGTGACACGTCACTGCCAAACATAACAATTGCACAAGTGCAGGGCTTGTGCATGGCTGCACACCTGGTGAAGCATTGTCAGCTGTGTTGTCGCGATTTGTGGCTGTGCATCTGAGTTTCACCGGTGAGAGAGCTCGCCTCGAGGGTTGCACCCGACGTTCGACGCCGCGTAAACGGCACCGACGTGGCGAAGAACGCAAGGGCACGGCTAGCACCACCAATTGACGGAAGCTCTGTCGTACATTGACAATCCTATTGCAATGCAGCATACTGGACATGGCAACTTATCACAAGCTCGTGTCACATGCTGGACAGAGCTCCTGATTGCAGTGATCACGACGAAGTGTCACGCAGAAGAGTGTCTTAGCGCGTCAAACTCTTTCTGAGACGCGGTCCTGCTGGTCAAGCTAGATATTGCCTTGCGCGTGCCCTGCGACAAACTCAAACGACATGAGCGACACGGCATGATCATCGAGGAGTCGAAGTCTTGGATTGGCTTCGGAGCCAGCTGGTCTACAGTGAGTAGCAGAAGAGCAGTCCATCACCTGTGCACCTGTCTGTTTTCAACTGCAGCTAACTATTTTTCTTTATCATAATGAACGATCTCAACTGAACTTGTTGACAACAGAGTGCAACATCTGCAGCCCTTGACATCAGTCAACCAGTGAAACAACATTAGCTCATCAACAAATGTGTTGATCACCAGCGCAATGATGTGCACTAGCAACATTAAAACACATGGCAGCTCCACCAACTTTGCACAGCATAGAGGAGCGTCCCAAACACATCTCACTGCCTCAGACATGTTTGTTGCAATCTCAACAAAGTGAATGTGCATGTATGCCATAGCTTACCGTTCTAACAGTCATGCCAAGTTACAAACAATGCAAAGCATTGAATGAATTGACAACTCTATAGATATTGGCGACTGGTGCTGAGTTGTGCACTCAAAAGCTTGTGGCTGGGATGATCTAGTGTAGACAGGGATGACCAGAATTTCTGCTGATGTTGTCTCCTTGATAGATTGGATCTCAGATACATTTCCGCAAAGATACACTGTTTTGCACAGCCTGGTGAAATGCCTTTTCTGCTGACGTCGTCTGCTGGCTTTTGTGGCTTGCATGTTGCACTGGCTCACTGGCGTTTGCCAGACTGGGGAAAGACTCTACTTATGCTGCTTGGACAGGCTGGGTTGTGCAGCATACTTGAGCTTCCACTAGAGCCACAGACCCCAAAAAAAACTAGAGAAACATAGATACTGCAACTAGAAACAAGCAAGGTGGCCAAATCCACCATCAGATGCTTCATCTGTGCTCAGCAGATGCAACATCTGTAGTACTGATAGATTTTTCGCCTTATAGATTAAGCATTTGGAGAGCTGGTTTGCATACATTATAGATGCAACAACTGCATATGCAATCAGATGTTGCATCTGGTATGTTTACAGATGTCACAACTGGTGTCGGTGTAGATGTTGCATCTGGTGTGTTTACAGATGTCACAACTGGCGTCAGTGTAGATATTGCATCTGGTGTGTTCACAGATGTCGCAACTGGCGTCAGTGTAGATATTGCATCTGGTGTGTTCACGAGTCAAGACAGCAGAAGGCACAGCACTACAAGCATCATACGTGACACTATCAGCTACAAAACACGTGCAGTGACGGCGGTGTACACCTTTTGGTTGAGATCTGCTCTGTTGAGCTGACCTTTGCATCACATGAGTTTTACCATCAGGCTCTGAAGGGCCTGCAAAACCTATGTGTCAAAAGATTCGCATAAGTGGTGAGATGATGACAGGGGCTTGAACCAATTACTCAATAATTTTGTTGTCTTCCAGATCGTTTGACTTCACAACATCTTTCACAGGGAACTCAGAAGCGGCCTTCCTAGCGCATTTTGCTTGCGTCTTGTGGTTGACCGTTGCTTGTCTCTGGTGCTGACAATGTTGCTGAAGGAGAGGCCCTCACGCGTGGCCTGCTCAACATCCTCTGCCTCTGTCTCCAACTCCTCCGCCTCTGTCTCAACATCCTCTGCCTCTGTGGATCGGGTGCCGACCCAACACGCTTGACGGTTGTAGCTCAGCACTGTATTGCTTGATGCCTTACCCGCTATTGTGCACACGGTGAATGCCACATACAGCAAGAGCGCAGGCAGTGTGTCGACGGCAAAGTGGTGCAGACAATTTTAAAACTTGCACGGATTGGTAAGTGTGTTACGGCGTCAATCTACGCGGGGTACCCCCCGTCATCAGCCATGATACGGCGTCGATCAACGGGGGAACCCCATCACAAGCTTGAAACTTACTTGCTGTTGGCCATCGGACTTGTTGCAGCGCAAATCATGTCAGGTTTTGTACTCCTTGGAAATCTGTCTTGGGCTAACCTTTTGCTCACATTGCATATTGCTCTGCATTCCAAACTCAGCACCAGTTTTGAAAGTACTAGTAGCTAGTCTGCTTAGCTGTATGAGTTCCCTTGTAGTCACTGAGCGGCACACTTGGGTCCAGCACCTTGGCTGGTGTGAGCTTGTACTGTGCAGTCTGATTTGCAACATCAAGTCAGTTTGGCTTGGTATGCTGACTGCGGCGTAGGACTGCTTACAGGCAGGTACTGTAAGTATCCGACCTTCGGGCAAGATAATATAGTTTGGAAAAACATGTGATACTGTGTGTCAACTTCTTGGATTATCACCACATTGGATTGCGCAATTCCATCCAACTGAATCTCAAACCATGTCCTCAATGAGGCAGCACATGTGCGACTATCCAATTGTCAAAGCACATCATTAACTTTCAATTCACTGACATACAGACAGCAATTCCCCAGTGCAAAGAGCTGCAGCCAGTGCTGGCAGATCTGCCCCCGCTGCAATCAATGTTTAGGACGGCTGGCTATTTGTGACAGGAGATGTTGCTGTCTTCCAGCTTGACGCTGATGTCAAGCTCCCACCAGCCTCACAAGCTGACCTCCTGCCTGCCTGGTGATTGCTGCAAGCTGCAACCGTCACCTTTGGTGTATCATAATGGACAAGCGCAATCCTTTCTGACACTGATTGGTTGGCTGCTGTTGTGGCCTGCCACAGTGTTGTCTCTGCATGATGCAGGGCAGCCATCACGCAAGGGGTGTCTATAGACTAGCTAGTGCTGCAGCTACATTGACAGCAGAACTTGAAGCAGCTTGTGCCTTCATGCATAATGGAGCAGAGCCTTCTAAGTACTTGCTTCATGCCATGTATCTCTGAATGTAACATTTGGTTTAGCTATGTTCCATAAGCTTGCTGTTGTGTAGCCACACACAAACAGCATGCTTGTGGAACACATGCGATGCAGTGCTGTAGTATTGTCGTGTGTGTTGCAATTTTGCTGACCTATGACATTTGACTGCTGAGCTGACAATGAGCACAGGCAAGCCCCATGGCTGTTGCACGCTCAGCCTAGCTCTCAGTTGATCATGTATATTATGCAATACATTTATGTAGAGCATCATACCTGGTCCAGAAGGGTCGCTTGCTGCCGGAGCTGCTCTTTTGCCTCTGCACGCAATCTGGCAAAGCTTGCAGCCTTGCCTTGTGCAGTGTTCAGCTTCTTGGACAGCTGGCTCAACTAATCTTGCAACTCACAGGAAGACTACTGGGACTCGGCTGCTTTAGCCTGCATGCAAAGGCAGCATGGAGTCTGTTCAACAACTGTATTGCCTCTGACAAGCAGCCTTGCTGACATGATGATAGGCAAGCTGGACAGCCTGTTGCTAGTCATCGATTCTGTGAGGTTGCATCCTTGAGGCTAGTAGACTGCATTGGAACAAGTCAGTGACTTCACGTGCAGAGATTGCTGCCGTTGCTCAAGCTGCTGAATGACGTCATGCTGCTGATCCAGAATCTCTGCTTCTGGGTAGTAACACTGTGGACTTCACAGTGAATCCAGACATGCACATGCTTCAACAGCAAATTGATTGATGTTAGGCAGTGACTGAAGTGTCAGAATAGAGCGGTGAGAAGAAGATGTACAAGACTAGATGCTGCATCTGAACTGCAATGACAGACCAGAATTGTCCAGCATCCATAGTAACCAAAAACAGATGCAACATCTGTCTAGACAGACCAGATGCAGGCCACTGTAGATGCAACATCTGTCTAGACAGACCAGATGCAGGCGACTGTAGATGTAATATCTGTCCTGCATGCAGTGCTGCAGAAGGCACAGATGCAACATCTGTCCCTCAGTAGTTGTGACATTGTGCTATTCCAGCTCCTAGTTGTACAGATGTGCCCATAGTTTTATTTGGGGTCTGTGGCTCTAGTGTTCTCGTAAGGACGCTGCACTGCTGACTTGTTGCATAATGCTGGCTGAGCAAGTGTTGCAACAGCTGCTGATTTGGGCCTGGGAGCCCGTGGACTGACACTTCTGCTTGCAGAAGGGTGACCAGCTGTAGGCTTTGCATCGCATAGTGGGTGTCCCTGAGCAGTATGGTCGTGATCTGTGGGGGTAGACCTGGAGTGATGGTGTGCTGCTGCTTGGGTGGAATGCTCCAAGGAGAAGAGGCCATGTTCTGCACTGCAAACGCTATCACAAGCGTGACAGTCAAACGCATTGCAATTTGTGTATTCTAGTACATGATGGAAAGGCATGGTCCTGGGTGAAGCATGCAAAGTCAGAATGTCAAGCAAGGCATCACTTGCCTGCTGAGATAAGCAATGTGGTACGTCGTAAAGAGTGATTATCCAAAGCCAGGATCGTGCACGCGCCAGTCAAGCACAGAGAGGCTGAATGTAAAACGTGACCTCTTCATGTGTGCATGCAGCAGGTTGTACCAGACTTGAATATAAACTCCATCAAGTTGTAGGACAGTTGGCTTGCAACATCAACTTGAGGAGGTGTGTAGGCTGCAGCTTCACCTGTGCTGGACCAAGAAGAGGAGTAACAGCAAAGGATGTGTGCATCAAGAAATGACTGCACTGATCCAACTCTGCTGCTGTGAAATGTTGCAAGGCTGACATATCAGCTGCAGTCCCTCTGTCGACTTCGAATGACATGTGCACCTGGAAAGTATAAGCTTTCTGAAAAGAAGCTACTTTGCAGCATTCAGACGTTATACATGCAGTGACTGTATGGGAGAGTTGTGGTCTGCCAGCGAATATCCACACTCGCCTGAGGCACTGTCTGTTGACACGGGAATGTCATGTCGTGTCGCACAGCAGGCAAAAAAGTAAGCCGCTTGGCCATGTATCCGGGTATGTCGTTTGTAGTATGAAGCTATACGCAGCCTTGCAAGATCAAGCACGTTCCACCGCTGGGCCCTCGCGGATGAAGACTGTAAGTGCAAATGGAGGTTGCAACAAGCTGACTGTTTCATCTGAACATGGGGTGCACACATGATAACATAATCACCCTGCAGATCATGAGCTCTGCAGGCAATGTGCACCAGTTTGCAGCATATTGGGCAGCGCATGAGTGCAGCATGTCAGCTACTTCTTGTGAGTAGGATTGTGCTGCTTCTGCAGCATGGATGAGACCGCCATTGGAACAAGTTTGCAGCTGCAATGGGTTTGCTGCATAGGAATCACATCATTCAGTATCATGAGGTCATTGGGGGTCTGATGGGTCCTTGGGGGTCTGATGGGTCCTTGGGGAGAGCGAGCAGCCCTCTTCTTCAATGTGGTGTCTCTGTTAGGCCTGGCAGTGGTGCAAATCATTGCCTGTGCCAGTGATGCCTACTACCTGTATGATGGCCTCAACAAACGGTAATTCTGTGATGTTGCACCGCATGCTTCCACCCTGTTGTGTCACAAGCATCTTTGACTATCTGCACAATGCAAGCACAGGGCCGCAAGAAAACAAAGTATCAGCATAAGTCAAGTATTTGATTGTTTTTTGATGTGTGAAACTGAACATATTACAACATGCTGGATTCATAGCACAAACTTCTGGCAGTAGAGCAGCTTGCCCATTGGTAAATTGTGCATTGAATGCAGCGCGAAGTAAATCGGATGCTGACCTTTTCATCGGCCTGGGCCGACTCGCCACATGATGACAAACTGCTTATGTACAATGAGTAACAAATGTCCTGTACTGCAGGCAGTGTGATACCATCTGTAAATATGTACAGCATGTGACAGATGAAAGTCACTGCAGCATCCAGCCACTCAATTAAGTTGAGACATTATGTATATACCCCCATCATTGGGGCTGAAACAACAGCATTTTGGGTAGAAAGCACCCTTCGCCCCATCTGTCCTTATATCTTGCAAGCTGTTTGCATCATACTCTATGGGCATCTTTGAGCATGGCCTTCAAGGCAGCAATTTGACCTGCCATGTATTCCTCAGCTGGGTCCCCATACTTTTCAAACGCGTTCTCAAGCATCTCAGTGAACTTATCAGCCAGGCCAGGGTCCGTGGAGTCAGCTCTCGCAATGTCTGCGAAGGCATCTTCAATCTGGCCCGTGCAGAATCTGGCAATGCCTCGCAGCTCCAGCAGCTCTGCAGAGTCTGCTGTATTGCTTAGGTCCTCAGCAGCACCGCTGTAGTCACACAGCTCCATTCTTATTCTGCCACGCAGCTTCAGGTGAGCAGCATCACAAGGCTGCAAGTACTCTGCTGTTGTCAAGTCCGTTGCTGCGCCTCTGAAGTCCCTCACCAAGAACTTCAGTTCGGCAACTCTGCACAAAAGTTGAGCTGCACTGGTTGCAGCATGGTGGGATGGCGGGAGCCACTGAGCCCTTTGGTAATCTGATTGTGCCATCAGTCTGTAGATCTCCTTTTGCATTGTTGCATCCTGATTTGCCCCATGTCCTGATGTATCAGCTGCAGCAGCTGATGATGCATGCTGTTGCTGACTAGCCATTTCCTGCTGACGTGTCGCCATCTGTTCAACAATTTCATGATACCCTGTAAGATCTTTCCTCTGGCTAGCGCTGATTCTGCAGTTTTCTGCCAGAGCAACACCTTCTGCAGCGAGTGCTGCAGCTGCAACAAACTCCTTCTTGTCTGCTAAGGTGCGAGCCTCCCAAAACTTGGCTTCCATTTGCTCTTGCATGTCAACGCTGCTAATACCTGTATGCAATCGCCATCATGTTGGCCATACTTTGAGCATGCCATTGACAGCAACATGTGATAGAAGTTGTGAAGACGTCCTGACCTATGTGAGGAGGCTGAAAGAGGTGCTGCAGGTTACCCAGGACAAGCAGCCTAAGCTGAGTAAGCCCTAGCAATGCTGATGACGTCTTGTGCTCAACAACCTTCAAGACACTGTTGGCCATCATGCAGATGCTTTGTTATACACAGATGACCACATCGTGTTGACAATCTTACAGCACCTCACCAGTTGGGAAGTCTGTTGAAGTGCTAGAAGTGGCAAAAGCTGACGCTGAAGGCGTAGTCGATGCATCTCGGTCCTGCACAACAGGCATGTTGATAACCCAGCGTGTATGAAGCACATCATGTTTCTCAACAGTAACAAGGTTTGTCTGATTGCACATGTCTTGCTTGTCAAGATCTGCCCAAGCGAGGATGAATGAACGACAGAATGCATTGCAACATTGACAAATCATGACACATTGTAGGTCAAGACTGGTGCCTTGCAAGGGTGGAGAATTGCAAGGCCTCAACCATCAGCTAACACAACCAACAGAAGTCAATCAATGAGTCAATGCAATAGTATTCAACGTCACAACAGAAGCATGCCAAGCACATGCATGTGATGAAACATGTATAGAACACCTGGAAAGACTGTTGAGAGCCACTTGTAGATTGAGGTGTCTTCTGCGATAAGCCTTGCCGGCATGCTTGCAGCATGTCTTCAAGCATCCTCTTTACTGCAGTGATTTCTGCCGCCTCATCTTCATCAGCCTGGTGCAACATCGTGACCTCTACAAGTGCCTGAGCACGTATAACAGCCTGCTCTGCTGCTGCAAAGCTCTTCTGAACAAGCAACTGTGCGCTTGTATTAAGCAATTGCAAGCTCTCTGCCTTCATTGGGCTCTCTTCACCTACACACGCAATGAGCAAGCCTTCATAAGGGCCAATAGCTTTAGATGGAACTTACATGAGCAATGTACATGATGCGCATGTGTACAGCATTCTGTTTGCTTGAGCTCAGATCAAGACTCAGCAAGCTACAACAGCATTCATGTTGTCAGAAGCACCTTTGTCTGTACACACAACATATCACAAATCAAGACATGACAACTGAGCATGCTTTGCATGCCTCTGTGCAAGACTGTTTGACTGTGCGCCCTTAAGGGGCTAAGCTTAGCCCTCCTACCATTAGTTGAACCGCGCTGCATATGCATATGCCATCATTGTTGTGACCTGCATTCACTTGACCTACCTAACTGTCTTACGCCCAAGTCTGAGATGCCTTGCCCAGAGTGTCCTGTTGTTTCCTGCACATGAGCTAGGACTCAGATTTGCCTTGTTGTCACCATGTACATGTGCTGAACTACCTTGCAACTTTTTACGAGGTACACCAGCGGACTTGCGCATGTGCATGCCAGGCTCCAAACACGAGAACATAGATAGTCAGCGTGTGCTTTGCTGTTGCAAGAACACATGTCAAAAGTTATGTGTTATATGTATGTTGATCACCACCAGCTTTAAAGCTAAAGTAAATGTACCTTCACGGCATTACTCATGTGTGCTCTCACAGCTGCCATCACAGCCATGCCAGTACTTATATCCTGCCCACCAAAAGCAGCTAGCTGGAGCGCTCCGTGCTCAGCCTCCAATTCCTTGAAAGACTCCTCAAAAGAGCTGCACCACACAGCTGCCGAGCCTGGCATTAGCACATCCACTGCCAGCACATCAGCAACAGCTTTGTCTTTGTCGCCAAGAGCTTGATGGCATGCTGCTCGAAGCGTCAGAGTTTCAACAGAATCTGCTCGACCCTGCAGATCTTGTACAGCTCCTATGTAATCTTGCTGCAAGCCTTTGACTTGACCTCGGAGCTGCAGAGTAGCATAATCTTCTGGTTGCAGCCTGTCAGCTTCATGTAGGAATTGTAAAGCTGTGTCATATTGCTTTTGCCTGAAGTCTCTTGCTGCCTTGGTAATTAGACTATTGGCTGTGTTGATTGAGTCAGATGCTGCAAGCTGCTTCTTGGGGTTTGCTCCTTGCTTCATGGCCGCATTAGAAGTCCTGCCCTGTAGAGCACGCTGCAGAATAAGACCTCTCAAGTTTCTCAAGCGCACTGTGCAAGGATGCCATGGCAGACCTAGCAACAATTCTCGGTCATACCTCTTGCAATGCTGTGACAACAATGCTTGCTATGAGGCTTGCAGCCACAGTTGCACTCAATATAATTCAACATCGCTAGTAGCATGGGCAACCAGCTTGCTCAATCAAAAGCGCCATGGCCAAATGATGGTAAGCACATTGGACTCGCAAACCCAAATGTAGGGCACTTTAGGACAGTGCAAGGAGTGCCCCTCAATTCAGTTGCTGAAAGCCTTGTACAAACAGATCAGTCACATTTGTTTAGGCAAGGAGGCCTCACTGGAGCTGAGGCTGTGTCAGGACTAGGTCCCAAGTTGGCTTTGCATATGCGCAACATGTTGGCTTGTTGACGCCTGGTTCTAAACATGTTGTCATGAAGTTCTTTGGAGGTCTTAGAAGAGGGATAGTGTACAGAGGCAACTTCAAGCAGTGCTTGCGCGCGCTTCACAGTCTTCTTGGCCGCTACAAAGTCCTGCTTTGTCATGAGCGTTGAGGCTGCTTTGTTTGCTTGAGCCGCTTCCTCTAGCAAACAAATACTCATGGAATCTGCATGAACACGTCAAGTTCTCAAACAACCTCAAGGTGCTTGATGGTGCATGGTGATGGTGTCAACATGCATTGCACAAAAAACTATGTCTATCAAATGAACAACCCTTTCTTGGAATGAGCTTGCTTCATAATTCGAAACTCCAAAACACAATAGGAAGCCTTTGGTAGGCATACTTGGTTGCACAATATCCGGTGTTGACCAGGTGTTGGCAGCTCCCTGCAAACATACAGAAACTTGTCAAACATGCCAGCCCTCATATGAACTATTGCTTTTAGTAGAGTACTTGGTTCATTCTATTGAGACAATAGGCAGGATACTTTGACACGGATGCAAAATAATGGGGACAACATTACTGTATGCACTTTTGCAAGAGTCGTGACACTTTGCGGTGAAACAAATGTTGTACTTGCCAGCAACAAACAAATTTAGAGCAGCAGTGTCGCTACTTGCCTTTGATTTGTTTCTTTTCCTTGCTGTCATAGCTGCTACTACAGCCCGGCCATTGGCTGTATCAGGTGCTGGTCCCCAAGGGTGTCCCCAGTCATCGCCACTCTCGAGTGTTGCAAGCAATTGTTTGGCAAGCTCAGGATACTTCCCTTCTACCATCACTATGTCTGCACAAGCTCGTTCGACGTCGCCAATGCTCACATATGACCCAATTCTGTAGGCAAGCTCAAGGCACCCATCCAGGTGCCTACCAGTCAGATCTTGTATAGCACCGGTGTAGTCCTTCAGCAAGGCTTTGACTTGACCACGCAACTGCAAGGTGGCATAGTCATCTGGCTGCAAATGATCTGCTTGGTTCAAAGCTTGCAAAGCACTAGCAAAGTCCTCCTTTTGGAAGTACATGGCTGCCCGGATGATCAAGTCATCAGTAACATAGTTGGGGTCAGACTCTGGATTTTCCAGAGTGGAGTAGTCAGGCTTAGGGCCCAAGTAAACACGTGCGTCACTGGCCGTTCCACGTTCACTTCTCAAGTCAATCTCGCATATATCCAGCATCTGCTCTAGATTTACTCTAGAGGTCATCCCGACCGACTCATCATCATTTGCCATGGCTGAACTAAAGGCCAACACATCAAAGGTGGCAAGACCCCTCTTGAACACCGCTTGACCTTCCCCAAACTGGGCTTGCTGGAGCAACTGCAATCCTCTTTTCAGGCTTAGATCAGTCTCTACTTGAAGCCTAGTCTTGCAGCTCCCTACTGCATAACAACAAAACGCTGCAATATAGTACAGGGTGTGTCTGCAATGTGAGCTAAGGGTCGATCAAACATTGGCTTATGGGTGATGTCAGTAGTCATGTGTGTGTCAGAACTGTCAAGCTGACTTGCAAAATTGCAAATTTGCACAGCAGCAAAGACAGACAACAGATACAACACTGCTGAATTGACTCAGCAAAGTGCATGTGGGTAAGGTGCTTGTGTAGCATACGCATCAAGGGCCAAAGCATCACTGTCTTGGCTCACCCGGAGTTGAAGCAGCTGAGAAATCCCCAATATCCTGCAGCCAATCAAGAGCAGACTTGTCAGCTTGAAATACAAGGGTAGACACAACGAAGCAGCTGACTATATTGTTCTAGCAGAAGGAAGCTTGTAGTACTACCGGCTGTCACTAGTGACAAGCACATTTGCTGTAGTTGATGTTTTTACAGTGATGCCCAATGCATTCCACTGAAGCCGGATGCATGCAGCATGCATTCCACTGCCGCCTGATGCATGCAGCATGCAAGATTCAAGTATGCACACTAATCAACACAAGCGTACCTGTGAATGGCTGGTATGCCTACCCCTGAGTGATGCCACCAGCTCTCTTGGCTGGCGCAGCTGTTCTGTCAAAGTGGCAGGCTCCTCAGTGGTGCCTATCAACAGCTTTACGTGCTCATCAAACTCATCACAGAAGAGTCGTATCCCACCAGGCTGCAGACTCTCTGCTTCAAGGACATCGGCACTTGCTTTGTCAATATGACCAAGCATCAAGTGACAGGATGCTCTGCGTAGAAGGCTGTACCAAGTGTCTGCTCGGCCCTCAAGGTCTTGTACAGCCCCTTTTTTGTCATTTAGGTCTGCTTTGACAAGACCACGCATCTGCAGAGTGGCGTAGTCTCCGGGCTGTAATTTGTCTGCTGCATTCAAGTCTATCAAAGCACTTCTAGGGCTGTATGGGGCTTTGGCGGCTGCTTGGATGATAAGGTCATCAGCTGCAGTACTGGCTAAATCAGCAGCTGACTGCTGAGCTGTCAAAGCTTCTGCCTCTCCTACAGCAACTAACTATGATTGAGGCAAACAGATGGGGGCTATTATGGACAACTTCATGTTAGCCAAAAGGCGCACAGCTGGACATGCAAGACGTAAATGGCAACGACCAATGTAGGAAAGCCAAGGAACAAAGATTAATTCAGTATTTGCAGCTGCAGTTTGGTCTGTCTGACATGTCACTACCAAACATAACAATTGCACAACTGCATGGCTTGTGTATGGCTGCACACCTGATGAAGCATTGTCAGCTGTGTTGTCGCGATTTGTGGCTGTGCATCTGAGTCTCACCGGTGAGAGAGCTCGCCTCGAGGGCTGCACCCGACGTTTGATGCCGCGTAAACGGTACCGACGTGGCGAAGAACGCAATGACACGGCTGACACCACCAATTGACGAAAGGTCTGTCGTACAATGACAATGATGCTGAAGAGGTCACAATGTGTTCAGCCAGCTGTGATTTGAACAGTCATTGGAATTCTGGCACAGCAGTATGCACATCAAGAACAGTGAACGTTGACAAAAGGTTGTGGTGGTCGCAGTGCACACGTGCATGAGCTAATTTGCATTGTCATTCTCAGTCTCTGTATTGACAGGCCTTCTGATGGTGTGATCTGATGGTGGAGACCAGAACAGATGCATGAAGCAATCTGTGCCTGTGACAATCAATGTGTGCAAAGCATGTCAGCTCCCTCATACAATACAATCTTGCTCCACACAGTTTCAAATTTGGCATGTTGGTTGCTGGCATGCAGCTACAGCTCAGGACAAGTGTGCATGCATGCCCCTAAGTCCACCCCCTAAACAGCCCCTCTTCCAGTATAGCATTGACATGACATCGGGGCATGAACTGGTTGCAGGAAATCTGGGTGAGCAAGGCAGTCAGGCAGAGGTGTGTAGCCTTGGCCTTGCACCTAGGCCACTCCTCCTCTGCTACACAGTCTATTGGGGTGAAGCGCCCTTCAAACAAGGTATTTCATGTTCCTCAAGCCTGGGACTTGCTGAAATGGAACACAATGTTCATTTGCTGCCGCACCAATTGATTTGCAGGCAAGGGGCAGCTGTAGGTGTGTCACACAGTCACAGGCGCTGCTTTTATGGATTTTGTATTTCGCATGTCATTTGGGGTGACAGGCATCAATCTTAGTGACTGTTGAGCCTCACTGCCTTGTTCATGACATGAGGTTGATCTTTGCTTTTGTTTCTGTACCATCTCTCAAGCTGGACAGCTCTGAATTGTGGAGGGATTACATCATCAGGATCATGATGCTCCATGCAGGGCCAGGTCCCGCCCAGGCAGGAGCTCACGTATGATGAGCTACCAGGCGCCAGCCGTGGTGCTGATGAGCAGCCTGTTCTGAAGGCAGCCAAGAGGGGACCCCATGCCACACCTAATGCCATCAGGTGCTTTGCATTTCCACATCTGGCTGCTGCTGTCCCTGAACTTGTTGCGCCCCAGGCCTACACCTGCTGTCATTTGTTCCTGTAGTGAATGGCCATTGTTCATACCCTTTGCTTGCCTACTGTAGAGCCCATTGTCCTGGTCATTGGCAGCTGCATACAGGTCTTGCCGCAAACTCAGCTCTGACAAGGCAGGGACTGCACTATTAGCTGTCCTTGTCTCAAGCTGCAGAGGCTTTCACCTTGCATGCAACAGTGAAACTTGCTCCCATGCAAGCTATTCCGTGCAGTGTCTGCTCTTCTTAGTCAGTGCTGTGCCAGTTGTTCCAGCAGCTTTAAGTGTCGGAAAAGCACAGCATGTAGTCATGAAATGACTCTGTCTCATCAGCACAAGTGACCCATCTGCAGGAGGATGTGTTGCATGGTATCTTGAGTCAGAGTGCAGACAATCTGCTCTGGAGCTGTCTATCTTGCTTGTTTTTTGGGCTGTTAGCTTGTAGTCGCTGGGCATACATTTTGCATGATGATAGCTTTACAAGTTCCATCCTTGCAGGCGTGACCAAGCAGGCCTGAGTCAGGAAGAGGCAGACGCCATCGAGGCCCTGACCAGCTTGCAGAATATGAGTCAGTGATGGGACCAGCTTGACATGATTGCAGGCTGGTATATGTTGGCACAATGGCATTTGCCACCAAATATTTTGTCTTCCTGGATTGACAATCATTGACATGCATTATGCGTGTAACACGAAAGTTGCTGACTTGCATGATCTGGCCTGTTACAATTATTTACAGAGTGTCTTGCACATGTGTGCGTCGTGGGTATAACAGCTGCTGCCCACTTTGTAACACTCAGTCTGGTGGTTTACAGAGTGTCTTGCACATGTGTGTGTCGTGGGTATAACAGCTGCTGCCCACTTTGTGACACTCACTCTGGTAGTTTGGTGGTGACACACACGCATGCACACACGTACGCAGGTGATTTGTGGCGTTACAGCATTGCACCCTGGCATGGGCATGCAAGATCAGCATCTTCACTGCAGTGGTGCACAGTCAACAAGCAGAGCAGACCCTGACAGCCCAGCACCCAGTGAAATATGAGACAGTGCAATGGACCACAGGGCGCTGGAAGGAGGACAGCGGGGC
>JAABUP010003338.1_pt1 | contig 28499 bp, 32 predicted proteins | sample 5559201 | NCBI WGS metagenome assembly JAABUP01 (sample SAMN10711887, study PRJNA513373) | rock metagenome | isolation source: Antarctica rocks | place: Antarctica | reverse complement strand
AAAAGTGGTGGTCTTTGAAACCCGGCAAAGTGACGTGTGTGACTTTGTGCTCAGTGCTCAGTGGTGCAGTTGTTGAACGGGTGGAGAGCTACAAGTATTTGGGGTTTGTCGTCCATGCCACTAAGAAACTGACCTTTGGGACAGATGCTCTGGTGGCTATGGCAAAAAAGGCTCTATTTGCTATCAGACGGCGATGTGCACTTCTGGGCATACGAGATCCAGCTCTGCAGTGCAAGCTATTTGATACTCTGGTGTTACCCCTGAGCTATGGTTGCGAAGTCTGGGGAGTGGACACTAAATGCGGTGCAGCAGCAGAAGCTTTACATCGGGACTTTCTAAGACGTCTGTTAGGTGTCAGGAAGTCTACAGCAAACCACATGGTCTTAGCTGAGTTGGGTCGCTTCCCATTGCAAGTTCACTTTTGGCAGCAGATTCTGCGTTATCATCATAGGACAATTGCATCAGACAACGTGCGTCTTGTTAAGCTCGCAATGGTTGATGGCTTTGCTTTGCATCAGACAGCAGTCAAAGACAGTTGGCAGCACTATCTAGGTGACTTTCTGCATGGTCATTTAGGACAGCAGCAGCTTTTTCACAATTTTGACATTGCATCTGTCATAGAAAGGGCTAAGCATCAGCATGCATTTGAGTACTATGCAGATGTTCAGCACAGTGTTATATAGGACAATGCAGCCTGAGTACAAATCTGCAGAGTATCTGTCTGTTGTCAAGTGTGCGTCAAATATAAGGCTAATTAGTAGGTTTAGGACTGGATGCCATGGTCTGCGGGTAGACACAGGCCGCTGGGCCGACGATGTTCACCTAGATAGGACAGACAGGCTGTGTCTAGTGTGCAAGTCATTGGATTGTGTGGAGGACGAGCAGCACTTTGTTTTATATTGCCCAGCGTACAGCCACATCAGGTCACAGCATTTGGACCTCTTGCAGCACTGTTGTACTATTGCAGACTTTATGATTTTGTGTGAACCAAATGCATGTGGTGGTTTCCTTAGGGAATGCTTTGCATGTAGGAAGCAAATCTTGTCTGTATGAATCCACTGAACTGAACTTCTTGTCTGTTGGGTCCCAGTTGCCCCCCAGGACATTAAATATATTGATTGATTGATTGACTATGTCATGCTGCAGTTTTGCAGTGCTGCAGTCGTGCACTGTACATATCAGTCGTGCTCAAGGCAGCAGTACAGAGTCACTGTGGGGCTCATCCATGCGGCTGTTGGTATTGCTTGTCATGACACGTTCTGGCACTTTTCTCAACTGCAACGGACTCTCCTGGAAGCAAAGATGCGTTGTCCCAGGAGATAATCGTCATAGCTCCTGCCAAAACACCTAGCTCTGCCTTGGAGTTGCTAGGGCAGAAGACCTGACACATGGCAGAAGCATTTGCCTTTTCTACAAAAGCAAGCTCTCACCTCACTTCCGGTCAAGGTCCCTGTCTTTTCAAAACACACCGTGTCCACATTGGCAGCGGTCTTGATCTTGGGCAGCACAAGCATGTTGATCTGCTTTGTCTTCAGGTGGACTGCTGCTGCAGTGTTACAAGCCAACAGCACTGCATTGCACCAAGACATCTTTCACTCATCCCTTTATCAAATATGTATCTTCCCCTAGGGTCAGGTACTTACAGTAGCACCAAGATAATGTGGCTTTAGCACTAGCATAATAAACAATAAGAGTAATTAATGCGCGTGTGGTCGGCGTGGTGGCTGGGTGTCGCTGAACGTGAAAAGACCATGCTTTTACCGGAAATTGTACGCCATACTACTCAATCAATCAATCAATCAATATATTTAATGTCCTGGGGGGCAACTGGGACCCAACAGACAAGACACTACTGGATGCTCAGCTTGACTCACGTGGCCACTACAATTCCCCAGTCTGTCTCTGAAGCTCAATGAAACGTGTTTGTGAAAACGCAATGGCATCAAACATTTTTGCATGCCTAGAATATGCCAGCAACACTACCATCAGTGTCGCGCTGGCACCAGCTCCACTGCTCGCGATTCCACAAAGCACCCCTCTGACCTGTCTGTCGGACCCAGGATTCAATGACAATCTGCTTGCGAGCGTTACATACCATAACGCCCCGTCTAGTCAGAGGCTTTGGTGCAGCTCTGTAGCAGCGTGGTCGGCAATGCTGGTTGCTTACTATGATGCAGTCACCATTCATTGTATGACAAGCAGCCTACTTGGCAAAGGCAAATGTCGTATGTGCGCGGTACCGGTGTCGGCCTGACGAAGGAGTGATCTGTGCGCAGCTGCGTCCTGCTGCTTTCTAGCCTACTTGGTCGTATTTTGCAAGAAAAAGATGTGACGCAGTTTGACGACAATGGTTTTTAAGCATAACTAAGGCAGGCCGTCAAGCTTGGCTAGCATCAAGCAGAATGTCTTCTTCCTGGTTGACGCCGGGCAGGCTGCTTCTCCTGTTCTGTGCCATGAACATGCTCGTATACATAGATCGAGGTAACACAGTGCCGTGCAAAGTTGCTGGCAAGGCTGATCATGATCATAAGATCCCCTTGCAAGCACCAATGTCCCCCTTCTGGCAGGCATCATAGCAAGCAATGGTGTCAACGGAGACAAAGCTAGTATGCAGGGAAGGGCAGCTTATGGCATTGTGGTATGATATAATAGATTGCTGCTTAGAGCTTCTCAACCTGCCAGATTGCAGTTGGGTTGTCATGCCGACGTGTTTTATTTATCGCAGGGTGAATTTGGCCTGTCGTTAACTCAGGATGGATTTCTGGCAACAGCTTTCATGGTCAGATGATCCTCTGTCATTGCAGTTATTGCCTCTGCATGCAAGACAACTGCTCTGTTGACAAAATGAGCTGTTGCTGCTGCTGCTGCTGCTGCTGCTGCTGCTGCTCCTGCTTATGCTGCTGCATTTGCCATTCCAGGACTGTATACATCTCCACGCATTTCTTTGTCTAGACCGCAAATGGTGTGCCCTGAACCACACTGCTATGTGACAGGTTGGGTTGCTGGTGTCTGCTCCCCTTTTTGCTGAAGCCAGCAAGCACTACCCTGCCTTACGCCTGATGGCAGTGGGCCTAGCAGCCTGGATACTGTCAACAGCAGGCTGCGCCTTCAGCATCGGTCGGTTCTGCCAGGGTCTTGCCTGGCCTGCTTGTGTTCAACCCTTCAAGCCTCTTATAAGCAGGCTGGGCTTGTTTTGAATCAGCATAACAGCCCAGACCCAAGACTGCAGCACTTGCTGACCAAGAGCTGACAGGCAGAGAGGCTCTTGGTCAGCAAGTGATGCAGTCTTGGGTCTAGGCTGTTATGCTGATTCTAAACAAGGCCAGCCTGCTTATGCCTTCAGCTTGTGGTCAGCTGCATGACTCTGCCTGGTGTGCATCTCATCACCTGATTTCAAGCTGTTTCAGCAGCAGCTCCCCTTGGTCCAAGCTGATATCAATGGACAAAGCACAAGCAATGCACTTGGTTCCAGATCAGGTGCTGTGAGGAAGCGTCAAGACTGTTGATGTTCAGCCTGCAGGATACCACAGCTTGTTGATATGCCGTATGGTGGTAGGACTTGGGGAAGCCTCCTTTGTATCTCTTGCATCTCCTCTCATAGGTAAACTCCGTCCACAGTGCCAACTCTGATGCATCCCTTGCATAGCTCAGAGGCAGCCATCCATCCACAATTGCAAACCAGCCATGGCAAGGCACTCAGTGTTGCTCATAGCACAGGCACCTCACCTGCCTTGCTACAGCAGTGCTGATCAGCATTGCCATGTAACTGCTAGTGAGTCATGCGCTTATCAGTAAGTGTCAGCATTGTCAGCGGTGCTCCAGCGTCAAAGCCCGTTGTATCAAGGATCATCTCTTGGACCCTGTGGTTGCACGCTTTGTGAGGTGTTGCAAGGCCATGCAGGGAAAGGACCAACATCACACTGTGCTGCCAGCATGTCATGAAGCGATGTCATTACCACAGATGATATTGTTGCTGAACTATGTGCGCTGTAGATCATACTTCCCTGCTGAAAGTTGTACAAACTGACATGGTGCACACACTGCAGATGATTCAGCGCCGGCAGCAAGCAAGTCTCGCTGGTTGGCTACCTTCTACCTCTGCATTCCAGTGGGCTACGCAGCAGGCTACATCTTAGGCGGGGTCATCGCACCTGCCTTGGGCTGGAGAGCACCTTTTCTTTTGGAGGCTGCAGCCATGCTGCCCTTTGCTGTCTTCTGTGCTGTGGGACCAGCCCTGGACCTGAGAGGCAAACAACATCACACAGGTAGTTGCCAAGACTTGCATGCTTTTGCATGCCCTTGCATGCACATGACAGCATGCAAGACAAGAAGAGCCATCCTTGGCTTCTGGCTTGCGGCCTTCCAACTTGTGAGCTGTAGCGCCAACTCTGCATGTGGACAGCAGAACTTGCCTTACACATGTACAACATGGCTGTTGCAATTGCGGCCTTGTGACAGGCAGCCTGGAGACAATTGCGGCCTTGTGACAATCACAGATCACATTGGCCCTGTAGACCTTGGACAGCCAGCACAGAGGTGCTCCTATTTGTGTCACTGCATGTCAGCTGGCCTCTGACATGGCCTCTTTGGGTGCAGGTGCTTTCCCTGCCACATGTGGCATTGTCAGACTGTTGCACTCAAGATGTAGCAGGTGGTAGCCGGTGATCCAGGACAGCTTGTCTTTACATACACAGAAACATCAAGACAACGCACCTTTCAGAGAGAATAAGCTGGCAAGCCTGTAGACAGTGATCAGGATCCATCCCAAAAGTGCTGTCCTTGGCTTGTCGACCTCTCAAGCTTGGTGGGAAGCATCCCTTTTGCAGACCTCATGCTTGTATACCTCTGTTTGCAGAGCCTTTGGTGCTTTGTGGTTCAATGCTACTGCTCAAAGCTGCAAGCTGGCTGCAGGTTCAATTGAGGCAAACAGCACGCTCGGCACAAGCTTTGGTGAAAAGCTACAGCGTGGTGTGGCAAGTGCCCTGGTAGACCTGAAGACCCTGGCAAAGCATCCGGTGTACGTCCTGAATGTGGTTGCCACAGCAGTATATACAGGTACTGCATGTTCACCATGGCAATACAGCTTCACATACAGCCTCAAAACCTGCCTCAAACACTGCTCTCTGCTCAGCAATGTTCTCCAGCAGCGGCAGGCGCTCCCCCAGCTCAACCTACAAGGCAGGCTTGCTGAAGCACCGTTCTGCTTCTTTCAGTTGTGACTTGTCATCCCCACCTAACCTAGCCCATGCTGGCTCACAAAGTTTTCATGATAGCGTCTGCCTTCCATGGACAGCAGCTGTTGCGGCCCCTGGCTGCATGTACACTGAGCCTACCATATGCAACTTCTCAAGCAATGCTGCGGCTGGGAACCGTGACTCAGCTGCATGTGGCCACGTTAGCTCCTCTGGCGTCTGGGATCAGCTGTTTGTGCAGTCAAGGGGCATGTTTACTTGGTGGCCGCATGCACAGGCTATCTCAATAAATGTATCTAGCCTGCATGCAGAGGCCGTCTCAATCAATGCATCTAGCCTGCACCCTATCTGTCACATGTGCTTCAGCTTGAGACCCCAACATACCCCAAGCTCAAACCTAGCTGGCTAGCCTGATTTGTCATGCTTGCTCTGCATCCCACATGCTATCTGCTGCTGCTGCTACAGCCGCTGCTGCTGCTCTTGATATTGATGCTGATGATGCTGCTGCTGTTACAGACAAGATGTGCTGTACAGGTGTGCTAGGGGCATATGCATATTGGGGACCCAAGGCTGGGGCTAAGGTGTTTACACTGAATCCTGAAGGGGCAGACCTCAAGTTTGGGGCAGTCACTGTTGCAACAGGGGTGGTGGGTACCATCCTTGGCGGGGTGACCCTGGACAGGGTGGGGTCCACCATGCGCAATGCCCTTGTCATCTGCTGCATCAGCAACATGCTGGGGTGAGCCTCACCTGCACACTACCTGCATCGTGAGATCTCTTCAACCCAGCTCATGCTGTGCAGCATGATGACCTGGTTCTGCTCCTCACATCCTGCACATCTTGCATTCATGCTTGCTACCTTCATGCTGACATGCGTCAACAACACATGCTGCCCAGGTACACCATGTCTTGCAATCAGTGTGCTCGCGAACATGACATACCTGAATGACACAATGGGCTGCGCAGATGAAAGCCTGTCAGTCAATCAGTCAGGAGTTTGATATGGTCATCATGACCAAAGGTCGTAGGGGCCAGCTGACTTGACCAGTTGACCTAAATACAATAGACTCATACGGAAAATGTGCTGTTTCATCTGTCAAGATGGGACTGGAAGAACAACAGCAACTCAAACACAGCTTAAAGTTTGGCGCACTCACTCTGCCATATCATGTATGGTACCAGTCCAATGGCTGCAAAGCAGTGCTGCTGAGGGCTGGTCTCAAAGCACTTTCCAGTGGTAGAAGGGCCAGAAGAGTGTAGTTGATGTCACTTGAAACTTAGCAAAGTCACGCTCTGTTCATGATGTCAGTTGTGTTGGCTGCAGGGCATTACTGCTGGTGGCCAGCTTTGCAGCAGCATCGTCCTTTGCCATGTTTGTGCCCTACTTTGCTGTAGGCCAGCTGGCCTTGTTCTCTATCCAGGTCAGCTTCCGCACATATTGTGGCACTTCCATGCTGCCATGGACATATGACATACACAGGTTGCTGCACAGGTTGTTTTGCAGACACAAGGCACTTGACCAGCTAAATTCAGTGGCTGCGACAGTTTGCACACTGGGATGTTAACTTTAAGACTGCGTGGTACTGACAGTGTATCACATGTGGTGTATGGCAGTTGTATGTGTGCAACTGGTTGGTGTGTTTTCATTGCTTTATTATCCTGTGCACCCCTCACTTCATGCAAATCATCATCTTCATCCTGACCTTTTGTAGTAAGTTGCAACAACTGTGTCATGCAGTCTTTGCTGCACAGACAGGGACCTCTTGGCTTCTTTGCCTTGCTTGAAACACTGTGTCCAGGCTTTGCTGCCTCTGATGCCTCGTGTAGTATAACACAAGTGCGACTGCTTGCATAGCTGAGGTAGCAGGATCTCTTTTGGCAGGCCATGCAGAGTTGATGCGCACAGTCTGTAGCATTTACAATGATTAGTGTTGTGGTTGGCATGCAGGCTCCCTCAAATGCAGTGGCTTTGTGGTCCGTTCCTCCTCTGCTGCGCCCCTTTGGCATGGCTATCCTGATCATCTGCATACATTTGGGGGGAGACGTTCCCTCCCCTCCCGCTCTTGGCTGGCTGCAAAGCAAGCTGGACAACTGGAGGTCAGTCTATATGCTCAGCCCCAGTGTTGACTGGTCCAAATAGTGTCACCACTTACTGTTCAGACTCAGTAATTGCTGTGACACTCATGCTTCACATACTGTGGGCCCACTAGAAGACCATGCTGCAACTCTGTAGCAGCTCAACAACAGGATGCTGGGCGAGGCATGCTCTAAAGCTCAGCATTGTCGTCGAGTGCCTGTCATAATTGGCATCACCAAAGATTGTCCACAAATGCTATTGGCACTGCTTTCAGGGAAAGCCATGTCTCACAGCCTATGAACGCCAGCAATGCTTTCACGCCTGCTCACAGTGGCTCTCGTGCTAGCTGCAGCACACATATGCAGCAATGCTGATGCATATACATGGTGTTGCAGGTTGAGTATGTCAGTATGCAGCCTGTTCTTATTGTTGGCAGCTGCTCTCTACGCAGTAGGAGCTGTGCTGGCTCGCCGAGGACCTGATTACCGGGATGGGCAGCAATCATCAGCTGACAATACCACACCTGGCTCTGATGAAGTTGGCAGTGCTGATGAGTCTGCTCACCTGCCGCTGTTGACTGAACCTGAAACATCTGAAAGGACACCACTGCATTCTGAAGATGTTTAGTCTGAAGGCAACTCGAGGTGCTGTTCAGATGGATTGTTTTGTAGCTGCTGTAATGCAGGAGCGCGCTTGCTAGGATTCTTCTGTGCGTTAAGACACACAAAGTACCACTGCGCCCAACAGTGACAGGTCCTCCCAGTGAATTTCAGAGTCCTGTGTTGCATCCAGTTATCTGCACTTCCAATTTTGTGTTGCCGTATATGCCTTCTTGTTCCTAGCAAATCACCAAGCACGCTGCACAGGAACCTGCACGGGTGTGTTTGCCTCGAGTCCTAGCCATATTTGATGAGCCCACCCCCTTTGTGACTGGCGTCAGAGGGGACGGCCTACATGGGCTATGCAGGTAGTCTGCTGGCCCTAGCATGTGTTGTAGAATCACAAGCAGCACAGCAGCAGACTCACAGCGCTGCTGCTATCCTGCTGTGGAGAATCTCTTTCGCTAGAGCTGAGTCAATACTGAGTCAAACTGGTTCCGGAGCCACGATGAATGTGTTTGGACTGTCTGTGTTCTTTCTGTCTTCTGTACAGATCGTCCGTGATTGTGCCTATATTGTACGAGCGTCACGATGGTAAGCCTTGACCAACTTCCGTGAAGCATGCTGGTGCCTGGGTACAACCTCAAGTGGTCGAAACGGCACACCGTGGTAGCCTTAGCTCTTGGGGCATCGGCTTCAGCAGCGTATACAGCATATAGACTATACCGATATCATGGCTACTTCAGCCGCGCAGGTATCCGGCCTGTTTCGAATGGGGACTCTGATTTCGAGGTGAAACGGGCTGTGGATGAGTACCTGCAGTTTCACTATTCAACTCAGCAGGAGGTCTTGCCCTACCGTCATGCTCCCAAGGTCAGCACTTGCTGATGCACTCGCAACTTCTCAGCGGCCCTGCTTGCTGGGCCCAGACATCAGATACCCACTATGACGCAGGAGGCTCTGCAGTTCATAGACCAGCTTGTACTACTGTGTGAGCGCAACTGCCTAGCTCTGCAAGACTTCACAGGCGAGCAAGGGCAAGTCACTGCCCTAGACCTAGGCTGCGCAGTCGGTGGCTCCTCCTTTGCCCTTGCCAGAGCATTCCAAAGCGTTGTAGGAGTGGACAGCTCTGCTCACTTTGTTAAAGCAGCTCAGGTCAGCAACCATGCTGCACTCACTTGCTGCCAGATGCAGTCAATACTGTATTGACTGCATCTGGCAGCAAGTGAGTATTGCTCTCTTCACTGCCTGTGCATCTGTTGCCGCAAGCCAATCGACCTTCACTTAGCGGCACAGCCACCGTTGTACTGGGGCTGGAGTTGGCTTTGGCCCTTTGATCAGGGCATGCAGTCACAACCTACATCAGGAGCTGAAGCAGTGCTTGCCAGCAGGTTCTACAAAGGGAGGGTGTGCTGGCCTTCACGACCATAGAAGAAGGGGACATCACAGCGACGCGTCTTGCTCAGCTTCCAGACGATGTTGATGTTGACCGCGTCAAGTTTCTACAGGTATAGACGTGGTCCTCCTACCTTGAGGTACAATGAATGGCTGGGAACAACTACAATTGTCAAGAAATACCATGGATCTGCACAGCAGCTACCTCTTTGTCATGAGGCTGCTTGCCTATCATCCTAGGTGGTTGGTATGTCCAGCTGCGAGCCGACTGTCTCTGCAGGCAGATCTCTGTAGGTTGCCAAAGAACCTGGTGCAGTTTGACGCTGTCTTAGCTGTCAATGTACTGGAGAGGCTGCCTGACCCAGCTAACTTTCTAGATCAGCTATCAACTTTGGTCAAAGCAAACGGAATTGCAGTTCTGGCATCAGCATTCTCATGGTCAGAGAAATGCACAGCCAAGGACAGCTGGCTTGGCGGCTTCTACAAGGTGAACAAGCACCACATGCCTTGTCACATAGCTGTTGCCACACTGGCTCTCTCACTGTTGGGTGAGATGGTCATACTGGGCCTCTTTCTTTGAGCTGCTTCTTGGTAGCTAGTGATGAGGCTAGGTCATCAACGCCTCATACATTGAGTCTGTCAGTATACTGGTCCTGTTTGTCACTCTCTGATGTCCAGACGCACCTTGCACGTCTTGACCTGTCATCGTAGCAATGCCAATGTCGCTTGCCACTGCTGCATGTCACCATAGCTTTGTCATTGCTCCCTGACATGGTAGTCCTGTCAGGGTCATCTGTAGTGGCATCACTGACCGTCTTTGTTCACCCCTCAGCCTCATGTGTGTTGTCCCTCATATGTGAGAGATTGTGAGAGATGCCTGATTGTGCAGAAGGCCAATGAGCCAGTCAGGTCATTGGATGGCATGAAGCAGCACATGGAGCCCCATTTTGATCTCATAGAGCAGGAGGACATTCCTTACCTGATTCGCCAACATGCACGCAAATATGAGTGGGGTGTGTCTTGCTGTACTGTCTGGAGACGCCGTAGAGACAAGGCTTGAGACTACAGTGCATCTCAGGGCAGGCGCCATGTGCTGAGTGCACGCAACTTGGTACTGTGATCTGTACACTAGGCTGCGTGGACACTGGTTGTATCAATCATATTCAATGTACAACAATGACTAGCTAGGGTGCAACCAGACTGCCTGCAAACAGAGTCAGGCAGATCGAAGTCAGGGCTAGCCCTGTGCTCAAGCAGGTATGAACAACACCATCAAAGTCCACATTCATGCCCATGTATGAAAAGCACTTCACGCTGTCAGCCATGTACCCATCTCATGTGTACACAGCTATGATCAGCTATACAAAGTTGTTTGAGTTGCCCAGTTCAGCTAATCTGATGCAGACTGCAAAGATAAACTTACAGGGCAACAATTTCTAGGGCAATCTATTTATTGTGATAAGCATAAGTCTTGTACAATGATCATGCTATTGGAGCAATATAATGCCTGTTGCTATACTCTCATCTAATCTGCTCTAGTCTACGCTACCGACAGACATAAGTGCAGCATATCAACACAGCCTGAGCAGTGTAACAGCACTGACAAGCAGCCACCAAATCAAATCTAAAGCACGCTAAGCTACAACTGCATTGCAAAAGAATGGAATAGCTAGCTACAAGAAACCCATCCACTGACATGAAAGCTTTCCAGCATGAGGCTTTTCCCTGTTCAACAAGCTAACAGCTTATGCCTGGCAATCGCTTAAGATACACGTACAAAGGCAGCGCAAGCAAGAAACCACAGGTGGTAAACAAAGACATGTATGGGATCCACCACTCAAACTTTTCGCTCTTGAGATGTGGCAGAAGTGACAGCACAGGAAAGAGCGCTGTCAAGGCTCCACCTAACACAGACAGCCGGGCTGGCAAGCCTCGAACTACTGCTGCAGCAATGAACACACCAAGCAGGATTGCCGCTGCCAAGATGCGCAGAATGGGGAATCTGATTGTCTCAAAGTTGAAGGCCATGTCTGCAATGAACAGCACCAGCATGCCAAAGGTTGCCCCTGATCCACTTGAATACACATGACATAGACCCTGCAAAGCAGCATCCATACTTGTGGTCTGGAGCCGCAAACAGCTGCAGCTGATGCTGAGCTTGCAAGAAGTACGGACATGATGATCAAGCAGAGTATGACGGAGAAGGCAGTTACAAAGCGCTGCCAGCTGCCATCTGCAACAGTGGATGTTGGCTCATGTACATGACATGGCCTAGTGATTACACTGCTGATGCCTTTGTGATGCTAGCAGGCTGGCAATCTACACAGATGCACACACAGAGGCACACACACACACAGACACAGAGGCACACACATTCATACACACACACACACACACACACACACACACAACCCTTGCACATTCCTCGGCTGGCATCACAGGCTTGCTGACACTCTGCTGACATTATGTGTTCTGCTCTCGTCACTAAGCTTGTATGCAGCAAAAGAGCTGAAAGCACTACAGCCCCTGAAAGCAATGCATGACAAGGCAATTGCTGCTCCTTTTGTCAAAACCCCACCTCAAAGGCTGCACTGAAGAAGTTGCCGCCGACGCCTGCGATCATGGTCAAGATGATAAGCCTGCGGGTGCCAAACCTGCGCTCCAGGTGAACGCCAAGGGCCAAGAACAGCAGCAAGTTACTACCGAGCTGAATGAAGTCCTTGTACAGCAGCAGCGAGCTGAACCATCTGTATGCATTCTGCCCTTGAGTCATCTTTGGCCCATACCTGCTCAGCACAACAAATCGTGTCAACAACAATCAGTCTATGTGTGAGATGTGGGCAACTGAATTGCATGGCAGAGGATAGTCTTGCAAGAAGATGAGCGAGTGAGTAATGCAAATGTGAGTGCAGAGCTAGCAGCATTAGCAGCAAACGGACATGCATGTGAGTCAAAGGCTGTGACTGTGTGGCTTTGAAATAAGTGATGGAGACGACTGCATACATGGATCAGCAAGAGCAGAGATTCACATATAGTGACATTGTGAGTAAGCCTGCATGACTGCAACGTGCAAAGGTCTGGACACAGAGAGACACAGAATGTGAAGAAGTGCACAATGGTTGATTAGTGGTACCTGGCACCCCAGAGCACCAGATAGTCGTCATCAAAGCGGCGGCAAGTGTTCCATTGGACCAGCCAGTCCCAAAGGCTGCGGGGGCCCTGAGGCCAGGCCTGCTGAGAGCACAAGCTGCTGCTGCCCTTGCTGCCCACAAAGCTGGGCCACTGTGCTGCCATGTATGCAAACGTCACCAGACACGTCTGCAATGACACAATAGGACTGTTGAGCTGATGCCAAGGTTGCTGCTCACAAATTTGGGGCCACTGTGCTGCCATGTATGCAAATGTCACCAAACACGTCTGCAATGACACACTATGACTGTTGAGCTGATGCCAAGGTTGCTGCTCACAAAGCTGGGCCACTGTGCTGCCATGTATGCAAATGTCACCAGACACATCTGCAATGACACAAATTGACTGTTGAGCTGATGCCAAGGTTGCTGCCCACATAACTGGGCCACTGTGCTGCCATGTATGCAATGAGACAGGGGCAACTGTTGAGCTGATGCTGGGGTTGCTGGCCAGAAGGCTGGACCAGTGCTCCATCTTGCATGACACCAGAGATGTCTGCAAGCCCACTGTACAGCTTGAAGCTGCTGCCAGCCTTGCTGCAGTTACTTCATGCACTGACCAAACATGAACACGGCCGCACACATTACCTGGGCATTGATTGGGGGCACTGCCCATTGTACTGACAGACTGCATGGGTTGAGTGTTCATGCATGAGCACTAGGTGTGCTCACCGCTACAAGCATGAGGGTCCACCAGGGTGCGTGGCCATACAGCTTGCGAGGGGTGCACCGGTCAAAGGCAACCTCGCCAATGATGAAGAGATCGTTGCTGAGCCTGTCCCACATGCCCTTGTAGCCTGACCCACTTTGCTTGCGGCGCAGAGCGTAGGCCAGGCGCCTCCTCTTCTTGTTGGTGGCATAAGCTTCCTCTAGACTTTCCAGCCGCACAAATCTGTATCAGCATGCTTAAACAACTTACAGGGCGCCAGCATGCTTGGGCATACCGCAGTCACATTTGCACGATTGGCTTGTGCAAAGCACCTGAAGACCCTAGAGATCACAGAGCACAGCCAGGTGTCACAAATGCTCACTCAAACAGACGAGGGCATGCCATGTAACAATGATGTGCTGCATGATGTACTAAAGAAATTGTGGACAGTGACTGGGTTGACATTGTATATATGAAAGCACAGCAGGACATACCTGCCCTGGCTGTTGGGGCTGGTAAAGTCACGGTGTAAGCATCGTATCAAGGCCCCCACCCTAGGGGATGCAGACCCCTGGGGGGCTGCAGGCTCTGGCAAGGTGATGCGATCTATGACCCCAGCCCACTCCCTATGAGACCTGACTGGGTTGGCTGCAATGGACAGAGATGCAACATGCCAGAGTGTGCCCATCCTTGTGCTGCTGCCTGGGCAGGAGCGAGTGGTAGGAGTGTTCCTTCTGGTTGGCCTGTATTACACACCATGCTTGTAATCAAGCCAATGAATGAAGAAACGATCTGTTTGCAGCCTGTGTCATGGTAAACATGGCAGGCGTCATCGCAAAAGTGGCCTTTGCAGTCAATGGTTGATTACCACAGCAATGAGTAAAGGCCAATCGAAGGCCAGTGTGTCTGCATGGCTCTTTGGAGCATTGCACAAGCTGCATTTTTAACAGGGTTGGCAAATCACACCAGCTGGGAGATCTATCGGGAAGGGGCCCAGCGCTTGACAGGGTTGCACTATGGACACCTGGTGTTCCAAGCTTGGTGGGTTGATGACTTCATTCTGCTTCCCATCAGGCAACATTGCAGCTCAGGGCAGACATGCTGAGGTAAACTGATGCTTACTCATTGCTTGATGCTTTGTCAGATTTAGATTTCTGAGCACTGTACACATCAGTGCCTCTTTGCAGGTTGAGCTGGGGGCGGTCATCTGGAGGGCTGTCACTGGAGGATGTGGCGGGAAAGTGATCATGAGAAGAGCTGTTCTCTGCCAGTTGTGATTGTGGCACCTCCACACGAAAGTCATTTGGAAATCTGCGTTGTGGATCTGAGAACCTTGGCGCAAAGTCGGGCTGTGAGGCCATGATGACATCTGGCCATGGCGATGATGCTTGTACCTGCATCGTTTCTGGAAATGAGACAGTTTCAAGTGGCTTGCTTGAGTGCAACAGCTAGGTGATGCTACTACCCAGCCTGCATAAGCATAGCCACAAAGTCACTGTATCCCTCATATGTTGCATGGAGCATAGCCACATTTGCCCATATGCCTGTAGCATGCAAAATCTCTGAGCAAAAGCAAAACTGCTGATGTAAAGACAGGAGTGCTCACAAGTGCCATCATGCAATGATATGTGAAGCAGAAGAGGAATTTACCGTTCTAGGCGAGCCCATGTCAAAACCTGGATTGTGTGAGTACAGCTCAGCAGCGTTGCTTGTGGACGTAGCAGCACTTTCTGGCTGCAATCCAGCATCAAAGTCCTGACTTCTGAACACAGTCCACTGCCGCCCAGTGCTGACTGGTGTCTGGGGTACCATGCTGTGTTGACTTGCTCTGCTGTCTATAGCAGTGAGCAGGGCTGGCTTGTGTGAAGGCATGGCCAACTCAGGAATCAAATGTAAGATCAAGTTGTATGCTGCACAGCTGCTGACGTCGTCGCAGCACTAGTGGCTACACACCAAGATGACAAGTAATAAACGGAAGACCAGCTTGCGGACTGACCAGTGGACCTGCTGTTCTGTGGTGGTTGGCTTGTGCAAAATTGATCTGATGACCGCCTGCAACTATCGCACCACTCGTGTCACACCTGCCCGCGTTACTGTAACGTGCGCAGGCGTGGCGCACAGCCCACAGCACATACACGGCGCGGTTGAACAGCTTGAGGGGTACGAAGAAAATGCGTACACTGAAACGTACGCATTCAAAGGAAGTAGTGAGCGAGGACAGGAGTCATACGGCAAAAGGCTTTCTGCTAAGACCTCAAGAGGAAGCTACCTGGCCTGACCAGACAGACACCCTGCGGTACCCTCTGATCGCGGCTCTGCTGATGTGTGCGCAAAATACATCACATGCAACTTGTTGCTCCAGCACACTGCGGTCCTACGCCAACCTTTGTCGCTTCAGTCGCGCGGGCACAAGTGATCTACGAAGCACGCGGAATTTTAAACTGCTGAGCCTTGCCTCAATTGAGCGCTGAGGAGCTGAGTGAGCTGTCATAGCCCAGCTGTGTCATGATGTCACCTCAGATTATAGCCAACAAACTACCAGGTGTACTTCTTTGCTACATTGACTGGACGTTGATAGAAGCCTCGAGAAGAGAAGACGCACGACATGCACATACATGCATAAGTGTGCAAGATTGCCATGTATTTGGCAGCTGCCTCTGCAGATTCTTGTTTGTTGATAGCCATCTGTAGAAGTGGTGCTTGCCAAATGCATGATCGGCAAGCACATCATCGAGCATACCTCACCTAGTACTGTATCATATAGTCTTCTTTCCCATGTCTCATGCACCCCGGGGATCGTCTGACGATTCTGGGCTGAACCACAGAGAGACTTCTGTATGTCGCTAAGACCTCGGACTGTGTGCAGTGTGGTTCGAATCAAGTGCCGAAAACTGTATCAGCGTGTCGACGGAATCTCATGCTCAACGGTTATTTTGCCTCACGTATGCAGACTAAGGAACACGCCTGATCAGGTTGATCTAAGGGAGTTTGCTCGCACGTTGTGACGCTGCGGCAACGACACGGGATACATTGGGCAGATGCAGATTGCAAGCACAGCTGCTTCAATCAGGTGGAAAACAGATTTCGACAAGTTTGTCATCATCTCCAACTTCGAGAGGAGGCACTGGAGCAAGCACAGTCAGGTACAGCTTTAGGGCCTCACAGAGCCAGGGAACTGCATACATGCAAAACAGATTGCTTATACAATGCTGCACAGGCCGATGAGGATGGCTGGGACATCTACTGGGCTAGTGTAATCACTATCAAGCAGATCTTCTCACCAGAGAATTCTGTGCGCTTGGAGCCGCACCAGATCATTAACCATTTCCCAAACCACTATGAATTGACACGCAAGGTGACGCACACTGCAGTTGATTTGCAAACAGCATAAACTGCACAGTCTGTGTGAGCAGCTTGTGCCGGTCAGGACTTGATGGTCAAGAATGTCAAAAGGTACATGAAGCAGCAGAAGAAGGATGTGCTAGTGGAGTCCACACCTGAGTTTATTCCTGTTACCTACATTCTGCCACAGGTGAGTTGCCAATCACAATGTGTCTATTGCAAGAGCTGGCGGTACTGAGGCTTCGACATGCTTGAATGTATTTGTGTGAGCCCAGGACTATAGTCTTTTTGTGGAAGAGTTCAGAAAGGTACCGGTACCTTGGATCATGAAGCCTATAGCAAAAGCCCAAGGCCGAGGCATCTTTCTCATCAACAAGCTGTCTCAAGTAGGTATGCCAGTCTTTTTTGTGCTTTTTTGCATGACTGCAACCACAAGCTGCGGGCTGACATGCCAAGTCAAAAGACCTTTGGCATTAATTGTTTAACTTCATCGCTTGCAGGTCAAGAAGTGGGCCAGCAGCAATGTCCCTGCTGCCATGCGCCCGCAGACAGAGAACTATGTGGTGTCGCGTTACATTGAAGACCCACTGCTAATAGGCGGGAAGAAGTTTGACCTTAGGATGTACATTGTGGTGCTAAACTACAAACCACTGCAGGCAAGCCAACACTACAAATGCGTGATCAATTACGCTGTAGAGACACTAGACACGCTGCCAATCCTGTTAGACCATGGCTTTGCAACATGGGTTTGTTGGTAGGTAAACAGTGTTCACACAAGGCTTTGCTTGTAAGTCTGTGGCTATAACAGAGATGGTGGATTGTTGCCAGACCTGCATCTGCGTCATGAAGCTGTCAACTCTTTGCAGGTTTACATGTCGCAACTGGGCTTTGCCCGCTTTTGCAACATCAAGTACAGTTCAGAGGTTGCAGAGATGGACAATCAGTTTGTTCATCTGACCAATGTGGCCATTCAGAAGCATGGAGATGAGTACAACTCCAGGCATGGAAACAAGTGGCCTCTGACAGACTTGAGGTTATATTTGGAGGTACAATCTCACTTTCTCTGTGGCATTGCCATCACAGCCAGGAGGTTGGCCTCTCCTTTTGTGCGGCAAGCATGGTGTTCTGTCTCAAAGTCCAGTGCTATACATACAGCTTTGTCAGCAATGCAAAGACATGTTTACATGCATGACACCCCATTGTCTGGCAAAAGGTGCCCTGATGCAGCTTGCTTTGATGCTGTGTTGTCAGCTGTATGCCAATGCAAGGGGAAACACTGAACTTCATGGTGTCATGGTCTTTTTGGATGGCTGACTTATGCATTGCAGGCAACAAGGGGACATGCAGCCACAAGTGAGCTGTTTGAAAGTATCAAATCGGTGATCATATGCTCGTTGAAGGTGAGTATTAGTCTTTGCCTGGGCTGGCCACAACTGTACACATGTGACGCCACAGCTAGCAGAAGATGCTGTCTCAGTTGTTGGCAAAAAAAGGCAAGGCGTAGTCTCCCTTCAACCCTGCATGACTCAGCCTTTGTCACTGTCAACACGATGCATGTCAGCATTACAACACTTATGACTCCAGCGGACAGCGTAATTGCTCAAACCTGTTCAGCACAACTGAGTCAGAGTGCTTGTTCATACAGGCTTGTCAAAATGTCATGATCAATGACCGTCAGTGCTTTGAGCTGTATGGATATGACATCATCATAGACCAGAGCCTGAAGCCATGGCTAATTGAGGTACAGCATGCATATGGATGCATGCTGACATTAGCCTTTTCAACTTTGGACAACGTAACTACTTGTGAACTAGACTTTGCACTGCTGCAGCTTCTCTGTGATTGCCATATGCCCTGCACATCTGGGCAATCACTTTTAGTCAGCAGATCGGTCTATGCCTCTGACACAGTCAGTAGACAATACAGCATGATCCTGGGATTGCCAAAGCTTACAAAGCAAGCTTGCTAATGGAAAGCCAGGCTAGCCAGCTCTGTTCAGGCCCTGCAGCTGATGACTGTTTTTAAACATGACCTGACCATCTGCTCTGTGTTGCCACCAGGTGAATGCAAGCCCTTCCCTGTCTGCCACCACTCACTCTGATCGCCTGCTTAAATGCAAGGTCATCCATGACACACTGCAGTTGGTCACACCTCCTGACTGGGACACAGGCACAGACAGCACAGTTCCCAATTCAAATCACGACGCTCAGCCAGCCAGGTGACTGTCGTGAAAGCTTCCATACGCTGCAACATGTAGCACATGCATGCAAAGCTGAGCTGATGTGGTATCAGATGCAGTATAGCACTAGGTGATGCTTGATGCTGGCTGTCACCCTCAAGGCAGACGCATTGTTCAGTGGTATATCTGCTTGCTGCCAGATGCATGACTGCATGAGATCTAGTGCATATAGCAGAGTGAGCACATATATGCCTGCCAGCTTTCCACAGATCACCGTCTGCACCCTTCAGGTGTTTGCCAAAGACAGTAGGCAGCATGCAGCTGCTGTTTGACGAAACCAGTGAGCTGGAAGAAGGAAGAGCTCGCCGTGATGCCCTCCTTAGCACAGAGTCAGTGAAACGAGGCAGGAGGAAAACCATGATTGACAGCGTTTCTTTGCGGCCAACTTCAGCATACTCTTGATGGTTCTGGTGTGTGTAAGCTGTATGACTTTCTTACTGTTGCTGCAAAATGAGCTTGAACATTGCTGTCAGACAATGAACCAGACATCACACAACTAAAACAACTATCTGGTTATTCAACATCAAATCAGGGGCAGCAGCACCATCTCCTTTGACTCAAAGCTCTAAAGTATGTGAGATCTAAAACTGGGAAAGCAACTGCTGATGTACAAAAGTGTGGGTCAATGCTGATTGACAAGCTACTCATCCTGAATTGCTGCTAATGCAAATCCGCCAGCAAAAAAAGTAATGGATATACCAGCTGTCAAAGCAATCAGCAGATACTGCAGCGCCTGCAATGGGGCATTATCATGCGGAAATGTCACAAGGATCCCTACATGCACAACACGCACAGTCAGTCTCAGACTGGCAGCACTTGTATTATTGCTGACGTCCCAAAGTCACAACCCTGTCAGTAGGGTCTGGCATACTCACCAGCTGCAGCAATGAAGAACGGTATTGACAGTGCTGTTACTTTGCCAGGATCAGTCACCAGCAATCTTTCTAGAGTAGCTAACAGCCCCAAGTTCTCAGCTGTCGACAGGAGTTTAGATTGCTCAATCTGCATGGCATAGGCAACTGTTGCTGTGCAACCATCATAACCTGTGACAGCAGCCACCCAAGCCGCAACAGGCAAGCCGTACCAAATAAAGCAAGCTTCAGAGTACAAGCAAAGGACGCCAACAAAAATATACACAAGCTACGCCCAAGCCTTACTCTTGACAGCGTCAGGCCTGCCTTGTCTGCTTTTGACAACAGACCAGACTTTTCCAGTGAACTCAGCAGCTTTTTGCCTTCAATGCGCTTCAAATAGTTGTTGTCTGCTGACGCATTTCCCTCATTGAAATAGCCTGAGCCAAAGAAGCCCTGAGCACGCCAATGCAAGCAGCTAAGCAGTGCTGGAGAATGGTATACTTATAAATAAAGATTTCTTCTGTGCACAGATTGAGCACCTTTTTCCAGGTATCGTCTACTTTGTTGACTTTTCTCCAGGTGCCTGCATGATCAGTGCATCCTTGCACATGCTAGGTGCGTGCATGCGTCATGCTTTACAAAGGATACATGCCTGCAACAACTGGTCGGAAGCAGGGTCTCTGTCGTCCCGGGTCAGTCGACCTCAACGTCTGAATGTTTATTCGCCGTCCGAGCAAGTCAGACTGCTGCAAAACGCCAGCCATGCTGTCACGAGGAGGTGTTATGTGACCTCCGAACTGATCCCGACGGTGGGAAGAGCCGGAAATGAAGCTGCTTGCTGCTGCTGTGCAGGCTCAAACGTTAGCCCTTACGAGTGCCCGCCGTGTTCAATTGATCTGAAAGAACAAGTGGTGCAAGGCTCAAACCTACAGGTCGCAATCGCAAGAGTTATCTCCGGGCTCGTTCGGGAGACCAAACGATGAGAAGGCAAATGTGCCGTGCTCGTGCAGGCAGTGACGCTATAATCACATCTCTCAGACAGAGTTGACACAGTCGCTTGCCTCAAAGGCTTTCCTGCTTGCCCCTACTTGCTTTTTTGCCATCTTGTGGCACACCCTGCAACTCAGTTGCTGTCCTATAGTACAGTCAAGCCAGAGAACGCCCTCACTGGCGATGGTTTTTTGCTTAGGGCAGCCAACGCGTTTAGGTGCTAGAATGACTACACACTGTACTTGCAGCGCAGTGTTGCGGCCAACAAGGCCAAGCCCACGAGCAGGTAACGTATAGCCTCTCCACAGCCTATGTCAGCAACCTGGTGATCAGTATGCAGTACTGAAATTGGTCTGGCTTGCGGCAGGCACATCGCGCATCAGGGCGCAAAGTGCAACAGCTGCTCCCATGTGGAAAAGGGGAGTTGTTGACTTCTACGAAATTCTTGGGGTGAGGTTGCACAGCAAAGTTCTTTTATGCTCTTGAGTCTAGATACAAACTTGAGTCTAGATACAAAAAGTGTTTGGAAAACTCTTGAAACATCATCATGTGGTGTTGCAGGTCGATGATGATGTCTCTCAAGACGATATCAAGACAGCCTATAGACAGCTTGCAAAATACTGCCATCCTGATGTGAATGATGATGGTCATGACTTGTGTATATTACTGAATGAGGTAAGACTCTTTTGCATTTTAAGACTCTTTTGCATTGCAGGCTCCCCAAGACTGTCTTGCAAAACCACTGGCTTGTTAATGCATGCTGACTGAGCCACATCACTTAATGACTATGCCGTTGCATAGGCATACACCACCCTGAGCAACCCAATGGCCAGGCTAAAGTACAATGCTCAGCTTGAGCAAGCCTTACAGGATGAAGAGGATGACTACACTGGTGAGCTAACAAGCTCTTCGTGGTTGCTGTCTTGTACGGCTGTTGTAGCTGCAGCTGGGATCTGAGAGTCTTTGCTGTTGCAACAAGTATGCAATCATGCAGGATAGCAGAATGTTCATTGTCATGTGATTTGTACTGCAGATCAGCCTTTGAGCAAGTGGCTAGTGGGCCATAAAATGGGCAAGAACGTCGATCCTGCTGAGACTCGAGCTGTCTTTGTGGTATGGTTCCTGCTCTTCCTGCTGTAGAGTTGTCAACAGGCAAGACTTGTACCTAGGACACACATCTGTTGTCTTACTGTACTTCCCCAACCTGCAGAGGAGGACACATCTTTTGTGAGTGAATGAATGAATGCGTGAAGGAACGTATGAACGAACAAACGAATGAATGAGCAACGAACGAGCAAGCGAGCGAATCAATGAATGAATGGATGGATGGATGGATGGATGGATGGATGGATGGATGGATGGATGGATGGATGGATGGATGGATGGATGCATGCATGGATGGATGGATGGATGGATGGATGGATGGATGGATGGATGGATGGATGGATGGATGGATGAACGGTTGGATGAATGAATGCTTGAATGAATGTATGGTCTGAATACATTTTGATTCTGCAGGATGAGTGCGCATGCATAGGGTGCAAGATGTGTGTCTGGTGTGCCTCTGGCACCTTCCGTATAGACCAGCAGCATGGACGCTCTAGAGTGTTTGCTCAATGGGTAGATGAGGAGACCAAAATAGAGGTAATTTTGTCTCATATCACCTCTAATGGAAGTCTTGAGAAGCTCATCAGGATGCAACATTGCTTGCTGCAAGCAGCCATGTTCCTTGGTATCATATACACCAAAGTGCATGGTCTAAAGTGTACTGTACATGTGTTGAACCTACAAGCAAGACTGCCATGTGCTATGCACATGCCATGCCCCTATGCTATAAAACGCATGCTTTGATTTGTTCTGCAGGATGCCATCGCTTCCTGTCCTGTTGACTGCATACACTGGGTGGAGAAAGACCAGCTGCCAGCGCTAGAATATGTGATGCGCAACAAGGTTCCGGTCACTGATGTTGGCACCATGATGGGCGGAGCCGGCTACCGGGCTGACGTCTTTGCTGCAGCTGCTAACTTCCTCAAGAAGCGGGAGAAAGAGTATGTGCTTGTCCTCCACATGCAGATACCTCTCTCTCTTCTCTTGTTGCGTTTACTGTCTTATGCAGTGTTTTGCTAGTATCCTGCTGCTAACAAACAGCCAGAGTGAGCATGCTGAATGGCATGACCCGGAACCTAGACACCTAGCCAAGAGACCCAGCCAGTCGCGTTGCGCTCTTTTTGGCTGGTCCAGGCTGCATTGCAGATGCAAGCTCCCTTGTGACTTGCCTGAGCTGCTGATGCTGCCATGGTCAACAAAACATAGCTGATGCCACCACAGTATCAAACCAGAGGCCAATCCAAAGTTGCTGCACAGCACTCATTGCTCAGCTTTGATGGTTTTGCACCTATGATTTGGCCTTCACAGTGTTGCGCTCATTGTGCTACAGGTTGAAAGAGCGTAGCAAGCAGACTCATCAGCACAGTGCAGCTCAGGATGAGGCCAGGCAGAGAGCAGCTGACGAGTTGGTCAGGAAGCAGTACTCCTGGCTTGGCCCCCTGGCTGGCATGTTTGCCAAAAACATGCAGCAAGGCTCTGCAAGTGCATACCGCAACGGCCAAGAGGATGTCCATGCAAGGAATCAGGTGGGGCGTAGGCGCCGAACAGCAAAGCCTGAACAGGCACATCAAGGAACCATTCCTGTGGAGCGCTCGCTGGTGGTGGTTAGCAGGAGAGATGAATGATTGTGTTTGTGGGCTGTTTTTGTGCATGTCTTCAGGGAGAATGTCAGTGTATCCTCAGAGTGCATTTAATGGCAGCTGTAAGCTAATTAGGACTTATAAGTCGTGACTGATTGATGAGCCTTTGATCGTGTATATTAGGAGAAGATGATTTTCGTGAATGTCAAATTGGTGAAAAGTATTCCTTTGTGTGTTTTAGTGATGCAGTCAGCTGTTGTGCTTGCATGGTATTTTTGTATGGCAGACCATGCAAGCGATTGAGGCGTTTCAGTGTTCACTCTGAACCATGTGACAGCATTGCAGCTCCGACACAAAAAAAGTATTGTTGTACTGGTAGCACGTGTCATTGGCAGGTGTGCTTGTTGCTGATGTCAACCCACATCCTCGTCCTACAGCAGTATCGTCTGTGCTGGCCAGTCCACTGGTAGTCTGAACTGATAGAGCTAGATTAGAGTGAAGCTTGTGGCGTCGCGGTACTGGCACCCTCCTTCCTTACAGCACCGCATCTGCAACTTCTTTGGTGCTCTATTGTCGAATGCCTTGAACATTTAGCTGCTCAGTGTATGTTGATTTCCCAGTTATGGTCTGTTGACTCACCGGATGAGTCCAAAGACAGGAAACGTAAATTGAGAACGCATTTGATTAATGCCTCTGACGATATGATGCCACGATGTGAGTGTGTCGTTCTTAGCTAAGGGGTATTTCGAGTTAACAAAGCGTAACGGTCAACAGGCAGGCGACTCAGCGTGGTTACAATGGACGACTGCTGAGTGCGGCACGTAAGAAAGATTGGCTTAGGCCCCTCTTACCCTGCAAGATACTGCTGTGTGCTTGCGTGTCGTTGAGCTCAACAGCGTCATAACCTCGAGGTTCAGCTCACGGTTGATCAGCAGCCCGTACAGCCCGTGAGTACGATGACACACCAGCGCTGAGGTCCAAACATGATTTACTCGCGCATACTGGCTGTCGCGTTTGTGTTCTTCGTGTGCTGCTGCCGGTGTGCACAGCCCTAGTGCTTCGAGGCAAGGTGACCATGGACGGGGTTCCGTTGGCACAGACGATGACGCTGTGACGGGGTGAGCAGCACGCTTATCTTGTCAGTCAGCTCTCGAAGGCGGAGTAACCCGTAGGCACAGACCCCTTTGTATTGTCTTTGTTGATCCATTCTCCCATAACGACTCTTATGCTTATAACTCATAACTTATAACTCATAACTCATAACTTATGCGGTCGAGATGTCCTCGACTCGATATCGACTTTGATTGTGCCTATAGACTTGATATTTCTCGCCTGTGCTCGCGGTCCAAGGATCCTTCAGCCGTGTCGTGCTGCAGGTTTGGCAGAAAATTGCTGGCCACAGGCGATGTCAACGGCACCATCCTCTCGAACGGTACCTGTAACGTCATGGGAATTACAGAGCCCATATGTGTGGGATGCACATATGGGCTCTGTAATTCCCATGACGTTACAGTACCTTTGCAGCTGGGTGGGAGTTGAAGTATAATGGATCAACCAATATTCAAAACCTTACGCAAGGTGGAATTAACCAGAATCAAGCTCTGTGTGCAGAGTTGCCATCAGCTGGAGTGAGTACTGTGCTTCACCTCCTGTCAACAATTGCAAATGTGCTTATGCGGGCCCATACATGCTCTGCATCACTTGTAGACATTGTAATATGGCAAATGTGCGCCTTAAAGCAAGATTATGCGTGTGCAAAGTTCCGCTAGCAGTGTCAGTATCACACTGTTCAACCTCATTGCAAAGCAGAGCTTGTGTGATCAAGGTGCACCTTCATACCCGTACGGGTGCTACTGGTGCCCTCAGCATAGCCATCATGTCGATTTCCGTTACAAACAATGGAAGGTCATTCCTGCTGTAGCTGCTTGAACACTGACCTTTCAAACATATGTCAGTGCTGTCTATGACCTCCAGCAACTGACTCAGCACATATGTGGCATTGCAATCTGCACGCTGGCTGGCATTTTGGCTGCACGCTGGCTGGCACGCAATCTGCCTGCTGGCTGAAAAGCAACAGCAAGCTGTGATAATAGTGCCTTGTAAGCACAGGACTACCTTTCCTTTCACTGCGTAAACTAGTTTATGACTACGTAGTGACCCAGAGCAGTACTAGTACTGCTCTGGGTCTGGAAGGCAGCCATTTTGGCTCAACAAAGCGGCAGGCTTTCAGTGCTACCTGACACAGACCAATGATGCAGGTAGGTCAATGCATCAAGGGTTTGCTGTACACTTACTAAGTAGTACTTTCCTGCTCCCTTCTTTTGCTTTTAGGTTCCTGCAAAGGACTAGCACTGTATCTTGTCAGCAAATTGCAGAAATGATACACGCTTCTGCGGCATGATGCACACGCACGTGCCTGGCTTCTAGTCACAGTGCAGATATCTGTGTATCTTCTTCTCCTTCCAAACACTTCTGTTTTCACGCTGCAAAGCCTTCTCTGTGCATGCCTGCGCCTGAAACTGTTTGATACATGTGCTTGCCCTTTTACAAATTTATCAATTGTGCTGTGGCAGCATAGCTTGACAGGGCTTTGCACAGCTTGCCTCAGGTGTTGCAATGTACTGTTGTAGGTTACAAAAATGCCACTGTCTCCGGGAATGCTCTGCAGCTCATTCTACAAGATGACGCAGGCAAACAGCTTTGCCACATGGACATTGGTGACACTGTCCTTGACAACAGCATTGATGGCTTCCAACAGATTCGCGTCCCTTTTCAGAAATACCCCAGCGGGAACCAGAGTCCCCCAAAGGTCGTGCTGCTTTGCAGACTGAAACTATGGTTGGCATCCAGTCCCTGTGGGCTGATGTACAGTTCTGTGTTGATGACTTTCAAACGCTGCCCAGCATGGTAGTAACCCCAGGTAACATCATGAACAGCCTGCTATGCGTCTCATGATCTGCTTGGCATATCAGCGATATGTATCTGTTCCATTCTTGTGATACGGCTGTCTATTGCTTTGATGCTTGTGTTTTGGGTCCTCATTGTACACAGCATCTGCTGTTCACAACACCTTCCAATAGGATGACAGACAGGTCAGCACAATTCTCAGTAGTCTGGGACCAAAATTCATCAATGACAATGTGGCGCACGTACTATATACATCTAATATGTCTTTCTGTGTATTGTGCAGTCTTGTTGTGCAAATTGGGTTGCACCAGAAGTCAATGACGGCAATGTAGTATACGTGCAAAGGCCATGAATAGCTTTCATGCCTACAGAAACAGCAAATGCTTCAAATTCCTTGGAGGATATTGCACCATACCAGAACTGTGCCATTGGCAAGCTCCTGTCTGTAACCCCGGTAAGCAAGCTACAACTGGTATACTGCCTTGCAGATCAACAAGCCTGAGATGCAAAACACATGCACTGCCACGTTGCCTCATTCGCAAAACATTGCTTGGGTTGTTGAGAGTGCTGTCAGGTGTGCCCACGTGTGCCCACAACTGTCATCCACTGACAGCTTGTTCTCTTCTGGTCTGCAGGAAGGTAACTACACCAATGTGGGCTCAACTCTGCCGTCCTGGATGCATCAGAACATTTTCGCTCAGTCTTCAGCGGATGGCTATACGCTCTTTTCAAGCGTTGACACACCTTACAGGAATCTTATCTACCCTGTCAATGGCAGCTGCAGCATTATAAACACAGTCAACCTGACTGCCATCAATTCTTGGATAACCAACATTGTCAACAATTTTGGAGTGTGCCTTGACAATGCCTCTGGATACACGGTGAGACTGATGCTTGCCTACATCTTGCTGCTCATTGCTCCTCAGGAGATCTCCCTCTCCGTCTGGAGATTTCCCTTTCCCTCTAGAGATTTCCCTTTCCCTCAAATGAGTAGACAGAGGGCTACACTGATGTCTCTGTCCACACAAGCTGACAGTGGCACATACAATATTGGTTGCAGAGAGTGAGCACACTTATTGCGCTCCACCAAGGTGAACATGTATTGTGTCATGCACACCTGCTGAACAAGGTTTCACTGTTCACAGCATACTATACCAATGCGTTCTGTTTGAAAGGATTTGTGCAATGAAATGCTGAATCAAGTGCTTCAGTCATGCACTGCATCTGTGTTGCCACCATCACACAGCAGGGTGCAATGTGTGCCAGCTGTTGACCCAGCACAGACTTGTGCTTTGCACACAAAGTCTGCTTTAAAGTCTGACAAAGCTGTCCACAATGACCTTGCGATTGATCATGATCAAGTGGTTTTGCCTTTGATAATGCCACACAGATTGCGACCTTCAAGAGAACCAACGGTGGCAGTACTATTGACATCCCTGGCAATGACGAAGTGTGGAATCTACCAACTGGAGTTGAGTGGGTGCGCAATTCTGGTAAGGGACGTTACTGCTACAGTCCTGCCATTATTACATTAGCTTGCAGAAGGCGTTGTCCCTCTGCACACTCAGCATTGGCATACCTTATGAGACTGAAAACCATCCATGAGGTTTGTGCATCATGCAGACTGGCTTACATGAGATTGATCTTGCCTATGCAACGTTGAGCTGACATCTTTGTTGCAAAGAGTGGCATCACCAGTACACTGTATGCCCATAGACATACTTCAGTTGTTTGCTTGCTCACTCACTCACTGCTTGAACGTCTCAATCCCTGGCTGTCTCTCTCGCCCACTAGGCATGCTGAGTTGCTCAATACACCCGCTGCGAGCCCAGAATTGGCTACACATACAACTGGTACACATCACTTGTTGACCAACAATGTACTGCTGTGCAGCCTGACCAGGCTATGTGCCTCAGCCAGGGGGTGTCGATCTTAGAGAAGTATACTCAGACGGTTTACAGCTGGGATGGAATGTCAATGCCACCAGTAACATCACTTTGCAGGAAGTACCCATTGGCATCAATGGGACGCTGGCTATGTGTGCCAACATGCCTGCCTTTCAGGTAAGCAGACAGCAGCTTGTCAGTCTGAATGTCCACTTCCGCATAACGTCTCAGCTTTAGAGGCTTATTGTGTACATATGGCGCATGTACGTAGATATGATGTGATTGTGAGGCGTAAGGGTGCCATGTAAAGGCGCTTGCCACTCCTTTGCATTATAAAGACTGCATGCACAATCACCCAGTCTCCTGTAACTAGAGTGGTTGTGCAGCCACAAGTATATAGGTAACAATAATAACAATAATAACAATAATAACAACAACAACAACAATAATAATAATAATAATAATAATAATAATAATGATGATGATGATGATGA
>JAABUP010003336.1_pt1 | contig 28502 bp, 21 predicted proteins | sample 5559201 | NCBI WGS metagenome assembly JAABUP01 (sample SAMN10711887, study PRJNA513373) | rock metagenome | isolation source: Antarctica rocks | place: Antarctica | reverse complement strand
GGTTTACGGTCCGTATTGGGGGTGCCCGCGCACGGGTCCGGCTTGGATTGGTGGGTCGAGCGGTGGCAGGTGTGTGTCCTGTACAGGGGAATGTTCTGTCGGGTGCCGCGAGGTGTGGGTCCGCGTCGGCGGTCGTAGTGGGCGCGGCGGCCGGCGTCTCCGAGCACTGCGTAGGCCCTTTCTGTCAGACTCCGAGGCGGACAGGATCTGTTGCCGGGCAGTGTCGGATGCGGCGGACTGGGGGCGGGTTTGATGGTGCGGGTGTCGGGGTGGTGCTGGCGTAGAAGAGCGCGGTAGGCATGGCTGATTTGCGCGGTGCTCGCATCGGGGAGCAGTCCCAGGACGGCGTAGTGATCTGTCAGCCGCGTTCTCATGGTCGTTGGCCAGTTCGCTGGATGCGCTGGTGCTGCTCGGTGGCTCGTCGCGGTGATCGAGGAGGGCTGTCCTGTCCGGCCCGCGAGATGGTGCGCCGGGAGGGCGCGGGCGTCGCGCAGTGTGTGTCAGGCGCTTCGTGGTGGAACGGACGGCGAGGCGAACGGTCACCTCGTGAGGGGTGATTCACGTCGGGACATCACCTTCCTTTCCGGTTTTCAGTTGCGGCTGTCGCGGGGCGGAGGGGAGCGTTGCCGCGACCACCGGCCGATACCGGTGTGACGTGCCCGGTTCGGCAGTCTCACCTGGCCGCTTCTCGGCTGGCGCCCCGCGGTGCCCGGTGAGCGCTCGACCGCGTCGTCATCAGGCGTGTCCGGCGGAAGGCTCGGCCATTCGGCGGCGATGATGGCGTCGAACTCCGCCCGCACGAGGTCCTCGTCCGAGCAGACGATCGCAAGAAATTCCTCCTCGGCCGCGAGCGAGGACTCGTGGTGGCGTGTCGAGACGGTAGGCATGGCTGTCACTGCCGGTTCAGGCGTTGATGGACTGCCGGTCCCCATCGCCCTTGCTGGAGATGGAGATCTTGCGGGGCTTGGCTCGCTCGGCGACCGGGATGTTGAGGGTGAGCACGCCGCTGTCGTAGCTGGCGGCGATGTGCTCGGTGTCGAGGTTGTCGCCGAGGATCAGCTGCCGGCTGAACACCCCGCGCGGGCGTTCAGCGGCGATCAGCTCGGCGTCGCTCTCGCGTGGTGGGCGCTCGGCCTTGACGGTGACCACGTTCCGTTCGACGTCCAGGTCGATCGAGTCGGGGTTGACGCCGGGCAGGTCGAACTCGACCTGGAAGGTGTCGCCGTCTCGCCAGGCATCCATCGGCATCACCGACGGGCGAGCGAGGGTGCCGTTGGAGCCGAAGACCTGTTGGGTGAGTCGGTCCAGTTCACGGAATGGGTCGGTGCGCATCAGCATCGTTTCCACCTCCATCTAGGGCACGTTCCTTTGAACAGCGGAGTCGCGCAAGAAGTCGCTCCAGTTGGCCGAACCACAAGTTTGGCATCCTCATTACGGAACAGGAGCATGGGACCGCCGCCCGAGTCCCCACAGAGTCCCCAAGATTTTAAGCGATCACGTACGCCCCGAACAGTACTCAGTGCATTTGCGCAGGTCAGAGGATAACTTCCAGTATCTGCAAGCGACACTCATTGGTGGGTGAGCAGTTCGAGATGTACTTCGACATCTGATTGCTGCCTCTGACTGACCTGCGCGGGAAGCCCGAAACGCCGCCTGACCTGCAGTGATGTGTTTCGTCACTTCTCAGCGTTAGGCGGCGTTTCGCGTTGGCGTGTGCCATAGATGTGCCATCGGCGTGGTGGACTCGACACTGCAACTCCGTCCCCCGAACTTCGGACGCGGTTCATTACGTTCGCCGTCGAGCAGTACCGGGCCGGCCGGTCCTTGCGCGAGGTGGCCGGGCTCACCTCCGGCGCAGAGTGCTGTTCGGCGCGTTGAGCAGGAGTGTGCGCTCGGCGCGCCCGAGGTCATCGCCGAAGAGGGTGACCAGACAGTCCTCGCCCGATCTCAAGGTAGCCCTAGGAGGCTGACTACCCTCGCGACCACCCCGCAGGTCGTGCGGCACACCCTCGCTGCCGTTGCTCCCCTCAGCCGGATGTCGTCCTTCACCAGCTGCTGACAGTGCTGATCCCCGCTAGGTGGCTCCGCGCCGTCCTCGAAGTCGTCGTCCATCTGCCCGAACCGACGGCCCTCGGATGCCCGACAACGTCAACACTGACGACCAGGGCCGAGACCCCTCGACTGCGGCTCACCGGACCGCGAAATGCCCTTCTGTCGACCCCGTGACGAGTCGAGCCCCAGCGGCCTCCTCTCCCACCGGACTCCCACCTCGCGAAGACCTCGGAGGCCTGCGAGGTCTCCGCGGCCGGCGCGGTGAGTCACGACGACGCCGCCACGCACCGGGCCGAGCGGCGGGCCATGCGGCAGACGCAGGCCCGGGCCCGCACGGTGGGCAGCCGTCTTCCGGCCCCTCGTGACGGGCTCGAGGGCCCAACGGGGAGGTCAGCAGGCTGATCGTCCTCGGGGTAGCGGCAACCGCCCTCGTGGTCGTCGTCAGCTTCCACCGCCTGCGTGACCGGTCTCCGGAGGCCGGCGCTGCCAGCCTCCTCCTCGTGCGTGGGCTGGCCGCGGGCCATTGAGGGCGTCGTCAAGGTGCTCGTCCGCAGCGACGCCCTGTCCGCGCCAACGATGACCTGGACCGGTAACAGCTACCGCCGCTACGGCGCGGCGAGGGACGACGGGGACTACAACGGTGGAGGACGACGAATGAGACCCCTCGACCCCGCCCAGCCGGCACAACGAACCGGCTGGCCCGACGCGCCTCGGGGGACAGCTGCGCAGGCAGGAAACCCCGGGGCGGGACTCACTGGCCCTTGACAGGGGTGGGGGCGCCCACCCGCATTCCCACCCCCCCAGGTCGTGTGTCCGTGGTGACGAAGGGATTTCAGCTCTCGATGGCGACGCCATGACGAGCAACGACAACGGCCGCGCCACAGTCTGCGGCGTGCTCTGCGAGAAGGGCACGGACGTCCTCGCCGCCTCCGGGGGCGGTGACCGCTGCAGCTCTACGCGTCACCCCAGCTGCCCTCTGGACTGAAAATCGAAGGGTCTGCGGTTCGACCCCTCTGGCTACGCAAAACCGCAGGTCAGAGGCCTACGAGGCCCTCGTGCTCCTCCGCGCTGGCTAACGCTTGCTAACACGGCACCAACATGACAAGTACCGGCGCAAACCAAGTGGCCCCCCGGTCTCGGTATCCGCGCCCATTAGCGGCACCCGCCATTCGTGAGGGGTCCCCGTTGGGTGCCGCACTGACTGAGGGTCAGGCCGATCAGCTGGCGCCTGTCGTCCGCACACCTACCGTGGCCGCCGAGGCCGTCCTGGTCCAGAAGGGGCCGGCCGGCCGCGGCGTGGACACCCCCGCGGCCACTATTCACTCCGGGATGGGGTCTTCCAAACTCGGTACCCGTCCGTCGCTGCTTCGCGCCGCCGAGGAGTGGAACCAGGACCCCGCAAGGCAACCGCGTTCCGGCTGGCCGTCTTGCACCGGGTCCGAGACAGGATGAGGGCGGACGACCGTAAGGCCCAAAGGCCACGCTGGACCGAGGCTCCCTCGCGGAGCTCTCCGTCAGATACAAGTCGCCTCACACGTCAGCCCGGCGGCTCAACCGTTACCGACGTCACGCAGCCATTCGGCAGCTCACTCCAATCAAGGTCACGGTAACTTCGACCGTGGAGCCACGCCTGCGCCACTCGGATCGTGTCGCCGTGACTCACGAGCACTAGGTGCCGTGGGCGGCGGCGCACCCAGGACGGCGGGTCCACCAGCTCACGGGTGAGGAACCGGCCGACACGGCGGTGGACGTCTGAGGTGCTCTCACCCCTACCCCACCGGATGTCGCCGATGTGCTCGCCGAGCGGCGTCGGCTCGGGGCGGAGGTCGCGAGAGAGCCTGCCCTCGAGGCGGCCGAGGGACTGCTCACGCAGTGCCTCGTCGTGGTGGACCGGGAGCGCGATATGGGTGCCGATGACGGACGCTGTCATGGCGGCTCGGACCAGGTCGCTGCTCCACAGCACCGCAGGGCCGTCGACGAGGCTGGCGACGGTGGCCGCCGCGGCGGAGGCTTGGCGCCGGCCCCGTTCGGTGAGCGGCGGGCGGACGGTCTGACCCTGGAGGCGGCCCTCCTGGTTCCACGTCGACTGCCCGTGACGGACCAGGTGGACGTGGACGGTGGGCACGGGGTCAGGCTAGGGCGTCACCGGCCCGTGCCACAGGTAAGGTCGCGACGTGGCTGGCCTCTTGGTGACTGGGACGACCTCGGATGCAGGCAAGTCGCTGGTCGTCACCGGGCTCTGCCGGGCCTGGGCGCGGGCTGGCGTGCGCGTGGCCCCGTTCAAGAGCCAGAACATGTCGAACAACTCGATGGTGTGCGCGGACGGATCGGAGATCGGGCGGGCGCAGTATCTCCAGGCCCAGGCCGCCGATGTCGTCGCCTCGTCGCTGCACAACCCGGTACTGCTCAAACCCGGTTCGGACCGCCGGGCCTTCGTCGTCCTTCGCGGGCGCCCGGCCGGAGAGCTGGTTGCCGGCGAGTACGCGACCGGACGACAGCACCTGGCGGAAGCGGCCTACGCGGCATACGAGGAGCTGGCTGGATCGGTCGACGTCGTCGTGTCCGAGGGTGCCGGCTCTCCGGCGGAGGTCAACCTGCGTGCCGGGGACTACGTCAACATGGGCCTCGCCCACCGTTTCGGCTTGCCGACGCTCGTCGTCGCCGACATCGACCGGGGGGGCGCACTGGCAGCGGTCGTCGGGACGTGGAGCCTGCTGTCGCCGGCAGACCGCGCGCTGGTGCGCGGCTACGCGATGAACAAGTTCCGCGGCGACCACGACGTCCTCGCGCCCGGGCTGGCGGTCGTCACCGATCGCACCGGTCTCCCGTGGCTCGGCACGCTCCCGTGGCTCGAGGACGTCTGGATCGACTCCGAGGACGCCCTGTCGGTCGGACGATGGAGTCCTGCCCCACCCAGCTCCGCCTCACCAGATCTCCTGCGAGTGGCCGTTGTTCGCTTCCCGCGGACCTCGAACGCCACCGATGTGGATGCGCTGGCGGCCGAGCCGGGCGTGGAGGTCCAGGTGACGACGGACCCCTCGGTGTGCCGCGACGCAGATCTGCTCGTCCTGCCGGGTTCCCGGGCCACGGTGGCCGACCTGACGTGGCTGCGTGCCCGGGGGATCGCCGACGCCGTGGCGTCGCGGGTGGCCGCGGGCCGGCCCGTCCTCGGGGTGTGCGGCGGCTACGAGATGCTCGGGTGCAGCATCGACGACCCCGTCGAGTCGTCGGCCGGTCGGGTCACCGGGCTCGGACATCTGGCCGCGACGACGCAGTTCCGGGTGGAGAAGGTGCTCGGCAGGCCCAGCGGGTCGTGGAAGGGGCACCGGGTCTCTGGCTACGAGATCCACCACGGGGTCGTCTCGGCCGAGCCGAGTTTCCCCGGCGGTACGGCCTCCGGGGCCGTTTGGGGCACGATCTGGCACGGGACCCTCGAGTGCGACGACTTCAGGCGAGCATGGCTCACCGAGGTCGCGGTAGCGGCCGGGTCGACGTGGCGACCGGAGTCGGAGGCGCCGTCGTTCGGGTCTCGCCGAGAAGCGATGATCGGCCGACTCGCCGACGCGGTCACCGAGCACCTCGACCTCGACCAGCTGCTTGCCTGGGCGACGGGCGGCTCGGCATGAGGCTTGGTGAGCCGAGGAGAGTCTGGATCATCGGCATCGGCGCCGGTTCCCCCGAGCACCTGACCCAGCAGGCGGTCGCGGCCATGAACGAGGTCGACCACTTCCTCGTGGCGGACAAGGGCGACACCACGGACGCGCTCGTCACCCTGCGGCGGGCCGTCTGCGATCGGTTCATCGACCCCGCCCGGACCTACGAGCTCGTGACCGTGACCGACCCCCCACGTGGGCCGGATGCCCTGCGGGGCACCGCGGCATACGAGAGGGGCGTTGCCGACTGGCACGCGGCACGGGCCGAGGCCAACGCGCGGATCATCGAGGGGCTGGCCGACGGTGCGGTCGTCGGCTTCCTCGTGTGGGGCGACCCGGCCTTCTACGACAGCACCATCCGGATCGTCGACGCCATCGCCGCTCGCACCCCGCTCGACGTCCGCGTCGTGCCGGGGATATCGGCCTTCCAGGCCCTGGCCGCAGCGCACGGCGTCGTCCTCCATGCCGTCGGCCAGCCGGTCCACATCACCACGGGCCGGCGCCTCGTGCGCGAGTGGCGCCCTGACGTGGGGACCGTCGTCGTGATGCTCGACGGGCGGCTCGCCTGCCGCGAGCTCGTCGAGCTCGCGCCAGACCTGGTCATCCGGTGGGGCGCCTACCTCGGCCTGCCCCAACAGGAGCTGCGGGCGGGGCGGCTCGCCGACGTGATCGACGACCTCGTCGGCCTGCGAGCGATGTTGCGGGCGCAGCACGGCTGGATCATGGACGTCTACACCCTGTCGGCCGACTGATCGTCCTGGTCAGGGCGCCGTTCGGGCGACCATCCTGCGCATCCTCAGCCCCTGCAGCATCATCGATGCCGCGAGACAGCCGCCGACGCCCTCACCGGCGCGCAGCCGGAGAGAGAGCAGGGGTTCGAGCCCCAGCTCGCGCAGAACGGCAGGGTGCGCGCGTTCCCGTGAGACCTGGCCGGCGACGAGATGCGACTGCACGGCCGGCTCGATACGAGCGGCGAGCAAGCCGGGCAGAGACGCGCACAGCCCATCGAGGACGACCACGGCACGGGCCTCGACCGCCCCGAGGACGACACCGGTGAGGACGGCCACCTCGGGACCGCCCAGGGCCTGCAGGGAGACGCGCGCGTGGTCGGCGGGAGAGCGCGCCTCGGCCAGCCGGTCCGCCGCGCGAGCCAGCGCGGCGTCGACGACCTCCAGCTTGCGCTCGAGGATGTCGCTGTCGGCGCCGGCCCCGAGACCCACCGCGTCACCCGGTTCGATGCCGAGCAGCACGCAGGCGAGGACGGCGGCAACGGTCGTGTTGCCGACGCCCACCTCGCCGAGGACGACGAGCCCGGACCGGGCAGCGCGTCGACCCACCGCCCGTCCACCGTCGACCAGCCGATCCACGTCCCCCGCGGTGAGGGCGTCGAACCGAGCAAGGTCCCCGCGCGCGCCCGAGGGGCGCAGCGGCTCGGCACCGGCCAGAGCATCGCCGTCGATCCCCGCGTCGACGACGACGACACCCAACCCGGCCGCGCTCGCCGCCGCGGCGCCCATCGAGGATCCCGCGACGGCGGCGGTCGCGACGTCACGGGTCACGTGGGTGGGATAGGCGCTGACGCCGAACCCGGTCACCGGGTGGTCCGAGGCGGCCAGGACCAGCGTCCCCCCCACGACCCGACGGGACGCCACGGCCTCGACCCGGTTGAGCGCCCGATCGAGGGCCCCGAGGGCATCCGGCGGGGCCAAGAGCTCGTCGGCCGCGTCCGTCGCGGCGACGAGACGGGCCTGCGAGGGTCCGCGCAGATGCGTCTCCGGAGGCGCAGGCGCCCGGTCCGAGGACGGCCAGCGGTCGTGGATGACGACGTCGGACAACGGCACCCGGCGCGACCAGGCAGCGCGTTCCAGGCCGGGATCCGGAGGGCGCTCGTCGGGCCAGCCAAGGCAGAGCCAGCCCAGGGTCTCCACACCCTCGGGCAACCCGAGCAGCCCCGCCAGGTCGGCCGGGTCGAAGAGGGTCACCCAGCCCATGCCGAGGCCGTGGACGCGGGAGGTGAGCCACATGTTCTCGATCGCGCACGCACACGACCAGAGGTCGGCGTCGGGGAACGTCGCCCGCCCGAGCACCCCGCGAGCCGACGTCCGCCGGTCGCAGGCGACGACGATCCCGACCGGCGCCTCGCGCAGGCCTTCGAGCTTGAGGTCGAGCAGTCTCGCGGCGCGGTCGTCGCTGAGGTGTTCGGCCTGGGCCAGCCGCGCCCGGTCGGCCAGATGTGCGGCGCGGTCCCGGACCGACGGGTCCCGGACGACGATGAACCGCCACGGCTGCGAATGGCCGACGCTCGGGCCCCGGTGCCCTGCGGACAGCACCACGGTGAGCAGCTCCTCCGGCAGGGGATCCGGCCGGTAGCGCCGGATGTCACGGCGACCGGACACGACCGACTCCAGTGCCCGGGCGACGTCGGCGCCCATGGCCCACCCTTGCGGGTCGTTCCCACGCTCTCGTGCGCTCGTCGCGTCCCCGACGACGGGCACAGGCCGGGGCCAGGTCTCGCTCACCCCTCCAGCTCGCCCTCGACGTCGAGGTAGACCTGCTGCATCGCCTCGACCAGGGCTGGGTCCGGCTCAGCCCACAGGCCCCGATCCGCCGCCTCACCGAGCTTCTCGACGATGCCCCGCAGGGCCCACGGGTTGGCGTGCTTGAGGAACGCCTGGTTGACGTCGTCCAGGACGTACTCCCGCGCGATCGACTCGTACATCCAGTCCGGCACTACCCCCGCCGTCGCGTCGAACCCGAAGAGGTAGTCGACGGTCGCGGCGAGCTCGAACGCCCCCTTGTAACCGTGCCTCTGCATGGCCGCTATCCAGCGCGGGTTGACCACGCGCGCCCTGAAGACACGGTTGGTCTCCTCCTGCAGCGTCCGCGTTCGCACGGCCTCGGGAGAGGTCGAGTCGCCCACGTAGGCCCGGGGGTCCACGCCGGTGAGCGCGCGAACCGTGGCCACCATCCCGCCGTGGTACTGGAAGTAGTCGTCGGAGTCGAGGATGTCCGACTCGCGGTTGTCGACGTTCTTCGCGGCGACCTGGATCCGGCGGTAGTTGCGCTCCATGTCGTCCCGCGCCGGTACGCCGTCCAGTCCGCGCCCGTAGGCGAAACCGCCCCACGTCGTGTAGACCTCTGCGAGGTCGGCGTCGTCACGCCAGGTGCCCGACTCGACGACCTGGAGGATCCCCGCCCCGTACGACCCCGGCTTGGAGCCGAAGATCCTCGTGCGAGAACGTCTTTCGTCACCGTGGACCTCGACGTCGGCCAGGGCGTGCTTGCGGACGAAGTTCTGCTCAGCCGGCTCGTCGAGCGCCGCCACTAGGGCGACGGCGTCGTCGAGGAGGGCGATGACGTGGGGGAAGGCGTCGCGGAAGAACCCTGAGATCCGCACCGTGACATCGATGCGGGGGCGCCCCAGCTCCGCGAGCGACAACGGCTCCAGCCCGACGACCCGACGCGACTGCTCGTCCCAGACGGGGGCGACGCCGAGCAGGGCGAGGACCTCGCCGATGTCGTCGCCGGACGTACGCATGGCCGAGGTGCCCCAGACGGACAACCCCACGGACTCCGGCAGCCGGCCCTCGTCCTCGACGTAGCGGTCGAGCAGGGACTGGGCCATCGCCGCACCCGTCTGGTACGCGAGCCGGGACGGAATCGCCTTGGGGTCCACGGAGTAGAAGTTGCGCCCCGTAGGCAGCACGTTGACCAGACCTCTCAGTGGTGACCCCGAGGGACCGGCCGGGACGTAGCCCCCCTCGAGGGCGTGCAGCACCATGGGCAGCTCCCGCGTCGTCGCGGCCAGACGTGGCACGACCTCCTTGCAGGCAAACTCCAGTGCGGCGACAGCACCCGGTCGCGGCTGCCCGCAGACGGACTCCACGATGCCGGGGACGACGGTGGCGTCCCACGACGATTCGGCGACGCGGCATACGAGATCACGTGCGAGCTCCTCGACCCGGTCCGTCTCCGCCGTGGACGCTCCCTCGGACAACCCGAGAGCCGACCGCAGACCGGGAACCCCCGAGTCGCGACCGCCGAACACCTGCCCTGCCCGGAGCACCGCGAGGACGAGGTTGACCAGCCCCTCCCCCGACGGCGCCTCGCCGAGGACATGGAGGCCGTCACGGATCTGGACGTCCTTGATCTCGCAGAGCCACCCGTCGACGTGCAGGACGAAGTCATCGAACGCCTCGTCGTCCGGCCGCTCCGACAGGCCGAGGTCATGGTCCATCTTGGCGGCCTGGATGAGGGTCCAGATCTCGCCCCGCAGCGCCGGCGCCTTGGCTGGATCCATCGCCAGGACGTTGCCGTACTCGTCGAGCAGCTGCTCGAGACGGGCGATGTCCCCATAGGCCTCGGCTCGCGCCATGGGTGGCACGAGGTGGTCGACGATCGTCGCGTGGGCGCGCCGCTTGGCCTGGGTGCCCTCCCCCGGGTCGTTGACGAGGAAGGGATACACGAGCGGCAGGGAGCCGAGCGCTGCGTCGGTACCGCACGAGGCCGACATGGCGAGGTTCTTGCCGGACAGCCACTCCAGGTTGCCGTGCTTGCCGACGTGGACGACAGCGTGCGCGCCGAACTCCTCCTCGAGCCAGCGGTACGTCGCGAGGTAATGGTGGGTCGGCGGCAGATCGGGGTCGTGGTAGATCGCGATGGGGTTCTCGCCGAAGCCGCGCGGGGGCTGGACGAGGATGGCGAGGTTGCCGGAGACCATTGCCGCGCAGACGATCTCGCCATCGGGATCGACGGTCCTGTCGACATAGAGCGTCCCCGGGGCGGGCCCCCAGTGCGTCGTCATCGCGCTCTGCAGGTCCTCGGGCACACGATCGAACCATGCAGCGTACGTTGCCGCCGGGATGCGCACCTGAGCTCCGCTGACCTGCTCCTGGGTGAGCCACTCGGGGTCTTGGCCGCCGGCCGCGATGAGCGCGTGGATGAGTGCGTTGCCAGCGGTCGTGTCGGGCGCCTCCCCCTCCACCGCTGGGACGTCGTCCAGACCGGGGATGCCGCCCCGTCGACCAAGGTCGTATCCGGCCTCACGCAGGGCCCGCAACAGCCGGATCGTCGAGACCGGGGTGTCCAGGCCCACGGCGTTGCCGATGCGGGAGTGCTTGGTGGGGTAGGCGGACAGGATGATCGCGACCCGCCGCTCCTCGTTGGATGTGTGCCGCAGCCGGGCGTGCTTGACGGCGATCCCCGCGACCCGAGCGCACCGCTCCGGATCGGCCGCGTAGTAGGACAACCCGTCGGCATCGGTCTCCTTGAACGAGAACGGAACGGTAATGATGCGCCCGTCGAACTCCGGGACGGCGACCTGGGTCGCCACGTCGAGGGGGGTCATCCCCTCGCTGGAGTCGACCCAGTCGGCTCGGCTCCAGGTGAGACACAGCCCTTGGAGAATGGGGATGTCGAGCGCGGCCAGGGCCTGGACGTCCCACGCCTCGTCGTCACCGCCCGCCTGGGCGGTCGCCGGCTTGGTGCCACCGGCAGCCAGGACGGTCGTGACGAGCGCATCGAGGGTCCCAAGGTGGTCCAGTAGCTCGGTGGGCGCGTCCCGCAAGGAGGCGGCGAAGATCGGCACACCCTCCCCGCCCGCCGCGTCGATCGCGTCACACAGGGCATGGGCGTAGCCGGTGTTCCCGGCCGCGTGCTGCGCTCGGTAGAAGAGCACACCGACCCGGGGCCGGGCTCCGGCTGCGGCGTGCGCCACGGCGGGTGCGAGCCGGTCGAGGACCCCCCACGTCGGCAGCTCGACCGGCGCTTCGAAGCCTTCCCCCGTGAGCAACAGCGTGTCGGAGAGGAAGCCGTGGAGGTTGCGCAGGTTGTGGGCCCCACCCTGGGCCAGGTACCGGTGCGCCTCGTGCACGACACCGGCGGGGACGTTGCGGGACAGCTCCATCAGCGCTGCGTTGGGCGCCTGTTCCCCGCCGAGGACGACGACGGGCACGCCCGTCTCGGCGATCCGCCGGAAACCGGAGCACAGGTCCTGTGGGCCACCGAGGATGCGGGCGACGACGACCTCGGCCGTCGAGAGGACGTCGGCGAGGTCGGTGTGGCCGGGCCGAGCCGGGTTGGCCCAGATGAAGTCCGCGCCGCTCGCGCGCGCGCTCAGCAGATCGGTGTCGGAGGTGGACAGGAGGGCAATGCGGGGCATCCGGATGCTCCTTCGCCGGAAGTCCGCGCTCCGGCCGACGAGGGGCCGCACACCGGTCGGGTGCGGCGGCACCGACGGCGTTCCTGGCTTCCCACTCCCGTGGGTCACAGTGGCGGGACCGTCCCGGACTCACACCGGGTTCCGCCGTGCGGCACCGGACGTCACCCTATCCGGCCGGGTCCGCCGATGCCCCGGGGGCGATCTATGCTCTCGCACGTGAGTGGACGCCCCATGGTGGACCGGTGCCCGAGTCTGCAGCGCCCGTTCCACGCCGACGACGGGGCTCTCGTCCGACTGCGCGTCCCGGGCGGTCGGATACCGGTCGCGACCGTCGCCGACCTGCTGGCCATCGCCACCGATCACGGCGCCCCCGTGCTCCAACTCACGAGCCGCGGCAACATCCAGATTCGCGCCCTACCGGACCCCTTCCCCCCCGACCTGGTCACGAGGCTCGAAGCGACCGGACTGCTCCCGTCCCCCTCCCACGAGCGGGCACGCAACATCATCGCGTCGCCTTTCAGCGCCGACATCGCCTCCCTCGTGGGCGAGCTCGACGCCGCCCTCATGGCCGACCCTGAGCTGGCCACCCTCCCCGGCCGGTTCCTGTTCGCCGTGAGCACCGCCGGCGGCGCCGTGCTCGGTGAGCCGTGGGACCTGGCCTACGAGGTCATCGACGCCCACTGCGGGAGGGTGCTCGCGGGACCGTACGCCACCGAAGTACGACGCGAAGACGCCGTCGCCGAGATCCTCCACCGCGCCCACCTGTTCCTGAGGCACCGTGGCAGCGAGCGGGTCTGGAACGTCCGTGACCTTCCGATCGACTCCTCCCCCGTCGTCGTCGGAATGGTCCCCTACGTCGCGTCGCCCGCCCAGCGGCTGCTCCCCGGCGTCGCCGAAGACGACGTCGTCGTCGGGGTGCCCTTGGGCATGCTCCGGGCAAACCACGTCGCCGCCCTGTCGCCAGTGACCGACGAGGTCACGCTCACCCCGTGGCGATCGCTCGTCGTCGCCGGTGGCGCCGTCCACGTGACGACGTTGGCCGCCGCCGGATTCGTCACGTCGCCCAGGTCCCCCTGGTCGCGCCTGTCCGCCTGCATCGGCGCCCCGTCGTGCCGACGGACCACCTCGCAAACCCTCGACCTGACGTCGGCGGCCGCCAGCAGCCTGGCGGACACGGGAGCCCGAGTCCACGTCGTAGGCTGCGAGCGACGCTGCGGCCACCCGACGGGCGACCACGTCACCGTGCTCGCACCAGGGACCGTCGACGACGTCCTTGCCGCCGCAGGAGAGCACCCGTGACCCAGCCTCACCAGAGCCCCGTCACGCGTCCTCGCGTGGTGGACCCACCCGCCCGCCACTACGACTACGTGACCGACGGCGACGAGATCTACCGTCGGTCGTTCGGGATAATCCGCGACGGGGCCGATCTCTCCGGGCTGCCTGCCGATCTCGCGACCGTCGCCGCCCGGATCATCCACGCCTGCGGCGACCTCGGCATCGTCGCCGACATCGCCGCCTCGCCCGGCGTCGTCGAGGCGGCGAGGTCCGCGCTGGAAGCCGGTGCGCCGGTCTTCACCGACTCGCTCATGCTGGCCAACGGCATCACCCGACGGCGCCTGCCCGCCGACAACGACGTGGTGTGCACGCTACGCGACCCCGCCGTCCCCGAGCTCGCTCGGGCCTGGTCGACGACCCGCGCCGCGGCCGCAGTGTCGTTGTGGGGAGACCGGCTCGAGGGCGCGATCGTCGCGATCGGCAATGCGCCCACGGCGCTCTTCCACCTCCTCGAGCTGGTCCTCGACGGCGGCTCCCGCCCTGCCGCGGTCGTCGGCATGCCCGTAGGGTTCGTCGGGTCCGCCGAGTCCAAGGTGGCCCTGGCCGAGCACGTGCTGCCCGGGGGCGGCCACCTCCCCTGGATCGTCGTCCACGGCCACCGCGGCGGATCCGCGATGGCGGCCGCGACCGTCAATGCCTTGGCGACGCCGTCTGAGCTCGCATGACCGTGCCCGGTCGCGTGCCCTCCGGTCGCCTCTACGGGGTGGGCGTCGGTCCCGGCGACCCCGAGCTCATCACCCGCAAGGCCGCCCGGATCATCGCCGCAGCTGACGTCGTCGCCTACCACGCGGGCACGACCCGGGCCTCCATCGCCCGCTCCATCGCGGACGACCTCATCGTCCCGGGCACGCTAGAGGAGGAACTACGTTACCCCGTGACGACAGGGGTCGTCACGCACCCCGGCGGCTACCACGTCTGGCTCGCCGAGTTCTACGAAGAGTGCGCCGCGCGGCTTGCGGTCCACCTGACGGCGGGTCGGTCCGTCGTCGTCCTCGCCGAGGGCGACCCAATGTTCTACGGCTCCTTCATGTACCTCCACGACCGCCTCTCCGACCGCTTCCCGACCGAGATCGTGCCGGGAGTCACGGCGTTGTCCGGGGCGACCGCCGTCGCGGCGCAGTCCCTCTCGCGACATGAGGACGTGCTGACCGTTCTGCCCGGGACCCTGCCGGTGCCGGAGCTTGCCCGACGACTCGCCGACACCGAAGCGGCTGTCATCATGAAGCTGGGCCGCACCTTCAGTGGCGTCAGGGAGGCGCTGCGCCAGGCCGGGCTCCTCGAGCGCGCCATCTACGTCGAGCGCGCCACCCGCGACGGCCAGCGCGTCCTGCCCGTGGCCGAGGTCGACGCCGACACCGTCCCGTACATGTCGATCGTCGTCGTCCCGGGTCGGGACCTGCGCGCCGACTCCGCCGGCCGCGCGCCCCACTCCTCCCCGCGCCCCGCGACCCCCGCGTCGACTCCGGAGCCTCCCACCCCCAGGTCAGGTGGGCCCACCTCCGGCACCGTCCACGTCGTCGGCCTCGGCCCCGGCCCGGAGCGTTGGCTCACGCCCGACGCCCAGACGGTCCTCGGCCAGGTGACCCACCTCGTGGGTTACGGGCCCTACGTCCAGCGCGTGCCTCCGCGCGACGGGCTGACCCGGCACGCGAGTGGCAACACGGTCGAGGTCGACCGCGCGCGGCTCGCCCTCGACCTAGCCCTCGAAGGGGAGGACGTCGCCGTCGTCTCCGGCGGAGACGCCGGCATCTTCGGGATGGCCTCCGCCGTGTTCGAGGCGGCACAGGACGAGCGATACGCCACCGTGCCGATCGACGTGCACCCGGGTGTGACCGCCGCCACGGCAGCTGCCGCCCTCGCCGGCGCACCGCTCGGCGCGGACTGGTCGATGATGTCCTTGTCGGACCGGCTCAAGCCGTGGGAGGTCATCGAGTCCCGGCTGCGACACATCGCCGAGGCTGACCTCGTCCTGGCCCTCTACAACCCCCGGTCCCGCTCCCGCCCGGACCTGCTGGGCCGCGCCCAGGAGGTACTGCTTCACGTCAGGTCCGCCGAGACGATCGTGGTCGTCGCCCGCGACGTGGGGCGCCGCGACGAGGCTCTCGACGTAACGACCCTCGGGGGGCTCGACGCCGAGCAGGTCGACATGACCTGCCTGGTCATCGTCGGCGCCTCCGCCACCCGGGTAACCGGGTCGGGCCGAGTGTGGACGCCACGCTTCGTGCCGTCGATATGACCCCCCCAGGCTGATCTCCAGTCAGTTCCGACTGGGCGGGGGCCGCCCACCGTTCTTCGACCCGGCCTAACTTCCAGTAAGCCACCGCGACCCCCCAGACCAGCACGAACACGCCCACGACGACGAAGCCGACGTTGCCGAGGTCGACGCCCGCGACCCAGTTGGTCGCCCACGAGTCGAGCCTGAACCGCTCATGGAGGACCGAGACCAGCTCGATCGACCCGATGACGAACGCGACCGCCACGGACAGCCCGGTGACGGACAGGTTGTAGTAGATCTTGCGCACAGGATTGGCGAACGCCCAGTCGTACGCGACGGTCATGAACACCCCGTCGAGAAAGTCCAGCAACGACATGCCAGCGGCGAACAGGAGCGGTAGGAGGAGGACGACGTACCACGGCAGGCCGGCCGCGGCGCCCATTCCGGCAAGGACGAGGACGGCGACCTCCGAGGCCGTGTCGAACCCGAGACCAAAGAGCATCCCCACCGGCAGCATCTGCCACGGGTGCCTGATCGAGCGTCCGACCCGACCGAGCACGCGGGTGATGAACCCGCGCGAATCGAGGTGCCGCTCGAGCGCCCGCTCGTCGAGCCCACCGCGCCGCATGCCCCGGAAGATGCGCCAGATCCCCATGAACGCCATGAGGTTCAGCAACCCGATGATGAACAGGAAGCCCCCCGAAGCCAAGGTGCCGGCGGTGCTCAGCACGGCGTGGACCGCCGAGCCGTCACCCGCCAGCGTCGCGGCCGCGCGCGTCCCGAGGGCCATGAGTGCGGTGAGCACGAACACCATCCCGGAGTGCCCCATGGCGAACCAGAACCCGACCGACCTGGGTCGTCCGCCGTCGGCCATCAGCTTGCGGGTCGTGTTGTCGATTGCCGCGATGTGGTCGGCGTCGAAGGCATGCCGAAGACCGAAGACGTAGGCGGTAATGCCCAGACCCACGCCGAAAACCTGCGTGCCCACGGCCAGGTGCCGCGGGGCGATGACGAAGACCAGCAGGCCGAACCCCACCACGTGCATGAGGACAATGACCGTCCCGTACGCCGAGACCTCGACCCAGTCCTCACGACGCCAGCGCCTGCAGTGGGGGCTCGCGTCCGTACGGCTCGCCATGGTCGGGACCGGTGAAAGTGTCGGTTCGTGCGTGGGGTCGTGCGTCGGGGCCACAGCCCATCCTCCTCGGGACGGAACACAGGACGTGGGCGAGGCGACCGGACTCGCCCCCCCACGCTCGAGGAGGACCACCGTTGCGGGACAGTGCCGGGTTCACACCGGACTTCGCTCGGAACCACTGACTCGACGGCGTCGAGCACTTGCGCGACGCTACACCGTCGGCGGAGCCAGCCGCTCCCGACTCGAGTAGAGGTGCGACTCGACGAACCCCTCGGCGGCGAGCGCCCAGCCGACGATGATGACGGCCGCCTGCCGCAGTCCGTGCGCCTCCACCTGGTCGGCGACATCGGCCAGGTTCGCGCGCAGGAGGAGCTCGGCAGGCTGGCTCACCTGCGACCCCACCACGACGGGACAGTCCGCCCCGTAGTGCGGGATGAGCTCCTCGGCCAGCCGTCGGGTGTGCCGGATGGCGAGGTGCAGGACGAGGGTGGCGCCCGTGGCAGCGAAGGCCGCGAGGGTCTCCCCGGACGGCATCTCACTCGAATCCTGCTGTGCCCGCGTGAGAACCACCGACTGGGCGACCGCCGGGACGGTGAGCTCGCGCCCCACGAGGGCAGCCGTCGCGGCATACGCGGTCACACCGGGAGTGACGTCCCACGGCACCCCCGTCGTGTCGAGTCGACGCGCCTGCTCGGCGACCGCAGAGTAGACCGACGGGTCGCCGGAGCACAGCCGAGCGACGTCCTTGCCCTCGGCCGTAGCGCGGACGAGGTGGCGGGTGATGGTGTCGAGGTCGAGGTGCTGGGTGTCGACGAGCTCGACACCCTCGGGGCAGTGGGAGAGCACCTCGGCGTCGAGATAGGTCCCGGCATACAGGCACACAGGACTCGCCGCGAGCAGTCGGACGGCCCGCAGGGTCAGCAGGTCCGCAGCGCCTGGACCGGCTCCGATGAAGTGGACGGTCACGCGTGCTCCGAAGGTGGCTGGTCCGTATGCCGGGTTGCCGACTCGAGCGGTTTGGTCGCGCTCCACTGGACGACCGGTCGGGACGGGGTCCACGACAGGTGCGGACCAAGGGGTCGGGCGTGCTCAACCGCGATCCGCGTCAGCAGCCCACCGAAGCGCGCGCAGGCCGTGACGACCGCGGCCTCGGTGCCGAGGGTCACGGCGTGCGCCACGATCCGCCCCCCCGGTGTTAGGCACTCCCACGCCAGGTCGACCACTTCGGCTGTGAGTCCCCCGCCGAGGAAGACCGCGTCCGGTGGGTCGAGGCGGGCGAGAGCAACCGAGATCTCGGCGGTAATGACCTGCACCGCCGGCTCCACTCCGAGGGCGACGGCGTTGCGGCGGATTCGACTGGCCCGGACGGGATCCCGTTCGACCGCTGTCGTCCTCGCCCCGGGCGCGGCGAGGGTCCATTCGATCCCCACGGCGCCCGATCCGGCCCCGAGGTCCCACAAGTGGCCGCCGCGGACGGGCCGCAGGTGGGCCAGGGCGGACGCGCGTAGGTCCCGTTTGGTGATCTGACCGTCATGGTCGAAGGCCGACTCCGGGCGACCCGGGGCTGGTCCGAGGGCGGGTCGGGCGAGGGCGCCCGCAGGGTCGACGAGGATGCACAGGACCACGAGGTCAAGTGTCGGCGTGGGATCCCAGCGCGACGCCGTGGCCGTGCGGGCTCCCTCGGCGGAGCCACCGAGGTGCCACCACGCCGTGAGCACCGAGTCACCGCAGCCGCCGTCGCGCAACAGCCCGGCCACGGCCGCCGGGGTCGAGCCGTCCGAGCACAGGACCACGAGGCGCTCGCCCGGGTCGAAGTGGGCGTGGATCGGCGAGAGGGATCGACCCACCACCGTCAGCACCGTCGTGGTCTCGGCTGACCAGCCCATCCGGGCCCGGGCCAGCGTTGACGACGACAGGGCCGGGTGGACGCGAACGGCGTGAGCACCAAGCAGGCGGATCAGCGTGGTCCCGATACCGGAGCAGAGCGGGTCACCGCTGGCGAGGACGACGACCGCCCCCTTACCCGGCTCCCCGGCCCCCCCGACCGCCGCCCCGTGCTCCTCGAGGAACCCGCTCAGGCTCGAGGTCAGCGGTCGTGGCCACTCGGCGCGGACCTGGCCCTCGACCGCAGGCACGAGCCCGAGGTGCCGCTGGCCACCGATCAGGACCTGCGCACCCAGGACGAGCCGTCGAGAGGACCCGGGCAGGTCGGCGAAGCCACCATCACCGAGGCCCACGACGTCAATCACGTCGATCACCCTATGTGACATGATGACGCCCGACGCGGGACGTGGAATTCGGTGAGAGTCCGAAGCGGTCCCGCCACTGTGAGCGACCAGCCCCGGCCGGTCGTGAGCCAGGACGTCGGCCCGCGTCGCGCCCGCCCGGAGCCCCGGCCGGGCAGTCTTGCGACCGGCGAGCGTGGTCACTCGCCCAGGAGGTCCGACGCGTGCCCCGCTACCCCTTCTCGGCCATCGTCGGTGCCGACGACATGGCGCTCGCCCTCGTGCTCACCACGGTGGCACCCGATGTCGGTGGGGTCCTCGTACGCGGCGAGAAGGGCACCGCGAAGTCGACGATGGTCCGGGCCCTCGCCGAGGTCCTCCCCCGTCAGGACGTCCTCGCCGGATGCCGGTTCGGCTGTGACCCCGCGCACCCCGACCCGACCTGTCCCGACGGTCCCCACCCCATCGGCGCCCCCACGACCACCCGGGCGGCCCGGCTGGCCGAGCTCCCGGTCGGCGCCACCGAGGACCGCGTCATCGGCTCACTCGACCTGTCCCGCGCCCTGGGGGCCGGCGAGACCGCGTTCGAGCCCGGCCTCCTCGCCGGCGCGCACCGCGGGATCCTCTACGTCGACGAGGTCAACCTCCTGCACGACCACCTCGTCGACCTTCTCCTCGACGCCGCCGCAATGGGCCGCAATACCGTCGAGCGCGACGGTGTGTCGGTCTCCCACGCGGCTCAGATCGTCCTCGTCGGCACGATGAACCCCGAGGAGGGTGAGCTGCGGCCGCAGCTGCTCGACCGCTTCGGCCTCACCGTGGAGGTGGCCGCGTCGCGGGAGCCGACCGAACGGGTCGAGGTCGTGCGACGGCGACTCGCCTTCGACGCGGACCCCGACGGATTCGCCGAAAGGTATGCCGCGCCCCAGTCGGTCCTGCGCGACAGGATCCACTCGGCACAGGAGTCGCTACCCCTCGTCCGACTGGGCGAGTGGGCGCTGACCAAGATCGCGACCGTCTGCGCCGGCTTCGATGTCGACGGGATGCGCGCCGACCTCGTCACGGCCCGCGCCGCGCGCGCCCATGCCGCATGGGAGGGTCGCACCGACGTGACGCGTGAGGACATCCGCGTCGCCGCCCGGCTCGCGCTGCCGCACCGGCGCCGGCGCAACCCGTTCGACGCCCCCGGCCTCGACGAGGACCTGCTCGACGCCCTCCTCGGTGACGACGAGCAGGACCCCGAGCCCGAACCCGAGCCGGACGGGCCGCCGCCGGGCGACCGCGCCCACCAGGACCACGAGGGAGAGGTGGACGCGAGCCCGGTGAGCGACGCCCCCGCGCCTCCTCCTGGCTCGGGCTCCGACTCCCCCGACGGAGCGGAGTCGGCAGACTCCCCCCCGGCGCCCGAGTCCCCCGAGCAGGACCCCGAGCAGGACACCGAGCCGGACACCGAGCCGACCCCGGCCCCGGTGTCGATCAGGGCGACCGTCGCTGCATCGGGCGAGCCCTACCGCGCCCGGCGCCTGCAGGTCCGCGGGATCGGCGAGGGCGACGCGGGCCGACGCAGTCGCGCCATCACGTCATGGGGCCGCACCGTCGGGGCGACGACTGTCGGCACCGGCCGGATCCACCTGCCGGCGACGATCACGGCCGCCGCGCCGCACCAGGGCCGCCGCGGGCGCACCGACCGCGTCCTCCTGCACCCCGACGACCTCAGGCACCGCGTGACCCAGGGACGTGAGGCCAACCTCGTCCTGCTGGCCGTCGACGCATCCGGGTCGATGGGCGCACAGCAACGGATGTCCGACGTCAAGACCGCCGTGCTCAGCCTGCTCGTCGACGCCTACCAACGTCGCGACCGGGTCGGCGTCGTGACCTTCCGATGCGACGGCGCCTCCCTCGCGCTACCACCCACGTCGTCGGTCGAGGCGGCCGCCCGATGCCTGACCGACCTCCCCCACGGTGGACGCACCCCGCTGGCCGAGGGCCTACGGACCTCGGCCCGAGTCCTCGAGGTCGAGCGGATCCGCGACCCACGCCTGCGCCCGCTCCTCGTCCTCGTCACCGACGGTCGGGCCACAAGCGGCGCCAATGCGCTGGCCCGGGCCCGGTGGGTGGCCGACCGGTGGCGCGCCACCGGCGTCGACGCCGTCGTCGTCGACTGCGAGGCCGGCCGCTTCCGGCTGGGCCTGGCCGCCGACATCGCCCAACGGATGGGCGCCGACCACATCCCCCTCGGCGAGGTGGCCGCCGCGAGCCTCGTCACGATCATCCGCGAGAGAAAGGCCGCCTAATGGCCCAAGGACAGACCCCCGTCGTCGCTGACGACGGACTCACGACCCGGCAGCGCCGCACCAGCCCACTGGTCGTCGTCCACAGTGGGGCGGGGAAGGGCAAGTCGACCGCCGCGTTCGGCCTCGCCCTGCGTGGGTGGAACCAGGGCTGGCCGATCGGCGTCTTCCAGTTCGTCAAGTCGGCCAAGTGGCGCATCGGCGAGGAGGCGGCCCTGCTGGCCCTGGACGAGCTCCACCGCACGACCGGGCAGGGGGGCCCGGTCGAGTGGCACAAGATGGGCTCGGGCTGGTCATGGTCGCGCAAGGCCGGGACGGAGGAGGACCACGCGGCCGATGCCCGCGAGGGCTGGGCCGAGATCAAACGACGCCTCGCCACCCAGACCCACACCCTCTACGTCCTCGACGAGTTCACCTATCCGATGAAGTGGGGCTGGGTCGACGTCGACGACGTCGTCGAGACGCTGCAGTCCCGCCCCGGCTACCAGCACGTGGTCATCACCGGTCGCGACCCCGACCCGCGGCTGGTCGCCGTCGCCGACGTCGCGACCGAGATGACCAAGCTCGCTCACCCCTTCGACCACGGCCAGAAGGGCCAGAAGGGCATCGAGTGGTGAGGGTTCCCCGCCTCGTCGTCGCCGCCCCCGCCTCGGGGCACGGCAAGACCACTGTCGCCGTCGGCATCATGGCCGCGCTGACCCGGCAGGGGTATGCCGTGGCGCCCGCGAAGGTGGGCCCCGACTACATCGACCCGGGCTACCACGCCATCGCGACCGGCCGCCCCGGGCGCAACCTCGACCCGTGGCTCACCTCTCCGGAGCTCGTGGTGCCGATGCTGCTGCACGGTTTCCAGACGCCCCAGGCGGCCGATGTTGCCGTCATCGAGGGCGCCATGGGGCTGTTCGACGGCCAGCTCGGCACCGAGGGCTTCGCCTCGACGGCCCACGTCGCAACCCTGACCCGTTCGCCCGTCCTGCTTGTCGTCGACATCTCCTCCGCCTCGCGCACGGTGGCGGCCACCGTCCACGGGCTGCGGACCTTCGACCCGGAGGTCGACGTCGTCGGCGTGGTCCTCAACAAGGCCGGCAGCCCTCGCCACGCGCAGGAGGTCCGCCGGGCGGTCGAGGGTCTCGGCCTGCCCGTCCTCGGGGTTCTCCCGCGCGATGCCGGGGTCAGTGCGCCGTCCCGGCACCTCGGGCTGGTGCCGGCCGCCGAGCGGCAGGACGCCGCCACCGGCCTCGACCGTCTCGCGGAGCAGACCGCCGCCCACCTCGACCTCGCCGCCATCCTCGACCTCGCCCGCGCGGCCCCGGACCTCGACGGCGACCCCTGGTCCGCGCCGGCCGCCCCGAGATCAGCGTCGCCCCGGGTCGTCGCCGTAGCCGGGGGGCGAGCATTCACGTTCCGATACACCGAGACCGACGAGATGCTGCGCGCCGCCGGGTGCGAGCCCGTCGTCTTCGACCCCGCCACCGACACGTTGTTGCCGGCCGGCACGTGCGGGCTCTATCTCGGCGGCGGATTTCCGGAGGCTCACGCTGCCGCCCTCGCCGGCAACACCCGCCTGCTCGCTGAGGTGCGTGAGGCCATCGCCCAAGGTCTGCCGACGGTCGCGGAATGCGCCGGACTGCTCTACCTGTCCCAGGCCCTCGACGACCAGCCGATGGTCGGGGCCGTCCCCGCAGCGGCCGCCATGGGTCCTCGGCTCACGCTGCGCTACCTCACGGCCACGCTCGCGGTCGACGGACTGCTCGGGCCGGCCGGCACCAAGGTCTCGGCCCACGAGTTCCACCGCACGGCAACGAGCCCCGCGGGCGGCCCGGTCGGCGCCTGGACCGTGGACGGCACTCCGCACGGCTTCGCCCTCGACCCCGCGCGCACCGGTCGACCGACGCTGCACGCGTCGTACCTGCACGTGCACTGGGCCGGCACCCCGAGCCTGGCCCTCTCCTTCGCCGACGCCGTGCACCGCTTTGCCGGCGCCCCGTCCCCCACGTCCCCCGTCCCGCCGAACGCCGGTGTCCCGGAGACTCCCGGAGCCCCTCCCGGGGCACCCGCACCTGCCCCTCCGAGCGCCGAGCTCGGCCCGGGCGACCTCGACCACCACGGGGACGCCGAGGTCCGAGGCCACCACGGCCTGGTGGACCTCGCCGTCAACGTGCGGGTCCCCGCCCCACCCCCCTGGCTCGCCGCCGTCATCCGTGACACGACCGACTACCTCGCGGCCTATCCCGATCTCGCGACCGCCCGCTCCGCGGTCGCCCGTCGCCACGGCGTCCCCGAGGAGATGGTCCTGCTCACCAGCGGCGGGGCCGAGGCGTTCACCCTCATCGCCCGTGCCATCGCCGGGCGGCACCCGCTCGTCGTGCACCCCCAGTTCACCGAGCCTGAGGCGGCCCTCCGTCGGGTGGGTCGGATCCCAGACCGCCTGGTGCTGGGAGTCGGATCGGGCTTCGCGCTGGACGCATCCGTCGTGGACCCACGCTCCGACCTGGTCTTCGTCGGCAACCCCACCAACCCGACCGGTGTCGTGCACCCCCGGGCCACCCTCCGTGCGCTGTGCGCGCCGGGCCGCGTCCTCGTCGTCGACGAGGCCTTCGCGGACGCCATCCCGGGTGAACGCGAGAGCCTCATCGGGCCCGACCTCGCCGGCGTGCTCGTCCTGCGCTCGCTCACCAAGACGTGGGGTGTCGCCGGGCTGCGGGCCGGCTACGTCGTCGGCGACCCGGCGCTGGTTGCGGCGCTGGCCGGGCACCAGCCGCACTGGTCGGTGTCGACACCGGCTGCGGCGGTCATGACGACGACGTCCACCCCGGAGGCGCTCCGCGAGGCCGCGGACGCCGCCGTGGAGCTGACCCGGCACCGTGCCCATCTCGTCCGCGCGCTCGAGGCGACCGGCCTGCGACCCGTGCCGGGTGAGGCGCCCTTCGTCCTCGTCGAGGTCGGCCGCGGTGTGCGAGAAGCCCTGCGGGACAGGGGTTACGCCGTCCGTCGCGGTGACACGTTCCCCGGCCTCGACGCCGGCTGGGTGCGGATCGCCGTCCGCGACCCGGCCACGAGCGACGGGCTCGTCCGCGCCCTCACCGAGGCCCGATCCGAGGTCCTCGGGACGGCTCTCCAGCGCACACCGGCCCCTGCCACCGCGCCTGGCCCCGCGGAGCTCTCGTCCTCCTCGACCCGCGGATCGGGGGTGCTGGCGTGAGGCTCTCCGTACCCGCCGCCGGAGCCCGTGTCCTCGTGCACACCCCGGGCCCCCGGATCGCCGAGACCGTCCACGGTCTCGTCGACCAGGGCGCCGTCGTCGCCGTTCGCGCCGACCCGGTGGGGGCCCCCGGTGTCGTGGCGGACCTCGCGTCCCGTCGGCTCGTGACCCTGGACGCCGACCCCGACCTCGCGGCATACGACGTCGTGCTCCGTGACCCGTTCACCGCTCAGGACATGCCGTCCGGCACCCCCGTTCCCGCCCGGGCCGGGGTCGGCCGCGTCGTGCTCGTCGGCGGCGGACCGGGCGACCCCGGGCTGCTGACTCTCGCCGGTCTCGCCGCCCTGCGGGAGGCGGACGTCGTCGTGTGCGACCGGCTCGCACCGCTCGGTCTGCTCGACTCCCTGGACCCGGGCGTCCAGGTCGTCCACGTCGGCAAGATCCCGCGCGGCGACTTCACGCCCCAGGAGCGGATCAACAGCCTGCTCGTCGAGCACGCGCAGGCCGGACGGACCGTCGTGCGCCTCAAGGGCGGCGACAGCTTCGTGCTGGGACGCGGCGGGGAGGAGTGGAACGCCTGCGTCGAGGCCGGGATCGCGGTCACCGTCGTCCCCGGGGTGACGAGCTCCATCGCGGCACCGGCTCTGGCCGGCATCCCCGTGACGCACCGCGACCTCGCGCAGGGCTTCGTCGTGGTCTCCGGGCACGTCGGCCCGGACGACGCCCGCAGCTCGGTCGACTGGGGCGCGGTCGCCCGCACCGGTCTCACCGTCGTCGTGCTCATGGGACTCGCGACCCTGGAGTCGGTCGCCCGTGCGCTCGTGGAGGCTGACCTCGACCCTGGGACACCGGCCGCGTGTGTCGCCGACGCCGGCCTGCCGACCCAGCGGGTCGTCCGCGCCCAGGTGTCGCAGATTGCCGCTGCCGTCGCCGTCGCCGACCTGCGCCCCCCGGCCGTGACCGTCATCGGCACGGCGGTGGCAGCGCTGACCGAACCGCGCACATGACTGGGCTGGCTGAGCTGAGGGGCGGGGTGCGGCTGGCCGTGGGCACCTTGACCATCGTCCCGGTGGGGCGGCTGCCGCCGCTGACCCGACCCATGGCCCGCTGGGCCATGGTTCTCGCCCCGGTCGCCGCCATCCCCCTCGGTGCCGGAACGACACTGGTGGCCTTCATCGGTCGCCTCGCGCACCTCCCGGCGCTGGTCACTGCCGGCCTGGCCCTCGCCTTCCTCGGCTGGGCGACGCGCGCCATGCACTGGGACGGCCTCGCGGACACCGCCGATGGTCTGGCGGTCTCGTGGGACCGAGAGCGGGCCCTGGAGGTCATGCGCCGCAGCGACGCCGGCCCCGCGGCAGTGGGCGTCCTGGGCCTCGTCCTGCTCCTTGACGCCGCCGCACTGGCCGGCTTGCTCGACCGACCCCGAGGAGCCCTGCTCGCGGGCGTCCTCGTCGTGGCAGCGCGGGGCGCCTGCGTCCTCACCGCCAGCAGGCGGGCCCGGCCGGCGCGTGCGGATGGCCTGGGGGTCGCCGTCGCGGGCTCCGTGCCGGTAGCGGGCTCGGTCGCGGTCGTCGGCGCGGTCGGCGTGCTCGTCGTCGCCGTCGGCCTCCTCGCCGGCGTCCCCACGTGGCTCTCGTGCGTCGCCGTCGGGGCCTCCACGGCGGCGGTCGCCGCCCTCGTACGGCGCTCCTGCCGCGCGTTCGGCGGGGTGACCGGCGACGTGATGGGCGCAGGGATCGAGGTCGCCCAGTGCGTCCTGCTCGTCGTCCTCTCCGCAGGGGTCCTGGCGTGACGGAGCCACCCGTGCTGGACCCGCCCGAGACGAGGAGGACCCTCGTGCTGGGCGGGATCCGCTCCGGCAAGTCGGCCGTCGCCGAGCGACTCGTCGGTGCCGCGGCCCTCCAGACCGGCTCGACGGTGACCTATGTCGCGACCGGTCCCCGCCTCGACGACCCCGACTGGGCCGAGCGCATCGCCGCCCACCAGCGACGCCGGCCGCCCACGTGGCGCACGGTCGAGTCGACCCACCTGCCATCGGCTCTCGCCGGGCTGACCGGTCCCGCCGTCATCGACAGCCTCGGCACCTGGCTCACCGCTCAGCTGGACGACCTCGATGCCTGGGGGACTCCCCGCCCCGCCTGGGAGCCTGCCATCGACCACCGCGTGGCCGCCCTCGTCCGGACCGTCGAGCACCACCCCCAGCACCTCGTCCTCGTCTCCGACGAGGTGGGCCTCACCCTCGTGCCCGACAACCGCGCAGGCCGGATCTTCGTCGACTGGCTCGGGCTCACCAACCAGCGCGTCGCCACGGTCTGCGATGCCGTCCAGCTCGTCGTCGCGGGCCACGTCGTGCCGGTGAAGCAGCCGTGAGACTCGACGCCGTCGCGACCGGGCTGGTCATCGGGTATGCCGCGGACCACGTGTTCGGTGACCCACGACACGGGCATCCGGTCGCCGGATTCGGCCGCGCCGCGACGGGCCTGGAGAGTCACACCTACGCGCCACGCCGTTGGTCCGGCGTCGTCCACGAGGTCGTCCTCGTCGGAGGCGCGGTGGCTCTCGGGCGTGCCCTCACCTACCTCCATCAGGCGGCGCAGGTCCCGGCGGTGGCGGCAGCCACCTGGACCGTCCTCGGGGGACGATCCCTGGCTCGGGAAGCGCAGGCCATGGACGCCCTCCTGCACGCCGGCGACCTCGACGGCGCCCGGCTGCGGATCCGCAACCTTGTGGGCCGCGACCCCTCCGACCTCGACAGCTCCCAGCTGGCCCGTGCCTGCGTGGAGTCGGTTGCCGAGAACAACGCCGACGCGGTGGTCAGCCCGCTCTTCTGGGGCGCGGTGGCCGGCCTGCCGGGCCTGCTCGGCTACCGGGCCGTCAACACCCTCGACGCCATGATCGGGCACCGGTCGCCGCGCTATGCCGAGTTCGGTTGGGCTGCAGCCCGGCTCGACGACCTGGCCAACTGGCTGCCGGCCCGCCTCACGGTCGCCAGCACAGCCGTCGCCACCGGGTCGAGGCAGGGCGCACGCCACACGTACGCCGTCGTACGACGCGACGCCACCGCCCACCCGAGCCCTAACGCCGGGCCCGTGGAGGCCGCCTTCGCAGCCGCCCTGGGGCGGCAGCTTGGCGGCCGCAACGCCTACGACGGGATCGCCCAGGAGCGTGGGCGCCTGGGCGACGGGCCGCCAGTGTCAGCCGGGGACATCGCCGCCGCCACCGCGCTCCAGCAGCGGATCGGCGCGATGGGCCTCCTCGCCGTCGTCAGCGCGCGGCTGCTGCTGCAAGGAGTCGCTCGACGCACGCGTCGACGGAGGTGACCTCGACAGCCCCCGGGAAAGCCGGCGGCCGCCGGAGGACGACCACGGGGACCCCCAATCCGGCCGCCGCGCTGAGCTTGGCGCAGGTGTAGGAGCCTCCGGAGTCCTTGGTCAGCAGGACGTCGACCCTGTGGTCGGACAACAGCTCCAGCTCGCCGTCCAGCGTGTACGGGCCACGGTCCTCGATGACCGTCCAGCGGGGGGGAGGCGTGACGGCGAGAGGCTCGACGATCCGGACGAGGACGTCCCGCTCTGACCACGAGTCGAACGCGGGAAGGGTCTGACGCCCCGTGGAGACGAACGGCCGGGAACCGAGTCGTTCGGCTGTGGTGCGCATCTCGTCGAGGGTCGACACCCAGTGCCACGCCGCCGCGTCGGGCCGGTTCGCCCACCCGGGACGGGCTAGCCGCAGCACCGGCACGCCCGCGGCCCGCCCGGCCTCGACGGCGTTGGTCGACATGGTGGCGGCAAACGGGTGGGTGGCGTCGACGAGGTGGCTCACGCCGTTGCGGCCGATATAGGCGGCCAGCCCATCCGCTCCCCCGAAGCCGCCGATCCGCACCGCGCCCGCGGGAAGTCTCGGCCGCGCCACCCGCCCGGCGAGCGAGGACTCGAACGCGACGCCGGCCGCGTCGAGGGCAGCGGCGAGTGCCCGGGCCTCCGCCGTTCCACCGAGCACCAGCACACGCACACGCACGAGCAGGATGCTACGAGGCCGCAGACTCCGGCCAGCCCTCGGCCCCGCCCGTTCGCGGTCCGTGGGAGAGGTGGGAACCCGAACCTGTTCGCCCGTCGGGGCGTCGACGCCGCAGGGGTTCTGCCCGGTCAGGGCCGGGGCACCTCAGGACGAGGGTCGGAGCCGTGATGTCCGGTGCCGTTGGCTCGGTCCATCGCCCGCAGGACCGCCCGCA
>JAABUP010003335.1_pt1 | contig 28507 bp, 29 predicted proteins | sample 5559201 | NCBI WGS metagenome assembly JAABUP01 (sample SAMN10711887, study PRJNA513373) | rock metagenome | isolation source: Antarctica rocks | place: Antarctica | reverse complement strand
GTGGTACGAATGTTCCTCGGTTTTTAATGTTCCTCGGCCTCGGCTGGAATAAAATTTAATCGAATAGATCCTCGTTTCATTATTTAATATTTTTAATGGTCCTCGGGACGACGCAGCAATACTTTTAATGACTTTAATAATCCTCGGACACTCTTACATGTCCAAAACAACAACCACCATCAGACGGCTGCTACACCTTTGGACGCCCAAAAACCAGCAAAAACAGGCATTGCCGTTGTCTGACCGTGCTTAGGGGCCTCAAACCAAACCTAGCTAGACCGGCTTGCTTGTTGGCACCCATTGCACAGTCCAATGTAACGCACAATGACGACTAAGTTCTGATCAAGTTTAAAAGCGCTTGTTGCAAGGTCTCGTGAGTTTGATCACAAGCAAGAGCAACCTTTCGCACCAAATCGCGGTCTTTTAGAAGAATAATGGAATATTTTTAATGAACCTCGGAGGAGGATCCTTGATCGATTGGATCTCAGATACACGTTCCCAAGGATGCACTGATTTGCAGAGCTTGGTAAAGTGCCTGGATCATAGGGGTATTGTGTTAGTGTTAGATACAGTATACGCATGCAGTCAAGCAAGGGTTGTGTTAGGCTGCGCGATGCACTGAAATGCAATGGAATGCATCTCGGAGGTCATTGTTACAGTAGAGTAGAGCTGCTGACGTCGAAATGTGCTGAGAAATCAACTGTAGCGTCTGCTGCTGACTGTGAGGTCGAGGCTGACAGTCTGACGGCCGGCCACGAGCGCAAGCACAACGCATGTAGAGCTGAATCGGAGGTTGTATTAGTGGTTATACCTATATCAGAAGAATCCTCGGAGGAGGATATTAATTAATTTATTGGTTTTGACTCGCCTCGTCTCAGAAAGCAATTAAATATTTAAACGAGGAACATTAATACCACTACGGTATGTTGTTACTGAACCAGTCTTTGCGCACGGACGTTCAGACCATTTCATGTACATTTTACCACTTGACATGTAAGCAGGGACCAATTATCAACATCGCCAAGTCTGCTCTATCAAACAATATCAACAGGCAAAATGCAACTGCTGCTCAACAGGCAAAGTGCAACTGCTGTACATGACGGCTGCACCATATGTTGCAAGTCTGATGCCAGGCACTCGTCGACGAATGCCATGATGCAATTTGTTGCAAGACAATGCTGTGAAGCAGTCGACTCGAGGGACAAAACTCTCGTGGCTTTCAGCAAGCAGTGGTCAACACAGCTCAGCACGCAGCCAACTGAATGCTCTGTCTCAATTGAGACTTCAGTGTTTGGTGCTGTTTGGCAGAGTGAGTGCTGCGAAATAGGGCAGCGTCATCCAAAGCTGCTACACGCACAAGGCGAGCTTCATGCTGCTCACATTCTCGCCTCTTTGCATCTAGTCTGAAGGCTTGCTGCAGAAGAGCCTGCACACAAGCCATACATGTCATTCACAACAGCTCCGCTTGCTTCTGTATCTAGCGGTTGTGCTCTTGAAACAGATTGGGTGATGAGGCACAGCTGGCTGGCAGTGACCGTAAGGGGGCAAAAGAAAATGAATTCAAGGGAGAACTGCTTCTCCGGTCTGATCACAAGCCCGAGAAAGCAGATCAGTTGTTCTTATATTTGTTCTGATAAAAACAAAGCAGCAACACAGCAAGTGTGGCTCTCAGGCCACAGCCTTTCATGTAATTGAACCTGCATCAACTCCTGGGCAAGCTGCAGCTAAGAAGGTGTACATTTGTAGGCCCGCACAGTACCTCTTGCAGTTGCAGCCCATGCACCACACATCTGCTTTCACACATTGCTGCAGGCATGTGATACAAACAGTGCGTGGCAAACACTGGGGCACGATGGCCGCAGTTTTATCAGGACAGGCATAGCAGCCTACCTTCTCCCGCTCCTGGCGGACTCTGTTTTGGTGCTCCTGAGCCAGACCTACTTCCAGGTCTGCACAATGCTGCTTCAAGACTCCCATCCATCCAGATGCAGCCCTCTGTGATGACTTGTCTGCCTGCAATATACCAGCTCAATTGCTTGAACTCTCAACATGAACATGCATGCAGCGAAAACAACACAACTGGTGCTTCTGAGGTCCATGTACAGACGCACAATGTGAGTGGGTGTGCAGCTGCTGTGCAGATGCTTTGCACTGGGTCTGCTGACACGCAAGCACCAAAGCTCGACCAAAGTTGCATGAATTCACCTGACAATGACAGCATGAATATACACCCATGAGCACGATGATGGGTGAGTGATAAACGTGACCCCACCTGAGGTGCTGAGGATGAAGAGGAGGGGCGGTGCTGAAGAGCCTGGTCCCTGGCCAGGAGCAGGCGCTCTTTCTCGGCCTCAACAGCTTCCAGAAAGGTCTCCTTCAGCAAGGCTTCTTGGGCAGCTGCTCGCCGCAGCCGCTGGGATTCCTCAGCAGCTGCTGTCTCAGCTGCATGCTGTGCTGACCTGTGCATAACACTGGGACTTGGGCATCAGCCACAACAGCAATTCATTCATTCAATCATTCATTACGGAATTTGTTCATTCAGTCATTTGTTCGTCCAGTTGTTTGATGCTTCAATCATTCCTTTGTATAGCCAAAGATGTGTCTTCTCCTAGGGTCAGGTGCATGCAGTTCTGAGGAGCTCTAGTACTTGTATGGGGTCAGTCAGGGCAGCAGCAACAACATGTGTCGACGTCCTCATAAGCAGACTGGACAACTTTGCACCAATCTCCATGACTATTGCCAGGGCGCTTATTGCCTCCAACCTGGCAAAACAAAGGTTCTTTAGCCAGCGTACCATCAGAATTTGTGTGGCAAGTGTCCTAGCCAGCTGAGCCCTGCGAAGACTACGCAGGTCACTGCCTGGCTGCATGCTGTGCAGGCCTGTCAAGCAGATGTTACAAGTTCTCAGGCTTGACGGTGGCTGCACGCACTTGCTTGTTATGCACAACAGCATGCACAAGAGCTTATGCGCTTGCCCCTTGGGCTGCTTGCATTGCTCATCAGTGCACGCCGCTGCTCTGACGCTAACATGATGATCAGAAGCTCTTCGCGACACAAAACTGTCATCTTTCTTGAAGAAGCACCCCTGGCAAATTGTAACCTGAACCAAACAATGCCTGGGCACTAGTGAACAGCAGTTCAACACTGGAGAGATATGTTAAGAGTGTGCATGTACAGACTTAGATCCAGGTCACCTGGGCAGCCCAGTATAATGCTTGGCTTCTCATTAAATTGACGCCAAAAGGCGTAGTTGTTCCTTTTCTTTCTTTTCTTTTCTAGATCCAGGGCTGTAGGTTGACTGACCTGATGGCATTCACCTTGGACTGAAAGGCTTGAGCACGCGAGTGGAGCAACAGCTGCTGGTGCTGTCGGGCAGCTTCAATCCTGCGCCGTGCTAGGGACTGCTTCAGCCAGGCTTGCTTCTGCACAGCCACTCGCTGCTGCTCTGCCTGATGGCGAGCTGCCTCGTACCTCTGCCTCTGTTGGCTGCTCTTGGGATCATCCTGCAATCAGCACAGCAAAAGATACAAAGAAAGGACGAAGAAAGCCACTTCTGTAGCTGTTGCCCAGAAATTGTCAAAAAGGTGTTTACTAGCTGTATTTGACAAAGAAACAGTTCACGCTGATCACAGGCTTCAGGGCGGTGTTGTTGACAGCCTAGACGTTTCCGGCTGAAGCTGCTTGCTCAAGATATGTCCTGTCTGGCCTTGGCAACCTGCGCATGAAATTGCATTTGCGCCACTGCATTGGCAAAAATGTACTACATAGTTGGCAGGCTTTGACCTGTTGGGTAGCTCCGTTATGGCTTGCATATCACACATGTGCCTGTTCAAACGCTGATCATGTGGTCAGCCAAGCATACACAACAGAGAAGTCTTCCTAGGGTTCAGCAGAACCTCCTCATAGTTTTCTGTCCAATGCATCTTTGCAAATAGGCTACGACTGCTCTAGAGCTGCTGTGGGCAGTCAATGCCTTGCTTTGCAGGCAGAACTGCCTGAGACGGCACATCAGGTTTTGTAGATGTTTTTGAGTGCTCTTGCAATAATGTTGCTTCACTCAGCTGCGCTGTTGCAGTAGTCAGTAGACAAGTCACACCATTGAAGAAGCACACTCATAGTAGAAAGAAAAGAAAAGAAAACACTAAGCCTTTCGGCGTTGATTTAACGAGATGCCAGGTATTACACCGGGCTGCCCAGGACACTCACAGTAGGCAAACCAAAGCGATAGCAGTGCAACAGCACGAGAAGTGCATGTGGGCTTGTAACCTGCACAGTTTAGCCAGGCAGCAGTGCAAGGCATACCATGTTCAAGGCATAGAGGTGGGCAAGCTTGGCAGTCATGCTGGGGTCAATCAGGGGAAGTCTGCCTGACCCCACTTGGGTACCCTCATCGCTGTGCGCGCCTCCCCTAAACCTGTTCCAGTCAAGGGAAGTTCCTCACTATTTGGCTTCCACCAATACTGTCTGCCTGACAGGGTACACCAGCAGCACTAGCATAGGTAGTGCAAAGTCAGAGCACGCTTGCAGCAGGATAGGCACAGCAAAGATCCTGTCCGAGCAGTGTGACATGTCACATGTCAAGACGCTCGGGATCCTGCCCTAGCTGAGCGCGCTGCGATGCAGCATCAGGGCACACGACGCTGGTTCTGGTCTGGTGATAAACGTGGCAGGTAAGGGCAGTGTCTTTGCCACACAACCATGGCACAGTTAATGACAGCGCATGCAGTGTTGGCTGGGACAACGCCAAACATGAAAGCAGGGCTGCACACCTGTCCTCCTGTGAGGTATCTGGGTTGTCTGCTTGCCAAGGACCATCCTGCTGTGCAGGAGCCACTGCTGCTGCATAGCACTTGGACATGACCAGAGGAGCTCTTCTGCTCTGCTTCTTCACTCGCAGCTTGCGCTTGCCCCCAGCAGCCTTGCCGGCAGGCTTTCTGCCCTGCTGCTGATGCTGCCTCACATGCTCGGCAGCATCGCTGTCAACATGAACATGGGCTTGCTTGCCCTGCTGTTGCTGTTCTTGGTGCTGAGAAGCAGCATCACTACTGACAATGGTGTCAGTCTCATCATCAGCATTAGCGCCGGCATCAGCAGCGTCACAGCAGGTGGCAGCAGCACCAGCAGTGCTGTCCATGCACTGACTGCATTGGCTGCTGTGGTTTGCACCATGCTCTGCTGCCTTATGATGAGAAGATGTTGATGCAGACCGAGGTTTGGGTCTGACAGAGGTAGGAGAGGGCGCTGAGGCTGCAGTCGAGGTATATTGCTGATGCAAAGCATCTTGGCTGCCACGGGAAGGCTTCTGATCAGGTGAGAGGAAATGCTCAGCCTCTGCATTGCTGTCAGCATGCATTTGTGAAGCATTGGGCTGCACATTGTGAGATGCATGTGAGACCTGGTGATTTGCGCAGGAGCCATCTCCATGCAACTCCTCTTGAACCTCTGCACAAGATGCAACAATTTGGAGTGACATCTGAAGGCCTATTGGATTCAAGAGCTTGCTACAGTGCAAAACCACAGTAACATTGTCTTTACCAGTTGTTATAAGCTGATCATCTGTGGACAGCAAAGCTGACAGAATTTCCAACAGGTTGTGTATATCGACAGGGTCCCCAGCAACGACTCCCTTGCTGGAGATGTGAGACAGGTCTGTCTGAAGCACAGTGTGTGAAAGCTCCCATATCACAGTTTGTATGTTGTCAGCACGCTCATGTGCTGAGGCTGGACACCGTGTGATGCCCTGAAGCTTTCTGCCAAGCAGAGCTTCACAGCAAGCCACAAAGAGAGATGTACTGCAAGTGAACACATCATGTTAGCGAATGCTGATGCACGATCTTGCACTAGCCGTGTTTTGATGGCATACACACAGTTGAGCTCACCTGGACAGGATGGCCAGAGCTTCCTCTGATCGAGTCACTTTCACCTTGACACCCGCAACAGCCTGTAAACATGACATTGATTTGAGCGACACAGCACAAGTTGGCAAATTTCCTTTGTGTGTGCGCGTTTGTGCTGTACCGTGAGGGCATTACAGAGAGGCACCACATCTGAGTTTACTATACTACGCGAGCCCCGGCCTGTGTCTTGCATGTCCCTTACCGTCCGATCAAAGGCAAGCGACCAATATCAAAACAACGCGAACCATGCCATAGGCTCGCCAGCGGAACCCAAAAGCACCACTGTTAAGCTGATGTTGACCCAGACGTTGACCATGTCAAGCTATCCCCGGGATCATTTGTTTTAGGCACCAGGAGAAGCCACACACACTCAAGAGGTTTGCTAGTCAAACAATCAAGAAAGTTGCGTTAGAATCCTCCTCTAGGCGCTGTCCTTGATAGTTTGGATCTCAGATACACGTTTCCAAGAATACACTTATTGCAGAGCTAGGTAAAATGCCTGAAGCAGAGAGATATTGTGTCAGGTACAGAGTGCAGTCAAGCCAAGGTTGTGATAGGCTGCATCATGCATTGAAATGCATTGTGGAGCTGGAGAAGCATTGTGGAGCTGGAGAAGCATTGTGGAGCTGGAGAATAGCGTGTTGCGATTGATGTCTTGTGTGACAGTGACAATGATCCCATCAACAGATATGCATGTAGACATCTACAATAGGCATCTGCAATGTTATAACTTGAATGTTACACAGTTACCGTATCAAGTTTATTATCATTAATGTACTGTATCAAACTTATCATCATTAATATACAGCAGCACAGATCCGTAAGCTTGGCATGCATGCATGTCTACACATGTCTTAGGAGGATGTCTTAGAATGGACGCTGTTGAGGCTACTCTGTTTTGGTCCATCATCAGGAGCTGCTGGAAACATGGAGGGTACTACACCCTGTTGGGCAGCTTGTGCTGACTCGCAGCTATTTTGCTGTTGTCATGGCTTATTTGGGCAATAACGCAGTCCTCATGGTTTTGTTGAGCTGCAAGGCTGCGTCCAGCAATTGGTCACCTGTTGCTGTGGAAGAGTCAGGCGGCAGTCTTTTGTAGTTTGCATATGATTTGGCTGGCTGAGTCTCACTGCTGTTGGGTATGGCAGCTGAATGAGCTGCTTGCTTACTGGCGTGCTTCTAGCGCATGACTGCCATTTTGTCTGAAGCAGCAGCTGCGCTGTCTGTATGGTCATACGAGAGGTAAGGCGTGGTCACTCTGTGCTTTGCTGTTGCCGAGACCCGCAAGGCAACCACACAGAACAATGATGATGCAAGCTGAGTCGAGCCTCGGTCATCTGCACCAGCCGTACAGTCTAATGCACAGGCCTTCAGATCCAATGTCACATTTTTGGACCACTGAGGCCAGGGGCTGAGTCCCAAAATGTGACATTGGATCTGAAGGCCTGTGCATTTGACTGTACGGCTGCTGCAGATGATCCCTACAGCCTTGAAGGAAGGGATCCCTTGCAGTTCTCCGCAAGACTGGCTGGGCTCAATGGGTCTTCTGACGGCAACACTACCTTCCGTGCAGCCAAGCAGATTGGACAGCCAACCACAGCACACAGTCATTCTCTGGCCATTCAAGAGCACAGTGCCCCTTCTTTCATGGAAGCTGTGCTGTCAACTACAGACCTGGTCAATGTCGTTCCACTCTCAAGCCTGAAGCTGCAAAGCAAGCGACGCTCTGTGCAGCATCCAAGACAGCTGTACCAAGGGTTATTAAGCCCTAAAGCCCATCAGGATCTCAGCATTTGTCTGAAGAGGTTCTGAAGCCTTGGCCACCCTCTCTGCCTGTGCTTGCTGACACAAACTAGCCAATGTGGCTGTGATTCATGATAGTGTAGAAAGGGCAGCTGTGAGCAGCTGTTCAGGGCATTGCATTGCTTGACAAGCACGCTGTTGTAGTCACGAAACACGCGCATGAACCTGTCAGCCTGAACAACATAAGTGACCTCCAATCAAATGTGACAGCTACACACAACAATCATTACAGAATTGAGCTTACCTGGAGACGGTCCACTGAACCATGCATGTTCCATGACCTGCCTGGCAGTGGGTCTGTTCCTGACCTTCCGAGCAAACATGCGTCTGATGTCGTCCTATGGTGCAAGAGCAAAATCTGGCAAGAAAGCTTCTCCCCTGTAGTAGTGTCGGAGATTGAAAAAGAGCCATGCCCTTGTCAGTGTCGATGAGCGCAGATCCATGATGTGGCGAGACGGCAAACCCAAGCAACCTCATCAGTTTGAGAGGTCATCCGCGTAAAGATGACGGAAGAACTGCTGATAGTTTGCGGTACTTCCGCATTGACTCAGCCACTGGCCTGCAAATGCGCAGCAGCAAGGACGAAATGCCGGCAAGCTCTCGGGTGAGATGAAAGCTGTTCGGAAAATGGGACTTCAGGCACACGGGGCGACCCATACCTGAAGACGCCTGAAAAAGTCTTGATATATAATGCTAACAAGACACTTGGCAACATAGGCCTTTCAGGAGGAACTCCGTCTGCCCGGCATCTGGTTTCCCAATAGTTCGCAAGTAGGTCGGAGGCGGTCGGTCGGGGGTGACCCGGCACCTTCCCTAGTCGCCGCCCAAAAGACTAAATGGACGCATACTGTGCCGCTGGCCGGGTGGCACATCCCAATTTTTTTCGCAAATCAGCCAGCACTAATGCTCTGTCGAGGCTTCTTAACATTCTGCAATCAATTAAGCCTGGCTTTCTGACCCAGGACGTGTGCATGCTATGCTCCAAACTTAAACAGAGCCTGCCAGATGCATCAAAATGAGCATTCTCCACCAGAATGTCTGTGGTGTTATAGGCCTTGTAAGAAAAACGAACTGTCTGCCACTATCAGTTCTTACAGCTTTTAATGTGCATAACAGCTACTCGGTAAGCATGCTAGCTAGACTCTATAGACTCAGTGGTGATCATGAGTCAAGCATGCATGCCCTACTTCTTAACAGAGTGACAATACAAAGCTGAGGCATGACTCAACAGTAGTGAGCCTTGAAGCTGCTGAAGCAGCTGCTCCTGCATCTCTGCTGTCCGCTGGGGCCCGCTGCAAGGGCCCCAAAGTCATAAGCAGAGTCCAGAGGACTAGGCTACATGCCAGGGCCAAACCTTGGGGCGGCCCCAGAAGCCCCGCTGTAGCTTTCATCCAGGCCCGATTGGGCTTGACAGAAGGCTTGAGGAGGCAAATTTTGCAGCCTGTGAGCTTGCTGCTCAGCCTTGACTCTAGCTCTAGCTCAGGCTGTGATGCAATCTCTTTGTCAATGACTCACTTGTTTCTTGAGTGTGCTACTTGCCCAGTTGCAGACGTGCAAGCCAACCTGTATATTCATGTGCGGAGAGCTTGCTGACAAGACATGCAAGCCAACCTGTGTATTCACATGCAAAGAGCTTGCTCACAAGACCCTGACTGACTGGAGCTCTGCAAACAATGAGAATTTTAAGGACAAGCATTGTGGACTCTGGGCGCTGGAGAATAGCATGTTGCGTTGCAAGGTCTTGTTTGAAAGTGACAGCAATTCCATCGAAAGGCATGCATGCAGACATGCATCAGCACTTGAGTGTATCAATTTTATCATCATTAACATACTGGAACACGTTTGTACAGATGAGTATACATTTATGTAAGCTTGCAAGCCAATTGGCATGTAGGCATATCTAAACATGTCTTAGGAGGCAGTGCTCAAGTTTGACTGAAGAGTTCATCCTTTAACCAAGCATCAGTGCACAATCCACAATATCCCAATTAGTAATCCAGTTATCTTCGGCATATCAAACAGGCCACACACCATCATCTTGTCTAGCTGGTGATGCTGCATGACATAATCTTCTCCATTCACCACACAGGCGATTGGCCATGTTGGCTGGCAGACACTTATAAAATCCGTCTTCTTCTTCCTCTTCAGGCACTGAGCAGGGCATCATCAATGCAGTGGTGTTCACCCAGTGAAAATATAAAGCAGCTCAAAAGTAGCAAGCATGACTCAGCTATTAATGTTCTTGATGGAGTCTTGCAGCTAAGCACATTCTGAAGCTGAGTTGTTGCTACCTGCAACGTGACAAACCATACACAGCACCCTCACAGACCATGAGCACCTGACAATATACAAGAGCATCTGTTTGCAACCGCTGACCCAATATACCCCAAAATTTTGCAGCAGTTGAGCAGCAGCTGCAATCTTCTGACCAACAACAACTCGATTGCTCATGTGTTGTAAACTTTGCTCCTGCTCTGATCAGCACTGTCGCTGTAAGAGTGGTACATACAAGTTCAGATCTTGCACAGTAATGGTAGTCAGGTAGGTTGCAACTTCCGCCCAGTTTGCTGCGTTCTCCAGATCATCCAGAGTTGTATCTTCCAACAGAGTACGCATGGGCGGCTCGCCTCTACGCACTGCTTCAGCTTCCAGCATCTTATTCACTGCTGGCAACCATGGGAAGCCACATACCTGGGCCACTGCAAGCTGTTTGGACGTATGGATCTGCACACAACACATTGAACAAGTTGAGACTTCACAAATGGGCCTCAATGTGTGCCTCTACAGAGCGCAGTGAGCAGCCTCACACCACATGCTCATGCATTGTGCACAGCAGCATGCATGAAGTCACGTGCTGCATGATAGGTTCTGATGACTAGTGTAGAAAAGCATGCAAGGCTTACAAGGAAAAGAGAGTCTCACCCCTCTGTAGAAGGCTGAGGAAAACTGTTTATAGCTTTGATGCTCCTCAGCAGCATTCTCTCTGAGTTGCTCTGACCACTGGGTGAGCTGTGCCGCCTTGTCACTGACATGACTCTCATCAATCTTGTAGCATGTCATGTGACTGAGTAGAGCTGTGCGCTCCCGAGCCAGCTGCCCAAGCTTGCCATAGAAGAGTTGTCTGAGATACAACAAGTCCTGTATCTGAGGCTCACTGTGCTGCATGGTCGCCTGCGCTACCACACACAAAGTTGCAGCGCAGCAAGATCACACAGGGAGCCTCCTAAGGCGCCAAAGCTTGCAGCGCAGCATTCAGGCATATGCTATTTGTGTGGAGTACTCCAAGCCCTGCATATGAGGGTGTGTGTGCTGCATGATTGCCTACATCAGCGCGTGTGTTGCTGCAGCCCAGCACTCGTGCATGTGCATGATGTAAAGCAAGCTGAGGATGTGTGATGACGCTGATGCCATGAGAGTGTGCATGAGGATGTTGTACTATGAGCATGGAGCAAGTCTATGAACTTAAGGCAAAGCATTGCGAGCTACAGATTACTCCTTTACCATGGCACTCCTGTCATGCATATTGCTGAAGTTGCATCCTGCATGCCGCATCACCAGACACAACACACAGGTCATGCAAACACGCCACTGTGGTCCCAACAGAAAGTATTGCTTGTATCAAGAGCCAATTGAGCCTGTACAAATTGAGCAGGCCTTGCAGCTTTACCAGCATACAACAATGACACATGCAGCATAGGGAGATACTGAAGAGCAGAGCACAAATGCATTGACGAATGCAGTGAGGGCCAACCATGATGGCACAGTAGAACTCGGGCTGTTTGGCGTCTGGGCATGCAACACCCTCCCCCATGTTGCAGTCCTGCAGGTCCTTCACGCCACTAACATGAGTGAGGCCTATGATGACTATCAGCGTCCAACACTCATCAGTAAGCTGCTGCAGGCGGCGCATTGCAGGGCTGCCATCACCTGAGTCCTCAGCTAGGCAAGCTGCCATCTGATGTGTGTATGCCTGCAACACATACCTGACACTGGGTTGAACATGCTGTGTTGAGAAAGGAAAGCTGTGGTACAGGCTTAAGTTTGGTACATGTTTTTTATGGCTGAGTGAGTTTGCTGACAAGAAGGGTGCGAAGATGCCGCGTCCGGTGCGCCTTTGCAATAGTGAGTCTTGAGTCTGAGAGTACTTGTGTTCTCCATTGCAGCTGATTTGGCTGATGTCTTGAATGCGCAGACACTTACAAGGCATGAATTGAAGCAGTGTTGGCATGCCGTCGTTGTAATGAGACTGGAATTACAGGACGTTCATGGCACACAATACAGTGCAGCCGCGTACGTACTGTGTATATCTTGGCAAACTCTCTCAGACTTAGCTTCCCAACATCTTGCACCGGTATAAGCTGCGCCACATCACGCCTGACGGTCAGGCTGAGAGCTGAGACATTACGCGTCATGGCCAATAAAGGGTCAGGCACAGCCTTGAATCCTCTTGATTTGTACAAGTCTGTCACCGTCTGCAGCATGAGGTGAGAAGTCTTCTGGCAATGGTTGTAAACAAGGCACACAGTGGTACAGCTGGCGAAGACAGATGAACAGACTCACAGCATTGTCAGGGAGAACAGAAGGGCCAGACGGCGGTCCTGCTTGTTTGTTGAGCTCCACCAGCTTTTCTAAGAGTATATTTCTGGTTTGCAGACGTGTCTGCACATCTTGCAAATCCCGTAGTTGCGCTGATACCTGATCAAGTTGTGCCTCGATTGTTGACGCTCGCACCTACGCCACATACACGGCGTTGCTGTTTGGAATAAAAGTGACGAACTGTCTTGATGAAAGTCTCTGCCTGACATACCCGCTGGCGCTCACGAAACCGTTTCTGTGCTAGCTTATTGAGATGCTGCCTGTGATCGGATGTGGTGGCTCTGCCGGCATTTGTGCTGACTTCCGGAATAGATCCTTCAACTGTTTCAACCGGAGTTTGGTGACCACTTGAAGCTTGGCCGAAGTCGTGAGCAGCAGAAATGGAAGTCGGCTCCTTAGAATGATCAAAGCCATCGAACAGATCCACTGCGTATGTCAAGTCGTCAAATGGCAGCTCAGGTAAGTTTGAAAAGTCTATTGACATGTTCGCACGGGTAACTTGGTGAACCTGAATGAGCCTGAATCAGACGCTGCAAAGGCGCACTGCCCAGTACTACGCAGAGTCTCGTTGACATCTAGAGCTCCTGTCGGCCGCTTATGGGCTTGATCTGCGAAAGGTCAAAGCAGTCTATCTGATTTCGCTTGCAGCAGCTTAGTGTAGTAATGGTTTTGGTCATCGCTGTGAACGAATGACACTGTCTTAAATCACTGCATGTAATGTTTACATCACACAATCAGCTAAGCAGACCTGGCCATGAATAATGGTGGGTTACCAAATCTGATGTAAACACACCAGCATTTGGCCCTAACAAATCTCATCCCGCCCTAGGGCCTCTGGAAATAGAAGGAGAGGGAGGGTGGGACAATTCTTTCAAGCCCAACCCTGCTACCAGGTAAGCTCAACTTGATCGCTGCTAGCGCTGCAACAAAACGTAGTGCTGCTGTCCTGACGGCACGTTAGTATCACTCCAAGCATAACTGCATGTGTGTCAGCACGTGTCTGTCTCAAAGGCCCTAAAGCATTTAACCAATGACAAGGTTTTGCACTGCAGGGTCTGACCAGGGGTCTGACTTACCAAAGCAGTTGGACGCAGTCACAAGCAACGTGAGCTTACTGTGGACCTCGGCAAAACAGCAGTGGTGGCCACATGGTATTTGAAACTCAGCACACTGAGCTGGTTCCGTTCACCTTCAACAACAGACCTGTGGAGAGGAGTCCTACAAGTATCTTCCAAACTTAAATGGCTTCACATTTCATGCCACCAAGAACATGGCACATGGAGTATCACGGCTCGGGCTTGCTGCCAGGAGGGCCATGCATGTAATGGGACACTGCTAGCACTGCGCCTTTCACCTCAGCCGTACAAAGTTGATATTCGAGGTTCCGGTGAGGTCTGGGTTCTTAATCTCAAGTTCGGGGAGGCTACTGAGGTATTCCACCATCAGACTGTGACAGGAAGTGTACACATGTTGCGCCACGATTCAGCCTTATGTAAAACACTGCATGTCTGTTTCAGCAGGTCCTGGCAGTTGTTGACAAGTGTGCTGACACAGTGACAGGTAATGAGTTGCCACACAGCACATCTGATGATCATGATTTATAACTACAATGATTATAATTACAGCATAGGTGAAGCTCACATGCAACACATCTGTGTAAGCAGCACTTCATCTGTGCCGCGCCACTCAACTGGCACCAGTTATCAAGAGGAATGTAAAGTGATGAGCTGAGCAGATTCTTCACCCAAAGCAGATCATGACTGTTGCTAACACTTTTCAAGGCAAACTTCTGATTGTACCCTGTCATATTGTGTATAAGCCATGAGCCAGGACGGGTCAGAGCCACATTTTTGAATGCTACCAGCCCTCTTTTCTGGTATGGACCAGTAAGCACAGACGGACGTGCTTAACACCCTTTAGGCACTGGAGACGCGAGGCCCAGCTGAAACAATGTCAAGGCCCAGTCAATGATAGTTTCCTCCACAGGACGCACATAAATTCCCAGCTCCTTGCGTGCCTGAAAGCAATGTGTAATGTATATAGCAGGCTCACTGATTGGCAAGCTAGGCAGGACTGGTTTTGACAAGCACCAGAAAGAGCAGGGTTCTAATGAAGGCTGGACACAAGCAGCAAGCTTAGAGGCCCTCTGGCAACAAAGGATGCATGTCAACGATGCCTGTGATGATACCTGTTTCAGACCTGCATATACAGACAGACACTGCATGCAGGTGCACAACAGCCTGCAAGCTGCAAGGACATGCTTAACCTCAACCTGTCTTGTAGCTTGGCAGAATGCCATTGTCAGTTGGTCAACTAATGTATGCATGCCAATATCCTATTTAAGCATGTCCTGCATCAGTAACTACCTTCTCTGTGTCAAACACCCTGTGTGGAGCAGAGTTGTCATGACCATCACCAAAATGCAAGTGGGGGAACCTCTTCTGCAGCGTGTCAAAGACAGCTTGATTTGAGAAGCTGTACTCCTGACTGATGATGTAACGCCCCTGCAGCACAGCAGGGGCACACTGATGTCCTTGACATGCTTGTGGCTTCAACCCTTATACAGTTGGCTCGGCTGACAAGGCACAGCCCGCACACAGTGGACCAGCGTCGCCAAACTTGATATGTCACACATGCTGTTGCTGCCAGGAGTTCCTTGGGACTCAGACATGTCAACTTCTTTTAGAAAAATGCACGTTTCATAATTTCAGCTCGTAACAGAAACGAAAAAATGCCTGGGGACTAGTCTCAGGCGCCTACTTTGTGGACATGTCTTACAATTTTCCGGACTGAATGTAGGCATTTGACTGTCAGGTGGTGTTATGAGCTCAAGAAAGCGTGCAGCTTCATGCAGATCCAGACGTCTTCAGGACCTGGCAAATGAGATCAGTCAACTTGTACATGTGATTGCAGAGCATTCTGATCAGGCAAGGACTTAAGCCATGTCCCTCTTGACAGCAGAAAGCATATATATGGAATGAATTCCACCCTAGTCAAAAAGCATGCATGGAAATTAGGTCTGAAGCTTGTGTGCAGAGTGGTAGCATGGCCTAATAATATCATGCCTGCACAGGCATTGCGCAATGTTGCATGCAGTGCACGGCAACAGGACACAAATTTCAGAGTTTCAAAGCAAGAGGTGGGTTTTAGGTCTTGACCTGTGCAGTGGGTGACTCTGCTGCTCTGATGTGCGCAAGAGCCACATCTCTCACATCCACCTTCATTCCAGTCAGGGATGCAGGCATGACAGTGTTGCCTTCAACAAATCCCTGCAGTGATGCACATATGACAAACCTGACAAAGCAACCAGATGAACAACAAGGCAACAGCTTGTACACGCACAGCACTAGTCTGGTTGGCACCAGCAGCTATAGCACTCAACATTGTGCTGCACAGAAGTGTAATATGCGTCATCATGTGTACTGACCAGCATGTGACCTGGAGACCTTGGACACCACTTCCTCACAGCAATGAGTGGCACATATGCTTGAAGAAGAATGAATACAAAGCAGCAAAGGCAAAGCTTGTTGTCAGCCAATAGCGCAGGTAAAGTGTGCAATGAGAAAGCACATTTTGTAATACATCTTGATTGTATATTTCCAATATGTGGTGGTCACCTTCATGATGTCTATGGAGAAGCCATTTGCATTAGGGGACAAAACTGGTCCCACGATGCAGGAAGGATTGATGAAAACCAGAGGCATGCCAAGTTCTGCTGCGCACCTTTGTGCCTCTGGCTCTGCCAAAATCTGCGGATTGCATAATTACAGTTTCTTACCAATGTGCCGACGGCTTTTGCACAGCAGTGCCACAAATTGAAAGTTGAAAAGATGGCTGGAATGTCTGTCAATGGCGGCAACTTGTACAGGGACATGACAGCAGACATACAGTGTGCAGTAAGGACTGTCTAACCTGATATGACGTTCTGGAGCACACACCAGCATGCAGTATCATCATAGTGGTATGTTATGATATCGGAAAGAACATCAGCAAACACAGTGCAGCCAACACAGCACACTCTGTTGAGGATGTGCGTTCTGAAGAGCAAACCTTGCTGGCAGCATAGATGTAAGCTGGACCTTTTTCTTGATCCAGGGTTGTGTTTGTATCATTTTCAGTAAGCACAGCCATGTTGTCACTAAGTGTCAGGGCGCCAAGGTCCAGCATACACCATATGCTTGATGTGATGACGACCTTTTGGACAGTCGCACTAGTCTTCTCAATTGCATCAAAGATTTGCTTTGTCCCTGCACTCATGTTCTGCAAATGGTTCAGAAGCACAGGGGCACATTGTGTTGCGCCGCTGAGCCTTTCAACAAAAGCATGCAGGGATGTCACCTGCGATAGCAGCATCAATGACGTCTCTTTGAGGGTTGTCTGTCGCCATAGGGTTCATGGGGTTGGCCACATGAAATCTGCACATGTTTTGAAGCTCTGACTGACGCTTGTGGCGGTCAATCAAAGCTTGTTGTAAGAGCATGCAGTGTCCCTTGAACATCTTGACCACTTACATGTATGTTGCTCCTTTGATTGCATTGTCAAAACTGCCCGGATTGCTGAGCTCAGCTGCATACAATGTCAGAGTCCCGGGTTGCGACTCAGCTAGCTTTGTAAGATGAATGGTCTTTTCTGCCACCGATGGATTCCTTACAGTGCCTATGACAGGATGAGCAGTATGAGACGTGCCATTTCAGGTGCAGGAAATACAATACATGACTAACCTCTGACATTATGGCCTCGCTCTAGCAGTTGCCTGATTAGCTCACTTGCTACGTAGCCGGATGCACCTGTACATAATTCACATGGGGCTGCAGCAGTGCTCACCATGACCAGTCAGAGCTGTAATATTCAAACCTGTAACGACGCTGAACGGGCAGTTTCTAGATGTGGGACTTGTGGGGCACAGTGCCATAGTACCGGAAATGCCTTTGCTGCTGGAGGCCTTCGCGTTTGCACCGGGACCTTTCATGCATAGCTATCAGCGCAAGATTATTTCACAACCTCAGAACATGACCAAACCTCAGCTGCCTGTTACGTAGTGTTAGCGTTAGAGCCGACATTGTCGGAGGAAATACTTCCCTTGTTATAGAAACTGTGCCTGTATTTACACTGTGACACATGTCCATTCGCAAGCATTATTGCGCGATGATGTCCAGGACGTGCGGTAGTGCCTCCCTGATGCATGCAGATTTCAGAAAAGTACGCACCAAGGCCCCGTAAGTACTGAAATAGATGATTCAAAGGATTGCAGCTTACGACCATGGCGCGGTCGTTGCATCGTGCAGGTGGCAATGCTAGCGAGGTTTGGGAACTGCGTAGTTTATCCTACCGAGGGCACATGCATCAATCACATGCCCCATGTGGTCACGTTGACTCACCTGTCAGCGCCTGAACTTCGTCTGCACTTACATCCCCCTTGCGGCGACTGCTGTTCTGCTTGCACTGCTTCAGCTGTTCACGGCAGTGCGTCTTTCACACGACAACATGTTCAGCATGGCATAATCTGAGCTTGCGTCGGTCTCACAACTTGTCGTGCGGGTGCTGAAACCCCCCTTGTGACACCCTACGGTGACACCCAACTAAGACCTGTCGACTTGCTGTTTTTGGTCAAAGTCCGACGTTCGTGTAGATTTGCCAGTGTATTTTGCCATCAGTCAAGCACTTGATGCGCCCTCCTTGAAGGAGGGAAAGAGTCGAAAATGGGTGATCTTGAGAAGGGGGACAAAGGATCACAGTCAAGCACTGCTGACAAGGTGTCTAGACCTGTCCCGAAGCCAAGATCCAACTGTCTGCTGGGGTTTTGCCGCTTGATCAACTTCCTAACTGCGATATGTTGTCTACTGTGTGCCGTTGCGCACGGCATGGCCCTGATGGTTGGAGAGGGAAGTGTGCAGGCAAGATTGATGTAGCTGTTGCTAGCATGTATTTTTACAGTCGAGAGTCGAATGGCCGCTTCAGCCTAACACATCACTGGTCTGAGACAACTAGGCGCATCTACTGCAGGGCGTACAAGCTCTCACTCAGCAAGTCTTGCGCCTGTATGGTGTTGGCTTTGCCTTGATCCTCGGTATTCAAATGCATCCCGCTACTGCTGCAACAGTTTCCTCTCAGTTATCAGTCTCATGCTGCAATTGGTGCCTCTCAATCTGCCTGTGCTTGCAGTTTGTGCTGAGTTGGAGTGGGAGCGCTTCTTGGTCACCTTCAAGGTAATTTTTTGTCTCCGCTGTAACCTTGCTGGGAGAATCTGGCACTTGTGTGATCTATGCTTCAACCTCTCTTGGAGACAAAGAGCATCTGCCAGCAGCATTTGTTGACAAAGGCTGCTTCTGTCCAGTGCAGGTTTTGGACGGCTTTCTAGGAAGAGGCCTCCTGCAAGCGTTTGAGGCGCTGTTGACTCTGGAGCTGACACTCCAGCACGGTGTCAAGGAAGGGACCACAGACTTTGACAAGTCTCTGCAGCTGTACAGGACAGTTGCAGGCGTGTCCCTGCTGGTGTGCTCTGCCTTCTACATCATTGGCGGCATACTGTGTTTTGGCAGGATCCGAAAAGGTGAATGACGTGTCTTTGAGCGATTTGTTTGGGAGTCAAGCATGCTCCAAGTCTTTGTGAGCTTTTGTTGTTTTGGTGCATTGCAGATGAGTCTAGACCTGCAGCGCTTGGCTCAAGCTATGTGTGTTTTGGCTCACCTGTCCACAGTTGTTTTCAATGCAGCAGACTGTGTGTGTTTGTGTCTGTGTCTGTGTCACTATGCCATGCATACTCTGCACATAACAGGGATGCAAGTTTTGACCCATTGCATATCTTGATGCTGCAGCACGTTACAAGCGAGAAGCAGAGCGGCTGCGGGTGCAAGAGGACCTAGCAGAAACAGAAAGGAAGCGCAATGAATTGAGAGGCCTTCTTGCCATGTACTCCAATGAATGATAGCCTGCACCAGCAATACACTATCCAGCACAACGTCAAAACTGTCCAAGAACAGGGAAGACAGCAGGTGCAGCTGGCATGGTGCGCAGCCCAAAGTATAGTGTAAGCACTATGGACCAATGTTGATGATACAGTTATACAGTAAACCGAACATGATAGACAGGCTGTTAGGTGTAGCAGCACTGCCTGTAAGTTACTGATCACGAGGTTGAAGTATATCTTGTCGCAGCAATGGTCTGATGTTGACCTGTAATGGTAGTTTGTGCCATGCAGTAGTGCCAATGTCATTGCACATCGCATGTACAGAGATGCTTACAAGCTACAACTTATGAGAGATGGGTTATTCAATATGTGTTCACACCACACGTTTTCCTTAGTTATGAATCCAAAGACACATATTTTCCTTAGTTGTGAATCGAAGACAAGTTCTCAAACGCTAGCAAGCTTGGTTAAGTGAATGGATGGTTGTAAGTGAGCATCAAGCAGCAAATTATGGGGCTCAACTAGTACAGTACCAAGCTCGTGAGAAGATGGGCAGAAATCTTCAGGTAAGTAACACCACACTTTGCAACAACAAGCTGAGCATCACTTTGTATCATAGCATGCTGCCCCCTTGCTATAGCATGCTGCCCCCGCAGGGGGATGCCAATTGGCACAAGCAGGTATTCAGGTGATGCTTTGTGACCAAGAGTTGGTGAGCGTAAGAGTTGGAACAGTTGCAACTGGTACAACAATGAACCAATCATTTGGTAATTGGCAGCTCTTTGATTCTCTTCCAAGTCTTGCAAAGCTTATCATCAGGATTTGTAATGTATACATGGATGCTGTCCACGTTGAAGCCAGTATCTTGCAGCTTGTCTACACTGTCTTCATCAAGCCGCCTCTTCACCACCTCCACAGCTTGCTTCCTGCAAGATAAGAACTCACGCATTGCCCACAGGCAGAGCTGGCTGGCAGAGTGAAAGACAAGCCTGAGTGTAGTCACTTTGATGGCAGGCAAAGCGGCAACATCATGCCTGCACTCAACAGGACAATGGGCATTGCGCATGTAATACACTTTACTGTCCACATCCTGAATGTGACAATGCTTTCCAGACTACAGCTGGCCTTCACTGAATTCTTGCAAAGTACATGCGAAATAACTGAATTTTAAGTCAGGATGCTGTGCTGGCGGTCGCAGATGCAGGCTACAGGCCTACATTATGCATGAGCTCACACTCGCCCTAGCATGAGACTGACCTGACATGTTCATCAATGTCAGAATACAGCAGGGACAGATGGGGCATGTAGGAGGACGTCTGGCCCTGGCTGAAGGCCTCCTTGCTCAGCTGCCCTGCCCTCATGGTGGCATCATCTTGGTGACACAGCATGTAGACACACTGGTGGTATATGCCACCATAAGCAGGATGATCAAACTTAATCCTGTAAGGCTGCAGGAAGTCGGACACAATGAGGTGACATTCGTCCACACACACAGTGGGCCTAATGGCCTTGATGGCGATGCTAGGCATGGCAATAATTGATGAAGTTGTACATTTGCACGTTTGGGGCTGAATCTCTCTAGCTTCAGAAACTGTCACAAAGGGACTTGCATTCAACCCTCCCAAGAAGATTGTCAATGGAAAGCTGATTGCAATGCACCTCACAATGTAAGTGTGAACTGCCTGTCTGTAGAAATTACTATTGATTGCTCAAATGCTCAAGCCAATTGCAGCATTGCATATGGGATTGTTACCAGACGATTGTGAAGGGACTTGGTCTGTATACCTGCAAAGTATCTGCAAGCCCTTGAGCACATTGTACAATTTGCTCTTCAGTGCCATTGACACCTCCCACCAGCGTTACATGAGGAGGGAAGGACGGCCCGCCGTATGCGTCAGCAAGGTAGTCAATCTCTTTTTGCAATTGAGCAGCTAAGGGTCCTGCAATGTCAAGTCATGCATGAAAGTTATTTCAATGGGTTGCAGCAGAAACAGCTTGACAGAAAGTAATGCACATTCGTGTGATTGCTAGGAGAAGAGGTGGTTGATTCACCTTTTGGCTCTATCCATATGGAGTATGTGGCAGACATTCTGATCTTGGTGACCCTTGCCAACCGTGCCCCACGAGATCTTAACAGACCTCCGATGGGCTTGATGAGCGTACCATGCACGCCTGAAGTAATGGGCATTATGAGAAGCAGCAGATACTGCACTGCAGCGGTCGTGATCAGCGACGATGGCATGCACATGCAGACGAGTACAACTACCCTTGACTCGACAACACATCAGGCGATAATTGCAGGAAACTCCTCTGGAGTGGCGTAACGTGATACTACCTTGTACATCCCCTTATACACCGAGTGGCCGACTCACAAAAAATCAAGCAAGCCGAGATAGCCTATCTCAGATATGTGCTTTTTTGCGCCGAGGGTTTGACAGGTGATCTGTGAGGCCGTGTGCGTCTTGAAGATGTCACGCAGATCATGCAGCTTATGCTGCAACAACGAAGGCCCTGGACTCAGGCCGCTTGCAGAACGAAACTTGGTCATGAGCTGATGAACTAGAATCCCCGGTGATTTACGGGTGTAGATCTTTGTGGATAGCAAGCCAGGGTCCAGGGTGTGCATGCTGCTGCTGCCCAGGAAGCTCAAAGGATCCAGTTTGATTTGGGGCCTAGACTCGGGTTCGTTTTCAAACATTGGCTTGAGTGTCGTGCTCGCTTTCCACGCCGTCTGCGGGCTTGCGGCCGTAACGTCTCAATCGCCGAGCAGTACAGTCGCAGACCGCGCAAACCCTGTCACACCGAGAGCGTGCAGTGGTTGAGAGGTGAAGACCCTTGTGTTGTCTGAGCGCACTTACTATGCAGTCGCAGGCCAGTCAGGCAGGGCTTGTGACGATACACAGGTACTGCTCACCGGCAACACGGCGTTGCGGTTCGGAATGCTGTGTGGTACTCAATCTGCCTTGAGGGTTCCATATGCCAGATCACTTCAGTGTGCATGCTTTGCAGACAACCCTGCCCTTTCCGTTGTGGAGCTGCTCTATTGCCCTCCAAAAAGTGTATACGTAAAAGTGTGCGTCAGCAAGTCCAGGTATCTACATTGTTGGCTTGCAGTGCAGTATCTAGTTTCTGTTCAGAGCCTGACCATGCTGCAGAGTCTTTTGTGCATGCATGCATGATTTGCTGCATCACCTGTTGCTCTTGACTGCAGCTTACCAGGTACACAACTTGCCCAGGCTTGCGCATGCTTGTGATGCAGGTTCAAGCAACAGCCGAGGTGCTTTCACGGCCTGATGTGCACTCACGTGCAGATAGATTCAACTTCAGGCAATACATGACCGACAGAGCTGAGCTTGTCAATGAGGCCCTTGATGCTTCTGTGCCCCTGCAATATCCTGAGGACGTTGTTGAATCCATGCGGTGAGGTTGCACAGGACCTGCAAGCTTTGCAAGCAGTGTCTCCTCGTCTTGCAATGTCTGGCATCTTGAAGGCACCCTATGTGGCTCCTCAACTCAGTCATAGACATCACAAGGAGCACAGGAGCATCAACGTATCGTCGTCAACAAAGCACGTTTGCATTTCTTGTTGTGAGGAGTCAGGGGCAGCGACTCAAACGCCATATCAACACATTTTGCAGGTACTCTCTCCTTGCTGGTGGGAAGCGAATACGGCCTGCACTATGTTTAGCAGCTTGTGAGCTTGTTGGTGGCACAATTGAGCAAGCAATGCCCTCAGCGTGTGCCATGGAAATGATTCACACAATGTCCCTCATACATGATGATCTGCCGTCTATGGACAACGATGACTTCAGGCGAGGGAAGCCCACAAACCACAAGGTCAGGCTGCTGCATAGCATTCTTGTCAGACATTTCAGCTGCTCAGACTAGCAAGCTTTGCCCACAAGTGCACTCAGACATGCTTGGCCTAAAGCTGGATGCTTTGATAACAGCATGCAAGCCATGCATGCACATGTGCAAGTTCAGAATAACAGCAGTACAAGCTTCACATACACATCTCAAGCTTCATTTACACATAATCAAGCTGCAGCTGGTGCCATCCTGGTGAGCCTTTGTGCTGCAGTCACTGCAGTGATGTGGTGCAGCGCTACTGTAGCTCCTTCCATGATGATGTGGTCATATAGGCATTCACATTGCTCATGCAGGCTTATGGTGAAGACATTGCTATTCTAGCTGGGGATGCGTTGCTGTCATTATCCTTTGAGTACATAGCAAGGGAAACCAGGAATGTGGCTGCAGAGCGCATCCTCAGGGTATGACACAGATATGCCGCTTACAAAGCATGCACTCCATGGTCATGTCTGAGCTGATTGTTGCACATTGAGCACCTGGTTACTTTGGCTTGACATTGGCATGCATGCCTGCTCCAGATTTGTCACCTGTACAACAAAACTATGTTGTCAGCTCATCGTATTTTACTCTCAATGCATTTTCACAGTCAATGTCTGCCATCTTTGCATAACCCTGATATCTACTCGCGAGCCTTCATCTGCATCCACCGCAGCCCAGCAAACTAGCCACCTTTATTTGTCACCGTTCCTGTATGGCCTGCTGACAGGCTGTCACTTGCCAGTGCTCGGTGTTGACAGTCCATGCATTTGGGGTTGTGCATGACGCTGATTTTTGCCTGGGGTGCATGATTCTGCGTCCTGGCTGGGGTGCCTGATGATGATTGCTGCCTGGGGTGCAGGTGATAGTAGAGGTTGGCAAGGCCGTAGGAGCTGAAGGTTTAGTGGCAGGCCAAGTGGTGGACATCAAGAGTGAAGGGGGCAACGGTACAGTGGGCCTGGATACCCTACAGTATATCCATGAACACAAGACAGCAGCCCTGCTGACAGCCTCTGTCGTGTCTGGAGCCATTCTGGGTGGTGCATCTGATATGGAAGTGCAGCGCCTACGGAAATACTCCACTTGTGTTGGCCTGGCATTTCAGGTTGGGCTCTTTTGCACTGCTTGCGATGCATGTGTAAGCACTCAGTTTATGACTTGCATGCTGTTTTCGTGTGACTATGTCTTGATTCAGATTAGATTGATGATATAAGCCTGCAGCATGATGTTGTTGTGCGGGTTCTGCTGTCACACATTCTGTCACTGCATTGATTGATTGATTGATTTTCACCTGTGCCAGCCTTTGCTTTCGCATTAGCCAGGTAGGTATCAGGTATGCCTCACCCCGATTCAGAAGGCCACACAGCAGGCTGGTTGTTATCCCAAGGGTGTGCATTTGATGTGGCAAGCACCACGCTGCATGTCAATCCAGGACGCACCTGTACCTGCATAAAGCGCTGTCAATCCAGACTGAATGCAAAGGGTGTAACAGCATGATTCTGCTTTGTAGGTGGTGGATGACATTTTGGACATCACGCAGACCACAGAGCAATTAGGCAAGACTGCTGGCAAAGATCTGACAAGCGACAAGACAACATATCCAGCCTTGCTCGGTCTGGAACGCTCCAAAGAAGTTGCAAAGGAGCTGATCAAGGATGCAAAGGATGCCCTTGCAATGTATGATGATGTGAAAGCGGCCCCTCTGATTGGCTTGGCTGACTACATTATTTCCAGGACCAACTGATTCTGCTGACTTAGATTTCAGTCTGCATCTCAATATGTGTGTGCTTCATGTCAGAGGCCTAAGTGCCTTAGGCATAACCTCCTGCTGCAATACTTAGCGTTGTTTCCTGTGGTTATTTAGGGCTTCAGCTTGCTTAGGACTCTTTTCTTCAAATGCGTGTCATTGCTGTGAGTTGTGTGGGTATTTAGTTGTCCCCACATGCAAGTGCAAGCACAATGCGCTGTCTATTGCTTGTACAGCAATTTCTGTTGCAGCATCCAGATACCAGTGCTGCACAACCTGAAGCACTTCCTTGGCTGTTACTGTACTTGTGGTTCGACTGAATGTGGTTTTGTGAAAGGTAGCTTCCGTGTAACACTAGGATCACTGCAGTCACATGTTGTGCACAGGCGCCTTGCAACGTGACTGAAACCGTTTGACATGCAGCAGCAGGGCATGCATGGGTCAGTCTTCATTTCATGGGCCCCAAAGATGGACGGGTGCCTTCGTTGGATTGACGGGTCGTACTTTGCTAAATATCAGCATCATGGCACGAAAGTGATTTGGCGAGGAGTTGGCATTGGTGCCATCTCTGGGTAATAGGTCACCTTGCATTCCAGCCAGCAAACAACATTGCCAATCAAACAGAAAGTCAGCTTGAACATTTGAACAAACCAGGATTTGTTCTTTTACCAGGCTGTATGTCAGACACTCCCAGGTAATGGAGTATGTGTATATACAAGCCACTCAAATGATACCACATGCACGCATCATCAGCAACCCTAGGTGTTTATCAAGCAAAAGTGACATGCAAATACAATACTCCATCTAAGCTAGTGCATCACAAGCTCAGCGCTCAAATGAAGAACACTTCGTTGCTCGAATGTCTTGCTGACACACTGGACACAAGCCAGTCCTTTCTTTGACAGCTACGCTGCAGCCTCCACACATTGCAAAGTGGCCACAGGGCACGCAGACCCATGTGGGTGTCTTGTCCCAGCAGACAATGCACACCTTCCCTTCATTGCCCCTTGGCTTGGCAGCTGCTGTCTGAATACCTGTTGGCATGGCAGGAACGTATCTGGGAAGACTGCTACCGCCTGCTGGCAGCGCCGAGTCTGCTGTTGCAATGGGCATGGAGGGTCCTGTTGGGGCAGGGCCTTTTGTCACATGATTGCACACAGGAGCCCTGGAGGCTGTATCTTCAATTCCACCACTGTCTGCCTCATAGCATCCGCCTGGTTCTAGACTGGCGGCTGCTGAAGGCGTGCTGTTACTCATCTTCAGCTGATGATGGGAATGCAGTAGAGGCATGCCTGAGGGGTCTGGTTGGCCCCGAGCATGTCTGTCTGTGTAGCTGTGCCGTGGCTGTTGTGCAGTGCTACTGGCAGGTTCAATGCTACCAGAATGCATTTGGAACAAGAATGTCAGGGGGTTCACAGGTGACTGTGGTTGCTGCTGCTGCTGCTGCTGGTGATGTGCTCTGCCCCTTGACACCCAGTCTACAGAGCATTGCACAAAAGAAGCTCGTGCCTAATTCACCACACATAACAACAGCTGAGTCAGTGCATCATTGTCATTGAATGCTGACATGCGAAGTTCTTCTCACTGGTTGCAGGCAAGATACAACACCAGGGGTTTGTCACAACATCCTGTCACTGGCTGTTGGGTAAGTGTGCCAAAGCAAACATGATCAGTCATCACCAAGCAGATGCCATGCCAAGTACATGTTTGCAAGTTTGTAACAGTTTGGTAGGAGCACTGGCCATCATCAAACTTGGCCGAGGACAAGAAGACTAATACAGGGCTGTGTGTTACCTGCATCTGCAGTGATCTGTGGCTGGCTCAAGCTTGAAGCCTGCTTGTTGCCTGGCCTGGTCACAGCCTCTGTACAAGGCAGCCCTAGCCCATGCAAGCTAGAGGAAGCTTTGTGCCTGTATGCTGTGAGCACCTTTCCCTGTCCTGTGCTGTTGGCGGCAAAGGAGGCTGACTGGCGGTCATTCTGATGCATTGAGTGGCTTACCGTGCCTGTACCCACATGCTGATCATGCTGATCCAGGTCACTGTAGTGATCATCTGAGGATCTGTGATGATCACTGAAAGCTCCAGCTGTCCCTTGCTGATGTTTGCTGCTGAGAAAGCACTGGTTGTTGCGATGACTGGCTGTTGGAGCAGCGCTGGGCTGGGCATTTTTGAAGTAGTGGGCATGCTGCTGCTGGAACTGTTGACTGGCAATGGGACGCTGGCCATTGAGCTGAACTCCCAGTTGCTTCAGCTTACTGTGCATGGCATGCTCTTCAGCACTGGCATGCTCTTCAGCACTGGCATCCTGACTTGGTTGTAGATGCTTGCTGTGAGAAGGGTGCTGCTCAGGAGCCACAAGTTTGGCTGGTCTGTCTGTGGGTCCGTATGTGGGTCTGTCTGTGAGTCTGTCTGTGAGATTGTCTGTTGCAGATAGCTGAGCCCTGCTGCCGCCAGCTTTCCGCATGGCTGCAGGTACCCCACCACGATGGCCCTTCCTCTTCGTCTTGGAATCTGCGCTGCCAGACTGCTGTGCTGCTGTGAAGCCATGGTGAAACTGCGGCTGGTAATGTGCAGATCTGTCAGTTTGTACTGAATGTGGGAGGTAGTCATGAACAAGCTCATGACCATCTTCGCTGTCATGCTGTTGATGGCGGTAAGAGTAGGCAAAGTATGGCGCCTGAGCTGTGTCAAAGCCTTTTGCCTTGCCTCTACGCTGACAGCTGCTGTCATGCCGACGCTGTGAGTACCTGTCATCATCTTGCCAGCTGTCATCATATGCGTGCGGCTGCTGGTGACTAAAGATGATGTCATTATAACCAGCATCCTCACAGCTGTCTTCGTCCTGCCAGCTGTCATCATACTCAAGCTGGTCTAGAAGCTGCTGCTGTTTGTAGATCTTGTAGTAATCCCAGCTGCTTGAGTCCTGCTGTGGCATGTCACTGAGCATGGCCTGGTCTGTCTGTGCAGCAGTGCTGAAGCTGCCTGACTGATCAACAGCCCATGCATTGCCATCCACATCCTGCCAGGGCTCATGGCTCTGACAGCTATCTTCCTCTTGATGTGCAGCTCTGCTGCTGTCTGAGCTTGACTGTGCTTGCAGAATGAGATCGGCTGACTCGTGCTCCCAACCCTGCTGAGGGTCTGTCCTTTGATGAGGGCTTGATTGGCTTGCAAGGGCAGGTACAGCTGGCATGCTGGGCCCTGGCTGGTTGCCAGCTGTGACTGTGGAGTCAGGACTAGTCACAGCGTGTGCTGTGGTCAAAGCAGGAGGCTCATACCAGACTGTAGCTGCTGCTGCTGCTGCTGGAGCAAAGGCAGACTTGGCTTGATTGGGCGCAATGGGCAGCTCAGGTGACCTGACATGTGCCTGTGCTGCTGTATCGGCTTCTGTGCACACTTGCAGGCATGCAATCTGGGTCTTCAAGCTGTCCTTGGATGCCTGAGAAAGCTCAGGCGACAGCTGTGCTTCAGGGGTCGCTGTGACAGCTTGCGCAAACCCTGGCAGTTGAAGACTGTCAGCTGAGAAGGAGGGTGCTGGATGCAGCCCAGGCGGCAGTGTGGCTGGATCACCTGCCACAGAAGCTGTCTGGCTTGTGTCAGGTGGCAGCTGCGAGGCTGCTGCGTCTGTTGTGGGTGCAATCTGTTGCAGCCCAGGCGGAGGCCGAATGTTGATGGCGAGTGGAGATGGTATTGGTGGTTCCTGGCTGTGGC
>JAABUP010003334.1_pt1 | contig 28510 bp, 33 predicted proteins | sample 5559201 | NCBI WGS metagenome assembly JAABUP01 (sample SAMN10711887, study PRJNA513373) | rock metagenome | isolation source: Antarctica rocks | place: Antarctica | reverse complement strand
CCTCCTGCTTGAGTGAAGTGTTTGTGACATGCAGGATGGCAGCAAGGCCCTTGATGTGCACACAAGGCCAGAAGCAGCAAGCCCAGAGTGAAGGCGCTGGGTTGGGCGTCACTCTGAACAAGGTGAACCATCAAGGCTCTGCAATACAAAGGCCTTCTGTAGTGCGTGAACTACTGACGCAGTCTGACTGAGTGACAGGCAGTGCATCATCCTCAGCCTGTCTTGTTGTACGATGATGCCATTTCTGCACAGCTTTACAAGCTATAAGCTGAAAACTTTCTCCAGGCGCTTTGAGCTGACTGCACTGCTGCCTTGTTTTCAAAACCCACTTGCCTGTTCACTCACACTACAAAGGGCCGCATGTACGCACACTTGCATGCTGCTGCAGGGATCAAGTGAGGCAATCAAACACACTGGAAGCAACAAAAGCACAGAAGGGCAGGGGAACACGGCCAGCCATGACAGCAGCAGCTGCACCAGCCGGAACACTGCCCTCAGCAGTGAGAGTAGCAACTCCAATGAGCTGGATTCCAGCATTCTTGCTGGTCAGGTGATTGATCGGGTTGTTGAGGGAGCTGGCAGGGCTGGCACCAGCATCCTTGCCAGCGAGAGTGGCATGTCCAGTGACCTGGATCCCAGTTGCGCTGGTCACCTTGCTGATGGTGTTGCTCAGGCGCCTGGCAGGACCCACGCCAGCAGGAGCACTGCAGAAGACAGGGTTCAGGCTTCAAAGCCAGCTGCTGAACCATCTGCAATCCTGGCCATCTTGCCCTTGTGCAGCAGGTATGTCACTCTTCTCATGTTTTGCTCTATGTACTTCTGCTTGTTAGCATCAGTCGGCTAGCCTATCTACAAGAGATCTCTGCACAGAACTTTGAGGATGGCATATTCAGATGCTTGTTGCTTAAATCACCTCTGAGCGCACAACATCTGTGCCTATCACATCTGGTAGAGTTGACCTCCTGCTTGACTGAAGCGTTTGTGACATGCAGGATGGCAGCAAGGCCCTTGATGTGCACACAAGGCCAGAAGCAGCAAGCCCAGAGTGAAGGCGCTGGGTTGGGCGTCACTCTGAACAAGGTAAAACATCAAGGCTCTGCAATAAAAAGGCCTTCTGTCGTGCGTGAACTACTCATGCAGTCTGACTGACTGACAGGCAGTGCATCATCTTCAGCCTGTCTTGTTGTACGATGGTGCCATTTCTTCACAGCTTTACAAGCTATAAGCTGAAAACTTTTTCCAGGCGCTTTGAGCTGACTGCACTGCTGCCTTGTTTTCAAAACCCACTTGCCTGTTCACTCACACTACAAAGGGCCGCATGTACGCACACTTGCATGCTGCTGCAGGGATCAAGTGAGGCAATCAAACACACTGGAAGCAACAAAAGCACAGAAGGGCAGGGGAACACGGCCAGCCATGACAGCAGCAGCTGCACCAGCCGGAACACTGCCCTCAGCAGTGAGAGTAGCAACTCCAATGAGCTGGATTCCAGCATTCTTGCTGGTCAGGTGATTGATCGGGTTGTTGAGGGAGCTGGCAGGGCTGGCACCAGCATCCTTGCCAGCGAGAGTGGCATGTCCAGTGACCTGGATCCCAGTTGCGCTGGTCACCTTGCTGACGGTGTTGCTCAAGCGCCTGACAGGACCGACGCCAGCAGGAGCACTGCAGAAGACAGCGTCAAGGCTGCAGGCAGCGCCCTAGCCACTGCTGAACAAACTGCAATCCTGGCAGACTTGCATGTGTTCAGCAGGTACACCATTCTTCTTACTTGTCCGCTCTGTATCTTTCTGCTTGTTACAGGAGGACCCTCTTCCGCAAAATGGAAGACAAAAGCATGCATTGCATAATTCTTTGGAACTGCAAAAGCTTATGTTGCCTTTGATCTGCAGAAGTCACATTTGGACATTGTTGGCGGCTTTATGGATTCGGACATACCCCTTGTGGGCTCCAGACTTTCATTCCAGGCCCTTTTTTTGCATAGCATCACCAATTTGACATGCACAGATGATTGTTGCTACTGTTAAAGTCTCAACCTCGATGCCTATCATACATGCTGCTCAGGTAAAGTGTTTGTGACATGCAGGATGGCAGCAAGGTCCTTGTCGACGATGCAAAGCCAGAAGCAGCAAGCCCAGAATGACGGCACTGGGCTGGGTGTCATCCTAAGCAAGGTGGTTACTCACTGAGGCTCCTAAATAGTTGTTGCTGCTGTCTCCACCCAACGTCTCCAAGGAAGTTGATTGGGAGGCAACGCATGCTGTAGACAGCAAAAATGGTTGGCTCCTAGGGGCGGCTTATTGCATGCCAGTGATCTCTGTACACAACCACAAAAGCTACAAGTTTAGAGCTGTTTGCTGCTGCTCTGAGCTGACTGCAACGCTGTACTGCTAACACAACTATTCGTATTGTAAAGCACACGTCAGAAGCCTGTGTATAGATACTTTTGTGCTGCTGTAGGGACGGTGGGAGGCAGTCAAGCACATTGAAGACAACAAGGGCACAGAGGGGTTGGAGAGTGATGCCAGCCAGCACAGCAGCAGCTGCAGCAGCCCTGTCAGCACCCTTGGCAGCGAGAGCAGCGAGTCCAGTCAGCTGGATTCCATTCTTGTTGGCAAGAGCTGCGGCCTCACAAGGCAGAAGAGCAATGCCAGCCATGACAGCAACAGCCAGGGCAGCGCCCTTGGCAGCAAGAGCAGCGAGTCCAGTCAGCTGGAAGCAGCCCTCACTTGTCAGCTTGCTGGTGATGTTGCTCCAACATCTGGTGTGCAGGATGCCAGCAGGAATGCTGCAGAAGACAGCATCAACGCTGCAGAGCCAGATGCTGAACAACCCACAATCCTGGCAGATTCGCATTTGTTCAGCAGGTATGCCATTCTGCTCTGTTGTTTGTTGAACATAATTCTGCATGTCAATTGTGCATCTTTCCGTTTGTGGCCATGTACTGGTCATTCTTGTCTGCATTTATGGCATATGCAGATGACTTTTGCTTGGGTCACCATTGAGGGCACAGTTATGCATGCCTATCCAACATACTGCTTGACTGAGTTTCTTATGGCATATAGGATGGCAGCAAGGCCCTTGGTTTTGGCACAAGGCCAGAAGCAGCAAGCCCAGAGTGACGACACTGGCCTGGGTGTCATTCTGAGCAAGGTGATTCACTCAGGCTCTTACAAAGATGTGTCTGTTGTGCATGGATCTTGCAAGCAGTGAAACAGAGAGGCACTGCAGGCTGTCAACAGCATGAACCCGTGGCATCTTCAGCCCACCTTGTCACAAAATGAAGACAATGTTGACATTTTGTGCACGACTCCAACTTTGTCTGAGCCTTGCTTTGAGCTCACAAGATAAGTTGAAGGGCTGTGCAGATGCTCCTATCGGCTTACTGCATCGTAGCTTTGGCTGAGTTGCAATTGCTCTCTCTCCACTAAAGCAACAAGTTGCCCGGTAATCTACATCATCGAATTATACACAAATGACAATATACATACTGGTATGTTGCTGCAGGCACCCAATGAGGCTGGCAACCACATTGGAAGCAGTAATGGCATCATGGAACAACAGGCTGCCATCAGACAGTGTTGCTCTGAGAGGAACTTCCTTTGTGGGCGCTCCAGGCGTGAGCCTGATGTGCAGGCCCCAGCTGCTTCAGTGCGGTACTGCCCTTATCCCCCTGCACAGTCTTTTCTCCATGCTGATTGTAGTTTTGTCATGATTGGTGTTTTGCACATGACATACCCTAATGGTTGCTGGCATTAATTTGTATTCCTGCCAAGGCTAAGGCCCTGCCCCATAAAGGGGGCACTGGCTCCTGGGTTCTCCATGCTGACCAGCACTAACACCTGCAAAGCTGTCTGTGATTCTCTCAGCCACACTGCAGCAACTGGCCAGGCTGCTGCATGGCACCCTTACAGAGATCTGTTATGTGTCATCAGCACACCAGCCATGTGTCACCAAGGCTCTGCAATGCTGGTGCAGATGCCAGCAGAGCCAGGCTAGCGCAGCTTGTACCTTGGTTCTCCTATTTGGCACTTGTGCTTTAGCATTGCTCGTGTGTAGTGCAGCGTAACAGCTGTCAGGCTCATCGTACTGAAGGATACTTGCACAGGTTCAGGAGCAGGCAAGAAAGAAAGAAGGGCAACAGTCTGTTTCAGACGGCTGTTGGGGCAATTGGGCAGCTGCAAAAGGGCTGTTCCACTGGAGGAAACCTCCTTGGAAAGGGGCTATTTGGAGTCCTTGCAAGTGCTTTCTCTTCAGCACATGACTGAAGGTGATTTTTGCAAGCTTTGCTTTCAGTCTCTCCGTTAAAGCACTTGAAACACACACTGTTATGGCAGCTCCTGTCACCCCTTGTTGTAGCTGTGCTGACTGTCTTATGGTTTCTCTGCGCTGACATGATTTTTCTTGTGTGTGTGTTAGTGTCTGAACTGTTCCTGTCCCTGTTTTTGCTGAATGTCAATACCTGCGCAGATATAGACTGCTGCTTGATGTCTTTCTACACTGGTTTTGCTGCCTCAAGATGACATGGTATTGTCATGCTTTCCTACAGCCCTCCAACTTGCATCTGTTGCTGCAACGCAATTGAGCTCAAGCCTTCTGCACAGTCTCATTTCAGCACCGGGATGCATGTTTATGGCTGATGGCACATGCTGGCTGACAGACTATCTCTGACTGTACATAGGCTGGATGTTGCGCAATCCAGTCAGTTGCCATTGCTACACCAACTAGATATAAAGGGTAAGCTAGCTGTCCTTTCCAAAATGCAATGATATGTACTTAGCAAGCTGCAAGGACAGTTGTGTGTTAAGCCTGCATGTAGATATTGCTGCCCATACTTTGGTTTGATCCAGTCTGTTCAGACTGTCCAACTTAAAATTGCTCATTGTAGGCAAAGTGAAACTGATTGCCAGGATGACTGTACGTATACACAAGCTTTACTGCGCCGCTGTGGTGATACAAGCTGTGCCGGTATGCTGCAGGCCCAACACTAGAGAATTTCACGAGAAATGTAAACAGACCAACACTTTACACTTGACAGGACGAATAGACAGACCAACACTAGAGTATTCAGGAGCAGTGTAGACAGACCGACAACATGCACTCTAAGTCACGCAGCTGCACTTCACAATGCAATGCCACCAACAGCAAGGGCAGGGCAAATTATCTGATGCCATTCAGCAGTCATGCCCTGGCTGGCCGCAGCAGGGATTTCAGAACTGCTGAACATAAGTGAGCTCTCTTCCTTTGCCACTGCATGGTCTTGTGCACAGGACATGATTGGCTGCTACACGTACTCTATGCAGCATAACGACACATGGCTCTGCAGTATGATCTGCATGCAGACAAGAGCCTCAGTGCCTTGCATGCGTCCCATGTGCAAACCAGCTGTTTGTGCGGGTAGGTTTGGTCAATCACTGAAGCAGTGCAGCTCCCAGCTGTGTGTCTAAGCACAGTTTTATGTGCATGCAGAGCAAGGACCAGGGACACAAGGCAGTGACTCTTTCTTTCCTAAGGCTGCTGAAGTATTAGCTGGCAAAGAAAGGCCTGTGCCGCTGCATATGCCCTTGTGGGATCCAGCGTGTTGGCGGCCATGTTATACGGTCCTTCTTTCCATGACCACAGATGAACACTTAGGTGAAATGTGCACATGACTTACACTGTAATACCTTCATGAAGGGCTGCTTATTTCCTCCAATGTACATATTGGTCAATCAAAGATCGCTTGCTGGCAGTCATGGAACTGGCAGTGTTTCCATTTTTTGTTACGGCTGAAAGCAACAACAAACTGCAATTGGTTGCATAGTATGTCAAAAGCACTCTACTCATTCTTATTATGTAGCGCTTTGGCAATGTGTTCACATCTCTTGCATACCAACACTTTCCAGGAAGGATGGCTACATTACCATGTCATGCATACTCTGCTCACTGCAACCCATTGCGCTCACAGTGTATCTGCGTTTCAGCTGCTGTTAGCTGTATGCTTCCTCTTTCCTCACACAACACACCATCTGGTGCAGGAAATTCTGTTGCTGCAGCAGTAGCTGATGGCAGGTCCAGCCAGGAACACACTTGCCAAGACACTTTAATTCACTGAGCATCACAGAGTAAGCCTGTCAGACAGTCTGATGCACAGAGTGTGCTAACACCATGTGCTGCCCCATTTGTGATCAGCTCATTGGAAGTCTGCGGCACCATGTCAAGCCTGTCTGTGCAACACCTTGACGTTGCTTCATCCATGCAGGTGGCCAAGCAGCTGTGTGATGCCAGGCATTACACCATTTTGTACAACCAGGCCAATGGGCTCTTCTGTTCATTACACTTGTTAGATGTCAAGCAGACTGTCACCGGTCGGGTCCATCTCATCCTGTCACAACAACATGCCGTCATCATAATCTCATGAGCTGATCAGCTGACTAGTCTTGAAACATTGCAGCAAGACCAGACCAGGTGCCTAGCTCCATCAAGTTGGCTGCAGGACATTGTATGCTCCACCATTCTCACCTTATCAGCAGACTGCTGCAGAGGCACATAAGGTTGGAAGGGTGCAGCAAGAACAAAACAGCTGCATGAGTGCTGTCAAGTAGCTTCATGAGCTTGTTGGCTGCACCACTGCTCACTATATGATCCCATGTTCCTCCTGTAAATGCTGCTGATTCAGTTCAGCACTCAGTCTGACTGTCAGATTAACAGACACTTCAGCAGGATGTGTGTTGTTTACATGAGACGCTTCTTGCCTGAATTGCTGCATGCGCGACGTATCTTGCACGATGCTCTTGGTGGGTCGGACAGCATGCCTGGACTGTCGTGTGTTCGTACTGTAGTAAGATGATGTTGCATTGCCACTAATAAAACCTATCAACTGTTGTTACAATACGTGGTTTTTACATTTTTATTGACATGTGTGTCCAAAGAATTTCGCATCATTCCAAGCTGGCATGTTGGGGCAACACGTGAATCACATGCAATCAGTAACACTTTGGCCAGCTGGACATGACTCAGCTGAGAAACACTCTGCAGCACCGCAGGAGCCAGGCTGCAGCATCCCTTGCGAATCAAATTTCCGCAGGATTGTCGCAAGTCAATAGATTGAATTGACCTTCCCTGTGTTTTACACAAATGGCCAACCACTATCGTAGCTCCGCATCTCACCCTTGGCACGACCTAGCGATTGGCAGCGACGCGCCCAATAAGTTCAATGCTGTGATTGAGATCCCAAAGGGGTCCAAAGTGAAGTATGAGCTGGATAAAGAAACAGGTAAATGCTACTTCGCTACCCGAGAGGCCTCCTTTGCTATCGCCCAGCCGCAAAACCGTGTGACCTTTGAATTTGCTTGCCAGGTATGCTGTACATCGACCGAGTGCTATATTCTTCTGTGGTCTACCCCCACAACTACGGCTTCATTCCTCAAACACTATGTGAAGACAATGACCCCTTGGTGAGCTCTATTTGCTATCATGGTCACGAGCCCAAAGTAGCTGCTGGCCTACTTCTTGAGTTCTTCCGATGATTCAATCCCCTGAACTTGTGTGTTCAGGATGTTCTGGTCCTGATGCAAGCGCCAGTCGTCCCCATGTCTTTCTTGCGCGCCAAGCCAATTGGTGTGATGCAAATGATTGATCAGGGCGAGCAGGATGACAAGATCATTGCAGTACACGCAGATGATCCTGAGTTCAGAGATTATGATGATATCAACCAGCTGCCCAAGCACAGGCTGGCAGAGATTCGTAGGTGGGCCTTGCAAAGTCGTTTGTGTCATGCACCAACTGCCAACATGTCGTTGGTGGCATTCATGGTGCTGCGCCTCTGCTACTGTTCTTCCATCCTGCATACAAATTTGTCCATGCAGCTCAAACAGCACAGAAGGTCAGCTCATGAAGGTGTTTCTGCGTGTGCATCAGTTAATTTTGCTGAGGTGCTGAATTGACGCCTGTGCAGGTTCTTTGAGGATTACAAGAAGAACGAGCACAAAGAAGTAAAAGTTGACGAGTTTCTAGGGGCTGAGCTTGCAAGAAAGACTATCACTGAATCCATGGTGAGCACGAGGCCTTTCACAAAGCACACAATCTGACTGGATTGTACTTGGCGCACCATTCACACTGATCCTAGCTTTGCCTGAAGCATGCAGCTTGTTTGCAGCGCTTTTGCATGAGTATGCATTTCTTACCAGACACCTCATCCTGCTGAGTTCTCCTGGTGCCAGGGTCTTGTCCCACACACTAGGCAATGCTGCGCCATTGCTGATGCATTGCAGAGAGCTAAAATGCTCAGTCGTATTTACAATACACAGCACCACTGTGGCATGTTTGCAGGCAATGTACGAGGAGAACTACCTCCCCAAGAGGAAGAGGTGATCCCAGGGATCCTGATGTGCCACAAACGACCAATGTGTAGCAACTCTGTCTGTGACATAGCACACATAGCATACCCCTTTGGGCAGCTCCCCTCAGATAGGCTGTGACGGGGTTTCAAAGACATTGGCTGTTGCCAAAGATGAACTGTGGTTCTGTAAATCAACAGACAGTGACGCTCATGCTTGCTGCAGATTGTCCTCTAGTTGTGTAACGACACATTTACCTGTCTGCCTGTTTGCCCAAAGACTTACTGGCACCCGTGATGTGAATTTTGGAGTGGGATCTCAGACCTTTAACTTAGTAAAATGCAGTGCACAGGTTGGTCACATGGTGGGGCATCTCCTAGGCTGAAGCCAGCCCCGCATAGTAGCTCACTGAGCTGCGTCTGGTGTTCACGTGTACTGATGTCACACAGTGGCACACATTGCATGATATGTCATACAGCACACACCAGTCTGGCCAGTGCTCACTATATAGGTAGGTATACCAATAGCACTAACATGGCCAACGCCTCACCAGGAGTCTAAGCGTATGACACCAAGGCTGCACAGTGCTTTGAGGTTGGACATGTGCTAATACATGTCAGCTATTCGTAATGTTCTGAAAGATTGGCAAGGTGGTGGAGCGCAATGTTGGTTCACTCCAGCTCTGAGAGACTTGTGCTTTGCACTCTTTGGTGTTCAAAGATGATGCCTTGCTGCTTGAGATGCATGCGCAAACTTTGTGCTCACATCTGTTGAGGGGCCTGTACTTGTCTGTCTACACACTTGAGCTGTGTTAGGGAGCAATGCCGAGCTTGTTGAGAGTCTCTGAAGCACAAATCTGCAGTGACGTTGCTGTCTGTGCAAACGTGTGTGCGTTGCGTTGCGTTGCGTACTTAGCTTTCGCTGTCGCTTGAACATCCTAGGTTTCTGCTGTGCCACTGATGCAAAGGCTTCTCTTACAACTCACGGCGTACATGCAACCTGTTTGCCGCAGTTGATACAAGCTATTCCTGAGGCAGGCCAAGTCAGATCAGTTACAGCCACTTTCACGTCTCAGACGCGACGTTGACCAACGGCAGGCGGCATGGGTGTCACATGCGATCCAGGCTGTGCAGACTGGGCGAAATCGTTTGGAGATTGCATTTGCAGTACAAAAGACCTCACGTCCTTCATCTTAGGTCTGGCTTCGGTCGTATTTATGGGCGTCTGCTGCCTGCCTCAAATTATCATCAACTTCATCAACGGTAGCTCTGACGGCCTCTCCTTAGGAATGATCATGATCTGGATGGTCGGGGACGGCTGCAACTTGGCTGGCGTATTCTTAACCAAAGCTGTAAGTAGAAGTGCTGACTAAATAGAAAGGCAGGCTTGTTTGTCAGATATGCTAGGCAACAGGCTACTAGCGTACACAAGTCAAGCAGACGCAATACCCAAAACCTGTGCATTGCTGTCTTCGGGTGTCTGTCCATATACATAGATGTGGTGTGTGAATTGTGACCGTTGCTGCAGTTGCCAACACAAGTATACATGGCCTGCCTGTTTGCCATTCTGGACATACTCCTGAACTTTCAGCACTGCTGGTATGTCTACTGGGTCGTTCCCAGACGCACAAAGCGAGAGCAGGAGCAACAGACTGCCACAGCTGAGGCACAAACACATGACCCAGCAAGCGAGCAGCAGCTGACTCAGCAGCCACCAGTTGATCCCTTAGTCAAACCGGTGACAAACGCGTCATCAGTCAACACTGGCATGCATGTGACATCAGATGCTGCAAGCTGCAAGGACGTTGAGCTGATGACTGATCCAGCGTCCAAGATACCTGCTGCACATCAGCTCAGAGCTCTTTCTGCAGGTATCTTTGTTCATTCTGCCTGCACAGCGCAGACAGAATGCATGCCTACTATGCATGCCAAGCCATGCAGTTGTATGCTAATGCAGTGATGAATGTACATACATCAGCACATGCAAAGCTGCATCTAGGAGGTGCCACTACCATTTCACAAAACACTTGATCCACAATGTTGCTGGGCTGCCCAGCATCTCATACAGTACTTGGGACTCAAATCCCTGTCTAGCTTTTCTGCCCTCTGCCCTCTGCCCTTTGCCCTTTGCCCTCTGGCCCCTGCCCTCTGCCCATGTCACTGCTGTACTTGCATTACAGGTCTGATGCTGGTGGGTTGTGGCATGATGACAGCAGGGGTACCCACCATGATCACCGCAGGGGTCACTGGCACCCTACCCGGGGCATCAGACTACAAATCCACATCTGGTGCTTGGGCACAGCACCACCTCAGTGTAGGCAGAGTGCTTTTAGATGATAGTGGAGCAACAGCAGCTTCAGGTAACACTCATGCAATGCAAACAATATCAGCAATGGTCATGACAGAAGTAACAACAGCACTCACTGCTACTGCTGATCATATTCCTGATGGCGTTGATGATCGTGATTGCAACCATGACTAGGGTGATGTTGATAGTGCTGACAGGAACTGTCGTAAGCATTATGGTAAGGGCAGTATTGTTTGGAGAGGCACATTGTGCTGAAGGCAATTGGGTTACTGATTACTGTTCTTGTATCTCTTCTTTCTTTTGACAAAAAGTGATGTATATATTGCCTTTCTGCCCTGGAGTTCCACCTCTGTGGAAAATGATGCCAATGGTGGACGTCAACATAACACAGCACATGCGTTGCTCATTTCACATGCTCATAGCGCTGCTGTTGTATCACGCAACATGATGAACATAGCCTGGGAGAGACAAGACTTGTCATGCATGTACCTAGCTCATCATGAGCTGGAAAGCGGTATTATGTTTATTGTTATTGTTATTTTTGTTGTTATTGCTATTGTTATTATTGTTATTATGTCATTATTATTACCGTAGGGCCTTTGACAGGTCATGGCAGGCCCAAGTTGCAACAGCAGTTGCTCGGCCGCTGTGCTCTCGAAGGGTGCACCATGAAAACCATGTTACGAACAATGACAACAATGCCAGTGCCAATCTTAGTGCAAGTAGATATTGTAAAACTAACAACATAAAAATCATGGCCTTGCAGAATATATGACAGGCAAATACAAGAAAGTTGATAACATAGTTCCATAGAATCTCATGCTATCCTCAGCGCCAGCCTTGTGTTGCAGGCAGAACAGTGAACATTGGGCAGGGTCTGGGATGGGTGATGACAGTGACCTACCTAGCAGCAAGAGTCCCACAACTGTTCAAGAACTTCAGAAGGGGCACCACAGAGGGTCTGTCGCTGTTCATGTTTGTGCTGCTGGTGCTGGGCAGCATCACATACGTGCTCAGCATCTTCATCAGGTAATGCTAGCTCATGCCTTTCCTGCTGTCAGTGTGCTAGCATGAGAAGTGTAGGACTGTGCTTGACAACACAGTTGGGCTGTCACTGAATGTGCTTAGCAGCATCTCATGCATACTGAGCGTGTTCATCAGGTAATGCTAGCTCATGCCTTCCTTGCTATGACTGTGTCAGCATGAGAAGTGTAGTGCACAGTGCTTGACAACACAGTTGGGCTTTCACTGAACGCTCAGCAGCATCACATACGTGCTCAGCAGGTAATGCTAGCTAATGCCTTCCTTGCTATGACTGTGCCAGCATAAGGAGTGTAGGACTGTGCTTGAAGACACAGCTGGACTCTCACTGAATATGCTCGGCGATATCTCATGCGTGCTGAGCGTGTTCATGAGATGTGTGAGCCCATGCCACTCTTGCTGTGCTTATGCCAGCATGGCTAATACAGGACAGTGATTCGCAACACAAAAGGGCTGCCAGCAGTTGTGCTTGTCTTTGCTTGGCAGCCGCTTCTGTGTGTTGAGCATGTGCATCTTGGAAGGGTCAGCTTCCCACATGTTTGTCAGGCTTTTGCCAATGCTGCAGCTAGTGTACTGTGCTGCAACTGTCCCTGCTCATATTTTGGACCATGGTGCGTGTGTGCATAGCACCTGCAGCAGCTGTGGATCAGCATAGTAACACAAGGTTCATTGATACTCATCAGCATTGTCAGCGTGTTCACAGCACATAGTGGCTCATCTGCAGGAGTACAGCTGCAGAGTTTGTTGTCCCAAAGCTGCCATGGCTCATAGAGGCCTTAGGTGCAATACTCCTGGACGGCTCCATCGTCTTCCAGATCTTCTATTACCGGCATAAGACATGTAACAAGCCTCCTCCTGTGGTTCCAGCGTCTGTCAACCCACTGGGTACCATTGCACTGTGATGGAGAGGCCAAGGGAAGCTTGGTGGTGTCATCTCAAGCTTCTCTATGCTGAAGGCCTAATGGCGTTGTCTTTCCTTTCTTTCTGAAGAGGCGGGAATTTTGTTGAGTTCAAGCAGTGCGGTGTCCCAACTTTCAGCCAAGAAGACACCATGGCATGAAGGACGCCAAAGTGGCCTAAGTCACACTTTTGAGACTCAGACTTTTGAGTCAGATTTGCACTTGGTTTGTGCTTTTGGATCATGGCTTCAAGCGATGCAGACATTGTGTGGAGGGCACTGCAACACTGACTTAACCGTTGAGTATTGATGGAAGGATTGTTAGGCCTTCACAATTTTAGAGAGCCACGTCTCAGGTGGATAGTCAAACCTGCAGCCTGCATTTGAGGGTTTTCTCTTGCACAATGAAAGCTGTTCAGCTGGATGTGATAGGAGGATACTGTCTCAGTTGATACAGAACTGCAGAAGCACTGTCAAGCCCAATTGTCTGAGCGCATAAGCACGATTAAGTAGGCAGGATTCCAAGCAGAGTAGACGCAGCATGTTGAAAGCGTGATGTTCTCGTGGTGTTCTCATTGAAGTAAATTTTAGCTAGTTTAAATGGCAAGGCTTTGAGAGCACAAAGATTTGTTCTGGCTGCTGTTTGTGGATATGCAACTTCTTGCCAATTCTAGCAATCTTCAGCAGTGTGGCAGTGTGCTGCGACGTGACCAAGTGTGACGGGGATGGTGGAAGATTACAGCTAGCGTTGTGAGCAGGCTCTTGACATCTGTGCATGAGCCACACTGTAACACAATGTCCCTGGTGGTATGACAACTGAGATGTGTTTGCCTGATGCGCACATCATGCCCTCATGTCATACTATGCTAGGATTTTGCAGTTGTTAAGCATTTGTGACTGTATCTATAGCAGCTGATCATACAACTTTCAAGCTGCACACATTGCCTGGATCAACTGCCATGCGTGCATGTAGACACTGAGCACATATGAATATTTCACGCAAGTTCCCAATTGACAGCCTGATGACGCAACTAGGGATTCAACAGAGCTGTGTCAGGCTTACGAAAAGATATTGCAACACCACACCACATGTCACCGCTGCATTGGCTGCTGAGTACTGCATCTAAGACAAGAACTGCTTGTCTGCAGCTACCTTTTTCCAAAGTACTCCCTGACTAAGGGATGCTGAAGGGGATTTGCATTCGCCTTTGCTTCTTGCACATGCAGGTTTGCAGCTGCAAGAGCCTTCTCTGCTAGCTGCAGGCAGCAAAGTTGCTTTAAGTCATAAGCCAAGAAGGACTGCAAGCTTTGACTTCAGCCAAAGCTGATAAGGTCTGCAATTATAGTTTCTATAATGTCTGCAAAGTTGACTCAGTCACGGCCGACAAGGTTTGCAAAGTTGGCTTTAGTCGACGCTGATAAGGTCTGCACTTAGGCTGCAGCTGGTAAGGTCTGCAAAGCTGACTGTAGTCATACGTTAGTCAGGTCTGCAATTTGACGTTGGTCAAAGCCAACAAGGTCTATGAAACTTACTTCAGTCGAAGCTGATAAAATCTGCAAAACCTGGCGGAGATGGAAGTGGCGCAGAGCACAGCTTACTGTGCATTGCAGAAGCATGAAATGTTGAAAACGGAGCTGAGGCATACGTGTAAAGCAGGAGATGCAGCGCAAAGGCTATCGGAGCCACAAGCATTGATGACTTTCATACAAGGGGGCAGGCATGCATGTATGCAGGGTGTAAATTGACAGAAACAAAAAGCTTGTCAGCTGGTGCACTGAGCATCACTGGATTTACTAAAAGGCCTTGACAGATACAGCAAATGGTGATTGTGTATGGCTGGTGGTGCTTGCGGATGGCTGAAGGCATGCCGACTTTTCATCTGTGACTTTGCTAGTTCCTTTCACCAGATGCAAGTCTGTATCACAGCAGACTTGCATCCATCCAAACAGCATTAATGACAGGAGCTGTGTCGCCATCATAGGCACAAGATTATGTGCTGCTATGTGTTGCTATTGCTTGATGTGTTGAATCAATGATAGGAGATTTCTTGCTGGCATAGGCACAAAATCTGACAGATGCGGTGCTCACCGTTCTGGCTTCTGTTCTTCGTTGTATCTCTTCCCGAAACTTCTCTACCTTTTGCTTTCCGGCCAGGACAGCTTTCTGGGTTTGCTGAAGCTGCCTGTCGAGCTCCTCTTTGTCTTTTTGAAGCTGCATCAAGCGCTTTTCTGCTTCTGTCACGCCTGCTTCTGCTTTTGAAACCGCCTGCAGCGGCATATGCAAGCGCTTGCTAAGAAGGGAATGTGTTCCTGTGCAATTGCATCTAAGGGCCAGTTGAGCAATACATTAGTGCGCCTTGTCCAGCTGTGCCTCACACGCTCTCCTTTTGAACAGAGATGCAGATGCGTTGCAGCAATGAGCATATGCAGCCATCAGCAGGGGTTTGCTGGTGGGGGTCTGAAGTCACCTGTTGTTGTTCTTTGCGTTTTACAAAAAGCTCGGTGGTTTGCTTTTCCTGCTGACTGATGGCTGATTGACTCTGCTCAATCACATTTGTGTGTTCTGCAGACTGCCTTTGGTACAAACGGCATTCTTGTTCTGCTGTCCATACTTGATAGTAGGCCTGCAGGTTATGTTTTAGTCTACACTGTTGATGAATACCCTAGGCTTACATGATGCTTGCATCACACACCTGGCCTCCGATGTACGCCGCTCCAGCAGCCAGCACCCCGCCGGTGGCCTTAAGTATGTCGCCCTTTGCCATCAGCTTGCTGATGTGGTGAAGATGATGGCTAGACGCTGTCGCTGTTGCTGGTAAGTAGCACAGATGGCAATGTCGCAAAGGTAGTTATCTTCTGGCTGACAACAGATGTCGGGGGTAGATGGTCTGCACCCGCACGGGCGCGCTAAACATGCATAGTTGTGCTGCCGTTTCATATTCATAAGCATGACATTAAGGCACAGGAAACGCTTGAGAGAAGGACAGGCATAATTCCATCAAGCACAGAATGCAAACAAGGCTACATGACATGTTGGCAAGGGGCTGACTTCAGGAGCTGCTTTGATGAACTCGGTGTTTTTGCACAGTTCCAGGCTTAGCCCTGGGCATTGAGCAATACTGCCGTCAAACAAGTGTGAATCATAACATGCAAGCCGAGGACAATTTGCAATACTGTCATACACTGCGCGACACAGGGCAAGTTCAGTAACATTTGCAATCAACACACAGAGTATGACAAGGGCCATGATTGAGAACACAAAGTACTGTGCATCCTATTGTCTCCAACAACATTCAATTACATCAAACCGTGAAGCAGTGTTTGTGCTTGCAAGCACATTATGCAGACAATAAAATCAAAGCACAAACATGCAATGAACTGATTCATGCTGAGCACTCAAGCATCACCAAGTGAGGGTCATCAAGTGACCTTTGGAGACGAACAGCAGGCCTAGCACTGGCTGGCTCTATCACGAAGGCCCATCTGGATTTTGGCCATATATAGTCGTGAGTAAAACAGGGCACAATGAGGTAAGGTGCACCTGATGCGCAATGTGGGGGTTTGCCCTACAGTATTAAGCTTCTGTTTGAATGAAAACTGCCCAGACAAGAAACAGCTGTAGGCTCCATGACTTGCATACCAGCGTTGTCTGTATCTGAATCTGACAATAGCAATGCCACAACTACCTATAAAGTCCCCCTGTGGCTTATGTCTACGTTGTCAAACTATTCCCCATTTCCATTCAAAGCTGTTTGTGATTCTGCCCAAGCAGCATGCTGCACTCAACGGATACTCTGATATCGAGATCATCTGATCAACATAGGTGACATCCACTTTGCCATGTGCCATTGCCCCCACCACAAACACTGCTGGTGTCTCATTAGGCAATTTGTCGACAAAGTCTCGGAGGGTTACTATGCTGGGGGAACTGTGGGAGAAGCCAACCCTCTGGCAATTTGGAGGGAAATTCTTAGTCACAGGCCCCTTGACGACCTGCATATCATCAGGCCACAATTACTAGGTCCAAGCTTTGTCAATGACTGGGAATGCCCAAAACAGACTGCTCTGGAGTGACAAGACTGACCCTGCATGTACCTAGTTCATCATGAGCCAGACACTGTAGTTACTTGTATTAGTACGCTAAGACTTTGTTCCAAGTATAGCAAAACAGTTGCTCAGCAAGAAAGATACGCTGACAGCATGTTGTGCATGCTGCACGTGCATGCTGTATATTCATGCTTGAGCATGCTGATGCCTTATGGACAAAGCAGCAGATAAGTGAGGGGGTCGCTCCTAGCCTGAGGCTCAAGCCCGGTTCAGGCAAAGCAGGCAAAGTTGCGCCACACTTTGGCACATCTGATGCAAGCCCTTTGTGATAGGCTTTGTGATAGGCAGGGAAACACGCAGCTGTGATGAAAGGTTAGCTCAACCTGCGAGGCCTAAGCTTGCAATGCTGGACAAATGCGCAAAAGATGAAGCTGGAAAGCAGCTGAGATGGCGCATGTAGCAAATGCTGACCTTGAGCAGTTTGTCAGGTCCATTGGTGGCTCGTATGCTCAACTTCTGCAGCAGCTGCACCATCAGCCCGCAGAACCTTTTGAAGGTTCGTGGCAGTCTGACTTGCGGGTTGACTTGTATGAGAACATTCTTGTGGGTGTGCACGTAAAGACCCTGCAGAAGAACCATTGTTGCGGTGCAGAGAATAAGAAGGGCCTGCAAGAAGTATGCTGAGTGCATGTATGCATTCTTGAGACATCATTAGTGGATGGAGTGATCGACAAATTTCACTTCTGAGATGCAGCTGTTGCAACGGAGGACTGCTCTTTGTCATCTGATGCTGTCTGCAGATGTGCACACTTTACACGTCAATTTAGTGTCATCATGGTTGGTCCAATTTTGTAAAATTGCAAAATCATGAACAGCAGGTCATGCTACTTGTGCCAACAAAAAGACTGTATAAATTACATGACAGCAGCATTGCTCCAGACAGACCAGCGCTTGTGCTCAGTGCATGCTTCTGTTTACATACTGATGATGCTGCAAGATCTCAGCATGAGACTTTATTCTGCCTGGTTGACATACCTTCAGCTTTCCAGCCTTTGCTAGCGGGCTATCCAAAATTGCCAACATTGCCTGCATCAAGCAATATGTTGCATTCATAGACAGTCAGACTCAGACATAGTTGAACAGGTGGTCCATGCAAAGTCAGGTCTGACACACTGTCAGCAGTGACTGTTATATGGTTCTACCTGGTGACATATATCAGGACGATACTCTGCGGGGTCCTTGCCATGGCGTGTCAGGAAGCTCTTGTGATCATCACAGTTCAGCAGTTGATAGCCCTGAAAGAAGCAGGAGTGCCTCCATACAGGGACAACTTCAAACAAAACAAGCACGGCCGCATGACAGGCAGCCCAGTGCTCACCTTGCCAACTTTGGCTGTCTCGAGCTTTGCATTCTCGAGAACAAATATGACTCCTTGCGACGTGGACGCTACTGCTTCCTCCTCCGCTTCTACAGACGGTGCGCTAAGACCACCAACCATAGCAACTATGTCAGCATCTGCAGTAATGAAAGTCGCTTGTGTCGCGCAGGTCCTGGCCTTGAGCTACCGGTTCCTGTGCTGTCTATGTAAAATGCAGTGTCCAACTGCACAACGCCCGGTGCACGTAGCAATACGTAGCAACTATGGTGCCTGTCTGAAAAACGCAGCTGTAGCTGTATGACTTTGCGGACGGTGCAAAAAATCACAGATCAAGTACTGTGCGGTCTGAACTGGGCGAACGGAGGAGTGACGTTCGGAGCACAGCGACAGATTGCAGGGACAGATCGCAGCGACAGATCGCAGCGACCCTCTCCGAAACCAATGCGCAGCCTGTTTAAAAGCCCTAAAACCGCTGTAACCGTTGAAGCCCTTAACCTGTAACCTTTGTTAAATATAAAACCCTGCAAGCATCGCAAGACTGATGCAGAACGACTGCGGCAGACCATGGCAACATGAGTGGGAAACAAGATCACTCTATCATCTAGACAGCAAGATACGCTTTCGCAACTCGGTCTTCTCGCCAGCGTTTGTCGCTTTAAGCCGAAGCTTTCGGGCAGTGATTCGGGCAACTCACAAGTCTTTATTGATTTGCGTCTAGATTTAGCGAAGATCAAGGTCTCAAATCACATTACCGCCATATGCTGGGTTTGATTGCCCTTCTGGAGTAGTACACAGCTTGCAAGTTCTGGAGGATGTCTCCAGCTGCATCTGTTCCTGTCTGGTCACCTCAAGAGCCAGGAGTGCAGCAAATCTGTTACCTGCTTTCGGAGTATCAGAAGCCTGTTACAAATCAGACCCAGGTAGGAGTTTGGATCAATCGTTTAACGTGAGGTCTTCCCCCAGGAGAGCTCTGCCACTGCAGCTATGTCATGCTTTCCTACCTGGACTTGTCAAGAGTCCGACAGCTGTATACGTAGTGACTTGGTGCGCACTCACAAACATCATGACTGCCTTGCAGATCCTTGCACAGCTAGACGAGTGCAAAAACATACCAGACTTCAACAATTATTTGGCTTTCATCCTCTCACAAGGGAACACTCTACCTGTTGAGGTAGCCCTTCGTTTTTACTATCACCATCCTGTCTTAGATTGCATTGCGACGACTTCAAGTCCGTGGTGCCCCTTTGACACTTTGCTCTTTGCTAGGTGCGGCAAAGCGCAGGCTTGCTGTTGAAGAACAATTTGAAGCAGCAGTACAAGGCTCTGCCAGAAGAGTACAGACATTATGTCAAGGTGTGCGCCCCAGCAGGCCGACATTTGTGCACCAGAATGCACCTGTCTGCATCATCAGCAGCACTCAAGCAGGCATCGCCTGCCATTTACAGCTGTAGCTCTTGCCATACTGCTGCATGTGCGTGTCATACTCAGTTTGCCTGACATGGTGCTTTGGTTTGCAGCTCTCTCTGCTGCACTGCATACGGAACCCATCCAAGGCGCTACGGCAGACTGTGGGCACAAGTATAGCTGTCATAGTTGGGCTAGGCACCTTGACAACATGGCCGGAGCTTGTTCCAGCCTGCGTGCAAGGCCTTGAAGGGTCGGACATAAATGCACTGGAAGGCTCCCTGGATGCTCTGTACAAGGTGAGCACCCACGTCTGTACCTGACCAGGCCCCTTCAGCAGCGCGAGTCACATCATCAGCCAGCGAACGCTGCCTAGCAGTCTCTGCCTTTTGGTCCGGAAACCTCTATGAAGTGTACCTTTTTTTTGCGCATTCATCAGAAGCATGGTACTTTGGAACCAAAGAAGAGAGAAAGGCGCAGGCCCCATTCACAACAGGCATGGTCAGGTTCAGAAACCCACGAGGGCCTTCTGCTGTACCCTCAACAATCAAGAGCCACAAGCTGCAGTGACAGTTGTCACACCTCAAAGTGTTGAACGTGCATTGTCGTCACACAACGTACTGGATCATGTTGGGCCATTGCTGCTCAGCAGCAAGGCACAGTGGGCGCTTTGGCAATCATTCACCGACATGCTAGCTGTCAGGAATCTGCCATGCTACAGCTCGTCAAGCCTGACTGCACAGACATCAGATCATATGAGTGATAGAGTGCGCAACTGCATAGCCAAAATGTCTGCTAGGATATCTAGTCATCATCTGCTGTGCCCTTGTGTGTCTGTAATTGGTGTCGACATCAGTACAAACTCCAGTGGATGTCTGTCTGTAGATCTGTGAGGATGTCCCCAAGCAGCTTGATGAGGAGAACCCGGGGCTTCAAGAGGTCCCCAGCAAGGTCCTCATTCCCAGACTGCTGCACCTCTTCAGCTCACTGCACGTCGAGGCCAAATGCTTAGCAATAGGCGTTGCTAACCTCCTGGCTGGGGCTAATCCAGAATCCTTAGCACCAAGCCTCGACAGGTATGGCCACACTGCACCTGCACTACTCATCTTTTGAGCAAGTTCTCAGCTGAAGTGATTGCAGTATGCATCAATGGAGAATCTGCCCACTTGCAGAAACTGCTGGTTTATACGACTGCAGCAAGGCATCTGGAACTTCATAACCATTTTTGTTTTATAACCAACTGGCCGATTTTTGCTGGAACAAACATGGCCATTGGTCAAGCACAAAAGCTATGACAGGCCGACTATCAGGCTTGTGTGCATGCTCCTGATACAGTGATCCAGGCTTCAGTGCATCAACTCTGATGTAGCGATGCAGGCTTGCATACATCAGGCCTGATCTAGTGATCCAGGCTTGTGTGCATCAATGCTGATGCACCGAAGGCAAGGCTGGCTGAATGTGACCCAGGTGTTTGCTCAGTCCATATTCAGATGCCGGCTTCTAAATGTCTGTTGTGCTAAGACAAATGCTGCTGGTGGCATGTCCATCTGCCTCAGCTCTTGAGCAGAGCAGACGCTCTAGTGCATAGTTGCCGCCATGTAAAAACTCTGACGCTGCAGCTACACGGCGGCCCTGTTTCCCCCATTTCATGACAATCACTCTGGTTTTGTCACTTGGTGTCATCTCTCACTCTGCTTTTGCAGCCAAATGGCTTGCCTGTCTGCCTCAGTTCATGACACCTGTTTTTTTGCTGCAGCTACGTGGCAGGCCTGTTTGCCTTAGCTCATGACACCTGTTCTGTTGCTGCAGCCAGATGGCTTGCCTGTCTGCCTCAGTTCATGACACCTGTTTTTTTGCCGCAGCTACGTGGCAGGCCTGTTTGCCTCAGCCCATGACACCCACTCGGGAGTACGGAAGGCAGTGTGCACCGGCCTGGTGCAGATGTTGCACCTGCAGCCGGAGCGTCTGGCACCCCACATGGACCAAATCATTGAGTACATGCTGGAGTCCACCCAGGTCAGACACGGCCTCTGCAACCATGCTTTGTCCTCGTTTCCAACGAGAAATCATTGAAAATATGATGAGCATCACTGCAGCTCAAGCCTGGCATTTTGCAAACATGATGCGTCTGTGCTGTCAAGCATAGCAGCCTGCAAATATGCTCTGTGTTTGTTGCCAACCAGAACAGCCAGCATGTATGTGTGCTACCCCAACTGGATGGTTTGCTATGGCATTCTGTGGCTAAGGGCCATGGCGTACACATGCCAGAGGGCAATTCTAACAGATAGCAACCGAAAAACACAACGCACAAATTTATTCGTCACTAACCCAAATTGGTTTTTTGCGCTTGTGAATACAGCACCAACGATTGCAATGATTGTGCAGGACGGTGATGAGGGTGTAGCTCTGGAGTCATGCGAGTTCTGGACGGCCTTCTGTGAGGCCCAGGTGGAGCCCGGGGTGCTGCGCCCCTTCCTGGGCCGCCTGGTCCCCGTCCTGCTCAAGAACATGGTGTATGACGAGTATGATGAAGAGGTTCAGGACGCCGAGGCAGCAGAAGACGCTGACCATGGAGATGAAAAGGATCAGGAGATCAAGCCCTTTGTTCGCAGGTAGCCTTTGCAAACAACGTTGTCACAACAATGGTTCTCTGGTTTCCATCTGGAAAGCTTCAGGTGTCTGGAGGGGTCCTTACTTCAGTTGGCTGGATGGGGTTTTGCTTCAGTCGCCTGCATGAGTCCTTGCTTCTACTGTCCAGATTGGTCTTTGCTTCTGTTGTCTGGATGGATTTGCATCAGTTGTCCAGATTGATCCTTGCTTCTGTTGTCTCTAGGGGTTCTTGCTTCAGGACAGGGCTGTGCAACACATGCTTGCAGCCAGTGTGCTTGGCTTTCTGGCACACCAACTGCATTGGAGCAGTGTTAATGCTGTTTGTCTGCTAGGCAACCGTACCGGATTGTCTTGTTGTCCCGTGACTCACTGTATGCAGGTTCAGAGTGAAAGGAGGGGGGGGGGGGCTTTCGGCCACACAGAGGGGCCTTGTCAGTATAAAAAAGGCAGTACCAAGTAACAGACAGGCACTGATTGTCTGTCATACCGTCCATCAATCATCTGACATGATTTGTCCCAAAGACTCATGATTTGTGCAAACAACTGCATGCTTGTTCAGGAATGCGGCACACGGAGAGGAAGAGGAGGCTGATGATGCAGATGAGGTCTCCCGATGGAACATGCGCAAGTGCAGTGCAGCCGGCTTGGATGTGCTCTCCACCGTCTTCCAAGAAGAAATGCTGCCTATCGTGACTCCCATAGTGCAGCAGCGCCTTCAGGAAGAGGACTGGAGGGCCAGGGAGTCAGCCATCTTGGCCCTTGGGGCCATTGCTGAGGGGTGTGTCATGGGTCTCATCCCATACTTGCCTCAGCTGGTCAGCATGCTGCTGCCCCGCCTTGAAGATCCCAGACCGCTTGTCAGGTGAACAACATCCCAGACCTCTGCATGACGGTCAAGTAAGGCTCACATGACTGTCAAGTTAGGCTCCCATGGCAGCTGTGAACATTCATCAACCATGAAATGTTCAACATGTCCTCAAAGAATCTTCTCGTACTTCTGACATCCAGCTGAGCTGGGCCTTGTGTAGTCTCGGCATTGGCTAAAGATGGTCAGTGCACGTCAACATGATGCTGCTGTTCTTTTTCCTAGAAACCCATGTGGAGTTCTGAGCACAACAAGGCTCTCAGCATGCTGAACTTGGAGCTGGTGTTGCAGGTCAATAAGCTGCTGGGCTCTGTCACGGTACGCACAATGGATAGTGGAGCGGTGCAGCGACCCTCAGCAGGACATCAATGCAGCCCAACTGCAGCTAGATGAGGTTCTGCAGGTACTTCATTCTGCCTTTCCCTCTGCCCCTTTCTTTGCCCTCTCCCCCCTCTCTGCCTTTCTCCCTGCCCTTCCCCTTGCCCTCCCTCTTTGCCCTCTCCCTCTGCCCTTACTCTTGGTCCTTCCCTCTGCCTTTCTCTCTGCGCCTCCCTCTGCCTTCCCCTCTGTCCTCCTCTCTGCCCTTTCCCTCTGCCCTTTTCCTCTGCCTCTTGCTCTCTGCCCCTTCTCTCTGCCCTTTCCCTCTCCCCCCTCTCCCTGCCTTTCCTGTCTGCCCTTGCTGCTGGTCACCCATACTGACATGGCCTTGGAACATCCTACCTCTATTCCCTCCAGTCGCATGACATATTTGCTCACAAACAGCACAAACCATTCTCACCGTTGGGCACTCGTAGTTGACCACTCTTCCCACCATAAATGTCCTCAGCGCAGAGCGCCAGAGAGAGGGGATGTTGCTAATGTGCCTGACTGCATGCAGGGACTGCTACGGCACGTTCTGGATCACAACAAGCATGTTCAGGAAGCAGCCTGCAGCGCCTTGGCCACTCTAGAGGAGCAGTCCACCCCCGAGCAGCTGGTCCCCAGACTCAAGGTCATCTTAGAAACCCTGGCAAAGGCTTGTGCCACGTACGGGCGTAAGAACCTGCGTATCCTGTACGACGCCATCAGCACTTTGGCAGAGCTTGTAGGCGAACACTTGGCCGTCCCAAACCTGCTGAGAGTGTACATGCCTCCCCTGGTTGCTAAGTGGCAGTCTCTGGCAGACTCAGACCGGGACCTGCTGCCCTTGCTGGAGTGTTTCACTGCCATCGCACCTGCTATCGGTGAGACACAGCTGCTTTTGCCCTCTTTCCCCTTTGTTTGGAGATCTTCCCCCTTTAGTTAGAGCTGTTTCCCCCCTTTGGTTGGAGATCTTTCCCTCTTTGGTCACAGCTCCCGCCTCCTTTGGTTAGAGCTCTTCCCCTCTTTGGTTTGAGCTTTTTTCCCCTTTGGTTAGAGAAGGTTGCTGCATGTTTGGTCAGTCTACATATGCAGAGTTTGGGCAGCGAGGCTGTTTGTACAGTCATGGCATGGATGACTCATGGATGCACCTCAGATGATTCACGGATGAGTCATGGATGACTGCAAAGGCACAATGCCTTATCATGTCAGGCTTTCCACGCTGCCTACAGAGATGGAGCATGTTGTCTGTTGTCCATCAGCTTGTCTGCTGCATTTTGGTCTCATACTCTAGGGGGTGCACTGATGGGTTGTCCATCTGACGCTGCACATCTCAGCATCTGTGCTAAACCCAATGACAGCAATGCTTCTTTGGCAAGAATCCAGTATGACCTGCCACTGTGGTACACATTTTTGCCTGACTAACTCAACATCACCGACCCACAGCATCAACAACATCTTGCTGGTCTGTAACCTTCCATTTCACTACTTTGCCAAAGCCAAGCAAGCTAGTCAATTGCTGCATCAGCGCTCAAAGCGATCCCTCGTGTTGCTGCAAGAGTACCACAAACACCAACCATATCTCATCTGTAAGCAACTGAATTAGGCTCAAATCCTTGAGTGCTGCTGTAGGTCACGCCTTTGAGGAGTTTGCCAAGCCAATGTTTGACAGGTGCATCAGCATAGTGACTCAGCAGCTGGCAGGCCAGGCGGCAGCAGCAGCAGGGCAGCCCACAGAGGCCGAGCCTGAAAGGGAGTTCATCATCTGCTCCCTTGATGTCATTGCTGGTGGGTCACAGTCTGCAGCAGTACCCTGACAACAATTTAGTAATGCCTAAATGTTATTGTTATTATTATCATTTATTAATATTAATTGTTCCCAATTCCTAAATCCCATAGTTTATAAATGGTGTTGTTGATATTACTAGTATTTATCGTTATTATTATCGTTATTTATTATCATTGGTATTAAACAAGTCAGCACGAATAATAATCATACTTACCAAAACGCTGTTTAGCTCATGATGAGCTAGGTACGTGCAGGACAACTGTTGTCTCTCCACAGGCTGAGGCAGTATCCTGATCTGTACATGTCGCATTACAAGAATGCATGCTGAATGGGAACAGGGCCCAGTCAATGTGAAATTAGACATCTGGTGGGTGATAGTCTGTGACCGTATTCTGATCTGCACCCACATTCTGCATTATAAGAACGCATGCTGAATGGTAGCAGGGCCCTGTCAATATGAAGTGAGACATGTAGCAGCAGAGTCTCCTGAGCTGTGATAGTGACAAACGTCCCAGTGAGACTGTCATTCACACTCAGTCAACCATGCCAAACCCTATGGCCAAGTAGACATGCCAGCATTTCAGATAGCTGATACACCTTTCCTTCTGCAGAAGCGTATTTTCTCATGTTCGCAAGCGCTTCTCATTTTAAGTTTGCACTGTGAATGTGTTTCAAACTTGATGTGTTGCAAATTTGACATTCCTGAAATTCCAAAAGCAAAACACTCACCTGCCTGGCCATCTTACTGCCCAAGACCAGCAGCTGACGTCTTGTTGGTGTGTGCAGGTATGGCTGAAGGGTTGGGCAGCAGCATAGAGTCTCTCGTCGGACAATCACACCTACGGGACCTTCTCTTACAGTGCTGTCAGGTATGCCGCCCTTCTGTTTGTAACCTTACAACACAGAGATCACACTGTCTGTATGTAACCGTACAACACAGAGGTTGCACTGTCTGTATGCAACCACACAACACAGTGGTGACACAATACATGCTGTCTGCTTCATGACTTATATCTGTTAGCAAATCAGTTTAGCATGTACATCACAAAAATAGACTTGGCAGTTGCTGGCATGACTTTTCAATTGGTAACAGATACATTCTCATAGCTGCATCTGCAAGCAGTCAGCCCAGTGACTGCAGATAGTAGCTACAGCAATCAGGGTCAGAAGGTTGGACAGGGGTGTTTGGCAGCAGAAACCTCCCTCCTGTCCAATCTTCTGATGCTGATTGCTGTAGATACTGTTTGCAGTCTTTTGGGGTGGGCTGTGTGATCACTGTGTCATTCTTTCCACAAAGGTCTCTGCTTTGCTTCAGGCTGCTGCCTCAGGAGGCTCTCGCGTATGATCGCTGAAAAGCGTAAACTTTTCCTTGTTTCTTCTTTTTTCCCCCTTTACAAAGAGCTCTGCATCTCCATTGTCATCCTTGCTGCAGCAGCTGCTGTTGCTCTTGCAAGAGAGTTGTTCTATGCTGGCATGCAAAATCTGCCTCACAACTCCATCTGTGTCAAGGATCCTCCCTATGGCAGAGGCCCTGTGCAATGTCATGGGACCTCAATCTGGGTGTATTGCATGTATCACATCAGCAGCCGAATTGGCCATGCACATGCAGCTTGTATCGTTCAAGGCTGGTGTACCTTTGTCCGTCCATCATGCCAGCTCTGCATTCCAAGGCTGCACAAGACAGGCTGCTCTGCAGAGGCAGCACTGGTCCTGCACGTACTAAAATTATCATGAGTTGTGAAGCGCTGTCATTATTATATTATCATTAATCACTCATTATGAATGCTGCTACCTGCAGGACCCATCCCCAGAGTTCCTACGCCTGCGTCAACATCATCATAATCATTGTCATCTTAAGTAATTTCATCATTACTACTACCGTTATTGTAATCAGTACTAGTGCTGCTACCTGCAGGACCCATCCCCAGATGTGCGGCAGAGCGCATTTGCCTTGGTGGGAGACTTGAGCCGCGTGTGCGCTCCCCACCTGCAGCCAGTCATGAAGCAGCTGCTGGCCTTGGCCATCCAGAACATGGAGTCCCACTGCATCAGCCTGCAGAACATGTCTGCTTGCAACAATGCCTGCTGGTCCATGGGTACGCTGCTCTCATGCACATGATGTTTTGCAGCTCTGACTTAGTGCGGCATGTCTGCTTGTTGGCGCGGTTATCTGCTGCTTTGGCTAGAGTAGCAGGCGTACAAGTGCAAAAGAGTAAGATAGTAAACAAGCCAGATTTAACAATCAGCTGTCAGCTTGCACTGTCAGCTGTCAGCTTACTCAGTGATGTTTCATGGGTTGAGGCTTGCATTGTTTTGCATACCCCTGCAGGGTCATACTGTTGCAGCTAATCTAAACTGTGCACAGCTGTCAGCCTTTCTTGAACCGCTTGTGAAAGAAGAATTCAGCAGCAATACTGGATGTGGCTTGCAGGCGAGCTGGCAATCCAGTGCAGCCCTGAGCAGCTGCAGCCCTTTGCGGCCCCCATTGTGGAGCGCCTCATGCCCATCCTAGCCGCCCCCATGACCCAAATGCCACGCAGCATTGTAGAGAACAGGTTCGCTTCATACACACTGTTCTGCTTTGTCCCATGCCAAGCTGTCGCAGCTGCACTGTGTTGTGATACCAGCAGTCCTGATTCAATGCCTTGGTGAATGTGCTGTGTTTTGAGAGCTGCCATTAGTTTTGGTTGGTAGCTCAGTTGCGCTAGCATGCTTTGCACGTGCATCTGTGAATGCCTCATGGATTGCGCTGTGCTGTGTGCTCTCAGCAGCTTGCTTATTTTTGAGTAAATAGCAATTCTGTTTGTGCAATTATGATGGTTGGCAGTATCGGTCTCACCCAATTTGGCAGAAACAGTAACAGTCCTGTTCATGTGCTTAGCCTGTACATGCTTCCTGCAGTGCTATCACCTTGGGCAGAGTTGCTTGGATCTGCCCTGAGGGCATTGCTCCACACCTGGGGCACTTTGTAGGGCCGTGGTGCGCAGCCCTGCGCCATATACGGGATGATGTGGAGAAGGGCCATGCCTTCCTTGGCCTCTGCAGACTGCTGCGCCTCAACCCACAGGTGTCACACACTAAATGCCTCATGGCCTCTGCAAAGCTGCGTTCCTTGCTAAGTTATTGTCTCAATGTAGAAACATGGTTTACTACTGCCCAGAGATTACATTGTGAGAACTTTGTCTAGCATTAGTGATGTTGCTAGATCCCCCAACTGCCTGCAGAGATCAAACAGGGCAACTGCCGGGAATGCTGCTGCAACATCTATTGGGGCTTGTCAGTGCCATAGGCCTTGCCTCAAACAGTCAAATGCTGCATTGGGTTCATATGGTTCTTGACGGACTGCATATCTTCAAAGGCCACAGTCCTTTTCTGCAGCGTTAGGTGCGCAGGCAGGACTGACTGGCTTGTATTGCTCAAGCGGCTGAGAAAGCTTCCCTGAGAAGCTTACTACCAGTTACTTGAAGTCAACTAGCTCCCCCCCTCCTCCCCTCCCCCCGCCCCAGGTCTAGTTTCC
>JAABUP010003333.1_pt1 | contig 28511 bp, 34 predicted proteins | sample 5559201 | NCBI WGS metagenome assembly JAABUP01 (sample SAMN10711887, study PRJNA513373) | rock metagenome | isolation source: Antarctica rocks | place: Antarctica | reverse complement strand
ACTCTCACACACTTCATCATTAATGGCTCAACAATCACTGTTGCACGTGAGGCTGTTGTTTATACTTTGTAGGTGGCTGGCGTACGGTTTCAGCACATCCTCACATGCTGTGGGCACTGCAACACACATGCTGTCGGCTTTGCAGCACTTGACATGTCATTGCACATTGCTGCAGGCTGGCGACGCAGAACAGTAAGACTGGTGGCATGCACAGTAGCCCTGTTGAAGTGGCAAATCTAGTCTGAGATCAATACAGTGGAAAGCAAGCATACAGCATCATTGCCTGACTCAAGTACAGTGCTGCAGGTCACGTACAGGCACAAGAAAGGGCATGGGCTCGATGACAACTGCAAGTGCCTCACAAAACATACAACAGCTCAGTGTGTTCTGTGCAACAGAGGATACACTGCAGGCCATTGTCAACTGTGCATGACTGCTGCAGGAGACTGAAAGTAACTCAAGTGACTTCATGGGCCGTGGCACCACTGGCAATGCCACAGAGGATGATGGAGCAGGTGAAGGGGTACAGGAGCAGACCAACAGTTTTGGTGGTGAGAACCCTGCAGATCAGCTGCGGGCTGAGAGCTCTCTGCAGGCCTGGCATGTACCGGTAAGGCCTGTCTGAAGCCATACTGCTAACGCATGTGTGTATGCTCTGCCGTGGACCTGTGTGTGGCCATTGCATTTGCCAGTTTTGAGACTCACCTGCAGATGCAGCTGAACGTGAGTTGACATGATCAGCTTGTAGATCAGTGGGAGCATCAGCGCTGGTGTACAACACACTGCGGCTAATGTCTGCATGTCTGTCATGTGGTGCACTTTGCTTGCATCTGGGCCCAGAATGCTGCACATTGCACCCATGCCTGGCCAAGGCGCTGTGGTCAAGTACAACAGCACACAGTCTTGACTCCAAGCAGCAGCATGTGCCTTAACATTGTAAACTGCACAGCTTGCAACTGCATTCCTTTCTATGCTGCTAATGCGGCAAAGCTTCCTTGTGTTGCAGGCCACTGGTGCCAACACAGTCACAGGCGCCTCTGCTGACACTGCATCAGACCCTGCTGACGCCAGCTATGCTCCCAGCTTACCAGCAATGCAGAACGAAGCCTTCAGCTTTGATCTGGCCAGTGGATCAGGCTTTGGCAGTGCTGCTAGTGATCAGTACAGCCTGGCAGGCCAGCAAGACAGTGCAGGCTCCCAAGGTTTCCTGAACTATCAGGCTCAGGTGAGGCTGAGCTGCCATCCAACCCACAGCATGCCATGAGCAGCTGCATGATGACAAATGTCAGTATTGGTGACACTGCTGCTTTGCGTCTGAGTTTGACATCCAGCAGCTGTGAACCTGCCAACAAGTGTTGATCGTCTCATCTGGCTGCATTGTGGTGTGGTGAACGGATTGAGACAGCTCATTCATGCTGTTACAGTAGTGGGCATGCTTGTTGAAGTCATCTCAGAATCTCACAAGGCTGCGTCTTGCTGCATGCAATGTCAAAGGTCTTCTGTATGGAAGATGGCAACATTGCCGTCACTGGCAAGACTTGCCATGCTAATTTGCATCAGCATCAGCAATGTGGGCTCATCAAAATCGCACATCATGTCACTCGTACATGCCCCCATTCCTCTGACAGACTGCTTTGTAAGCATCAGCGACTGCCTGAACATCATGCGTACTGCAGGATCCTGAACAGAGCACTCCTGGAATGGCATCTGGCCTTGGTCCTGCTGGCCATGAGCTCAGCTTCGATCCCTTGCTGAGCAGTGTCTTCAGCATTGACTTCAGCAGCCTGGCAGGATCAGCAGGAGGCGCTGACAGCAACAGCCTGTTGGCACATGGGCAAGGCGCTGCAGGGGGTGGCTTTGCTGCACCTGCTCCCAACCTTCAGCCTCAGGTGAGGCCCATTTGCTGCTAGACAACACAGTCATTCACTGCCAAGTGCATCAGTGTCTGCATCAGCACACCACTTGAGTGGGCAGGCCATCTATGACTAATCAGGACTGCAATTTTGCTTTTTCGGGACATTTGAGCCTGGCTAGCATATACAACAGGCCTTTTGTAGTGCCCCCTTTTGCTTTGTTACAAATTGCAATGCGTACATCAACATTCATCTTGTTAAGCGGACTCAACATATGCAATGAATCTTTGCAATGCACACTGCAAGTCCCCCGTACTGACTAGTTGGGTCAATTCAAATAGTGACTAAGGGCCTATGCTGCAACACCAATAAGCCTGCATCAGCACTTGCATTGTGTGCCAGATCAACCCATGTCTGATGGGTAAAAAGCTTGGACATTGATGCTGTAGGGCGGTATGGCAGCTGCTGCAAGCATACCCACACAGAGTGGAGGTTCTGCCAGGATTCAGCCAGCTACTGATGCTACCAGCAAAGCCAAGGAGTATGCACCCAGACACCGCCACGGTGGCCAACTGGGTGAGCCTACTTTTGAGTCATCCACAGCAGCTGAAAGCGCTGTTAACAACACCACCAGAAGGGTTGCAGCTGAGGATGCAGCTGATCTGAGCATAGGTGGTGAAGGGGCAGCCACCCAGAGCATGGCAGCAAGAGGCTACTTTGACCTGGAAAAGCCAGGCAGAGAAGCTCCAGACATGCCACCTGCTGATATGGCAGCAGGCATATTGAATGAACAAGAAGCACATGTGACCGCAGCACCCCCAAGCGCAATCCTACCAGGAGCAGCAAGTCAGGCCTCAGCACAGCATGAAGCACCTGCTCAGGGCATCGAAGGTGCTGTAATGGCGCCCCAGGTCGATGGACGGGTAGGGGTGCCACTTCAGGCCTACGGGGGTCAGATGGGCCCATTTCAAGGCCATGGGGGTCAGATGATGCAATCTCAGGAGACTCCAACCCAGGGCTATGAAGGTCACATGGCGAGATTCCAGGGCTATGGGAATGCAGCAATGCCTGCTCTGGGCATGGGCAACCATCAGGTATCGTACTTGACCAACACTGCTCTGCTAATAGTCTGCAGTGCTACTAGTGCCGTACCAGCTGTCCATCTATTGTACTGTCTGCATCCCACAGAAGCTGCAAACTGCATTCCAGCAGTGTTTGGGTAATGTGAAAAGAAATGTTTGGCAATGTGAGATGCCAGTTGTGCTTGGCAATACAAATGTGCATTGTGTCGACTGTATTACCCCAGCGCTGCATACACGCTGCCTATATATAGCTTTGACAGCAGCTCTGTTCCTGCTGTCACATTTGGCAGCTCGTAGTGTGCTGCTCTGGTGACTACACTTCCTAATGTTACACACAGAGCTGTGTTTGCTGGAGACTTGCCAATGGATGTCAGACTGTATTGATGCCTTGGGCTTTGCATGCAGGCATACAACCCTTATGAGAATGATGGATGGGATGACGCCAATGATTTTGATCTGGTAAGAGCTGTGACTTGTATGCTTGCACACATTCCATGCGCTTTGGCATTGACATGTATGAAGAATTTGTTTGACCATGTCTTACTTCCACATGAAGTACTGTTCTGAAAGGTAGGTAGCAGCCTGGGGACTGACTATGACCTGTTGGGTCAATGCAGGCTGCCGCCTTTGACAAAAGTACCCTCTTCTGCACGCCTGTTGATGATGATGAATCTACTCCAGTGCCATCTGATTGGGATCTGGGTGAGAGATCATGGCTATACAGCAGCACCTTACTTGATGCTGTCAATGGCCTTGAACCTCAGCCACCACTTCAGCAGCAACTGCACCAGACATATCAGCCACCCCTGCAGCCACCCCCGCAGCCACCCCAGCAGCCACCTCAGCCACCTCAGCAGCAGCAGGCTGATCAGCCACCCCAGCAGCCACCTCATCAGCAGCAGGATCCATAGGTAGTCATAACAAAGACAGATTGTGCTTATTGCAGCATCTGGACGTGTGGCAACAGAGAACATTTGGGTGCTTTGAGATCCTTCCAGCTGATCTTTGAGAACTGCAGACAGCAGCTGCTTAGGTAACAATAATAGCTGTTCACTACCTAGCGGTACATCAGCTAGTTGTACATGTGTGACAGGACAACTATTAACTTTTGTTGCAGTCACTATTGTAGATCAGCCAGTGCAATGTGGTGCATCATGTGTGTAGTATAGCATCTTAGGATCTTGGTAGCCAATGATCTGTGTACATGATCAACAAGCCCAGCAGCTTTATCTGTAGGATCAGGACAGTCAGCAAGAGAAACATGTGTTACAAATAAAACAGTGCTGCGACATGTGCTGCAAGCCTTCTCGAGTTCCCGCTTTAAGATTTACATGTCATACTTGGCATTCATGACAAGCTCACTAGAGCAGTGACCTTTGAGCTATCACAATGAGATATTATGACACAGCAGATGACTGGTTGCTTGCTGACAACACAGACCACAGCAAGATATTGGCAAGCATTGCACTAGCTGGTCAAACAAGAACTTGCACACGGATCAGCAATGTAACACATCACATGACAAAGTGTTCCACGTCCACATGTGTGGCGTAAGCGTTTGGCTTGCAAGCTTGAGGGTTGCACGGCTCTTTGCAAGCACATCCAAAGTGCAGTAACAGCAACTAGAGCCAATATCACACAGTGTACTACGGTGTTCCGCTGCATGACTTTTCTTGCAGTGGCCTTTTGACATTTGTTCTGGATGACAAAAAGGTGTCCATACGTTCAAGCCCTGATGAGTACACCATGGTCTTTCCAACTGTTGGGCAAGCACTCAGCTCAAATTTGCAACTGCATGCATCTATAGCTTGAAGGTTGCATCGTCCAGCCTTGGCAATCTCGTAGCAAAGATGCAGCGCCAGTGCAAGGCTAAACATCTGCCTGCTGAACAGGAACAGCTGCCTACTATACAAGCCGCCTCTAGAACAATGTAGGACATCTGGCCAGTGGCTGTGTTTCAACGTCCATCAACCATGACACTTTGCACAGGTTTTCCGTCGAGGATCTTTTGGCTGGATCCAGCCGCAAAAGGCTCATGATGATTCCTGAAACCTGCTGTGCTTGCTGCCTTGCGTCATGACCAGCAGCTGTGAAGCTTGCTGCCTCCAGCACAGCAGCCAGCTGCCATGGCAATGGCCCAGCACCTCTCTGCACTGCTCGCATACCATTTGCCTGCAATCACAAACACTATTAGCAGGGTCATCTTCACCGAACACAGACTCATCCAAGCTGCAATGACAGAACAAGGCTGACGACAGTGCTCATGACATTCAAGCATACATGTTTGCTGCATTCCAAGCCTGCCATTCAGAACAGCCTGTTACATCAGTAGCTTGAGCAGCATGATGCTGATGTAATCCACCATAAGTAGGCCGCTCACAAGTGTTGGCAGATGCGCACAGGGCAGTCATGATGACTCCTAGTGATGCAAGCTACCTACCATTTTCTTCTGTTCCAGTAGCAAGGCTTGCACCAGCAGGGGCATCCGCTGCTCCACGCTCAAGCCCACCATCTGCTGGCAGAAGGCTGGCACACCCCAGGGGCAAAAGGTGAAACGCCACTGTTTGTTGGCGCAGGTACTCATGTGGTGGAAGAGGCAGCCTAGACTCCACTCATCGTTTCTTACGTCGTCCATGTGAACCATCTGCCCCAGGCACATCAGCAGCTGAGGTGAGATCACCATGTAGGAGTTGGCCTCATTCAACACACACTCTGCAGTCACACATGCCATCTCAGCAGATGCCACAGCTCAGTTTCACTTTGGTATGGTCGGAGTGTTGGTGAATAGGGCCGTCTGAACACAGCATGCAAATCATGTATGCAATACAGGAACATATGCTATCATTGGGCATATGACTGTTGAAGAGCAATGCTGAGATGTCCAGCCTGCAATGTGCTTTTGGCATATGTTCACAAAATCAACATTCTTCCACCACGTGACAAGAGCAATCAGTACCTTCATGCAAGCGGCTGCTGCCCCAGTCAATGATCTTGAGCTGCAGACCACCATCCACATCCCAGCCTGACACCATCACATTGGCCAGCTTGATGTCTCTATGACTCCTGGTCTTGTGAATGTCGCATAGTGCCTGCAGCACGAACAGCATTTGTTGCATTTGTAGGATGCAAATCAATGCTCAAGCATTTGTCCTGCACAGCCAGATGCAGCAGAGCTTAGCTCTGGTCAGCATAGTAAGCACAGGCGCCTGTCATGTCATGGTTGACATGAGGTGTGAATAGCAAGCAAATGCAGTGGGCAAGAAAGCAAGACGAGGCCTAACATCCTCATAATAATAATCTTTTGCTTGTAAAGTAGTGCTTTGCAAGGGGCAAGCCAGCAAAGACAGCAGTTCAATGGGTGGCAATTGCATGAGTAATCAGCAGGAAGGATGCTGAACGCACCTTTGCCAGCATGACGAAGACATGCAGAGAGAACTGCCAGGTCCAATCCTTGAGGCTGTTGAGCTCAGGACCTGGCTGCAGAGCCTTGGCTTTGGCGTTGATCCTCCTGCAGATTGTCTCCAGGTCCATGCCTTCAGCTAACCTGCAAATGCGCCAAAGCTGCTGATCATTCCAAAGCTCTGATTACACGCAGTGCAATGACACTCCATATGAATTGACTTAGCAAAGGATGTCACAGGCAGGTAGATGGTAGATGCACTGATAACCAAAGCTGCAATTAGGTGCTGCACATCATTGTACCAGCAAGGCTGATGACACAGCATGCTGGCAGTCATGACAAAACGTCTCACTGCATCGGTCTGTGTAGTTGCACGATTTGCATTGAGACTGTCACAATGGCAAATGCTGCAGCATGTTGTTTGGCATACCCAGTGACAAGCCAAGCTGTCTGAGCTGTGTGTGGCGTCCCAGCCATCAGATTGCCTGGCTGCTCCTTGAACATGTCATAGAAGGGCATAGTATACCCTCTGCCAGACACATCCTTAAGGATGGCTGCCTCCCTCTCGACACTGTTCACATGGTGTGGTGAGAACAGGTGCTTCAAAGCAACCTGGACTCTGCTGCCGTCTGCTTCCAACTTGAGTCCGCTGCAAAAAGACAAGAAGTGCGTCAGCAAATGCAGGAAGCGGCCTTGCCATAGGTGGAGGAATGTGACACTGCTCAACATGCAGACAAGGCTGTAAATTGCTGTTGGGTGGATTGACACATGCAGTGCGTGCAGCTATGAATGTGCCAGACACAATTGACAGGAGTTGCTGGACAAGAGAGGGGTTTGAGACACAGGGTGGGGGTGAGGCTTATGTAGAGGCTGACCTGTACACTTTGGCTGATCCTCCTTGGGCTACAAGTCTCTTGATGGGGTCACGGTGCCACCAGTACTTGGACCCCAAGACAAGCACAAACTCCTCCTGAAGCTGCCCTAGGACGTCACTGTTTGGACCAGGTTCACAGCCCTGCACCATCATGAATGGTAATGCCAAGGATCAGGAGTGTAAAGCCGGCATGCACATGTTTCTGTTACATCACCGCGCACTTGACAGATTTAAGCCTCATAAAAAAACAACATGCGCCAGTGTAAACACAGAAGTGATGTTGTCCAAGTGCGTGTGCAACAATCAGTCTAGGTATACAAAAGGCCGAGTGCAAGACATATTGCATCAGAGTAGCAAGCAGTAAAGCATACCTGTACATAGGCTGATCCACACTGCTGTGAATCACCAACCTCATGACCTGTAGATCTGTCTGTGGCATTTAGCACTGGTCTTGCTTCCACAAGACCCAGAACAGCCTTGCTGCTTGCCTGCAGCCAATTCATTGATGTATCAGGCATGGCTATTGCTTGCTTTGGCTTCATTGTCACAACAGAGTGATGCACAATGCCTCAGCTACTGCTACGTTGATGTTGGCCTTTGCCGCATGGCCACTACGTAGTCTACTGATAGAGAAACCACCTTGTAAATACGTAATGCATTGCAAAGTGAAACGTGATATACCAGCAGCAGCTGCAAGTATTGGTTTTTTTAACCATGCAGGGATGCGTGCATGGAATGTGGCCGCTGAAGTATGACATGCCAGTGTGAACAGCAATACCAAGCATCAAAACATGCCCGCAGGTCATAATCAGCATGTCTTAGTTGCAACACACCAGCGTGCAACTCATTTACTAATCCGCACCACATGCTGATATTCAACATGTGAAAAGGGGGAAAGGGGGTGATGCAACAGCACGCAGGATGAGACAGGAACATTGTGGTTACCTTCTTGAGAACAGGTGCATGCTCACGCATCCTGTCGACTGCAGCACTGCCCACAAAAGACTCCCCACCCGGCACCTGCCAGTAGCACCATAGCTGTTGCACCAGCCGCTTGTCAAAAAAAAGGCTTAAGGTAGATTTGCAGGCAGTGGGCATGCATTTGCACTTGTAAACGACGTCACGTGACAGTTTATGTGGCTGTTAGCAGGACATTGACATCTTGCACAAGGTGTGGTGATTGTCAATGTGTCAAGCATGAAGCTATTGCTCAACAGCGCACAGGAGGCAGTTGCATGAATGCCTGGTTCAGATATGTACACACACCAAATGTGCACACTGGCGCGCTCCCACACACAAAGATTGCCACTGACCTGGGCGTGTACTGCTGCTGTCCTGACCTCGTGGGCAGAATTTGGCTGTGCAGCATCCTGGCTGCTATGAAGCGCCGACTGCTCTTGTGCATTCTGCCTCCTCTTCTTGATGACCTCCTGCAGGGATAACATGCTTCTATGAGGCAAGTCAACATTGAAAAGCTTTCTTTTTCATGGACATCAATTCTTTAGACATCTCCCTCGCAGCATGCAGATGTTGCAGACATACACATCAGCTACACCTCGCAGCTCAAATGCACAACACAGCACGAAACAAAGATCACTCAGTGAATCACCTAGCTCAGGTCAACAGCACATTTTCAAACATGTTGTTTGGTATTGCAATAAATCACCAAAGGCAGCGACCACAACATGCGCAGCGTGTACCTCTGACAAGGCCGCAGGCTCATCAAATCTGTTCGTCTTCATCTTTGTGGGGCGCACATCAGCAGGCATGAGGGGAAGGCTGCCATCTGGGAGTGCCTCTGGTCCCTGGGACCTATTCATCCCAAGGCTATCTGCAGAGATTCCTGGCTGTCCATCATTGTCCCTGCCACCTCTGCCCGGGTCATCTGAGTCATGCTCAGCAGCTGCCTGAGCAGCTGACATGGCCTGACCTGCTGGTCCAGCTCCTTGCTTGCTCAGCTTGTCACCCTGACTCATCAGTGCCTGTGTGGAAGCTGATGGCAGATCAGGTACAGCAGCATGGGTGGCACGCTCTGCTGGCACATTGACTGCTGTGCTGCTGCTAACACTAGCCTGTGGAGTTTGCATGCTAGCAGAAGCCACAGCTTTGACAGCAGAGGGCTCTGCGACTGACATGGTGGTTGTTGTCGTGTTGCTGCAGGTGGGCACTGACTGGTCAGTGGCATTGGCAGTCTGTCTGGGCTGTGTGTGCTGAGACACCTGTGCTGCAGCCTGTGGTGACCCTAAAGGGGATCGCTTGCGCTCCTGAGCAGGCCTTGACACCTGTAGATGCATGTGCAGGACTGTCACATGGCAACCGCATGGCCTTTTAGGTGGCTGGCACATGGTATATGCGGAAGACAAGAGTGAATCACAGTAAACCAGGGTCTCGTAATGTAGTAAGACCTGGTATGCTGACAGGGAGTAAAAGTACCATTTGACTGGATGTTGTGTCTGAAGATCAGGTGTAGCAGGAGGGCCATACAAGAGAAATGGCCACCAAAGGTGTCAGCACTGTAACACTCACCTGAGAGAAGGGTGTTTTAGCAGCAATCAAAGGGCTGCCTGGAGCAGTAGGGCTGTCTGAAACAGCCCCATCTGTCTGGCCCCTGCCCTGCCCTGGCTTCAGGCCTGCCAGGCTTGGCAATGCCCCCATACCATGCAGCATGACTGCCTTGCTGAGCACACTGCTCGCATCCTGTACCACACAGTACTTGATCAGGCAAATATACGTGCACAATTATGGACCATGCACGCAACTGCAAGGAACCAAGCTGCTGTCCCAGCAGCAGCTTGGTGAAGGGGCATCTGCAGCTTGTCACAGACTTGTGTAGGGTTTTCCAACAGGCATTCAGCATTGCTGTCATGGCAACAACAGCATTGCAGGGGACACACACACACACACACACACACACACACACACACACACACCCACACACACACACCTTCCTGCTTGCGCACAGAGAGATATGTGTGCAGGCAGACAATCAGACACTGGACCAAATCAGTACAGAAGCAAGCAGGCAGAGTAACTCACCTGGCCAGGGTGAGTAGTTGCAATGCTACTCAGCTGGTCCTGTGCCTCTCCATCAGAGCGCTGCTGCTTCTGCACCTCAGCCTCTGCCTGCTGCTTTGGCAGCTCAGCCTCTGCCTGCTGCTGCTGAGGCCTGAGCTGCTGCTGCACAGCAGCTGAGTGGTGAGCTGCAGCCGCGCCTGAAGCTGATGGCTGGTTGCCTTCTCCCTGCTTCAGGCTCAACTCACACCTCAGCTGCTCCAGCTCAACTTCGAGTGCTGAGGCGGCCTGAGTCTTGTCTGACAGGGCGGTTGAGGCTTGAGCCAGGTCACCTTGGACCTGCAGCCACAAGCCCTTTTGGTACTGTCATTATCACAACTCACAAATCCATGCAGCAAGCACCAGCAATTACTTCGTGAGCTGACACTCTTGTGCAGCAAAATCAGACGCCACTTGTGCAGCAGCATCACACACTGATATGCACTCACTGAGGCTTGGACAGAACAGAGCATTGGCAGCCTCATGTGCAACAGCGTTGCCACACTGCAGGACTGCTGCAAGACTGAGAAACAGCCAACCTTTTGTTTGGCAAACATAGCACTGAGCAGCATGGCACTGAGCAGCATGGCAACAAGTGCAACGGACAACTGATGAGACAACTGATAAGACAACTGATAAGACAACTGACAGGACAACTGACAAGACAACTGATAAGGCAACTGACAAGACAGATGCGAAAGATAAGAGGGTGTTCAGCGGCTTTACCTGTGCCAGCTGAGTCTCCAGGCCATTGATGTTCTTGCTCTGCTCTTGCAGCTCCTCGTTAAAGACACCATTAAGGCTGGTGTATGCGCGTGTGTGGGAAGCCACCTCCTCCTCATGCTGTGCCTGGGCGGCCTGCACCATTCACACATCACGTATCAGACCAAAGACTGCTTGATTGTACCAGATTGGCATACAACATACAAATCGTCGCCTGCTTGGGACAAGGATTGTGTCATGATTGTGTGGTTTCGCGGAGCACAAAGTCTGTGTGACTGGACATCTGTGACACAAGGTTGTTAAGCTAGCCTTGTCAGCTCCATTGCCCTGTAAACTCAGCAGTGCATATGAGCAAACAAGCAGCTTGTGAACATTATATCTGGCACACGCGAGCATCATCTGGTATGACTCAAAGGATGGACTGGTGTACTGGCGGATTCGCAAACATTACCAGCAGTACAGAGTGTACAAACAGCCACACAGAAGTGCTCAGTCAACCAAAGCAAGCTGCAATCAGCCACAGTGAGTGCAGTTTGAAGCCCACCTGAGCTGCAGAGTGAGATGCAGCTGCTGCTGCCTGGAGCTCAACCTCCGCCCTCTCCTTTGCCTCCTTCAACATTTCATTCTGGAACTGCAAGCTGAGCACCTCATCAGCCTTGGCAGCTGCCACGGTACTGGTCTCATCCAGGTCTGCCTGCACCTGCAAGTCAGACAGAGGTCTGCATCATATCGGGCATTGTACATGAACTGCCAAGAATCATGACATGTTGTCACAGATCATAACCTACAACTGTGTAGCTATGCAAGCTGTTAAGATGTTTGGCATTCTCTCCTGATAACAAACAAACTGTACATGAGTGGCTCAGAGGAAGGCGTTTGGGCAGCCAATCCAAGGTGAGGCGTGCTACAACGCCTGAAATGATGAGTTCATCGAGTGAAATCTCAAAACTGTGCAGCATGCTCTGAGAAAGTTGGGGACGCACCTTCTGCAGTTGGGCTTGCAGCTGGGTTGAGAACTGCTGCTGGGTGTGAACCTCACTCCTGGCATTGCCAAGTTGAATCTGGTACTCGCTGCTCAGCTTCTGCTCAGCCTCAAACTCAACTCTCGCCCTGCTCAACTGCTCGCTCACCTCAATGCTATGCTGTTGCTCAGCCTGAAACTGGTCTCTGAGGTGATTCAGCTGCAGCTGGAGCTCATCCTTCTGCTGCTGCTCAGCACGCAACTCAGCTGAGACAGTCTCCAGGGTTCTCTGAGTCTGAGCAGTAGTGTTGTGCTCAGTCTGGGCCTCAAGCCTGGCACGATCAAGCTCAGCCTGCAGCTGAGTGCTGATGTGGCGCTCATCCTGAATCTCAGCTTTGGCACCGTTCAGCTGAGCCTCCAGCTCAGCAATGCGGCTCTGCTGAGCCTGCTGGGCCTGCTGGTGATCAGCAATGATGATCCTGTCTTGATCCAACTCAAGCTGCCTGCCCTGCAGCTGCCTGTTCAGCTCCTCCCTCTGACTAAGATCTTCAGCCAGCTGCTGCTTCAGCTGGTTGTGCGCCTCAATGTGTTCTGCCAAGTAGCGGTGGCCCTGCAAATCATTGTAACAGCTGTGTGAGGCGAAACACGCCTACACTGCACATCATTAGGTGGTTGCATGCCTGTGCTACATTGCACAGCAGGAGCACCTAGCTCTTGGAATACACAACAGGGATTTCTGATCCCAAAGCTGCAGAAATGTGTAGTTGGAGTCTTGGCAGCAGCGGGTGATATGATCTTTGATGGTGAGACAACAAGCTTGCATTGAATGGATTGATGAACCAGTGCATTCACAAGGTCTTGACGCAAAGTACAGAAGCGCAACAAACTTGAGTGAGCTGATGATTGGCAGCAATGAGTTTTTGCCGTAGCTGTCTGGAAACTGCCTGCTCTTTTGCCAAACTCTTCTTGGCCTGCATCAAACAAAATGTATGCAATAAGCAGAAGGAACTGTCACCTGTCTGCAGGTGCAAAACCAGACGGTCCTTGTGGTAAGTGGCATGATCCTGCTGTAGAAGAGACAAGCAGACTGCTGAGGCACCTTCATATGTGCAAGCAGGCTTACCTTTTGGCGCATCTGCTGATACAGCAGATACATTTCATGTGCCTTCTCCTGCTTGTTGGTGTTGTTTTCCAACTGCAAACCAGACAGGCACGACATTGAGGCAACAAACAGCAATGTGATTTGTGGCTAACAGCAAGGGAATGCTTGTAGGTGCTGACCTGGAGCAAAGCCATTTGCTTGTTGAGCAGTCTGACCTGCAGCTTGAGAAAGTCCACCTTGGACAACACACATTCAGGCTGCAAAAACAGGCAATGTCAGTTGCACACTTCAGCAAGACATTCAGCAACATGAGGATGTTAAACAAAAGCTGGCGTTTGGCAAGTTGAGAACAGCAGCAAGACTCGTGAGGATGCTGCAGGCACACAGGACTGCAGCATAAACATGACATGAAGCTGGTATGACGAAGTGCAGAGATGGTGTAGTGGTGGTGGAGGAGGTGACTAAACTTAACATAATATTTACGCTTTCCAGCTCATGATGAGGAGGTGATCGAGCAGTGAAAAAACCTAGCAGCTACTGTACCAGCCTTTGCGCATGTGCCAAATGAGCTGCAGTGCCAATTGGACCAGACAAGACAGCACACAGCAGCTGATGCAACATCTTGCTGGAGGCAGAGGGAGCAGAGCAGCCGCAGTCTGAGGTGGCAGCTGCTGTTACTGGTAACAAAGCGAGGTTGAGGTATACCTGGAAGTGTACAGGCTGCCCAAGAGAAGCGTTGAGCTTTGCATGAGCCACCCGATCTGGCTCAGATAAAGTGATCCGTCCGTCCACACGCTCCTTTAGCGGCCAGAACAATTGTTGAGATCAAGACTAGCTCAGAAATGCTGTGAGTCTTCCACAGCTAGACAGAAGTTTGTGTGGCTGGTTATGAAGCGCTAAAATTTTGATGTGACAGCTGTCTCACCTTGAGGCACTGCACCATTGCACCAGTCAAAGGCGCAACACACAAGTTTTTACCAGCCTGCATACAGTATACTGGCTTGCTTGACAGATTTCTGACAGCTGGTACACACAAGAGCAGCCGAATCTGTATGCGAGCACAAGCTTACTGTGCCGGCGTGGGAAATGATCTTATGTTTTGTGAAATGCTTGTGTGCCGGCATCGGCCGCTTTTGCACCGACAACATTAAGGCGGACCCACTATCCATCATCCTCAGCTCGATTAGCTTTGGTGTTATTCCACACGTCCGCAAGTCTGCCGCAATTTCACAGTGCGGGAAGCACCAATGCTGAAAGAAATGAATGCAAGAAACTATCAAACACCAACAGGAACTGCTCAGACAAGCCTCTCAACCAACTGTCCTAAGGATCTCTAGAGCTCGAGGTTTCCGTGAGGCAGATATGAAATCTCAATTGTATCAAGGACCTGAGTGCCAACAGGACAGTCTTGTCAGCAAGTAACAAGCTTGTTCACCTTATAACTGCTTGTTCGGCGCTGTAAGGAAAGGAAATGTGCTGCAGACCGGAACACCTGAGAAAAGAAACCTAGCTTTTGGAGCATGAATCTAAATGTGACCGAAAGCCCTGATTTAGTCATCGTTTCTCGGTCCGCAGATCAGCGACAGCGACACAAACCATTCTGTCGCCAGACTTGCCAGATAAGACTGACGCCTCACAGTAGCACGCTTCTGTGCACGGCTCTTGATATCACGCGATCTAGACTGCGTTGTAGAGCTGGCCGGCCTGCTCAGGATGCTTAGCGATGGTGCTTGCAGCGGATTTTAAAAGCTTCGTGCACCCATCTGGGAGATCTGTTATATTTCATGTGCGAAGTATAACGGGTCTCCCAGATGGGTGCATGGAGCATCTTTTTAAAGATGCTCTTAACCATCAGGCCCCGCACGTGAAGTATACCGCGGATCTCCGGTGCTGCAAGCTGTGGTCGCACCTCCGAGAGCAGAACTGCAAATTACGCTGCAAGTCAGGACTATCAGGTGCACAAACGACTGCCCTTAGTCTGGTCTAGATGCCACGTGATCTATGTAGCCTACTGACAGCCTGCTAACAGTGTGACCTCCGGCTGGGGTTAGTGAGGTCGGACATTATCTGCAGGCACCCGAGTTGCCTCGTTTTGGTTGGGCAGTCAGCAAGTCTGTGCTTTCAGGTCACAATGTGGCAGCACTGAAGTACAGACTGAGTTGCACATGTGGTTGCAACTGCACTTGCGTTTTGTGTGCCATATGGCTTGATTGTGGTTACACAAGTTTGACTCAAGGGATCATTATGTCCATGATGAATACAGTACCTATGCAGGAGCTGGTGCCGGAATTGTCACACAGCATGCCCGACAGCCCAGAAGAGGTTGAGCCAGCAATGTAAGTTGTCTCCAACACCTCTTCAGGGTTGTCACGCATGCTGTGTGACAACTCTGCCACTAGAAGACATGGTGGTGCTCCCCGGTCTGCTGATGGATGTTGTGGAGGTGTTCCATCATATCATCAGCCCTGAGAAGTCCCAGAGCTGTGCAGGTACTACGACCTCGTATGTGTCCGAAGTCTGCAAAGGTTCCGAAAGCTGCAAGTTAGGTTTTCTATTGGTCCAATACCTGAGTTCAGATAACTTACTAAGTCAGGCGCAAATGTACGCTACAAACAAATGGTCTCCCAGCACCATCCATGCTTCCTGATGATAGTAGTCGTCACTCAGTAACATTGCCACCGTCTGCACCACATGCCTGTGCAAAAACACTGATGGTTTGCAAGTCCACAGCACTGCAGCACTGTTTTCCAAACATTTGCTCCATTGCGTTTTTTGCAGGTGATGGGTGAAGCTGTTCATTCAATGCTTATGCAGATCAGGACATTCACCCAACTTGTGTAGGCGATGAATGTGCAGCTTCACCCATCACCTACAATGAAAGCAACAGAGTCATTGTTTCGAAAACTGCCTGTGGCAGTGAGGCCAAAGCTGGTGTTGGCTTTGGTCAAGGATTAGCTCTCAGCAGTTGCATGACTTTCCATGTGCCTCAGGTGGTTCTGGCAACCTTTTTTGTATACAGCTGATGGATGGTACTCACATAGAACAGGGATTTGCCAGAACCATCACGGCGTCATCTCCAAATACTACATTGCCTTAACCAGACTGGAGGTTGTGCACAGGCAGTACGGCCCACATTCTCTCATCCACACACTCACCTCCCTCCAATGTACACCTACTGCCTGAGCTGCAATGTATGCGTGTGAGTCACGTAGTCCTGCATCAAGATCGTCACTCCTTGGCAATGTTCCCAATTCAAGACATCCGCACAACTTGCCCTGCCAGGTTCAATGAACAACAGCTTGATATGCTGATGACTTGATGCCCCTGCACATGCACAGCGGCACATACTGCTACTACACACACAGCAGATACTACTTGCGTCATTTCATGCTGCAACAATGTCAGGGTTCCAAGTCACTCAACAGAGGGCTCGACAAAGGGCTGGTGGCCGCAGGCCAAAGCTGACTTGCTCATGGCCTCATCTGCAGCAGCTGTGACAGAACCAGACGCAGGCAGCCTGTTTCTGACTCGGTCTGAACAGATCTGATCAGACTGAGTCAAATACAGGCTGCCTGCGTCTTGTTCTGTCAGAGCAGATGAGGCTTGAGCCAAGTCAGCTTGGGCCTGCAACAACACTAATCTAGAGCAGCTGATATGTGACTTCAGCCAGAGGCAGAGTGAAGCTGAGCTGGTCGCCTCCATTCTGCCTTAACTTACGCTGATGTTATGTCTCAGCTGCTCTGGACCAATGTGTCTATTGCCACAGGTCAAGTCGCTGTGCAGCAGCAGCTGAGGCTGGCGGCAGCAGTGCCTGCAACATGCAGAAGCTGAGTGCAGAAGCAGCAGCGCTGCACAGTGGGGGGGACCATTCAGTTGCTGAAAATGCTGACTAGCTGCATATGCAACCGACAGTGCCTGTACCTTCAGAGCGCCTGTTGCTGAGGTGCAGAAGCACAGGTGCCCTGGTGCAATCTTGAACAGCGAGGAGGCACATGAGCAGCCGGTTGCAGCTGCATTTACTCAGCCCGTCCAGGTGTTGTACCCTCTGAACCCCTCAGCATATTCCGCACCTGTGTACTTTTCCTTTGCGTCCTTGCTTTGTGCCTGTCCTGTCTATGCAGTTGGTGCGCGCAGGGTGGCGTGCATGTGTGATACCACTGCTCAATCGCATCTGCACCCAGCAACATGAAGCCCATCATGTCGGCAAGAATTGGGTGCATACTCCATCTTGTGTCTGCAGGACCAAAATGGCGGAAGCAGATGCAGACGCCATTGTCCGTACTGCAGAAGTTGTGACAGCTGAACGATGCATGAAACCCTGCAAGGCCTGGTGCATCAGCTGAAATGTACATGTGCAGCTCTTGTTACAAGTGTCCTAGCACTTTGTGTCCTTGGTGCATGTGTTCACAGTGTAGCCCCAAACACATAGCGTATGTCAACAAGTGATGGTTTTCCAATACCTTGTGTAGCGGGGCAAAGGTAAAAGGTCATGCTAGCGTGTGCTAGTGTCATGAACCTCGTTGGTTCATCAAGTACGTCCAGTGCATCCTGCTGTTGAATAGCCTCAGCCGTGTGACACACCCGATCGGCCCTGCTATGTGAAAGATCAAAGCTGCTGGCTACTGTTCCAGACTGCGTGGAAACACACACGCACATCAGAGATCAATGATACTGTCAAATGCAACTGACAGGGTAGTTAGCAGCAGTGCTGCAAACAAGATTATGCACAGCGCAAGCCACTTCAAACCTTACAGCAGTGGATACATGCAATCATAAGCAAGACAATGTGTCGTTTCTGACCTGTTCAAACTGAACGTGAGATGTTGAAGTGGCAGCAAATGATGCAAAACAGTTCTTGAGATGTACTGCAGAATGCACTAGCCAACGCTGCCACAGACATGGCAACAGTGCTTAGAGTGTTAAGCAGGCAAGCTTTCGGCTGGAATAACATGCACTACAGTCTGCCAATTCCCATGTGGAAACATAATAATGAATAACATAAGGTGCCATTGAAAAACAAGCTTGCATTGCACACAAACACTGCCACCTTGTCCAAGCACAAGCTGGCCTTGACGCAATAGTGAAGTCTGCTACAGCGTGCACGTGCAGAAGGCATTGTGGCGATCATCAACATGCATGGTCTTGCCAACACTCAACCACTGCCAAAAAAAGAGATTGCCTTAGTTACTAAGCCTATTTCCCAATCAATGCCATAATTGCTGCACCTGTGTACAGAGCCCCAAAGCCTGCCACTTGCATAGTCCAGGATTGGGGCAAATCGTCATCAGAGAACGTGGGTAAAATGAGGTCACATAAACCATTGTAGATCAAGATTCCTGCTGACACAGCATCAAACACACCCTCTGAGCCAAGCGCTGCTTTGCTTTCCCCGTTGTACTTGTTGCTGACTGCAATACCAATAGCTACACCTACTGGGGTGACAATGATGAAAGCTGTGGCCAATAGGATATACTTTGTTCTGCTGTAGCCTGCCTTCACAAAGAGAACCCCTAGCGCCAGGCCTTCATTGCCTTGATGAAAGAACAGAGCGATCATCAGCGCCCTTACAGTGTCTGCATGGCTTGATATGCCCAGAGTGATGCCAATGAAGATGCCTGCAGCGACAAAGAAGCACATCCCAATCAGTCAGGGATTTCTAACAGTCGTCACTCCACATGTTGCAGGGCCCGTGCAGATCAATTGACCCAGATGCAACATTTCCATCAACAAATATAACGAAACTATCTGAACAACGTGTGTCAACGAACAAAAGCAAGAGAGCTGTTGTTCACAAAGTAATTGAGACATGTGGCAACGCGTGCAATGATAGGTGAACAATGATTTGCTATGCAAGGAAACAGGCAGGAAGTCACACGATGATGCACACTTGACAGCATTGCAAGACTGCCGCAAAAGGGAGGTGATGTGATATGCACATGCCAAACAACTTGTGATTGCTGATGGTCAAAGAAGTGCAGCAATCTGGCAAGTTGCTATTGCCACAAAGAAAAGTCAGGCAGACTTACTGTGGAAGATAATGCTTGCTTCGAATGTGTAGGATGCAACGATGCTTTTCATGGTCTTCAGCCTGGTGTTGCGGTCGGTTGCTCGTGCCAGGTCCCCAGTGGTTTCAGGCATAGGTGCCTCGGCATCAGGTTGCTTGGTTGCCTGAGGGTTTCTCTCAGCATTCCGCATGAGCCGCTGATGGAGTGTCTTGTGCAACACCCATTCCAGGGTGAAGGTTACGAGGGACGCAGCGGTTGCAATGGTCATAGCCCATGGGTAAGTCGTAGACCAACCAAGGCAAGGGTCAGTCAGGATCGGGAACGCGTCTCCGAGAACGTGCACATACCTGTACACAGGGGTGAGCACAGTGATACACAGGGTGTACACAGGGTGGACCAGTGAGACACTTCAAGTCCAAGAGGTCGCTGAACTTGCGCGGGTTTTAAAGCTCAGCTCACCCGGTTGTTAATACTACCCCGGCAGCAAATGCTCGTAGCAAAAAGTACACTGAATTTAGCTTGGCTTTGTAAGTGAAGAAGGGGATGAAGACGCCCGCAGTACTGGCAAGCAGGATTCCAAACAAGCCGCCAAGACGCAGCCCAAGCAGGCCTTGATCACCGGGAGCAAAACACATCGGAACCTCTGGTGAGGCGCCAGAGTTGAAGGCAACGCTTGCGGCCAGGCTGTCGGACATGACACCTGCACAGCTTGCACGCTCGCGTCGACATCATACTGGCCGGCAACAGCCATTGCCTCAGGATCATTGCCTCAGGATCAGCACCAGACAAAAGCAATGCGAAGGCCGTGGTAAATTTACTCACCTGAGGCTGAAGAAGACAAAGAAAATCACAAGGTGAAGGAACGCCTGACTGACAACTTTACAGCTTCCGTTGCGATCTGTGTGATGCCGCAAAGTTATCAACCATCTGTTCCTTCAACGGCGCGTGTCAAACGTGTGTCGACACCCTAATGCCAAATCAGGCATAAATTTTGTCCGACATCTTAGGGTTAGGTCATAACGGATGATTAATTGATCTCGCTTGCAGGTTGCTTTGTAAAACTGTCACAAATAGATCCCTTGCACATGTGAAGTTGTCCGCTCAGGTAAGCTTGTAAGTTGACCCCATCACGCGCATGCAGACAAGTCACGTGTAAAGATGCACCTCACAAAACGACATCAGATGTGTTGTACAAGCACAACAACTGCACATCACAGACACTGCAATATCCAGGCTGCTCAATGCTGTGCTAGGATCATCACAGCTGCGTTCTCACATTGCAAAATCTGCTCAGCAAGCGCTACAGGCTGATGACATGCCCAATTTAATGACAACTTTGGGATCAGCTTTTGTGCTCACAGTCACAAGGACTCGGGATGTGTGGTAGACCAGTTGTGTAGACTGGTTGTGGACCACCGTTGTGCCACCCCTGGCTGGCCATTCCTAGATGGCAGCCTTGTCAAAAACATGCCCACCTGAAGCAATGGCATCTGACTCAGAGTCAGTGATTGCGCCTGCGACATCTGTCTGCACCAAAATGCAATCATCACTTTGACACCACGTGAGTATGCGTTTGCAAGGCACCAAAGAATGCAGTGAACAGCAGACATTACTCAGCCACAGCAAACGCCAGAGTGATACAGTGGTATGATTAGTACATGACCTATGTTACGGCATTGCAGGGTTGACTGCAAAGATGATCATGCATGATCATGTTTGCACAAGGCCAGCTGAGCAGCGTGTGCAGAGATCAGTGTCTCTTTTCTGCAACAGCTGCACTGTGGGCCTGGAGGCTACTGCAGACTCAGGTCGTCGTTAATGCATGCCATTGGATTGCTCAATGCATGCGTGAACCTTGCATGTATATGCAGCACAAGAGCTGCAGCATTGACTGTACCAGCTGCTGCTGCTCTGAGGCAGCGCGTGATGGAGCACAGTGCGTTGCAAAACTCTTCGCTGAAGATTGCTGGCATCAGCTTGGTAACTTCCGCCAGCAGTGTGAACAAATTCACCCTGATGGCGCTTACCTGAAAAAGCTGCTTTGTATTGGCTTTTGACTAGTGACTGTCTGGTGTGTTACAACATCCTCTGCAGCTGACCTCCTCATGCTGAGTTGCCTGATCATGAGGCTGACACTCTGCAATTGAAAAGTCTTCTGCTGTAATAGCAGCATGTGCCTGGACTAATACTGCTGCTGCTGCTGCTGCTGCTGCTGCTGCTGCTGCCGCTGGTGCTGCTACAACTGTTTTTCCAGCTTTTTGGCCTTTCTGGCAGCTGCCTGAGCAGCTGCTTGCACCCTTGGCTAGCAGCTGCTCCCTAGAGCCATGACATGCAGCGCTGTTTCGTCTCCTGCAGGCAGTTGCAATGGGAGGCTGCTTTGAAGCAAAACCTCAGGCTGATTACCAAACAAAGCCCAACTTGCCAAAGTCCATTGCTACCAGCAGCATGCCACAGTCAACTCAGGACATAACAAGCGGTAAACTGTATCGAGGTGCAGTGAGCTGCATCAAGGCTGCATTACTTGAACTGCATTCAAATTTCAACTTATAATAGGTACAGCAGGCTCAGAATGTGACAAGCATCGTACTGCTTTTGAGGTGCTTGGCCTGTGACTCACCAGCATTTCTAACAAGACTTTGCGCTGACCTTGGAAGCACAGCAGATTTTGTTTGCAACTCGTTGCTGTTTGAAGGGACGCAACGTGGCCGATGATTTATCTGAGCATCTGAGCAAAAGTGGTCATGAGGGCAGTGTTTGCCCTGCAAGGAGTCTCACAGGGTGCAAGATCAGCATTGGCCTCCTAGCTGAAATGAGTTTGAAGCATATTGATGACAATTGTGCATCATCATGATGGACTCTATGCGTCATGACCACAATGGCAAGTGTAATGCTTGCAACACAGCAGAGTCAGGCTGCGAGGCTCGGTAGTATTAGGTGGTTTGTTCACAGCTGAGCTGCTATTGTGCATCATCGCATATTTTGCTAAGTTGTGCATTACATTTGCACAGCAAGCCCATCAGGAACCTGAAATCATGCCGCGCATGCTGCCTGCTAAAGCTGCCATGCATGGCCAGTCAGAACAACCATGGAATGCTAGTTTGGTCTCAGAGATTGCAACATTGATCGCTTGCCAATTGGGACAAAGTTGATTTGCTGTGTGTTTTACAAAGACTTACAGTTGACTCTAAAGCTGTTAACATGTATGCAGAGGATGTCTACATGTGTATACATACAGTATATGCAAGAAAAAGGATCATATGTTCACAAGTACTTCACTGCAAATTTGGTATCTGATCATGATTGTTTTGGGTTGTCTCAGTTCAAACATCAAGGAAATACAGCATGTCACGGCACAAGCAGGAAGCCAAGAACAACAACAAAAAAAGCATCGCCTTTCAGCGGCCACAGTGGAAGCCATTTGAAGTAGCCCCCAAACAAAGTGCAGAATATCCACATTCAAATAGTGTAAAATCACACATGCTGGCAGTCCCAGCTATCTCATCAAGCATACAACCATCATAACACATGCCAGCAGTCCTGGTCTATCTCATCAACACAACAAACAACACAAAAACTGGCACACCCCGCCAGCAGATCATCAAAAGAACATTCAAAGATCAGCCACCTAATCCCTCCTCAAGGATGATCAGCTGCCAGGTGTCACTTGGGGTGGCCTCTACACCCTAGCCCTAGGGGAGCCACCTGCACACAATCAATCGAACTTCTAGGAGATTTGTAAGATACAAACCAGATACACATAGTTACATACAAGTGCAGCAAGAGAGTAACCTGAAGTTACATGTAATGCTTGCTAAACAGGGTGTACATGCACAGCTGCTGCCTTCCTGTTGGCCTGTATCAGATCACAGCAAGCAAGCATGCAGTGGATGCACTTTGTAGTGCACCACAATCTAACTCTGTGATGTAGCAGCAGCATACTTATGCAGCACCCTAAACACCCCAACCACAGCCCTCAGCACAACTCATAATTTTGTGCACACCACAGCAATCAGGGTGGCTCAACTTACCGAGAGCAACAGGCACCAAGCGGCCAGCCAGCTTCTTGGCCTTGGCACCAATCTTCTTCTTCTCAGAAGGAGTTGTGGTCTCCTGCTTCTCAATAGTGTTGACCGCTCCCACATCCTTACTCCTCCTGAAGGCCTTGATCCTGAAGTCCTGGAAAGATGAGGACATACGCTTCAGCCCCTGCACAAGATCACAGATACAGTCAGCATTTGCAACATAATCGTGTACTGCTGTATTGTAATGTATAAATACATTATATTGTAAAGTGAGTTGGCAGACAGCATCTCAGCAATATAAAAAGCTAGCTGCAGCACACAAGTGATACTGAGCAACACTCAACAGTATTGCAACATGTTCAGTGCAGACAAGTAAGCTTGAACGTAGATATAGCGTGAAAGGTTCAAACTGACAGACACAACATGGTATCACTGAAGCGAGTCATGTGCATGGATAGGGTCATACCTTGGGCTTGTTGATGTTGTCCAGGAAGACCTTGTCAGCCTCCTCCTTGGCAGTTTTGTCAGCTGCATCAATGGCTTCCCCCAATGATGAGGTGTTGGTCTCCAAGAGTCCCTTCACCCCTGAAGAAGAAGTTGTGGAGGCATCGCCAGCACCAGTCTCCATGGAAGAAGAGCGGGTGTAGTCCTCTCCAGCAAGGTCTCCCTGGCCAATGATGGGGTTGGTCAGGGGAGAGTTGGGGTTTGACATGGGCTGCTGCACAGGCTGCACAGCTGTCAAGATTGGGTTGGACGACAAGCGCAGTCTTGGGATGAAGGTGCCCAGCCCAGACATAGCGCGTCTCAGGCTAGACTGGGAGCGCAAGGGGGCAGGCTGCGAGGATGATGCATCAGCTGCAGTGGATAATCCGGATCTCTGACCCTGCACAGCAAATCAAATTTGAAGCAGCTTGTTCAACACACAGCTGGTGCATGTTTGAAAAAGATTGCACCTGAGCAAGCATAGTGCAAAGCAGACACGCATACATACTTGAATTGACATTGTGAGCTTCAAGTCTGCACCCAGATGCAACACGGCAACTGCAATCAGGGGATCAAGGCATGGGGATGGCCTTGCAAGAAAGAGCACTCACCTGGAGGACGTGGGGATGGGGTAGACTTGACACTCGCTTCTCTTCCATACACCGCTGCAGCACACTTCCCTCGAAGAGATCTAGGGCTGCAGTGGTCATGGTACTTAGGTGACTACCAGTGCTTCTCCAACAATGCTGCAATGCTGATGAAGCAAAGATGCTCAGGGCAGACTCCGGGAGGCTGTAGGCCGAGTCTCTGCCTTGATGGTGCAGAGCATCCTGGATGCAGCTGTATGTGAAGTAGTCAAGTGCTTCAGCTGGCAGTCCGGCCAAGCACATATGGCCGCCGTGCCGGAGCAGACCTCTTAACGCGCTTGTGCTGAAGATGCACAGCGCTGGAAACTCAAGGCTTCCGTGGATGGTACTTTCGGAAGCTGGGCGGGGTCCTGCAAGGACAGTGCAGCAGTCAGCGTCGTTGTCGTCTAAGCCTCAAAGGCGGTATAGAAAGCCTTTGTAAGATGCGACGGATTGACATCCTCAAGGTAGCTTGAGCCTGTACCTGAGGTCTCGTAGACCCCCAGCCAGGTCAGCAGCTTCACTAGGTGCTGCGTAAGCACCCAGGTGCCCCCTGTATGGCAAACAAATGGTGAGCCAAGATTCACGTTCATTTCCTCAGCAGTATGTGAACAAAGCCGACTCAAAATGACCCAGATGTGGGTTGCGGTCGCACTTCAGTCAAAACTTCAGCTGATTGCAAGATGAACAGGCCCTGGGAACACTAGCTTGGTAGGCAGGCGCTTGTTAACGGGGATGCTCGTGGTTCGCAAACTCGACAACGCTGGTGATTACTTATAAATGACGGCTGCACGCTCCGCGATCTCCCACAACTCCCAAGTTGAAGTTTCTACCTTCTCATCGAGGCCTATGAATTCTGGCCACCCCGAGATGATGGGCGTCGCCAAACAGGCAAGAGCCAGGAACAGGATTGCGAACAATAAGGGCCATATCATTGCTTTGAGCCACATGGTGCTCAATCGACAAAGGCACAAACCGGTGCGTGCCTGTTTGTTTTGCTCCTTTCTTTGCAGCACGCCATAGCATGTGCTGAGCAAGCATCACTGCAACGGGGCTGGCATCGTCCCCGCAGAGCAGCATTGAGATTCCCGAAGTGTGCATCAGCTGATGAAAGACAACGGACAGCTAGACAGTCCACCTCATGTCAGGCACAGTGTAAGCGCCCGCTGACTGGCACAGCTTATTTGTTTGCCACGCTGGGTGGCAGAGAGTCAGGTAAGATATGGTCATGACACCATTGACTGTGCACTGTTATGGCTTATGACCACTATAAGTAGGAGAACTTACTGATCAGCTAGTGAGAGACGCCTGCATGCAAGCAGCCACATTTGCGGCACCCTAGCAGTGTTTGTATGCTGCAGCTACGTGATCCATAATTGTATACATATGCCATTCAAAAGGCAATGATTCACAACCTTGACTATGCCTTTCACCTTCAAATTACATCAAGTACCTGCCCTACCTCGCATGTGTCATGCCCGGTTGCTGGCGACTGTTACCTGAAGACACATTGAAAAAGACCCCGTGTTTGTGAACACAAACGCTGAACCCTCATTGCATTCACCCTTGCAAAATGTAGGCTCTCAAGAGCTTCACGTGAAGTGTGCACACTGTTGCAGATACAAGAGCAGTCTAGCAGAAGGTCCACCTCGTCTTAAGAGTGGACTTGTCTAAAAATCTGTGCTGGAACCACTGTCTTTGCTGTGCCCTGCAGATCCGCATCAGCTTTGGTCTTCCTTCCATCTGCTTCTTCTCCTCGTCCCACTACATTTTGCACGTCTCCTGTGCACAGCAGAGGCCGCTGTTTTTTCGGTATGTTGCAATTGGCTGGCTGCCCCACAGAGAAGCTTCTGCAATGCCCGGCCTAGCGCTAGCCTTCAGCCACGACAAGCTGCAGCATCTTGCTGCTGCAAAGCGATGGTTGCCTGCTGACCTACAGCACTGCAAAATGCTGCACCTCATGCATAGTATGTGCAACTATCATGTTTCCAGCACGTGCTCATGCATTTGAGCAGACAATGCTGGTGATGCTCTGGATCTGGCTGCTGCTTGACATCTAATATCAGCGCACAACAAAACACAAATGGTGACAGTACTTGAGATGCATGTGTTGGTGCTGCGCAAGAGCGCCATCAGACATGACACGCATGAAATGTCATGCAATAGCAAGCAGTGCTGCTCTAAAGACACGTGAAGACCTGGATGTGCATGCAATGTGTGAGCATACCATGTCGATACTGTGACTTGGAAATTACTGATACATGGGCAACATATGTATACACTTCCTTCAGCTTGATGTCAGCTTGCTGGCAGACACCACTTCAAAGCTTCCTGGGTAGTTATGCTTGGTAGCCAGCTTGTCTTTGGCTCCTCCAGTCTTTGTGCAAGGCTCCTCCAGTCTTTAGCAGCTGGAGGAGCCTTGCCCTGCCCTGTCAAGCCCGCAGGCATTGCTGCCTTCTGCCCACTAGGCACTGCCTACTGCCCACTAGGCACTGCCTTCTGCCCTCTTGGCACTGCCTTCTGTGCTTTGCACAGTCAAGCGTCAACAGCAGGAGCAGACAAGTCACCTGCCACATTGCATCCCACAGGCTGATGACACAAAGGATGCAATGGCAGGTCACAGACAGCTTGACCTTCTGCTCAGCATCATCATCAGAGTCACTGCTGCTCACTCACATGGCTCAACACTCTGCTATGCAATCCCTGCAGGCTGGTGAACGGTCATTTGCCACCATGACATTCAAACAATTGGGATGAAGTTGGGGTCAGCCCCGTGTGGACAAGCACAGTCACAATATCTGACAATGTACATGTGTGCATGGACAAAACATTCCTGAGCGGCTCCACTCTTAGAAACGTTCACATCTGTGCTGTCCATGAGTTACAATGGTCACTGGCACCGCTGATACAGTGCTATTACAGTTGATTGCAGATGTTGCTGCCAGTCTGCTGAGGGTTGGCTGCAGCCTGCTGCAATGTAGAGCAACCAGACTCTCAGACCCGTGTATTCCACCCAAAACAAACGTGTTGGGTGTTGATAACAACTGAGACTGTACAGGTCAGATGGCATGATCCATTAGCATTACCAATAATGCAGTGTTCGATGTGGCTTCTGCAATGCAATGCAATGCAAAGTTACATTTAAAAGCAAGGTGCATTGAGGTGCACATCTTCCTCATAGTTTGACCTGGTCATTGTTTGCGGCTGTTGCATGGTACAGTAGTGCCTCAGTGAGCTGTGCGTCACCACCTGGAATGTAAACTCTGCACAGGCAGGACCTGAGTCCACCATGCTGCTTGCCAAAGCAGCCAAAGCAATACTTGCTTACTATCGATAGTTGCAGCAACGCTCACTTGCCATTTGAAAGACAGATGTCATGCTGCTTGTCTGGCAACTGCTTACAATCATTTGAAACTTGGTCGATCATGTATGTGAAACAGCTATAAATATAGATCACAGGATACAAGGATTAGTATGTTCACAAGTGTCTGATACATCTGCAAAAAGTTTTTCACATGTCACAGCGAGAGAAAAAGAGCAAAATTGCAAAGAAAACTTGACGCCTTTCAGCGATCATAATGGGGGCCGCTTGAAGCAGAACCCCAAACAAAGAGCACAACATTGCTGAGTAATTGCTTCAAACCACATGAGTTTCAACCATCTCCAAAACCTCCAAAAACAACACAAATGCTGGCAGTCCCAGCTATCTCATCAATCATACAACCACCAGAACACGTGCCAGCAGGCCTGGTCTACCTCATCATCAAAACAAACACAACACAAACACTTGGCACACATGGCCATCATATCAACAAAACAACATTTCTGCACATTTACGCAGAACTCAGCAGCCTCCTACTCCTCTGCCAGCAAGGAGAAACCCTAAACCCTAACCAGCAAAACCCTGCCAGCCTCCTACTCCTCTGCCAGGCCAATCAAGCCGCCAGGTGTCACATATGGCCTACGAGAGCCACCTGCATACCAACACACACTCAGTTCCAGGTTGATTGATACGTACAACAGGATGCAAATGACTACTGCTCGATTAAGCAAAGTTGTTTAGGCAGTTTTGTATTGACAAACTGGAGGAAGGCGGGAGGAGAAACTGTTGAGGTATGATGTTTGCAAATCCTCAAGTGCTGCTTTCTTGTTGGCGTGTATGAGACCAGAAGCAACCAGGGGTGCGGTGAAGTCACAGTCTGTACAGCAGTCCAACTGTGCATTGCAGCACCAACCTCAGCATGTATAGCATGACAGCCCACAGCATGACAGTCTGCAGTTCTCTGAGTACCTTAAATCAATATTTGAAGGGGGGGGGGGGGGGGGGTA
>JAABUP010003332.1_pt1 | contig 28514 bp, 36 predicted proteins | sample 5559201 | NCBI WGS metagenome assembly JAABUP01 (sample SAMN10711887, study PRJNA513373) | rock metagenome | isolation source: Antarctica rocks | place: Antarctica | reverse complement strand
GCTGCATACAGCTAGCCTGGCATTTGTGATTCTTGCACAGATGCCTGGCCTGTCTAATGGTTCCTTCATGCAGAATTAACACGGTCCAAATGGGCATCTGCCACATCTTAAGTCTACACTGCATGCAAACTGACTTTCTCAAACGTGTTCATGACATCTCTATGTGAACTTGCAGCATATGCGCAAGTACATGTATGTATACAGCACAGCATGACAGACCAGATTGTTTTTGCATGCACATTGCTGACTGCAGTAATCAGTCAGCTCTCACATCTCATTGTGTGAGACTAGCATGCGTTGCAGGCGAACAGAGAAGAGTATGGAGAGGGTGTTGGGGTTGAATCAGTCCCTAGTGGATTCCTTCACCCGTCAGCAGCCCACCCCAGACCCATCCACGGAGGCTGTCACCTGCACTGCCGTGCACACCTCGCCCTCCAAGCTTAGATCAGGTCAGTCCTGTTTTGCCAGAGTCAGCAATCTTGCCTGTGCCTGATTTAGTAATGACTGCTTCCAAGCTATCAAAGGCTGCCTAATAACTGGCAACTGAATTGACCTTGGAGAGCATGTAAGCTACCAAAAGCCTTGTGACAAGCTGCCATATCAGGAAGACTGAGTGTCAGCAGTGCTTGCAGACACAAGGCTGTACTTCATCATGAAAACAGATGCCCAAACAAAAAGCAACAGACTTGACCTGCATGTATAATTCCCAGCCGCTCATGCCAACTTTGGATTGTATTGAGATGGCAAGGCTGTTGGCTTTTGCTGCAGGCTTGTGCAGTCCCCGGCATCTTGCAGTGCCTGTCAGGTTGCCAGCCCCCCTTCTACCCCGCCCCTCACCCCAGCCTCACAGACACCATTGTGACAGACATCAGGCAGCAGCGCCGCTGCCATGCATGCGGCAACAGGCTCAGCGCTGCAAAGGGCACATCTCAGGGGCAGCGGCCCCAGGGCAGGGCAGAGGGCAGAGCAGAGGGCTGCTGGGGCCTGCAGTCCCTCGCCGTGGCGCCAGAGAAGGCACCAAAACAAGGCAGGGGCAAGAAGCAAAGGTGGCCAGGAAGGGTGGCAATGGGTGCAGGGCGCTCATTGTGACCCGGCAACAGGAAGAGGCCTGGCAAACAAGGTTGCTTTTCATATCCAGGTCTTGTGCATCATTGTGATGACAAGCAGGGTCAAGCACTATGCTTTGATATCATGCATGGAATGTTCTGCTGCAGCAGCTGTAGTTGAACTCACACAGTTCAAGAAATATCATTTGGCTGATGTTCTAGGACAAGACTTTTGCATCAGCCAAATTGCACATTGTCATGTTTAGATTCACAGAAAGCCCAGCTGAGCATTGATGTTGCTTGAGCATATTGGCGCACGCCGGTGGTTCTGCATCTGCACTACCACTCACTGTGTCTCGCCGCAAGACACTATTGTTGCAGCAATCTGCTACCACATCAGGTGGATCAATCAAGCGCAGCCCCTAGCAGGCGCACCCCAGTTCTGTTATTGAGACCTGGGACATCATAGACTCACCCAGATTGCACAGTCGATTGATGAATGGGAGATACTTGTGTGCAGGCAGCAGGTGGCTTCTGTATTGTTGAGTCTGGAGGATGAGCTGGCAGTGCTGGACCTGCGCTACGCTGACCTGCTGCAGTCTGTGCAGACCCTCGGTGGCTCTGATGAGGAAGATGTAGAGGTGAAGCTGCTGTCTAGACACTGACCATTGACACGGTTTCCTCTGCTCAAATACAAGTGGCTCATATGTACTCATGCCTGTACACAATGTAGCGCACAATGTGATGTGCATAGTTGGCCGGTGAATCCACATCCAGACGTGACAAAGCTTGCTGGCAATTGGTGGTTCTCCCACATGCTGCTTGTGAGGACCATCTGAGCAATGAGCATGCACACAGTACAAGTGCACTGTGATCCCTCTATTTAGCACTTCAGCAGCCGTGACAACTGTGCTCTGCTGCAGATGCAGCATGAGGATCTGTCTCGATCTGTTGGTCAAGTGTTGGAATCAATGCAGAGGAAAGGGCAGCAGATACAGCAACTGCGAGAGTACAGCGACATGCTTCCAGTGTGAGCTGCCCTGTTTGCAAATCTGTTTGTCCTAGGTGATTCGAGGTTGTTTTAAAGGGTTTTAAAGGGTATGCAACCTGGTTTGGGTGAAATGAAATCCTAGTCTTGTTTGGTAGTATTGAACTGACCTGTCTTCAACTGAAAAGCTGCTGGCTGCAGAGACACCTTTGGAGGTACTATGCAAATAAGTCATTAGGTCCTTTTTTTGTATGTGTTGTGATGTTGATGCATGTTCTAGTAGAACAGTTCTACAGTTTATTGTGTTGATCAGCTTGTCCATCAATGACATATTGATATTTATGTATTACACTATAGGCTGCATTTGGACATATGTAAAGATTGATGGATCCTCTTACTGCATGCATGGACCAGTCGTCAAATCACAGTATTGTTGTGATAGGTTTCACCGATTTGGGCATGCTCACCCATCAACAAGCGTTATGCATGTTGTCTGATGAGTATGCAATCAGGTTGCCAGCATCTGCTTGCAACTTAGGTGCGTGGACATATGTGCGTATGAGTGCGCGCTGTGGCACAACTTAGTACGTGTTATGAAAATGGTTCTTGCCACCTTGATGCAAATAATTGAGTGCAACGAAGAAAGATAGATCAAGGACAGATGTACACTCGAGGAGCATGAGGCATAAGGGCCAGAAACGAGAAGGAAGATAGATTGGCATTTTCAAAAATTCCTTACTACTAGGAATGTTTCTTGCAAGCCTCTTGCACGCCTTAAGATATGTCAGTACCCTTTGGTGACCACGCCACATTCCACACACGGTCTGTATGACCTTCCAAGAATAGAACATTTTCCAGGCGTGCCATACGCTGAAAAGCCTGTTGCAAGCTGCGTACGCTGAGGCTGCCCACGGCGAAACGTTTACTCGAGCAAGACCGTGTGTGTGGCCATACTCCAGTGTTGAACTATGGATGTTGCCACTCTTAGCTTTGTGCGACGAGTCTCGCTTTGAACATGCTTTTGTTTCAAAATGGGCCCAGTACGCTGCGAGCAGAAGACTGCCAGCAAGACTGCTGCAGGAGTTGTAAGGGAAGCTGCCAAGGTCCTTCGTCTTCAAGTACCGTATTGCCCCAAAAACATCCCGTCATCATTTGGACGGCGCCCCTGCATTGTCCTACGGTATCTCCTATTGTTGGAGTTGCCGCATGCACACACCATCATGGACTTGAGCCTTTTAGCCAGCATAGGCGCTGTTGTCAGCTACAACACATGTTTCTGGTAGGCGCATGCAGCGAGTTCTGCAGCTTAGACTTGGTTCTCATCAGTTACCAGTTGTTCTTGACTGTTTCGCTGGAGGCCAGCATGTTGCCAGGCCAATAAGGTTTGCACACATTGTGTAGGTGTGGCTGCTGCAGATGAAAAGCACTTCATAGCCAAACAGGTGAATACTTCGCTGATGCTCCTGGCGGTCTTGCGGAATGCAAACTACCAAGTTGGAGAAACATGCTGAAATACTGCTATGAGATTTGTGCTCACGGTGCAGAGCCCAAGCATCAAGACACTCGGATCTCTGAGAACTGATTACTGACGACAAGTCACGGCACTTTGCCAATTGAGTCGACGTAAACGCTCCAGGTAACAACGTGATGTGCATGTGCAAAGCATACAGGCTGCTACCCGCTTGCTGTGACCGGCATGCTCTATACCCACCTCGCCCCTACTACTACTGCCACACATCATCAGTACGGCTTGCGATGTGGGCCGTATGGACTACAGAGTCATACTGCAGTCCATTGTGCCATCTGAGAACCTTCTCGACGCTTCGTGAATAGACTTGATCAACTGATCTGCTGCCTGTAGGTCATGCTAGTGGACTTGGTACACCACGTCCCACAGTTCTTGGAGCACCTGCCACCTGTTGCCTTGGCACAGCTATTGGCAACTTGCGTGTCTCTGCGCAAACGTGTACATGAACATGTCACCCAGATCACTTGTGCCATGAATTGCCAAGATGTCAGGGTGCTTACCACAGGGGTTTGGCCACACCTAACACATCTAAAGCTCAAATATAGCAAGACTCTGGACGTCCAGTCTGTCTCCAGTTAGCCAAGGCAACACATCTTCAGCTCCAAAGCTTGAACCTAAGCTACAGCATGATACACTCATGCCATGCATTATTTTTGGCGGTGCCATACCCGAACCTTAAGTCTCTCAACTTGGCAGGCAACCATCTGACTACGTCAATGACATATCTAGCTGATGCCCACTTGCCTTTGCTGGAGGAGCTAGAGCTGTACGACAGCAAGCTCAACATACAGCCCATGGCAGCCTTGAGTAGAGGAAGCTGGCTGCAGCTGAAGACCTTGACCTTGGCATCCAACAGAATCCATGCTCGAGGCGTTCAGTATCTAGCTGGAGCACATTGGCCGCAGTTGGAAGCAATCAACCTTAATGTCACTGAACTTGATGGGTCAGCAATGGTCATGTTGGTCTGCTGCAAATGGCCGTGTCTGCAAATTTTGGGCTTGAACAACAATCATATGCGTCATATCGGGGAGATGCCAGAAACTAGCCAGTGCTCATTACTCAAGCACCTGCACCTTCACGCTAGCAATCTGACTGATAACAGCCTACAGCAGCTCAGCAAGCCCAGGTGGAGTCAGCTGGAGACTATTGATCTGTCAAATAACATGCTGTACAGCATAAGTGCGCTTGTCCAAGCTTCGTGGCCAGCACTGAAAGCAATCCGGCTGGACGGCAATCCACTAGCAGCAGATGCCATGGCACACTTGTCCAAGGTGGATTGGCCTTTGCTGGAGCGCTTGTACCTCTGCAGGTGACGTACCTAGCACTTGTCCTGGCAGCATGCACATTTCTTTCAGTGTCTGGTGCTACTACACATTTGCGCTCTCCAAGCCCGTCTATTGAACACCTTGAAAGGCACTGGATGAAACAATGAACTTTTGGTTTCACACAGTTTGCTGAATGTACACAGGCTGTGGTTGGATGAGGCCGCCTTGCTTCACCTAAGCAAAGGCAACTGGCCGCGTTTAAAGAAGCTTGACATGTGCAACAATGAACATCCCTTGAGCAGTAAAGCCATCTCACACCTGTCTGACGCAAAGTGGCCACAGCTGGAGTGGCTGTGCCTCACCAACAATGGGTTCAACCAAACAAGCGTCCTGATGGAGCTTAGTAAAGCTGACTGGCCATTGTTAAAGACTCTCCAGGTGAGCAATATCTTGCATGCAGCAGCCACCAGCTGCATTGTATCAAAGACTTTGCTTCAAAGCGACCTCACCCTCTGCTTGCAATGCACTCACCTTGGCTTCTGTTACTTGTGACACCTATTACGGTCCCATTGTCACTCCATGTTGCTCAAGATTGTCTGTTATAAGATTAAGACAAGCTTCTGGGATTTTTATAGACTGTTTGTCAGACTCTACGCAGCCAGTTGATCATTCTTGCTTGCTTGAGGCAATTTGTCAAGCAGTTGCACACACCCTGTTGCCTCGAAGATGACCACAACCATGATGCATGACTTTACCTTTGTTAGTCTGACCACAGACTTCAGAGCTCTGACCTGCTAGGTGTTGCTGTGCAGATCAGTCTCAACAACTTTGAACCTGAGGCTGCCTCACAGCTGGTGCGCGCACATTGGCCCCTCCTGGAGAGCTTGACAGTGAGCTTCAAGTTTGTGGATGACATTACCATCAAGTCGCTGATCAAAGGAAAGTGGCCTTTGTTGAAGGAGTTGGCGGTAGACACCACAACCTCTAGCTCGCATGATCAATTTGTTGGCTGGGACAAACAAAGACTACAGGCTTGGCAGAGTGTTGAAGAAGATTGCAGGCAGATGTGCCAAGACACATGGCAGCAGCTGAAGAGCCTGGAGCTTCCTCGTGCCCAGCATATTAGTGCTGGAATCTGATCAAGGGATGTTTGCTCATTGTGATGCTTATTCTACTGTCTCTGTGCAGATCAGCTTGATTGTGTCAGGTTGCTCATGATTGCTGGTAAAATTACATGAAATTTTAAAGACAGTACTGAGCATGTGGATGAGGACGGGCGTGGGTGCGCGTTGGGTCAGTCTCATTGAGATGTCACTACAACAGTGAGTTAACTTTAAGAGCTCTGCAGTATTTGGACATGGTCAAATTTGTTGCTGGTTAAGCACACACAACATTTTCATGTGAGCATGCAAGAGTTGCAGAATGGTTGCGCACGTTTTCATGTCAGAGGAGACTTGTGCATCACATTCAGGTATTGACAGGGGCATGTGCAGAAACTGAATGTCAGGTTGCCATGATGATTGTTGGCGCACTTGTGAATCGTGCTGAGCAAACTGTGAATGGTCCGTTTGGGTAGGCCCCACCATACTCTGTGTTTACAGTCAGTTCAAATTTTCTAGCTTTGAAGGAGCCCACGAGTGTCATGTCAATGAATGCCTGGTTGATTTAAGACTGGTCCCCCGGAGATTCACTCTGAACATCTTCACAGACAGTGACTGTGGCTGATTGTGATGTCACAGGACAGATTGTCACATGAAGAGCTATGAAGAGGATGTCATGTCCTGTCATGCCAGGCATTGCAAGTTTAAGCGCTAGTTTGATTACTGCAGCATTGGCGATAGTGGCCCAGTGTACACATGACTGGCATTCAAACGCAACAGACATAAGCGATGCTTGTCAAAAGCAAAACGGTGGCAAGCTGGAGCACCAAATAGCTTGATTGATTACGTGCTTGAGACAGTTCTTGAGCTTTGGTACTAGCAAACAATTTGCAACATCATGTTGCCAACGTCTGTCAAAAAGCAAAACGGTGACAAGCTGGGGCACCAAATAGCTTAGTTGACCATCATGGCATGTGATTGAGACAGTTCTTGAGCTTTAGTACTAGCAAACAACTTGCAACGTGGAGTCCAAAAAACTCTACACATAATTCTGAGTAAGCAGACATGAAGCAGCACTGCCCTGCTAAACAGACTGTTTCACATTTGATATCATGGGCAGCATATGCCTAAGCGAAACTTGCAACTATTGAGACATTGTTGCTCATTGGAAGTCTGCCATGTATAGTGCGCTGAACTAAATTGCACTGCAAAATTGAGTCCTCAGATGTATACAATGAGATCTCATGCTGACTCCAGGAAGAGAGCCAGTATGGGCTGGAAAATTGGACTTAGTAGGAGTCACGGCCGCTCTGGTTGCCATATCCAGATCCTCCACCACCCATGCCGGACCCTGCAAACATTGTAAAAAAACTGTAAGGAACATCAAGGCTGCAGACTACTTTAGCAACGAATTATCAACACTTGAGTGCAGTGAGAAGAGCCTGAGCTTGCTCAATGATGCAGCCATGGATAACATTGTTTTGCCTGTGTTGAGAAGTGCAGTGGCATCATCATGTTGGCACACAGCAACTCATTGCATGCAGTGGCTTCTTGGTAAACATACTCAACCTGGCTTGCACATTGAGTTTATGTCACATGCTTCAGCACAGAATCATAATATGGCAGCAGCCCACAACCAAAACAGCCCACAACCAAAATTCAATATTTCAGCCCAAAGTGAACACCTGGGCCTATGGATGATAGCTAAACATGAATGTCATGTGCAAGCTTGTTGCAAAGTCTTGATGAAATAGACACAACTTGTGCATGTCTGTGCTGATGAAAATCTGAAAGGCATAGGCTGTCCATTCTTTGAACTGTGTCAAGCCAGCTGCAGCAGTGTACACACCAGAGTTGTAGTTGTCAGAGCTACCACCACCCATGCCACTGCTTTGGTCATAGCCTCCACCTTGGCCCATGCCACCGCTCTGGTCATAGCCACTGCCACCACCAGACATGCCACTACGGCCACCAGTCATGCCACTGTCACCACCAATGCCAGCGCTCTGCCCACCCAATCCACCTGAGCCGTAGTTGTCACTGCCCTGTCCACCAGACCCGTAGCTGTCACCGCCTTGTCCACCAGACCCGTAGCTGTCACCGCCCTGTCCACCAGACCCATAACTGCCACCACCCTGTCCACCAGACTTGTAGCTGTCACTGCCCTGTCCACCAGACCCGTAATTGCCACCACCCTGTCCACCAGACCCGTAGCTGTCACCACCCTGTCCACCAGACCCGTAACTGTCACCACCCTGTCCAGTTCCTTTACGACCTGAGCCATAGTCACTGCCTGCACCACCACCCTGTTCTCCAGTCATTCCTGCATCACACGCCAAATGACATATCACTCGACGACTTTGATAGAGTGCATGACGGTGGCACTTGGCAAACAAGGGTTTTGTCAAAAAGGGATGCGAAACAGCATTTGACTGTGGTGAACATTAGATCGGATCTTTAACGATGTCCGCCTACAGCCCTGAGTGTCAGCGTGGCTTGCTGTTGTAAGATGTCAGCAAAACTAATACCTTGATCTTGGTTTCCAGAGCCGTACGAGTTGCTCCCAGTGCCACCTCCTGTTCCGGTGCCGCTTCCAGCTCCTACGAGAACACTACTGTTTGTTGAAACTCAGCTGTCAGACTCGTTCACCGTAACTCAAGGGGTAGCAGTCAGACAACAATCGATGTTCGTGAAGGTCGATGCACGCATACGTGGCGTTTACCTTGGCCATAGCCTTGAGTATCGTCACCAGTACTGTCGGATCCTTGCATTTTTTGCTTGATCTGCAACGTCAAGGACCATCAAGCCATCAGCAGAGGTCACGATGCCGGCAACAATCAGCGTACTACAGATACAATCGCGATGGAAACGACCCTTTTGCAGCAAGCATGACAGGCAACAATTATCAATACACACCTTGTCCATGACTCCCATGGTGTAGTAAATCAAGTACGAGATCTAGGCGAGCAAGCGCGTCGAAATTGCAGCTCAAAAGCTTACTTTGTGTCTGACTTGTTGCGTGGCTTCACTGCAGTGGCGGAAGTGCTGCACAACAATGGTATAAGTATCTTTCGCGTACCCGCATCAACTAGCTACCTTGTAGTGCTTCCTCGATTAGTCACGCCCAAAGCTCAATGTCTGTCTGAATGTCGGTTGCAAAAGTTGTGCAAATCACACTACAAGTTTGAGGACAGACAAATATATATATACACATATATACAGGTAGGTATGTGTATATCGTCTAAGACCACCCTCTTGGCTGCTGGCAGCGTTTCCACACAGTCCAACTGGCGCCTTCAAGACACCTCTGAACACAATTCAACTGGGCCCCATTCCTTGTCAGACACCTTGTTCAGAATACTGTGGAGCTCCGACATCTTCAGAACCCATTGGTATGTGTCTGATGCGTTTCTGACCATCAGCAAACAAGTTCAGGCGCCTTCAAAACACCTTTAAACACAATTCAGACGCCATGCCTTATGGGCCCAAGCTTGTTCAGAATATTGTGCAATTCTGACATCTTCAGACCAGTTGACACTGCAGGTGTCTGATGCGTGTCTGATTGTCAGCGAACCTACCCAATTATTCGGGTACCTGTCCGAGTACTCGGGTTTACAACCAGCTTAGCAAGCTGAAAGCCCTTGCTTTGGAGAAATGCCAGGAAACAATGAGGCGCCTGACAAGCTGCAGATCTGCTTCAAGAGCAGTCTTGAAGTTTGGGCATACAAGCCGCAAAGTCATAACCTTGGCCTGAGAGTGCATGACCCCTGGGTAATGGTTGCGTCTGAGGAGAACCACCTTGCTATTTGTAGATGGTTCACTAACACAAAGATCTTTTGCCAAGTGTTCTGTGGCATTCTGTATGCATTACTTTCCTGCTTGCCGAGTCGTCATAATCTTGCAACAAAACAGCTTGTTGTAACATTGCAGCTGACTCACAAATGATCAGCCTGGGCACCTGAACTGAATCTGCAGGCGAGTCCACAGAGGGCTCGTGCATGCTGCTTGTGTCACTCCGTCCTTCTGTGCACTGCAAGAGTTTTATGTTCAAAAGCACAGGACACCACTGACGAAGTTGCTATACCTCAAACACGAGCCAGCTTCACAACTGCTTGCGCTGACCTGAGCACAATTTTACTGACACTACGCAGACTGCTGTGGGGACGGGACGAAGCGTTGGTGTGACAGTCCAACCACAGCAGTCTATCTGCTCAGCAACTATGTTTGCCAAGTGCATTTTGGCTCCGGACAAAAGCTGCGAGCAGCAGGCAAACATCTTAGGGACACGAGCAGAAATCGCCTGTTGTTCTGAGCAAGCAGCAAGACCACATCGGGCGCAAGAGGAGACTCTCGTCAACAATTTCTGAAGTGGCTGGCTCGCGGGGATAAGTTGATCGTGAGCGTTTCGGGAATCTGGGCTTAGATCTTATCGACCCAATCACAGACTGCACAGATAGCAGTCACCGACAAAAACCAACAACAGTGCGCCTGAACGAGATCGTCGCAGGTCAGCGATAATCCCTGCTGCTTATCGATCAGGAACTATGGTGGCTACAGTGCTTGCAGCAACCTCAACTCCCGCCTTGGCCACTCGCCAGGCGGTGGTGACAAGAAAGGCAATCAGCGGAGTGGCAGGTGACTCTAGGTTTAGGCTGGTCATATGCTTCGCACTGCTCTTGGCCGACCCAACTGATCATGTTCTGTGCCTTACAGTTCTACCAGCACAGAGAAGGACCGTGTGCCGCGTAAGCAGAACAACTATGGCCAGGTATACTAGTGATCTTGCACTCGGTTTCGAACCGTCCTTGTCACGAGCTGCGTTGTTTATACATCACGTCATTTTTTCCTGTGCAGCCAGCAAAGGCAGTACCAGCTTCCAGTCGCCGTCACAACAGGCCTAGCAGCAGCAATGGCGAACCCTCTAATGGCAGAGGCCGGCGTCACCCCCTCCCTGAAGAACTTGTTGTACTCAGTCGTAGCCGGAGGCACAATCGCAGTGCTCATCGTAACAGCGGTCACTGGTGTCTCAAACTTTGACCCCACAAAGCGTGGGAGCAAATAGAGTGTGTTCAGCTCTTGATTTCAGCTATTTCTGGGAAGAACATTTTCACCTTTATATGAAACCAACTAGTGAGAGGTAAACAGCTGTCCCAATTTGAGGGCAAACAATTTTGATGGCAGGTACTGCTGTCAGCAGTCTTGACAGTCTCATGAACAAGTCTGCAACTTGTAGCAAATCTGCTCCAGTACTACAGTAGACCATGTGTGGCAGCTTTTGTAAAACAGTCTGATGATTGCTTGCACGTCAGATGCACTTGTGTATGCTGCTGGCACCCTCTCCCCCTGAACATGCCTGGTTTGCAAGGTCTTGCAGCACCAAGGCGTCCTTCATGCTGAAGCATTCACAGGCCCTGGGATGTCAGGCTGGGTACAGTATATCTGATGTACAAGCTGGCTTGCAGCCTACTGCTGCATAGTGCATCTTCCCTGGGGATGCTCTCTTTCCCTTTACTGCCTTGATAGCTGCATCATGCTGTTCTCAGTATTCTGCTGCATATCAGGCTCCAAAATGATGACCGGTCATAAATCTATTCATGCCTGCTGTCTCACTGGTATGTTGACAAGGCAGTTTTGTCTGAGGGCTGCCACCTGTGTCCGAATCTGAGCCTATGGTCTGATGCTCAGCAAAGTATTGGGAGGAGTTACATGCCGGGAATCAAGTTTGCCTCAGGCTGAGTTTGTACCACTCAATGCAATGCCAGAGCGAGCACAATAACATCAGAAGCAAGAATAACTGCGCAGACAGTATTTCCTTGATAGATTGGATCTCAGATACACTTTCCCAAGGATACACTAACTTGCAGACAGTGTTTGGTAGCCGTAAAACTGGTGAGCTCATGTTCGTCACGCTTCACAGGAGTTCACCTAAAACAAAGTCCGTAATGAAGTACTTCGGCAATCAGTAGTGTTCACCTCAAAGAGATCAGCGGCAAAAGGGCTTGTAACATGTGATTCATGGCACAACTGCATCAGCAGGCTGCAGCAGGTGCAATTAGTCACTCTATCATAGAGTCATAGTATGGCCTGCTGTTTCATAATTTCTTGATCCAAGCAGTAGTGGCTTAGAATCTTTGCATGAGGCTTCACATCAAGGTCAACAACAGTAACCTTGTACTTAATTTGAACAGAAAATTTCGGCACAGCAACCAAATCAAATCCTTCCTGAAACTCACTAAACTGACTGCAATGGCACTGGCTGTCCATGTGATCTGGCAAGGCTGCAGGCAGTGTCTGCATTGTGATCATGAGGCTGCAGTCCTTTGCTGTGGTAGCCAGGAGATAATCCCTAATCATGCTTATCTGCTCAGACCAAGTCTTCCTCAAGAGTGACCTGACATGCGCTTCTTGTGGTTGCAAGGCAGACAACTCAGACTCTGAGCTGATGGCCTCAAATGGAGACAGACTGTGAACCACATTGGGACTGTCAGTCTGCAATCTGAGCTGCTGCAAGACGTGGCGATATAAGGGGTAGATGCCCTCAATGTCATGCGCATCGAGTGCCTGTATGCTGAGTAGCTTCTGTAGCACACCTGTAGGCACAGCAAAGCACTTGTGACCTGCACAATATATACCTCACTCATAGCCGCTTGACTGCCTTTGTTAAGGTGCTTTCTGTCAGCAGGGCAACCCAGCTTGCCCAAACATGTGTGATTACACCGCCTTTCAAAATGATGCCCGTCTTGGCAATCAATGTTTGGGTAATTACTGCCTGTTTGAAACTGCGGGCAGCTGCACAGCTGCTCTGCACCAGCCTTGTCTGTACAGTTACCCAATGTTGCAAGACTCATTTTGCCTTAGGTAGCAATCTATCACTCATCCAGAGCAGAGAAACTTTGGATGACTACATGCTGTTCTGAAGGAGCCCACCGTAACAATGCAAGAGGAGTCAGCAGCATGTCATACCTTCCCTTAGCTGTGCACATCTAAGGTTTGGGCTTGTGTGACAGGGATCACTGTACTGAGCACAATTGAGTGGGCATGCCGCATGAGCTGAAGCTAGCAAACTGCAAAGGCACGCGCAGCCCAAGCATGCCTGCACAAGTGTATGTGTGACTCTAAGCACGATGGAGAGCAAGATGGAAAGCAGAGACTGAAACCAGCAAACTCTTTCAAAACATTGCTGGCAGGAGGTACAGGCAGTGTCAGGCTGCATCCTGTTGTCGTATTTGGACTCTAGAATCAAATATTGCTTTGAATCTGACTCATAACACAGCTGGGTGCATACGCTAAGGTGACAGGAGGGAAGTTGGTGGAACCTTGCATGCTCTGCAGAGGCTTGGCGCAGCACAGAAGCCTCCAGCTTGAGATCAGCCAGCTGCTGCTTATGCTGCTCCACCAGCGCCTGAGCTGATACACGCTCACCATGCTCCTGCCTCAACTCCTCCTGCAGAACAAGGTGCATGACCCGTAATGTTGTACTCTCACAATGTATGCACAGCAACCGCACTGTAGCATACAGCAGCACTGCTGTGTGCCTTTCAATCCGTCATGCTGCCACAAATGCAGCCAACATCCTCAATGCAGATGTCACAGTTAGCAAAATTGCTGCTTGCTGCATCTCCATCATTGGAATGATGCTCATCATCATGCCACATGTGAGGACAATTTGTGTGTATATTGTAGGTGATATGGGTAGCATGTCTGCTGGTGAGCTGACAGGAACAGGTGGTAAAAGCACACAAGATGGTTGTGCATGCCTGCAGGTCTGTGTAGCGCTGCTGGTAGGGATGTGAGGCCTCAGCTTGAGCTGTGGCAGCCTCACACTTGAAGCTCAGCTCTGACATGCTTCTCCTCAGCTTGCCTATCACTGCGTCCCTCTCCTGCAATGGCAAACAGCACATAATGCACGCCTGTTTTGCTAGTTTTCACTTTGCATAGACAGGGACTTATGGCATGTGGCAGGCTGATGACAATCTGTCAGTGAAGCCTGGGTAAAATCATCAGACCCTCAATGTTGCTGTGGTACATTTGACAGGGTCTGGGCAATATGTTGCAGCTGGTGATCTGATGCCGAGCCTGGTCATGTTTAGATGCTGTCTGGGCGCTGGTGAACAATGCAGTCCTGGCAGCTCTGCTTGAGTTTGCAATGAAGACTTGCATAGCTTGCAGCCCAAGGGCATCAGGCATGGATACCTGGTGTGCAGATGTGCATTGACTCGTGCTCAACAACAACTGTTCTGTGCAACATGCTACATTGCTCAGAGCTGCTGAAGGCATATTGATCATTGGAATGTGCCACAGTACAAGCTGATGCTGCTCAGACAATGCTCAGCTGTGTTCAGCACTGCCAGGATAGCATGACCAAACCTTCAGTTGCTGCTCTGCCTCTGCTGTCTTGTCCTTCAGCTGCCGCTGACACTGCTCAAGCTCCCACTGCACATCAGCTAGCTTCAGATCCAGCTTCTCTGCCTTATGCTCAGCAGCTGCTGCAGCAGCTAACTGCTGAGCTGAGGCAGCCTCGGCATTCTGAGTCATCAGGTGAGCAGATGCCATGCGCGCACTCATCTGCCTTGAGTACTGCTGTGCATGCTCCAAGCCCCTCCTGCATGACAATGAACCATGCAATGACATTCTGCTGCCTATTCTTCAGACATGCTACAGCTGATGGTATGTTGGCAAAGAACGATTGCGGGTGCAGCATTTTCAAGGTTACAAGTTTGCAAGCTTGAGAAATGGTCATACATGCAGCGCCACAACAGATCATAATTGCACATGCATGGCGCATTGCGCTTGTACGCTTCATATCTGGGTACAGCTGATGCAATGCAGTCATCTGAATCCAAGTTTTATGACACCCAGTGCATGGTGTCACCAACCTGCTGGTTTCTAGCTCTTGCTCCAATGACATGCTTGCCTTGCTGCTGCTCTCGTGGTCTCTACTGAGCTGAGCGTTCTCATCAGCTGTTGTCTCCAAGGCATCGCGCATCTCCTCAAGCATTGTACGCATTTCAGTGACTTGTTTAGCAAGCTTGGTGCTATCTGCTTGGCTTTGCTCAAGTTCGGCTGTCTGACCTTCTGCGACTGTGTGCATCTCGGCACGTAAGTCGGAGCGCTCCTGCTGCAGCTTTGCATTGTCTGTGTACGCGACAGATAGCTGGTCTTGCAGTTGTCTCAAAGCCAGTGCTGCTGCTTGCGAGACGTTTTTTGTAGCATAAAATGCCATGACGATAGTTGAAGCTGTGCCAGCAACCCTACGCCTGACGGCTTAACCTGTGCACATGATATCCGCGGCGCACGGCCGGAAACTACGTTGTGAACACGCCGAGCATGTACGATTTTGTGTCACTCAGCTGACGAAGTCTGCCCCGAGTAGCTGCAAGCCTGCAGGCGTCTGCACTTGAGACGGGGCTCAAACCTCGACGTTGCTGCATGCGACAACAACAACAGGTCACTGCTGCACCTGATCGGTCAAACCTTTGCTCTTTGCACTTGAACGGTTTGACCTGAAAGGTAGAGGCGTCCCGAGGACAGGCAGGGCAGGGCTCACGAAACGCCCTACATGTTGTGCTCCCATAGGTGCTCAGTGTGCACAATGTCATCGCACAGGTGGGAACGTCGTCACTCAAACTAAAGCCGCTCTGAAGCAAACGAGATGATGAAGATAGCGAGCGCTCAAAAACACAATTGTTGCTTATAAGCCTTGCTGGAAATTGTATCATGATCAAAGGTTTCCCTTGATAGATTGAATCTCAGCGCCATTTTCCCAAGGATACAGTGATTTGCATAGCTCGGTAAGATATGTGAATCATAGAGATGTTGAAACTGTATCAAAGATTTATTCACTGTTTGATGCATATCAGGCTGTGCAACGACCGTGCAGCCAGCCTTGGCTCTGAAGGCTGCAGAGGCTGAGAATGCTCAATGCATGCCCAATTGATATCACACAAATCACTTTTGCCAAAGATAATGGTCTAGTCGTGTGTGCATCCTCTGCATCAGCTGCAAATTCAAGCACCCAGAAGTCGTTCCAGCGCTGCATTTGAGTCTCCGCCAGCAGACAGCAAAGCTCGAGACACAGCATCATACGGAAAGCCCATATCAATCAGCTGCTGTACCTGAACAAAGCACATTGCATGTCACACAGCTGCAGCGTTGACATGCATCTGCTTCAAGCTCCTGAACTGCTTTAAGTCTAGAGCAAAGTCTGAAGATGCTTGTCAGGGGATCCCATACCCTTGAGTCCGTTGCGCTTGGCTTGGCTGCATACGTCTGAGTCCAATCCTCGGCTTGCCGCTGGAACTCTTTGTTTTTGCTCATGTATTGTTTGGCAACAACAGCATCCTGCAAGACAACAAAGTAAATGAGGCGCATCTCTACAGAACATGCTGTGTGCAGCAAGCTTGGTGCAATGCTTCAGCTGAATGTTTGCAGGTCTTGTCTGACCTGTGATACAAGCACTTGCCTGAGGATCAGCTGGTTCTGGAGAGGACAATAGAGCTTGCAAGCTGAGCAGAGCTGTTTTCAGCGTCAAGGCTGGAGACCACTGATCTTTCAAAATATCAAGACATATGGCCCCACTGGCACTGCTCACGTTGGGATGCCAGACTTTGGTTATGAAACGCATCTTGGGCGGCACAAAAGGATACTGATTGTCTGCAATCAAAACAGCAGCATCACATCATTGTAAAATGGTCCTAAGTTAATACCAAAATTTCCTGGCAAAAGTGAGCCTACCAAGGGTGATATCAACAACAAAGTAGCCTCCTTCATAGGCTGTATCTTTGGGCCCCTCTACAAAGCCTGTTAGTTTCTGCAAGTTTCCCTCTGTAATCTGGATCGTGACGCCAGAAGCCTTGTCTCGATCAATCTCCTTGAGTTCTTTCTGCACGAAGCCCGGGAGTCAAAAGCAGTTTCGGGCATCCACAATCAACAAATCAAATTGCGCAGTACATGTGCACCTGAATCCTCCCAAAATCGGCCATGGGAGTAGTGGCCGCACAGATCAGCAGACAAGGGTACAGTCAAAACGATGGTCAAGTGGGGCCAAGCTACGATCTTGTGAGCTGTGCATTATGCAGCAGAGTACATCAATATCGCATGCAACGCGTTTATTTATGGTTGATCTGCAGCGGAGCGGTGAGTGTCCGATTTCACGGTTTAAGCCATGCACATCTACATGGGCTGATTTTGGGGATGATGTGACCTCTCAAGGAGCAACACCAACATCCTTGGGATAGGCAACTTTGTGGAAATTTGGGCTTGTTTCCTTAGTGGCATGAATTGGGCTTGTTTGCAACCCGGTCGCGCATTGCATACAGCATTCCATGACCTCGACATGCTTGCATGAGATCTTGATGAGCCCTGTCCAAACTGACTGGCACAAACCAGTTGAGTACTACAGCAAAGTGTAATGAGTAAACCCATGTCAACACCAATGTGATCCAGATACAGCTTTGTTAACTTATTTAAACTAAGTTGATGTTCAACCTGTCTGCAACAGCATCTGCTGTTGAGCGCAGCAGTCAGACTCAACTGCAACAAGTGCTGGTGAAGATGGTAACCACAACCGTGTGACTGTTTAGGAGGTTGCCATCAAATTCACAGGCTGTGCATGCATCTTGTTGTGCATGGGGAAAACAAGACTAAATGTCTAAAACAATCAATACAGTACATGTTTTAAAAAAGCACAAGGCAAAGAAAGAAAGGAAAACAACAGCCCAACTGCACAAAACAGGCTTCTATGCTGGCAACCATCGGTAGGCTTATCCACCGACACAAACTGAAAAAGAGAAGACTCCTGCTTTGCAATGTCAACCAGCTAAAGCCTGCTCAATTACCTGCTCATCCACACCAATAGGCTCCTTTTGTAGAGCTGAGCGTCACAGAGACAAATTACTGCATATCTACAGCAGGATGGCAGCCAAAGTTGCCATCAGTAGCATGCCTTGTCAGTCTGGTCTAGGATCCAAAACATCAACAACTTATTCAGAATGGATCATCAGACAAGGAAGACAGGCAGGGTGGCTGTCAAGAGGTGGGTCAAGAGCCGGCCCCAGGTACCCTTGTGTACATGAGCCCAAACATTGTACACAGTCCTTTTGGCAGACTAAGAAAAGAAAATAATACGTCTTTTAGCGTCAATTGAATGAGAAGCCAAGTATTGTATTGGGCTGCCCAGGAAACTTTCTGGCAGACTAGTTTTCAGATGGCCTCTGCAGGGCTAGCCCTTAGGCCAACAGCTGGGTCAGGTAAGTGCAGCACTGAAGCAATGATTTTGCAAGCTTGCTTGGCGCGGGGTCTATCTGATGGTGCAGCACTGAGGCAGCTGGTGATGAGTTCTTCGATGATCTGGGGACATTCATTGGGGACTGAGGTCCTGCGCAAGAAGCCTCGACGTGGGGTCTCCTGAGTTACAATGTCCCACAGGACCACCCCAAAGCTGAACATGTCAACCTGCAACAAGCAAGGCTGTGTGTATGCAACCTGAATGCATTAGGCATGATATCTGGAGGACCAAGCGTGCCAGAGGTGCAGAAGCATTCAGGCCCATATCCCTGCACTTTTACCTTCAGAACACAGCAAAGAGTACTGTTTCTTTGGAATCAGGAGTGAGGTTTGGCCAATGTTCTGTCCTATCAAGACTCGCCGAGTGTATGCACTAGCAATTGATTGTCTGGTGTTGTGCCCATGCAACAGCATCATGCATGCAGGGTGGACACCGGCTAACCTTGTCTGTGCATACGTCCCTGGTACCCATGAGTTGTTCTGGTGCAGCATAGGCATAAGTGCAGAGCATGGGAAAGCTGAGAGTGGTTGCTGTAGTTTCCAGAATCCGAGAGGTGCCCACATCCGAGATCTTGGGCCACAGCTGCGTCCTTGGTCAGCAGAATGTTCTTGGACTTGATGTCATTATGCACAACCTGCAAATCAGAACATCAAGATTGAGCAAGCGCTTTTGGGCGAGTGTCATTGTGCTTTGTCTGTCAGCTCTTTGCCGAAGGCTGCGTCTGAAGCTGTAGCAGCGTCACAGCATACTGACATTAGAACTGCTCGCTGCAAACCCACAGTTCCAGGACAACGTGAAACAGAAAGTGTGGGTGAAGCTCGTCCAGAGATATAGTCAATAGTTCATGCTGAGATACAGTCACGCTGTGCAAGGGCGACTGCAGAGAGTGAGCTCATGTTGTGCCTCTGCTTGTGCCCAAGAAGGTTCCACTGCAGCTTGCCTGTTCTGTTCCCTGGTATTGAGAAGTCTTATAGAGGTTGCTTACAACCGCGTATGATTGTACTGCATAACAATCCAATGTGACTGTACAGCAGAAATGCGCACTCGCAGTTGACACATGCATGAGACGTACATGCATGTCATGTCCAAAGGCAGGGAAGCTTCAGTGTGCTGGATGATTTGCAAGCAAAATGATGTCACTTGCCCTCTACTCATGCAAGCCCTTCTTGAAACACTGTCGCTTCCCTTCTGCTCAGGCATGATGCCCATAAGACGACAGCACTTGCCTTTTGCTCATGCAAGACCTTTTTAGAAGACTGTTACGTGCCTTTTGCTCAGGCATGATATCTACAAGACGACGTCACTTGCCCTTTGCTCATGCAAGGCCTTTTGGAAACACTGTTACCTGCCTTTTGCTCAGGCATGATATCTATAAGATGATGTCACTTGCCTTTTGCTCATGCACAATATCTACCAGACGACGTCACTTGCCTTTTGCTCATGCAAGACCTTGTTTAGACACTGCTACTTGCCTTTTGCTCATGCATGATGCCCGTAAGACGACAGCACTTGCCTTTTGCTCATGCAAGACCTTTTTTGGACACTGGTACTTGCCTTTTGCTCAGGCATGATATCTATCAGACGACGTCACTTGCCTTTTGCTCATGCATGAATACCATGCCCTTGGCCACATCAAGAGCAATGCGGCCCCCCTTCTTGTACCACTTGAACTCCCCATCAGGTGTGGGGTAGCAGTCATGCTGTATGCAAGACAGCAGGTCCCCCCCTTGCATGTACTCAAGCACCAGCATGGGGAAGCCAGGGTCCAGGCAGGCCCCGTAGAACTGGACCATGTTGGGATCAAAAGACAGCACGCGCAGCAGGCAGATCTCCTGCAGTACATCAACAAACCTATGAGATGAATGAACCAATGAGACAATAACAGCGTAAAACAAAGAGCGTATGATGTGTGTTCCAAGTGTGCAATGGATTGGGTAGCTTGGTTCTTGTTCACTGTTTGTGCATGCAGTGCTTCACGTGTACCAGTGTGTCAGTCTCCACTGCAGGTCATTGTCTCAGTGCATGTTTACTCTTTGTGGCATTCTGAGCATCTCTAACTCAGCCAGTCACAGGGCACATCTTCTTGGGAGAAAAGAAAAAGAAAAATAAACACTTTACACTTTTCAGCAATCATAACAGGAGCCTCCTAAGGCAGCAGCCCAGAGCTATCTTCTTAAGAGCATGAAGTTGGTTGTGTATCAGTAGCCACTGCAAATCAGTGTCTCAGGGCATGTTATTGTGAGCATGATCAACATGGCCAAACAAGGGCTCACCTTCTTCAGGGCATGAAGTTGAATGGCTTCTGTTGGAGAGGCCGCCAGTACTTTCACAGCTACATCCTGCACTCCATCTCTCACTGCCTGCATTTAAACTTGTTTGTTTGTTGCTTTTGGTATCTAATTTTTGTCTGTCTGTCTGTCAGTTGTTCTGACCTGTCTGCTTACTGCAACTGATGATTCAGCACAAGTCTTCAGAGTAAAGATGCTAAGCCTTGTGCCTGATGTTGGCCGTCTTGTCAGGTCACAGCTGTCTGTCTGTCTGTCTGTGCAGATCACAGTAGGCTGCGTTGAGAAAAGCCACTGCCAGTTCTGGGTGTACACAACTCAGTTTGCCTGCAAGACAGGGGGACTGATTCCTGAACAAGCATTGCATCTGGCAGGCGTACAATGCAGACTACAATCATGCGACAAAGCGTGTTGCATCAAGCAAAAGCCATGATTTGGTGACATGCATCTGACCAACTTCTGCATGTACTGCTGTTGTTTGTAGTTTTGGTCATGTAAGGTGTCCAGTGATGTATGCATCTGAGATAGAAGCACCATGCTGAGTCCTCTGCCAAGACGACTGAGGCAGGAATCATGCCAGCTGCAGTCTACAGCAGGTCAAAATGTCTACAGCACATTCTGCATGGTGGTGCACTGAAGTCTGGCTGACCTTATACACGACCCCACAAGCACCAGAGCCCAACACCCATGGTGATCCGTCAGCTAACTTGCAGATCTCCAGATGAGCCCGCTCAGCCTGAGGGCCTGTGAACAGGTCCACATGTAATCGTCTAGCATACCTGCCCGCGTAGCTATAGTCCGTTGCCTTGTTCTGCACATGCAAATGCATGTCCGCAGAACACCCTTACAGGTGGCATGCTCCAGGCAGGCATGAGCCTGAGAGCTGGGGATGATGTGCCTCTCTGGGATTGTGGCTGGGTCAGCTGTTTTGTTGTGTGGACTCTGTCCATGAATGAGTTCAAAGTGTTGGGCAAGCATAGCGCGTGACTGAGTAAGGCTGCATGTAAAAATGTGGCTGCATTTTTACATGCAGCCACAGTTCATAGATGTGGCTGCATGTAAAAATGATTGACATGACATTCGGCCTCACTGCACTACATGCTGACCTGCTTTCTGTACGCACAGTTGATGCCTATACAAACTGTTACAGCAATGCCAGCAATTGCCTGCCTTGCAGTCATGACCGATGCCAAAGTGCACCTTGGGGCATACCTGCTCAGGAGCTACTCTCCTGGTTCCTAGCACTGAGCTGAGCAGATGGGGCAGGCGCTTGATAGCCCCTGCCCCATAGTACAGAGCTACAATTGCCAGCAGAGTTGCAAGGCCTGTCATGATGGTAGGCACAGCCATGGACCTGCAGCATCACACTTGGTCTCTACGTGTTGCAGCTGGTCACAAATGGGCCCATACCCCATGCAGTACACCAGGAAGTGACAAGAATGAAGAGAGATGACCAGAGGATGTATGGTCAGGATTGATCTTGCTCAGGCGGCGGCAAACGACTTGTATGTGATCAGGGTGTCGTCCTTTTTGGGGTAAATCTTTGCTTGGAAGTAAGTATATGCTGACTGCTTGCAGGCTGGATAGTCATTGGTATCACAACCTTTCAAGCTGTAAGCACGTCTGTGCCCTGTGCAGTCAGGCGTTTGACGCCACGTACACGGCATATCAGCAACCTGCAGCTGATAAGACCAGCTCACACTTGATAAGTCAAGCAGCTTGTCAAAGACTGCAATCATCTGTATGGTGCCAATCAGCCAACAGCTGTTTTCCAGCTTTCAGCTACAGCTCAGCCAGATGCACACTGTAACAGATTTCATGCACAGGCATTAACACACAATGCATTGTACAATTCAGTGCAATCCCCAAGCCCACATGATCCCTCAAGATTGCAATTCACAGTGTGTTTCAAGCACATAGCGTCTTAGAGGTGGTTGCAGCAGGTCCATGTGAATGTCTGCAGCAATGACCTGCCTGAGCTGCTGCCAGGTTGAAGGTGGCCCCAGCTGATGCACCACTTGATCTGCAACTGTTTCATTGGGGCAGGGCAGGGGGCCTGTGATTGTCAGCCTGGTCACGTTCAGCCCTGCCTGCCGCAAGCTGTTTGTGAACTGCTCAGAGTAAGACACAATCACCTGCGAGTGCAGAAATACTGATCAGATCCCTCCTGATGAAGCCACAGCATTTCAAAGCTGTAGTTGTGCATCAATGTCAACACACGCTGTGCTGGAGCTGGCAAGCGTGAAAAAGCAAAGTAATGTTTGCTATGCCTGAGCATGCAGTAAGCCGGGAACTATATATGTGCTGGAATGCTGACATGTTGCAATAGTCAAATCACTGTGTCTAGTGCAACATGTCAGCATCGAAATGAGCTGGATCAATGCACAATCTTGACGACAGAGAACTCAACAAGCACCACACTGGCAATGCAAATTCAAGCACACAACAGCTTGGACTGCAGGTGTGGCCGCAATAGACGCAAAGCGCTACAGCAGCTCTGTCTATATCTTGACAAAGCAGAGTTCACATAGCTGCTTACTGTGTCCAAGCCCACGTCCGTGATGCCCGTGTGAGTCACAATGGTCAAGGAAAGGCTAGCACTCTGCTGATCTATGTTGTGACTACAATCCTTAAGCCGGAAGAACTGGTTGACCACAAAGAAGTGCTTCTCCAGCTGCCTCAGAACATACATCACTAGGTTCTGCTTACCAATCGTCAAGGGCGCTACATCTGGCCCATACATCTGCACCACAACATTCATCACTGTGACAGTCAATGTAGGTAGTACAGCGGTCAGGCAGCAACCAGAGTAGTGACACTGGCTTGTGAAATGTGATGACATGCAGAAGAGTAATTGTGGTGCGTGTCTGGGCTGCCTGACTGCATACGCAAGTACTCTCTGCAACGTAAAGCAGTGTTGTTATGTGTTGTTATGGCCATGACATGTGGCGCGTGCTAATCTGGCAAGTGCAAACATGCGTTTCTTCTTGATGCATGCTGTACATGCCATGCACTGCAGATTGCAAATTGACTGCTGTGCCTTGCAGCATTGCAAATTGCCATGACAGTCACAGTGACTTGATCAGTGGTACAAATCAAGGCATGAGTTGATGCTTGAGACTGGCCTACCAAGTCTTCAATGCATCTGGCCTAACAGAAGCCAACACCAGCTGCCCAGGCAACAGGTGAACTGCAAGTCAGCAGTAAATCAGCTTGCTTGGCATGCCAGAGGCATGTTGCCCACCTGTATGATGAGTGAGACAGCAGTATAGGGCATCCACTGGGGAACGTGGTGCGCCAGATGTGGGTTGTGGATGATATGCTGTTCCAACTGTGGCAGCTCCCTCTGCACGCAAGTCAGAACAGTCAAACATACTGCCATGACCAAGTCTGTGCCTATGCTACAGTAGATCACTTGTGTAGGCTACTCAAGCCAGCTAGATGCTTGGCAATGCTGTTGCTGTTTCCTTTGTGGTGTTTGCTTAGTGTGATTCACTGTGGCTGGCTTCAGCTGCTTAGGGTGGCTGCAGAGGTACACAATGATCTGCAAGCAGATGAAAGGAAGAGCCAGGGCAACTCACAGCATACCCTGGCTCTTTCATTTGTCGTGTGCAGGCAATGCAAGGTGTTGTACACCACTGGGCAATTGTGCAGGCAGACAGATGCAACACCATTGCTACACATACACAGCAGAGTGTGCAGAGCCGCTGCTGCTGCTGCTGCTGCTGCTGCTGCTGCTGCTGCTGCTGCTGCTGCTATGTGACACGGGGCAAGCTAGCCAACACATTGTGCGACACACAAATTGCAGGGCAACCAATGACGGTGCTGTTGATTGATAATTGCTGTGGCATACACAGTTATGCCATGGAGGTGGCGAAGGCCGTGCGAGACATGCATTTGTGTAGCAGGTCTCATGGGTGGGTCACACACCTGAAGCCCTGCATCTGCAAACTGTGGACCAGAGGTGGTTGGGGGCCAGCGTAGTCTCATGACCAGGGGTATGAGTGAGTTGCGGTCTATGGACACCTCCAACAAAGCATGCACGACGTCATACTGCTGAAAGGCTGCCTCTGGCTGCAAGCTCAGGCAGGCTGGGCAGTCAGAAACAGCCTCCTTCATGCTGAGTGGGAAGATCTGCACCATGCAGACGGTCCTGCATAATTCTGCAGGGGCCTTGCCTGCACACAGCAACATGCAGTCGATGCACTTCTTGACAACAGCAAATTGGCTGGCTTTTGAAACTAGCTTAGCATCTTCTTGTATGAGCCACGCACTACACCGGAGGCACACTTTACACCAGATCTGCTCTAGAGTTTTAATGAGCTCTTTGCTTTTTGGCTGTCTCCAGTTATAAGCTGACGTGTTCTGAGATCCAAGCCAGAGGTAAAGCTGTGAGGTGAAGGCACAGGTCTTTGCATGTGGCAAGCTCGTACCTTGCAATGTGTAGGCCAAAAGCAACACTAAAAGCATGTTCAACGCCAAACACTTCCACTTGCATTGCTTGGTCACTGATACATTTCAAGGCAATCCTATGCACAGTGATCCAAGCTCTGTTTACAATCAGCTGTTCTGTAATACTCACTTTTCAGCTGTAACAACTCCTTAAAGGTGTGTGGAATAGATGCGCTGCCGCTCATCAGGTAGCCCCGACAGCTGTATCCAAGCAAGGGGCAGTGTGTGCTCAAAACATTGGCCTGGACATCTAGCAGCCCTTGTTTTATGGGAAGTATTCCTTCCCCAATTACCCTGCAGCATAACTACAAGTGAGATGTACGCATTCTGTTTGGCACACGTTTGTAGCCATAGATGGTGGTCATCTGCCCCCTAGTGAGCTCTGAACACTCTGAGCATTCTGAGTAAGCCAACTTTGAACACTCATTCCATGAGGCTACCGCTACCAGTGCTGAACACATGTAACAATATGGGTGGCTTGCTGAATGACAGGATCAATGTAGAAAGTGGGGTCATGGCCAGGCAGATAGTCATGCAGGTGTCTCATTCATGTTGGTACCTATAAACTCGAGTGAAGAATGCTTGATACTCGTTCTCAGGCAAAAGTGAGTTTGGGATAAAAGTGTATGCCCTCTTGAAGTCTGACAGCCAAGCTGTGTTGTCCAGCAGCTGCGTTCGAGTGGCACTTGCTCCGTCCGTCCCTGTCTCCGCATATACATGGGCAGCGCCTGTGGTGTCCAAAGTCGCGCTCGGCACCTGACCGTGCAAGCAGAGAGAGCTAAATAGATAACTGTTGCGTTCGGTGCTTTGCCTTTTGACTTCGCAAGTATATTGCAATTTGTCCAACTTACTCTCCCGGGTGCAGCGATGTTGCTGCAATGAGCCAGCAAAAGCAGTGACAGCGTTGATAGCCGCAGCAGGCAGTGACTTGCAAGACTCGTTGCCCTGTTCCTCTGGCGTGTGGCTTCGTGGTACATCTCTTGCACCCTGAGCCCTGCTCGAACTAAGGTTGGGCAGCGCAGTCAGGCAGCACGACCGAGAGAAGACTGCTTGTGTATCGCGTTACGCTGATCTGCTATTTTTGAGACATGATAAGTAAGACCAGCGGCATGACAGCCGGGCGCAGTTGGTGCCTGCTTCTGAGTACCGTACATGCCACGCGCATGCGTCTGTAGTGGTGTCGGCAGTCAAGCGCAAAAGACGAACTGTAGGTTGCTTGACCCATAGCATCGTTGACTGATTGTCGTCATGCAACCTGAAGATTAGTAAAAGGAATGTTGCTCATAAATAGCCTGATTCTGCCTAAATCACAAATTGTATCTCTGTTTCCAGCTCGATTCGCTTTCTAGTACGTAGTGCAGTACATAAACCCTTAATGACTCACTTGTATCTTTTCAGAAAAAGTAGAAAAGGACAGAGAAAGACAGAGAAAGCTTACTAAAACAGCTGATCAGAAGGATGATGCAGCTGAGCGACTCGGGGCACGCATACACACACACCCCTTATGCTTGCCCTTCAGCTTGTTTTGGGTTGGGGTTCCCTCAACAACTCCTCGCAACTCTGGAGAAACCCAGTAAAATCTATCATAATCCAGAATCCTCAAGAACCTTCTTCTGCAGCCCTAGAGCTGCTTGTCAAGCTCATTGGGCGAGTAGGAACTGGTCTAGGCTCAACACAGCTGGAAATCCAACCACACTCACACAGGTCAGCCAGTACTGCCAAGGCTACAAGCAACAGGTCTTCAAGATAGCTACCCAGAGGGTTCTGCTGTCCCCAAGAAAACAGAGAAAGTGTAGACTACATGGCTGTGCAAGACGCACAATCCTTAGCATCAGCCAGATCCTGCTGGAGAGGGACATTATCCTGATCTTGCTGTAAAAGATTTACCTCAGAGGCAAGGATGTCGACAAAGTTACACTGAGTGATATTCTATCCCTTCAGGCCCTAAAGTGGGGGCCCAATTCCATCTTCTTCAGCGGCTGGATTCAGCTTGCCTTTGGCTCCTTATGGCGCCAAGACCATCAGGGAACAAAGGGCTGTGCCAATCACCTCAACAGCCAAAGCTAATCAACAGCGCAGCTTTGTGTCTCACCCGTTCCCAATCCAGCTTCACCTTGGGACTGATAAAGCACTTGGGTACCAAACACCTGTTCAGTCCATTACATAGCAAGTAAGTTGCTACAGCTCCCTGTTGATGTCTTTGAAAGCTCCAAACGTACTCTGCCAGCTGATGCAGAGGCGCCTTGAGCACATGATGGCATGCGGAGTAGTCCTATTAAGACAGTCCATGCTGCTGTTGCAACAAGTTTGCAGAAAGCCATTAGCTTGTCAATGTATGCACATCATTCAGCTAATAGAATTGAACACAACCAGCATGTGTCAACGTACTTCAACAAAACACTCTAGCTGAGGAGCCTCAATGTTTGGAAACTTGAACAGGGCCTTTCCTTGTGGCTTCAAAAGTTCAACTTGCATGTTAAGAACTTCACAGAAGTGGTCATCGTGCTGCAAGTCCTGCGGCAGGTCTGGACTGGAGTGAATTTGGCCATTTTTAAACTGTATTTGATAGCTGGGATATGTTCGCATGCGCAAGCAAGATCCAGCAGTGAGCAGCATTGCATCAGGATTGTCGGCTTGGATAAAGCTCATTCGTGTGCCAGTGAGTTGTGCAATTCTCCAGAGATCATCTCCCGGCCTGACTGTGTAGCTTGACCGTGGCTTGTGCTGCAAAGGAATATTGAGAACCTGCCCACCTTGCAAGGCCAGAAGGTCCAGTTGTGTGTGCTCATTTGCCTTGAGGAGGTCATCAAAGCTGACAACATACTGATCAGCAAATGAGAAAAAGGTGTCGCCCGACTGTACGTGACGCACATTGGCTGTACATGTCCTGTCGGGCACAAGTGTGTAGCCTCTTGCATCTTTGTTCATGTTTTCACAGCTCGTGCCTCCCTGAGTAAGACTGCAAAGACCTCAGGTCAAGCTACGAGGCCACTTAGAATCTTGTAACAGCCAACCAACACTGCTGGCGCTGAGTCAGTACGAGGACGAGCACCTGCAAAACGTCGCGCAACGGCAGCAACAGAGTCTTGCGACACCTTTGGCACCGGATGGATTAATTTGTTTGGGAATTCTCTACTTGCTGCTGTGTGAGGAAATACTTGACGTCAGCAACACTGCGACAGGCTGAGGAAAAAGAAGAAGAGTTTGCATGGTCAGATTTACCATGACTAAACAAACTTTGCCTCAGACTCTCTGCAACCAGATGTCTGGCTCACAGTATTGCTGGTTCTGCGTGCAGAAGGAGAAAGTCTACGTGCAGAGCTCTGCAGCTGTTGAAGGTTCAGAGTTTCCTGGATTGTGATAGAAGTTTCTAATAATTCAGAGATCTAGATTTGCGAGGGCCCGGCCGGTTTTGCAAACCCCAAGAAGGGGCGCCCCTACAAATTCAGGGGGGTAACTTCGCCAGTACTTTGCCGGTTTCCAGAAGACTTTGCCAGAACTTAGCCAAAACTGGCAAAGTGACGGCTAAGCATGGCTAACGCTGTTTGCCAGTATAACTTTGCC
>JAABUP010003331.1_pt1 | contig 28521 bp, 28 predicted proteins | sample 5559201 | NCBI WGS metagenome assembly JAABUP01 (sample SAMN10711887, study PRJNA513373) | rock metagenome | isolation source: Antarctica rocks | place: Antarctica | reverse complement strand
TCGGCGAACCGGGAACGCCACCGCCGCACCGCATCCGAGTCCACCCCACATCGCCGGCCGATCTCGTCGTTGGCGACCCCATCGGCCGCCCACAACAACGCCCGCGCCTGCACCACCTGCCGGTGCAACAACGACGTCGACACCGCCATCCGCTCCAACTCGAATCGTTGCTCATCGGTCATCGACAAAGGCGCAGCCACCATGACCGCATTCTACCAAACAACCATGTTAATTTACAGGCACACCACTAGGCGCACGCACGGACCTCGAACTCGCAGCGCAGACCGCCGACACATCCTTGGCCGCAGCCCGCACCGCCCGCGCAGAAACGGCGGCCAGCCACGTACGGGAACGCGCCAAGACCGCTGAGGCGCAGCGGGCCTTCCGCGGAACCCGGGACAGCCTCGTTTTCCTCGGCGCCCTTGACATCGACGACGAGAACCTGGCTGCCGCCTGGACAGCCCTCACCGACTGGACGCAGCAGCAGGCATCGCATCGAGACAGACTGGTGTCCGCAGCGACCGCACGCATCGACCAAGCCACCGACGAGCACCGCGCCACACGCGACAAACTGCTGTCCCATGTCACCGACAGCGCCGTGGAACTCCCGGACGGTATCCAACCGGCCGCGGTACCGGCCGTGGTGGCCACCGCACTGGAACGGGCCCGCGGCGCCGCGCAGCGGATCGCCGCCGACCGGAGCCGTGCCGCGACCCTCACCGCCGACATCGGCAAGGCCCAGGAAGAACACCAGGTCGCCAACCTGCTGACAGACCTGTTGCGGTCCAACAAGTTCCCGCGCTGGCTCGCCGCCGCCGCATTGGACACCCTGGTCATCGACGCCTCCGCAGCCCTGCTGGACCTATCCGGCGGCCAATTCGACCTCACCCACCACAACGGCGAATTCATGGTCATCGACCACGCGGACGCCGACTCCACCCGGTCGGTACGGACCCTATCCGGCGGCGAAACCTTCCAGGCCAGTCTCGCCCTCGCCTTGGCCTTGGCCGAGCAGATGTCCGGCCTAGCCGCCGAAGGCGCCGCCCAACTCGACTCGATCTTCCTCGACGAAGGCTTCGGCACCCTGGACCCCGACAGTCTCGAAACCGTCGCCGACACCCTGGAAACCCTGGCCCACGGCGACCGGATGGTCGGCGTCATCACCCACGTCGCCGCTTTGGCCGACCGCGCCCCCGTCCGTTTTGCCGTGCACCGCAACAACCTCACCTCCACCGTGGTCCGGGAGAGCGCATGAGCGCCCCACCCGCCGAGACCGACGCCGGGATGGGGGGGTCGGCCGGATCGCCGGGGATGCGGTTCGCCGTCGACGGCTGGGACCCCGGCTACGGCACCAGCCTGGACATGGAAGACGACCTCGGCGAATCCTCCGCCGATGTGGTGACCGACATCGAACGACCCGAAACCCATTGGGCCGCAGTCGATCCACCCCGCGACGTTCGAACCCCTGGCGCTGTGCTGTTCGTCGACGGTGTCCGCCGCATCGAAGCCCGCATCTGGATCGACGACATCAGCGAGTCCGGCCCGGCCACCGACGCGTCCGCCGCGCTGTGCGCCTCCTACGCCGCCGGCACTGTCTGCTGCTGCTCGGCCGGGGCGCACCTGCTGACCGCGGAACCCCGCCGCGGCCTGTTCACGATCGCACCCCACGCCGTCGACATCCGTACCTGGGCCGGCACCTACACCGTCACCCAAGCCACCCCCGACCCCGCGCAAAGCCTGGCCGTGGCGCTGTCTGCCGCGCTGCAACGGAAACTCGGCGAACTGGAAGTATTCACTGCCACCGCAGCCCGGGACTCTTTATCCGAACACGGCATCGCCGCCGAGGACGACCTCCTCGTCATCGACGGGCCGCTGCGTGGCCGCCAACACCTACCCCGCACGCTCGGCTACATCAAATCCCACCGGAGCTCCTACCTACCCATCGAGCTGCACCGCATGGTCGGCACCCTGACCGCAGGTCAACGCACCCCCGTCTTCAAAATGGGCACCAGTTGGGAACGGCACTCCTGGTACCTGCGCCTCCCCTGCCTGCCCGCCGCACCGTGGGCCGGCGTCGTCCGACTCGAATGCAACGCCGACCTCGCCGCGGCGGAGGCCATCGAGCTGGCCAACCTCACCCAAGTCGTGCTCCCCCGCTTCGGGTCCGCGGAATATAAAGACGCCCGCGCCCCCAACAACCTCTACCCCATCGCCGGCCTCGAACGGGAACTCCGCCGACGCCTCGGCGACGCCCGCGTCCTCTATCGGTCATTGCGGAGAGCCACCTCCAGCAGATGACACACCCCGCTGAACTTGTTGCAACCGGTAATCAACGCCCAAACGAAGAACAGCAGAGCCTCAAAGCAATCAACGTCGATTCATCTCACGCTGCAACACACCGAATGTCCAAGAGGAGCTCGGATGGCAACCCTTCCCTACGACGTCTGGCGCGGCAACGTGTGGCCGACCCTCGAGGTCGCCGGGTCGTTCTTCTACCAAGAGTCAGCGGCAGCCCTGTTCCCCCGCCGATTCGAGGAGTACAGCTCAACGCTGGAGACGGACGCCCTGCTCATTCCGGAGCCCAGCAACCCACACGATGCAAATGCCGTCCGTGTTGAAGTCAACGGTCTGCCGGTGGGACACCTTCCTCAGGAGACAGCCGCAGCCTATGCCAGCGTCATCGGCGATATGGCGACCCGGGGTCTGACTCCTCGAGTACGGGCGCAAGCCTGGGGAGCGCAGGACTACGACAGCGTCTGGGACGACGATGGAAATGAGCACCGGACGGCTACGACGGTGGACTATCACGTCAGATTGGCATTGCCGGAGCCGCACATGCTGGAGCCGGCCAACCGACCGCCAGCGGGTCCGCACGCGATGCTTCCGTTCGGGCGATCAGTTCAAGTCTCGCGGGACGATGAGACAACAGACAGGTTGGCTCCCTGGGTTCACCCGGCCGGAACCCGTTGGTTGTACGCAACCCTGCACGAGTATGACCAGCAACTGGCCCGAACCTCGAGGACCGTCGTGGAAGTTCGAGTCGACGGGCAGCGCATCGGGCAGATGACTCCAAAGATGAGCGAGGACTTTCTTCCAGTGATCCGATCACTAGACCTCGCCGGCCTAGTGTGCGCTGTGCGGGCCCTACTGAAAGGCAACCTGCTGAAAGCGGATCTCACCGTGCTGGCAAGTCGATCCGGCGAACTCAGTTCGGCTGGCTCGAATCGTTCCAGCAATCAGCACTTTCAACGAACGAGGTGGTGCATTCTGATCAACGCCGCCTGCCGGGCTGGTACACCGATCCGCAACAAATGGCTCCCCTCCGGTTCTGGGACGGTGGAACGTGGACATCACGAATTCGGATGTCATAATGTGCGCCGGGCCATAAGCCGAAAGTATCTCTCCCGTTCGTACAAATCAATCCGGTTCCACGAGAGACTGGGCGGGGCGGGCATCAATGCGATTTTCCTGGTTAGCCGGGTCCTCGACTTGCACGACAACGCGCTGGCCGAGACAACCCTGTGGCTGTACAGGACCGAGTTAATCAAGCCGGAGGGACCGTCGCCCGCGTCGACGTTGGACCCGCGGCTCGGGCTGTGTTCGCCAACACCACCACCAAATCGGGTGAGATACGCCAAGCATTCCTCGTACGCATCAGCAACTCCACTCAGGAGATGTCAGGTCAGGACGCCCACGACTATCAGCGCAGCCGCCGGCCGAGTTGACACCAGCTACTGACAACCTGACTCGGAACAACCTCCCGGCACCGGGTTGAGTCAGAAGCTGTAGCCGCTGGACCCGATCAGATAGGTCGGGCACTGCTGGCCCGACAAATCTGCAGCAAATGACGAAGTGGCTCCAGCCGCAAGATCGTCCTTTTCTGCAAACGCCCCGCCCGCCACAAAATCGACAATTGCACCCTTGGCCGTGAAGCACAGGATGGACACCCCGATAGGGCCCGACACTTTATCGCTGGTGTCGTTGGTGACGGTTCCCAAAATTGAGTCTGCGGTCTGATTCACGCGGCCAACCCGAAGATCTACGGCGCCGCCGGCGTCGGGCTCCGCACCGGGTTCGCCCGCAACATCAATGGCGAATTTACTCTGTTTGGTGGCCGCTCCACTGTCGAAAAATACGTATCCGATGGCGATCTGACCCGGAAGGACCAGATCAGGGTGGAATCCTTGATCTGATCCGGACCCGACGAGCGCACCCTTCGCGTTGAGGGCCGTGCCGGTCGCCGATGTGGTGGACCGGCTCGTTGGTGTTGTTGCGGACGACGAGAGGAACAGATCCGCCGTTGCTTGTTGCCGGGACTGCCGTCGTAGACGCCCTGGGCCACAATCGTCACCTCATCAGCAGTCCCGGCTGGCAGTTGAGGCTTAGCTAGGCCGCCTGTCGCAGGGCCAGCGCCCTGGGCGACCCACGGCAGGTCACGGTGATGTCGCGCGACCCGAGCGGCTCTTCCGGCATGATGGCCTGGTGGCTCAGAGAACCGATGCATCGCTTGTCAGTACCGGGTACGAAGGGGCTGACGTTTCCGACCTGGTGGACCGCCTCCTGACCATGCGTGTCGACGTGCTGGTGGACGTCCGGCTGACCCCCTTGTCCAGGAAGCCGGGCCTGTCGAAGAATCGACTGGCCGCAGCACTGGGAGACGCCGGGATCAAGTACGTCCACCTGCGTGCGTTGGGAAACCCGAAGGAGAACCGGGACGGATTTCGTGCTGGTTCACAGGTGAGCCGCGATCGCTACCGCGAGTTGCTTGACGCACCCGCGGCCAAGGAAGCGCTGGCACACGTGGCCGAGCTGCTGGACGGCGGAACCGTCGCCCTACTGTGCTTCGAACGTGATCATCAAACGTGTCACCGAGGCTTGGTATCAGAACAGCTGACCCAATCAATGCCGGGCTTGGCCGTCTCCCACATCTGACGCCTGTTAGAAAAGCTCGGGCTGGACCGCACCAATTTTCGGGTAGTAGGTGCCCAGTAGCGTGAAGGCCGCCCGCCGGGCCACGGCCTCCTGGTTACCTACGTAGATCAGTGGATCGGTATTTGCCTTGAACATTCTGTCGAGAAAGTTGTTGGTGAGGGCGCTTTTGATGGCCTCGTCGTCGCGGTATCGACGTTGCAGGGCGTTGAGCTCCCAATCGATGATTCGTTGGGTGTGCGATGGGCAACTCGTATCCTCACACCGCCATCGCAGCGATGCCTTAAACCGTGGAGGCGTCAGCGGAGCCGTCGACGCATCGCCGAACAAGTCCGGCTGACCCGAGATCGCATCAATTTTCGCTTGCTGGGCTTGGGTCCAAGGCCCGTGAAGATCGAAGGAAAGTCGGTCATCGACATGGCGGGGGCGCACAGCGCCGAGGGAGGTAGCGTTCAAGTTCAGTTGCGCACCCCGAACCAGGTCGCACATGGTTGGTCCCACCAGTGGCTCGATCCAGCGCGACCTGGACTGCCAATCCCCCAGGTGACCACGAACCTCGACGCTCTCCGCGTTGATCTTCCTACTCTCCGGACGCTTGTCCGCACCCGCATCGCGGATCTGCACGCGAACCACGTCGTACTTCTTGAACTGCTGCGAGCCATCCATGTAACGAAAAGGGACCGGGTACAGACGTATCCAGCTCGGCTGTTGGCCCATCAAAACGCCCGCAACGCAAACCGTGTCGCCATACGTGGCCGACGGCTGTGGGGCAGCCTTGACGAGGACAAGGACCTCGACAGTCTCAGCCACCGGCGGCTGGCCATTTCACCATGACCGAACCATAAGCCACCCGACTGTCGGTGCTCGCGTGTAGACCATGTACTGCGAGCGACGACGCCCGCTGCCCAGGTCCACAATCAGAAAGAGCACCCATTGATAAAGCCCGAAGAATTTCGCCTTGCCACCGCTGCTGGCGCAGCTCTCATCGACATCGCGACCGTCACCGCGATCGCCGCCGAAGGTCAGACGGCCACCCGGATCTACGTTCCGGGAGGATCCGTCGTCGTAGACGGAAGCTACGTCAGCACCAGGACTCGACTTGGCCTCGACGTACAGGACTACAACGTCCTCGATTCCATCCACTGACAGAATGGACCACGCGAAATGCCAGCACCGGCTGGCGGAATGACCAATATGCCTCCGGCGACCGGGAAGGATGTTGTCGCCAGGGGCTCTCTTCCGGTCCGTGGGACTGGCGGCCACCGGTCATGTCGCATGGTCGTCCGGCGGCCTTCCGCGTCCTCCGGTGAGCCGCGCCCGACGATGACGGCCAACCAAACTCCCCCAGTCTCGGCCGGCCAGGTGACGCAACCGACGGAAGCAGATATCCCGTCGTCGCCAACCGCAACGCTGGGACTGGGCACTCATGCAACGGGCAGCGCAATGGACCGGATGCGCGAGACGGAGTTCAACCGTGGCGGCGCGCCAACGTTCCGCGTGCCTGGCAGCGGAGCCGCCGGGCAGAGAGTCCCGTTCGACACCGTCGTCTACGTGACGTGCAAGGTCAAAAACACCGTTATCCCGAGCGCTTCGACGGACGGCTACTGGTGTCACTTGTCGAATTAATTGGCGCATCTTGTTCTAATTAGTTGGCACGTTCTGTTCGAATTATCTGGCCGCGTCGACCGCATTGAGTCGCATCGCTGCAGGTCAAGGCTGTCGCGTCACGTCAAAGCCTCGAACACACGATCGGGTATCTGGCCAGATAACGTGAACAGAACCGGCCAAATATTCCGAACAGTTACACACCAGCCTCACAGCATTGGCCGAGCAGCTCGGTGTCGCCGAAACCATCCACCGGCAGGTGGCGCGTCACCGGAACGAACGGGCGGCGTACCGACTGGTCCTGCACATCGCGGACCGGCACCGACCACCCCCAGCGGGCGCCGACTGGTATGACCGGCCGCCACCCGAAGCGCCACCAGACGATGATGATGACGAGACGTTGACCGCGTTGGGCCTGCTTGAACGAATCCTGGGCGCCCACCCCATCCCCGCGTGAGCGCTTTGTTCAACGGTGACTGCAGGTGTCGGTGGGGATGTACCGTGGCCTTGCCCGTTACCTGAAGGTTCTCCGTAGCCACGCGACCCCCCTCGCGTCAGGTGCGGGCCCGCTGGCCGCCTCGCCCCCCCGCAGGCGGCCAGCCCCTTTATCCGCTGGAAGCAGGCCGGCAGCCGACACGAAATTTGACTCGTCGAACACCGCTGCCACCAACGGACGCTTGTGAGAGAGCTGCATCTCAGAGATGCCCCTTCAACTGGTGCGATCAGACCCTAGACAAGTCCGATTCTCCCAGTCGCAGGGGCATTCTCGCTGTCACGACCCGCTCCCCACCGCACGCTCATCGGTCAAGTCGGCCTGGGGCGCGGTGATGGGATTGCTCCCGTCCCGTTTCCCCAGGCCGCTTACCGAACCCGGCGTGCGACTTTCACCGCACCGGGCTCTCCACGGCGACTTCCGTTATGCGGGTGTCAAATCCCACAGAGCAGATCGACCCGGCCGTAGCGGGCGATCGTCTTCGAGAGTTGCTTCTCGTCAGCGGCTTCCACCAACTCGTTCACGAGCTTGGAGGTCAACGTGTATCGGACGCGGTAGCCCTGTTGGGCGGCGGCGGTGCCCAACGCGATCAGTAGATGTGATTTTCCGGTGCCGGAGTCGCCGATCAGGCAGAGCGGCTGCCCGGCTTTGACCCACGCTCCGGTGGCCAACTGGTTGATCACCGCGGCGGGGATCGCCGGGTTGGCGGTGAAGTCGAAGTCCGCGAGCATTTTGGTGCGGGGGAATCCGGCGGCGGCGATCCGCCGCTGTGAGCTGCGTTGGTCCCGGTCCTCACATTCCACCATCACCAACTCGGCAAGAAACCCCAGATAGGACAGCTGTTCTCGCTCCGAGCCGGGCCGTCACGATGACCCGGCCTGGCGTTGCAGCAGCACGTCGTACTTGTCCACCGTCGGCAACGGCCGCCCATCCCCGGGCAACTTCGCCGCCGTTCGCCGCTGGGTCAGATTCACCACGTCATCACTGCTCCGTTTCGGTTGTTCGGCACCGGGGCTGGCGCCTCGTTGTTGAGCGGCCTTGCGGGCCTGGACCGCGACCACATCAGGGTTGATCGACCCGACCGTCAGGGCGGCGGTGGTCCCGGCAAGCACATCGACCGCGGCCAGATGCCGGTGCAGCAGCAAAACCTCGATCAACGCCCGGGTGGCGGCGCTGTCGCCGCCGGCTTTGCGGGCGGCCGCCCAGAACGCATCGTGAACCGGGGTGAACACCTTCGCCGCGCGGGCCTGGACAAGGGCCGTGGCCCCCGGGAGGGCACCGGGTTTACGTTGCAGGATCTCCAGGTAGTGATCCAACTGCAACGACTGCCCGCCGGTGGCGATCAACCGCTCGTGCCGGGCCACCTCGGCCCGGCCGTCGAACATCACCACCGACTGCGCGCCCAGCTGCACCCGCACCCGCCGGCCGATCAACCGGGCCGGCACCGAGTAGTGCCGCTGCCGGACCGTGACCCGCGCATACTGGTCGACCCGCGGGGTCAATGTCAACCACGTCGGGAACACCTCCGACGACAACGGCCGCAACGTTTCCCGCTCGAAGGAGAAGTCGTGACGCACCGTCTGGGCGTGGTTTTCGATCCGCCGGTGGTCATCCTTGGCATCGGCGGTGATCAACAGGTCGTTGAGCTGCTCCAGGGAATCGACCTTGAGCATCGGGACGCAGTGGTTGCGGCGGAACCGGCCACCCTCACCTTCAACTCCGCCCTTCTCATGGGCACCTTCGACGCCGGGGTGGCAGTAGAACGCATCGAACCCGAAATGGGATTTGAACGCCGTCCACCGGGCGGATTCCTCCCGGCCCCGCCCGAACAGCACCCGCGACACCGCGGCTTCCAAATTGTCGTAACGGATCTTCTGGATCGGGGTGCCGCCCAACTCGGTGAACGCTGCAACGTGACCTTCCAGGAACGCCTCCTGCGCCTGGGTGATGAACGCCCGATGCACCGACTTCCCCGAGTAGGACATCCGCAGGGTGAACAGGAACGTTTTCGTCTTTCCCCCCCGCAGGATCACCCACAGATCGGCGAAGTCGACCTCCGCCTCACCGCCGGGCTCGTGGGTCTGCGGCACGAACCCCTGCTCCAGGCCGCGGCCGGCCTCCGCGGCGATCTCCGGGCGCCGCCGAGCGAGGTAGTCCCGGACGGTCGAGTAGGAAACATCAATTGCCGCTTGCTCATCCACCAGCCGGGCCAGCACCCGCCGGGCGGTATGTCGCTGCTTCCGCGGGGCATCCAGATCATCCTTCAACCACGCGTCGATGACCGGCTTGTGTTCCTCCAACCGGCGGGACACCCGGACCGGTGTCTTCCGCGCAGGCGGCAACGCCGACGCCAACGCCTGCCGCACCGTCCGGCGGTGCACATGATGGCGATCCGCCAACTCCCGGATCGACAGTTCCTCGACCCGCGCGTCCCGGCGGATCGCAGCGAACAGTTCCACCCTCGACTCCATCCCGCAGCCCCTTCAACAAGTGCAACGCCGACATCGGTCGGGGTTCACCGTCAACTGGGGCCACATCAAACCGTCACAAGGAGCCCGGCGTGTCGAGATGGGGCCGAATCAAACCGTCACACGGTCACGGTCCGTTCTAGCCGGGTGGAGCCACATCAAACCGTCACCCCGGGGCCAGATCAGACTGTCAGGGCCACAGCCGGCGCTCGCCGACTACAAGATGCCCGGCACAGTCATTCGGTTACGCCGGGTCAATGCATCGCCGGCTTCGCCGCCGGCCCGTGGCGTGGCGGCTGGGGTGGGGTGGCTGGCGGGTCCTCCGAGTCTGTGGGGCGGGGACCCGAGCCGTCAAGGGTCGTTCAGCACCTGCCTCCGCCGCTGCGCTGTCCCGCCGGGCGGTGCTCCACCCTCGACCGCCCACCCACGTCCCCACTCCTCCGGAGACCCGACCCGCCGGCACCCCGCTGACGGTCACAACCGGGGTCTGAGACTGCAGCACTACAGAATCTGCGCTAAGCCTCCATCAGGACCGCAAGATTGGGTGCGAGGGGTTGCGCGGAGGCCCGATATGATCGGGTGATCGACAACGTTCCGGGATCGCCGTCCGCTGGTTTCGTAGGGGGCCTGCGGTGAGGAATGACGTTGACCGGCACGTCGGTTGGTTGCGTCGAAGGATCCTCAGGCGCGGCGGTATCGCCGCCGCCGCGGTCCTGCTGGTGATCGCCGGGATCTGGATCGGGTTCGCCGGTGGTAGATACCCCAGACCGACGGAATCAGCACCTGCGGCAGGCAACTGTGCTTTCAGGGCGTGCCGTGGCCGTTGGCGGTCGGTACCGTCTACAACGGCCTCGACGAGGCCCGATACTGCTGTGGCGGCCGTGGAAGCGCTGGATCTCGACGTTGTACGCATCACCGACTTTCTGGACACTGCCGGTGCGCCGGCCACGGCACCCTACGACGCGAAAGCGTGGAGATCGGTCGACCGGTTGATCGCCAGCGCCGGACGGGCTGGACTGCACGTCGAACTGGACTTCTCCACCTAGCGCAACCTGTTGAAGCAATGGGGAGTGAATCCGTATGGGGTCGACTGGCTCCCGTTCCTACGGTTCGTCGCCAGTCGAATCAACACGGAAACCGGAACGCAGTATGCCGACGACCCGACGATCGCCCTCCTCAGCTTCGCCGGCGAAGTCGACGGCATCAACGGCGGTGACAACATCTACGGTTTGACCACCGCGCAGCTGACCGGGTTCTACCGCACCGTGGAGAACTTCTGGCATGAGGCGGCGCTTGGCCAATTGCTCACGGCCGGCGGTCTGAGCCAGCTCTACTGGAACTCCGGCATCGACTGGCGGGCCATTTTCTCCCTACCTCACAACGATATCAATTCATTGCATGCATACACCTCGGACGACGTCGCCATCAGTGTTCCGGCGGTGGCCGAGTTCAGCCGATCCGAGGGCAAGCCGTGGATTATCGAGGAATTCGGATTCCCGGCGTCGGCGGCCTGCTGCACCGATGAGTCAATCCAGCCGGGAGCCTCGACCGCGGACGAAAAGAACTGCAGCGTAACGCATCTTTACTTCAGCTCCCGCCTGGTTCTTTCACAGGTCGCCGACTGGTGAGCCCGGACGACCAGCTTCACCGCCCCGACAAATTGACCATCGCCGGCGATCTGCCGCTGATAGTTGCGGTCCAGTCGCTCGTTCGGCGAGGACACGTGCAGAGAGACGATCTGTGTCGCCCCGGACGTGTCGTCACGATTCGGCGAGGGTGCCGATGACGTTGAGGAGTTCCAGCTGTTCTACGGCTGCGGTTCCTGGTGGTGGGGTGAACCAGAGTAGGCGTTGGGTGCCGTCCTCGCTGAGCAGGCTCAGGCAGTTCAGTTCTATTTCCCCGATGGTGGGGTGTAGGAGCCGTTTGCGGTCTGAGCGCCGGATGGCGACTTCTTGCCGGGCCCACAGCTTCGCGAATTCTTCGCTTTCGCCTGTGAGGCGGCGGGTCAGGTCGGAGACGAGCCGGTCGCTGCCCCGGCGTGCGGCGACGGCTCGGAGATCGGCGACGAACACGCCTGATTGGTGGTTGTGCTCGTCGGGGTGGTAGAGCTGCCGCGCCTGGGGATCGGTGAACCACTGGTAGATGAAACTGGCACCCAGGCCGGTCGCATGCTTGGGCCAGCCCAGTAGCGCGGCCGCCATCCGATTCTGCACCAGGGTCACGCTCAGGTCGCTGATGATCTGCGCGGGTGTGGAGGGCAGCCGGTCCAACAGGTCGAGCATCCCGGGGTGGACGTGCGCGTTGGGGCCGCCTTCGGGCGGTAGTGGGCGCCCGGCCAGGTAGTACAGGTGATTTCGTTCGTCCAGGGTGAGGTGGAGTGCTCGGGCCAGCGCGGCGAGCATCTGCTCGGACGGTTGCGCTCCGCGGCCCTGCTCGAGCTGGGCGTAGTAGTCGACGGAGGCGCCGGCCAGGGTTGCCACTTCATCGCGTCGGAGCCCCGCGACGCGACGTCGCGGGCCGTTGTGCAGACCCAGGTCCCGCGGATTGAGCCGATCCCGCCGGGATTTGAGGAAGCCACCCATCTCGGTCAAGTCCATGTCGCCATTGTGGGCCCGCAACGGGCGACTCAGCCAGGTGCTGCCAGCACCACCGGCACCACGCCGGGCACCGGCATGCAGTCGACAGGTTCGGGGCGCCCCCCCGGTTAGTGGGTGTGCCGCTGCGGGTCTGGGCTCAGCCTGGTGTTGGCGTCACCAGTACAGACGTCGCCTCGCTAGCAGACCGACGCCCTGGCAGGGTCGATGAAAAGGCGGCAGGCGCCGAGATCAGAAAGGGTGGGACCGCTACATGACCGGGGCGAAGGTTGCGATTGTCACGGGCGGGTCGCGTGGCATCGGGCGCGCCGTCGCCGAGCGGCTGGCCAGTGACGGCAACGCTGTGGCGGTCACCTACGTCTCATCTGCCCAGGCGGCGCAGGAGCTGGTCGGGACCGTTCAGGACGGCGGCGGCCGGGCGGTGGCGATCCGCGCCGATGTGTCCGACGCCGCGCAGGTGCAGGCCCTATTCGAGCAGACCGAGTCCAAGTTCGGTGGGGTGGACATCGTCGTCGCTGCGGCCGGGATCATGCGGCCGGCGTTGCTGGTGCAGGCCACGGACACTGACTTCACCGAACACGTCCAGGTGAACATTCGGGGCACCTTCAACATTCTGCGGGAGGCGGCCCGCCGGGTCCGCGACGGCGGACGCATCATCACCTTCTCCAGCACCACGGTGGCGTTGAACGCACCCGGATACGGCATCTACAACGCCACCAAGGGCGCGGTCGAAGGGTTCACCCGGGTGCTGGCCAAGGAGGTCGGGCCCCGCGGTATCACGGTGAACGCGATCGCCCCCGGACCGGTGGAGACGGAGTTGTTCATGGCCGGCAAGAGCGTGGCCGATGTGCAGCGGATGGCCGACCTGGCCCCGCAGCACCGCATCGGGCAGCCGGTGGACATCGCGGGCGCCGTGGCGCTGCTCGTCTCGGCCGACGCCGGGTGGATCAACGGTCAGATCGTCCGAGTCAACGGAGGAATCGCATGAGCAACCCACAATCCAGTACTGCTGCGCAGGTGGTCGTGGTCACCGGCGCCGGGTCCGGACTTGGCCAGGCCGTCGCCGAGAAGCTGGCACTGGCCGGTCATATCGTCTACGCCGGGATACGCGGCATCGCCACCCGTTCCGCAGAGCGCGCGGCCGCCGTCGACGCGTTCGCCGCCGCATACGATGTGGTGTTGCGCCCGCTTGAGTTGGATGTGCTGTCTGACACCGGGTGCCGCGCCGCGATCGACCAGGTGTTGGCCGAGCAGGGCCGGTTGGATGTGGTGGTCAACAACGCCGGGATGCTGATGGCCGGTGTTGCGGAGGCGTTCACCCCGGATCAGTTCCTGAGGATCTTGGACACCAATGTGGTGTCCTGGCTGCGGATGAACCGTGCGGTGCTGCCGGTGATGCGCCGCCAACACGCCGGGACGCTGGTCTACATCTCCAGCACCACCGCGCACAGCGTGGAACCATTCATGGCCACCTACATCGCCAGCAAAGCCGCCGGTGAAGCGTTCGCCGAATCGATCGGTTTCGAAGTCACCGGGTTCGGTATCGACACCGTCATCATCCTGCCCGGCGCGTTCACCCAGGGCACCCAGCACTTCGCTCGCAGCGCCGCACCGGGCGAACCCGCCGTGGTCGCCCAGTACGGCGACCTCGCCGCGATGGTCGCCCAGATTCCCGCCCGGCTGGAGGCCATCGATATCGCCCACCAAGGCCACGTCGCCGACGTCGGCTCGGTCGGCGACGCCCTGGCCGCGGTGTTGCGCCGGCCCCGTGGCACCCGGCCGCGCCGCGTCATCGTCGATGCCCAACACAAAGGGGTGGAAGACATCGACGCGGTCACCACCGACCGGCAGCGGGCATTTTTTACCGCCCTGGGCATCGAGCACCTCATCGACCTCCCCGCCCGCCCCTGACCCACACCACCCACCTCTACCTCAGCACCACCACCCCAACAACATCCCCCGAGCACCATCCCTGTCATCACCGAGGAGACCCCGCATGCCCGATTCACTGCAGCACATCGTCGAGACGTTCTACCGGGGGTTTTCCGGCGACACCGACCTGTTGGACGACGTCGTCACCCCCGACTGGGAAGACATCCCGCTGGGTCCCGGTCAGCAACCCGGCCCCGACGGCATCAAACCGATGATCAAAGGCATCGGGGCGTCTTTCACCGACTTCCACATCCTGGTGCACGACGTCATCGACGGGCGCGCCTCGGACGGCAACGGCAAGATCGGGGTCCGCGCCGAAATGTGCGGCACCCACACCGGCGACATGTTCGGGATTCCCGCGCGCGGACAAGCGGTCCACATCACTATCCACGAATTCCATGACATCCAAGGCGGGCGGATCGCCCGCACCTGGCACCTGGAGGACTGGTTCGGATTTTTCAACCAGGTCGGCCAGGCCCCGCAGATCAGCAAGGACACCCAGTGAAAGCCATCCAGATCACCCGCTACGCCGACACCCCCACCCTCACCGACATCGAGCAGCCCTCCCCCGGTCCCGGCGAGGTGCTGATCCACGTCGCAGGGGCCGCCTTGAATCCGCTGGATCTGAAGATCACCGCCGGCTACATGCACGAGTTTTTCCCCGTGCAATTCCCGTACACGCTGGGCACCGACGTGTCCGGAACCATCACCGCCCTGGGTGACCGAGTGCAAGGGTGGGCGGTCGGGGACCGGGTGGTGGCCCGACTGGATCCCTCCGCCGGCGGCGGTTACGCCGAGTTCGCGGTGGTCCCGGCCGACCAGCTGGTGACCGCGCCCACCTCGATTCCGCTGTTTTTGGTCTCTGGTGCGGCCACCGCCGCCGCGACCGCCTGGCAGGCGCTGACCGAGGTTGCGCAGGTTCAGGCCGGGCAGAAGGTGCTGATCCAGGCCGGCGCCGGTGGTGTGGGCAGTTTCGCCGTCCAGATGGCCCACCAACTCCACGCCCACGTCATCACCACCGCCTCCGGAGCCGGCGTGCAGATCGCCCACGACCTCGGCGCAGATGAAGTTCTGGACTATTCTGCCGGGCCGTTCGGCGCCGAACTCGCCGGTGTCGACGTGGTCATCGACACCGTCGGTGGCGCGGTGGAGGAGCAGTCCCTGGACGTCCTGCGTCCCGGCGGACTACTGGTTGCCGTCCCGATGCCACCGGACACCGAACGCGCAACCGCTCGGGGGCTCCGCGCCGAATTTGTCTTCCACGCCTCCGATGCCCAGCGGCTCGCCACCGTCACCGCGATGCTCGATCACAACATCCGGGTGCTGCTCGACCGCGCACAGGACCTCCAGCAGGGCCCCCAAGCCCTGGAATACCTTGCCGCCGGCCACGCCAAAGGCAAAATCATCCTCACCCCCCCACTCCCTGACCCGTCGCCGCCATGGTCGGCGGTCGGCGGCGCGGTGGAACCTCCGCTCAGCGATACTGCGGGTGAATACCCTGCGCGGAGCAGGGCATTCTTCGGCCCGGATGCAAAAGCATCCGGGCAAGCCGAAGAGGGGGCGAATGTCAACGGCTGAAGGTGTGTTCAGGAACGCGACGGTGGCCGACGCCCCGGTGTTGGTGGACCTGATCCGGTCGGCCTACCGGGGCCACGCCAGTGAGCAGGGCTGGACCAGTGAGGCCGACTTTGTCGGCGGCGACCGCATCGATGAGTCCGGCGTGTGTGAGCGGATCCTCGCGCCCGGTTCGATGATGTTGATCCTGACCTACGGGATGCGCATGGTGGCGTGCTGCCAACTCCAGGATCGGGGCTGCGGCATCGTCTATTTCGGGACCTTCGCAGTGGACCCGGGCGTGCAGGCACGCGGCGTGGGCCGCCGGGTCCTGGCGGAGGCGGAGCGGACCGCGAAGACCAGATACGGGGCGACCAGGTTGAGAATGTCTGTGTTGGATCGACAAGCTCAGCTGATTTCCTACTATGAACGACAAGGCTTTCACCGCACCGGCGAAACCGGGCCCTTTCCCAGCGACCCTGCTTTTGCGCGGCCCCTGGTAGCGGATCTGCATTTCGTCTATCTGGAGAAGGATGTGACGAAGGTGACCGACGCCGATGCTCACCACTGACAAGTGGGCGTCCCCGCTCAGCTCGACTTGATCGACTCAGTAAGTCAAGAAAGTGCAGCGGTGGCGGCGACGGTTGATGACAACCTCGACTGCTGCGGGCCGGGCATGCGGTAGCGGCGCGTTTTCCCCCCCGCTACCACGGCCGACGACCCCGTGAAACGTGAGAACAGCTCTGGATGTCGGCCGGTCATGGCGCGGCGGACAGGGTCAAAGTTTGCGAAGGTTCGTTGGAGTTGCACGGTGAGATTGCAAAACGCGGCCCGACGTATCCAGGTGGTGTGGGGTAGACCTGCACACATCGTGGGGAAGGCGTTCCGACGGTGGTCGTGACCACGAAGTTGTACCGGTTACCGCTGCTGCCCTGCTGGGTCAACGTCCATTCGGTATTGCTGGCATCCGGTGGTACTGATCCGGTGCACGATGCCTGCCGGATCCCGAACCGATACTGGTCCAGGCACAACCCGGAGGACTGGCTGATGATCTGATAGGTCCCGGCGGGCGCACCCGCAATCGGGTGAAACGCGAAGGACTGCGATGTACCGGCAGTGCACCGGTGACCGGCCATGTCTCCGCCGGGATTGGCAGTGGCCGCATCCAGGCAGGTCCTCTGAGCGGCGGAGCCGATGGTGCTGACCGGTGCCGCCGCGGCTGCCTGCTCGGCGGAGCCGGCCACCATCGCGACGACCACACCGGCAATCGCCAACGCTTTTCTCAACATGCTGTCTCCTTGTCGTGGACTCTGCATCATGCTGGCACTGCTTTCTCAGAATGGTCTCTGAACAGCGCACGGACGGGGATCTGCCACGATTCCAGTGGCGCACTACCCACCGACACACATAGACGTGAATCCCCAGCCCGAAGTCGCGGGGTCGGCGACTCCGCACGCCGATGCACCCGGATTCAGGCCAGCGCAACGGCAGCCGGCGGGGTGAAGAACCGACAGGGGCGGCAGCTCACCTGCCACCGGGTGGCCGGCGGCGGGGTCGGGTGCCTGGGCGCCGCTCAGACAAGATCGGCGAGTTGTTCCACTTCGGCTACCGCGTCGTGATCGCGGTATTCCTGGGCGAGGACGGCCACCCGCGTGCGGGTCGCCTGGTCGGACAGCAGACCCAGGACGGCGTCTTTGATCCGCGCTGGTTCCGGTGTTGCGGTACCCAGATCGACCCCGACGCCGCGAGCGGCGACCCGGGCTGCGACCAAGGGCTTGTCGTCGGTGGCACCGGCGACCACTACCGGGATTCCGTAGGCCAGGGCCTGTTGGGTGGCCCCGAAGCCGCCGTTGGTTACGAACACGTCGGCATGGCGGAACAGGGCCCCGAACGGGATAAACCGCTCCACCCGAGCATTGGCCGGTATCGGACCTGGCAGGTCCGCCGCGTCGCGACCCAGAGCGGCCACGACGAGGACGTCCTGGGCGGCCAACGCATCCAGGGTGGGCTGGACCAGTTCGCCGAGGTCACCGTTGGACAGCGTGCCCTGGGTGACCACCACGACCGGTCGTGGGTCGTTCAGTTCCGGCCACCAGGCCGGCTCTGCCCAGGAAGCAGGCACCGGCGCCGGCAACGCTCCGACCAGGTGCAGCGAGCTCGGGGCATCGCTCCGCGGGAATTCCAGTCCGGCGACGGTCAGTCCCGCAAAGATTTCCGGCACCGTGACGACCCCTTCGAACAGGCCCGGGACCAAGGCGTGGCCGCCCAGTTGCCCGATGGCAGCCTGGATGCGGGCTCGGGCGGGCTCCAACGAGGCCGCCAACTGCTCGTTGACGCGCCGGTTCGCCGCCTTGGAGTTTTCGTCGGGGCCGGCGGGCATCGGGCCGAACGGCGTGGTGTCATCACTGGGCAATGCGACCGGGTTGCAGCCGATCGCGACCCAGCGGCGTGGGCGCCGGCCCGGTGCGCCCAGTGCCACGGCCCACGGACCCATGAACACCGAATTGGTGATCAGCGCGGCGCCCGGGTCCTGTTCCAGCAGCGCCTGCACCTGGGCGTGCTCGGTGGGCAGCGCCTGCGCCGCGGCGCCGAACAAGGCGTTGAGCTGGTCTGGACCTGGGGCCGCAGCGGTGATTTCGGGTCGATGGTCGGCGAGGCGCCGGTCGTCGAAATCCGCGGCGCCCTCCAGCGGTACGAAGTTCAGGCCGGCGCCGCAAACGGTGTCCCGGAAACGGCTTCCGGTCAGCATGGTGACCCGGTGGCCGCGCTGCGCCAGTCCTGCCGCGAGGTGAAGCAGCGGCTGCATCTCACCGGTGAACGGGGGTGCGGCCACAATCACCGATGCACCAGCCGGCGGGGATCGGTGGCTCATCTGCCCACGCCCGGTTCCACAAGCGCTCCGCCGCGGGGGGCATGCCATCGAATCAGGATCCACATGATCTTCTACTTTTTCCTTTTTCTCTATTTGTTGGGTGAGCGGGCCGGGTAACGGACGCCGGATGCCCGTGCGCCTTCCACCAGCCTGCGCGCACCGTACGTGGTCGAATCGAACACTGCGGTGGCCCTACCGTGGCGCTGGCGGCGTGGAGTGCGGTCACGATCATCGCCCGGTGGGGTGTTCGCCGTGGCGGAAGGTGACCCGCCCGGCCGGGTGGGCGTTGCCCACCCGGTCAGGGTAGGGCGGCTGTTTGCGCATAGGCGTTTCTCGGGTCCGCACCGGTGTTGGCGGTGCGCAGGGTGTCAGCTGGCGCGGCCCGCTGCGGGTTGCGGGTGCAGCGCTTTCGCCGGGCCGGCGTCGGTATCGGTGTCGTCGTCTTCGAGGTTGACCTTCGGTAGGATGGCCGCGAGCCGGGTGGGGAGCCACCAGTTGCTGTTGCCGAGCAAAAACATCAGGGCCGGGACGATGGCGACGCGGATCAGAAAGGCATCGATGAAGACGGCGACGGCCAACCCGACCCCGAATTCTTTGATGACCCGGTCGCCGCCGAGAATGAATGAGCCGAACACCAGGATCATGATGAGTGCGGCCGCGGTGATGGTGCGTCCGGTGAGGCCCAGTCCGCGGGTGATAGCGGTCTTGTTGTCGCTGGTGCGGTGCCACTCTTCGTGCATACGGGACACCAAGAACACCTGGTAGTCCATGGACAGGCCGAACAGGATCGCGAAGACCATCACCGGTAGGTACGGCTCGATCGGGCCGGCGCGGCTGGCGCCGAGCAGGTCACCGCCCCACCCCCACACGTACACCGCGGACATCACCCCGAGGGCGGCGCCGGCGGAGAGCAGGTTCATCGCGGCCGCGACCAGCGGGATGAGCAGGCTCCGGAAGACGATCATCAGCAGCAGGAATGACAGCAGTACCACCAGCGCGACGAACAGTGGCAGCTTGGAGGTCAGTACCTGCGCGAAGTCGGCGTTGGTGGCGGTCAACCCGCCGATGTAGACGCCGATGGAAGACCCGGCTCTGGCGCGGGGGATGACCTGGTTGCGTAGCCGGTGGATGAGGTCGGTGGTGGCCTGATCCTGCGGGGAGGTTCTCGGGTACACGGCGAACGCCTGGATCTGACTGCTGCCGTGGGTGGCCAAGGTTTGCACCGGGGTGAGGGAGACGACCCCGGGGTCTTGGCCGATGGCCTGGGTGATGCGGGCCAGCGCGGCGGTGTCGGCGGCGTTGGTGGTCTGCACCGCGACTTCCAGCGGCCCGTTGAAGCCGGGGCCGAATCCTTTGGCCAGCAGATCGTAGGCCTGCCGTGTGGTGACGTTGGCGGGTCCGTTCCCGGCGTCGGCTGAACCCAACCGCAGGGAGAAGAACGGAATGGTCAGCACCGCCACGGCCAGGAACGCCGCGACCGCTGGAATGGCGGGGCGTCGGGCCACAAGGGCCGACCAACGCCACCACACACCGCTTTCCGGGTCGCGAGTACCGGCGGAGATCCGCCGGCGTTGACCCCTGGTGAGTACCCGTTGTCCGAAGAATCCGAGCATCGCCGGCAGCAACGTGATCGACGCGGCCATGGTGAACGCCACACCGATGCTGGCGGCGATGCCGAGGCCGGCGAGAAACGAAACCCCCAAGGCGATCATGCCCAGCAACGCAATGACGACGACAGTCCCGGCGAACAGCACCGCGCGGCCGGAGGTGGCCACGGCGGTGACGATCGCCGATTCCACCTCCTTGCCTGCCTGCAGGCCCTGCCGGAACCGGGTCACGATGAACAGGGCGTAGTCCACTCCGACACCCAAACCGATGAGCAGCACCAATTGGGAGGAGAACGTCGGCATGGTGACCAGATGGGTGAACATGCCGATAGCGCTGGTGGCACCGACCAGGGCCAGCAGGGTGGAGATCAGCGGCAGGCTGGCCGCCAGCAGCGACCCGAACACGACGATCAGCACCACCGCCGCGGCCAGCACACCGAAGCCGACCCCGCTGAGCGACGGGGACGCGGCCTTGTCCGCGACCTGCCCTTCCACAGCGACCTGTAGTTGCGGTGAAGACGACGACCGGGCGGTATTGACCAGTGCCAAACCAGCCGAATCGGGAATGTCCCGGTCAGACTTGGAATAGTTCAATCCGGCGAACGCGATCGTCCGGTCGGCGTTCATCGCCGCCCCCGGACCAGGTTCGTAGGGCGAGATGACACCCGTGACATCCGGCAGGTCCGCCAACTTCGCGAACAGGGCGGTGGCCTGCGCCCGGACGGCGGGGTCGGTCAGCCTCGCGCCGCCCTGCGCCGCGATCACGATCTGCTCCGTGTCCCCTGCCCGCCCCGGGGCGTTGGCCTGCAACAGCTGCAACGCCTGAGTGGATTCGGTACTGGGCAAGGAGAAGGAATCGGAATAGGCGGTGCTGGTGACCTGGGACAGTCCGAACACTCCGGCGACCATCAGCAACCATCCGACCAGCACCACCTTTCGGTGCCGGAAACACCAACTGGCGACAACACGCATAACAGAACCCCTCGAAAGTTGGTACAGGGAAACGACAACGGCGGCCGGAGAAGCCGTTTGACCCCAGCGGCGCGAATCTGGCGCGTTAAGTCAGCTTGGCACGCTGTGCCATAGTTGGCAAGTGTTGCAAATCACGGTAGGCTGAGGGTGACGGGGCCAGTCGCGTTATCGGGTGACCGTCCCCCGCGGCGGGTAGCGAGGGAAAGGTGAGCGAGCCAGCGTGAACGGCATGTCTTTGGTGGAACGTCGGCAACTGCGGACCCGGTGGGACATCGCGCAAGCGGCGTGCAAGCTGTTCCTGCGTGACGGGTACGACAACGTCACCGCCGAAGTCATCGCCGAGGAGGTGGGCGCTTCGCTGCGCACCTTCTACCGCTACTTCTCCAGCAAGGACGAGACGCTGTCCCCGATCATCACCAGCGGGACCGCCGAACTGGCCGAACACATCGCCGCCAGGCCCGCCGAGGAATCACTGGCAGATGCGGTCCGCATCGCCTACGCGCAGATCAGTGCCGCAGTGGGGTTGGAACAGGTGCGGCAGCTGATCACCCTGTTGACCAGCGTGCCGGCTCTGCGCGCTCGCTGGCTGCACGACCTGCGCACCATCGAAGACGCCCTGGTCCCGGCCATCCTCCAGCGCACCGCCGATCTGTCGGACAACGATGCGCGGCTCACCGCCGCCGTCATCGTCACCTGCCTGCGGGTCTCCCTGGAACAGTCGACCCGCAGCGAATCCGAGCAACCACTGGCCGACACCCTCGGCTGCTGCCTGCAGTACCTGCGGCGCGGTGCCCACCTGTAGCCGACGGCCCCGGCCTCACCCCACCCGCCTGCCCTGGATTCGGTGCTCTGGGCCGTCTTGCCGTCAACGGGACTGGCCGAACGATGGTGTCACTGATCTCGGGCGTATACGTGGCGAAAAAGGAGCCCTTGATGACCGGGATCATCGATCAAGCCGAATCGGAACACGATGAATCACCAGCAATTCGCGCAGGCCCTCCTCGCGCAGGCCAGATCCCAGGGGCGGGGTTGATCGGCCCGGGTGCTGCTAATCGTTCAAGCCTTTGCCGACCTACCAGATTCTCCGCTGCCGATACAACCTCACATCCCGCCACCCGTGATGATCGCCGTCGTCTCAACTACTGGGCTCCAGTGACAATCAACGCAAGGACCGCAGGGACTCGCGGCCTCCAATTGCCCCGTATGACCGACTCATTCATGTGGTTCCCGACCTCGTCGTCGGCTATGCCGGGCGGGAACCGCGGTGCAGCCAGGCAGTCAGTCGCCATCGTCGATACGGGATCCACTATCGGTGGCTAAACCGTTCAGGGTGCGGTGGTGGTATGGGCTTCGACCGTTGTCGTGAGCCTGCCGCACCACGGCCGCCCGGCCACTCACCGGAGGTGCGCCATAACGGCGCTTCTCACCGGCTACGTCCGCTGCTCCACCGAGGTTTCCGTGCGTCTGGTGTAGTCACGCCAGCAGTCTATGAACTGGTCCACCACAACGCTGCCAATCGGTGTCGAACTCTGAGCCGGCCAATCGTCCTGCCAGAGGATCTGTTGCGGACAAGTCTGCGCTGGGTCAGTGGAAACGTGCGGCCGGTAGGCCACCCCAGCTGGCCAGGAACGGTAGCGCTTGGGCGGTCGGCGAGCCGGGTTCTACGGTGTAGACGACCAGTCGCTGCTCGGGATCGTGCGGACCGATCACAGACTCGATCCCGAAGCGCAGGGGTCCTGCGGTGGGGTGGCTGATGTGCTTGACCAGAGAGGTGCGGAAGGTGACTCGCTGATCGGCCCACCACCGATCGACATCACCGTCGCGCCGGCGAAGCTCATCGATCTGCTCGGCCAGGCGCCGGTCGTCGGGGTGTCGGCCGGTCTCGTAGCGCAACGCCCCCACCGCGGCACTGGCGAAGTCTGCCCAGTTCATGATCCGGGCGCGGGCATCTGGATCGAGGAACAGCCAATGCGCGAACGACGACCCTGGCTCCATAGGCGCGCCCAGGACGGCGGTGAGCAGGGCGTTGCGCGCCAGCACCTGCGAGCGGCGTCCCAGCAGCAGGGCCGGGACGTGATCCAGCGCCCCGATCAGCCGCAGCATGCCCGGGTCGGCCCGCGCGGGCGGCTCGGGGGGCGCCCAGCGGCGGCGGGCGGACGGCGTGGCGAGATCACGCAGGTGGGTACGTTCGACGTCGTCGAGGCGCAGCGCACGAGACAGCGCCTCGAGAATCTCGTCGGTGATGGTGTGCTGGCGGCCCTGCTCCAGGCGGCTGTAGTGGTCCGGGCTCAACCCGGCCAGCACCGCTAGCTCCTCCTTGCGCAGACCGGGGACCCGTCGAGGCCCGGGGAAGGCGTCGATGCCGGCTTGCGCCGGCGTGAGGGCGTCGCGCCGGGACCGCAGGAACGCGCCGAGCGCGGAGCGGTCGGCGGGCATGACCAGATCGTACGAGCACCCCTGGCCCACCAGCCAGGTCATGGCGTGACCAGGTTCGACGTGACCTGGTACACCTCGCGTCGTGCGGGTGAACTGACGTCATGACCTCCACCGAAAAGAACCGCACCGTCCTGATCACCGGCTCCACCAGCGGCATCGGCGCGGCCACCGCACGCGCCCTGGCCGGGCAGGGATGGCGTGTCGTGGTCACCGGCCGCGACCAGGCTCGCGGCAATGCCGTGGTCGGTGACATCGCAGGCGGGGGCGGCTGGGCCATTTTCGTTCCCTCGGACCTCACCTCCCCGCCGGAGGACCTGCGTGCCTTTGCCCGCGCGGCCAGCGAAGCGGCGGGCGGTCATCTGGACGCAGTGGTGCACAACGCGGCGCTGTGCCCGCCGGCGGACACCGTGTCCCTGAGCGACGACGATCTTGAGGCCACCCTGGCGGTCAACATCCGCGCTCCGCACGTGCTCACTGCCGCTCTGGCCCCGCCGATGGCGCAGCGTGGTGACGGCGCGATCGTGGTCATCGGTTCGTGGATGGCGCACGTGGGACACCCGTTCGTGGGTTTGTACTCAGCGACGAAGGCCGCCGAAATCCAACTTGCGCGTAGCTGGGCCGCCGAGTTCGGGCCTGCCGGTGTCCGCGTGAACACTGTCTCCCCGGGCGCTACCCGCACCCCGATCAACGATGATTCGGGCGACGTCATCACTCAGATGACCGCGAGCATTCCTGCTCAACGCCCAGGGACACCTGAGGAGATTGCCGCCGCGGTCGCCTGGCTGCTGTCCGGCCGGGCCCACTACCTGCACGGAGCCGAAATTCCCGTCGACGGCGGAATCACCGCGACCCGCACCCAGTGACAGCTGCCGGGACCAACCGCCCGCCGGGCGGCTGACCCACCACAGCTCGCGACGCCCTACGGCAACGATGTCCCCATAGGAATATCACTGTCTGCCGGCGGAGCGCCGCGGCCGAGGTGCTGTTGCTCGACGAACCCTTGGAGGGCACCGCGGCAGCTGCGTCTCGCGCCGGGGCGTCCACCGGGCGTTATCGGTATGTTTGGGCGGCGATATGGGTGAATGAGCTGATGAGCGGGTTGGTGTCGGTTTCGTTCCAGGCGAGGATGAGGCGGCTGGGCGGCATGTCGATCAGCGGTACAGACGTGAGCCCGGCGGGTAGGTCGTGTACCAGGGGGGTAAGTCCGATGGTGCCGTTCCAGAGCACAGCTTGTAGGCATTCGTGGATGGTGCGGACCACCGGACCGTGGCGCAGTGGCCCGTCCGTCTCGGTGCCGTTCCAGTAGGCGCGCCAGAGCGGGTCGGTTCCTTCGGGTAGTTGGAACCACTCCCGGTCAGCCAGCTGACGCATTTCCAGGGCGGCGTGGTGGGCGAGCGGGTCGTCGGTACGCAGGACCACCCCGACCGGATCCGCACGCAACACGTGGGTGCCGATTCCGGTGGTGTCAAATGGCGCCCGGGTCAGGGCGACATCGACCAGGCCGGCCCGCAGGCCGGTGCTCGGGTCGGTGAAGTCCGCTTCGCGGATGCGGATACGCACGTGTGGGTGGCGCTCCCGGAAGGCGGCGGCGAGGCGGTCACCGGCCTGCTCGGCGCTGTCGGCCAGGACGCCGACGGTGAGGGTTGCGGTGCCGGCCACGACTAGGACTCTGGTGCGTAGCTGGTCGGCCTGCTCCAACAGAGTGCGGGCTTCGTCGTAGAGCACGGCCCCGGCGGCGGTGAGGGTGACCCCGGTGGCGGAGCGGAGCAGTAGCACGGTACCGAGTTCGTTTTCCAGACGTTTGATCGCTCGGCTCAGCGGCGGCTGCGTCATGTGCAGTCGGACCGCGGCCCGCCCGAAGTGACGTTCCTGGGCGACGGCCACGAAATAACTCAATACCCGCAGGTCCATGAACGGCGACGATACCCGCACGGTATCGGGTATGCGGAACTGGTGTTGGACCTCCCGAACATTGCGCGATGAACTGGCAGTATCGATCGCCCGCGGAAACCAGGCGGCAATCTTCGTTGCAAAGGAATAGGTGTGATGGCTGAATACGAACTCCCCGACCCGGTGGTGCAGATATCCGATGTCCAGGAACTGGCTCCCGACCTGGTGGTGGTCCCCAACCGGCGGGTCGGGCTGGTACCCAACATCGGGATCATCGGTGGCACGCAGGCCGTGCTGGTCGTGGACACCGGGATGGGACCGCGCAACGCCCAGAAGGTCCTCGATTTCGCGACCGACTACGCGGCGGGCCGCAAGCTGTACCTGACGACCACCCATTTTCATCCCGAGCACGCGTTCGGCGCGCAGGTGTTCGCCGGTCACGCCACGTTCCTGATCAACCAGGCGCAGGCCCACGACCTGGCCACGAAAGGCCCCGGTTATCTGGAGATGTTCCGGGGGTTGGGCGAACCGGTCGCCCGGCAGTTGGAAGGCGTCGAATTGGCCACCCCGGACCTGGTCTACGACGACTCGTACGAGCTGGACCTGGGCGGCCGGGTGGTGCAGCTGCAAGCCACCGGCCGGGCGCACAGCAACGGCGATCAGGTCGTGAAGATTCCCGATGCCGGAGTGTTGTTCACCGGCGATCTGGCCGAGACCGGGCAGTTCGCGATCTTCCCCTGGTTCCCGCCGCACGACACCGACGTCTCGGGCATCCGCTGGATCCAGGTGCTGCAGCACCTGGCCGCGCAACGCCCGCAGGTGGTCGTTCCCGGCCACGGCGACGTCGGCGGCCCGCAACTGCTCACCGACGTCTCGGATTACCTTGAACTGCTGCGCGATGAGACCTGGATCCGCCGGGACTCGGCAATGAGCCAGGAAACCATCGTCGAAGAGGTCCGAGCCCTGATGACCGCTCGGCACCCCGACTGGGCCGCACCGGAATGGATCGCCTCCGGCGTGGGTTGCTTCTGCTCCGAACACGCGGCATGAACGGTTCAACACCTGCGGGCGGAAGCGAACCGGCCGGCACCGCAGACTTCCAAGGTCGACGGGACCGCGGTATCGCCGCCTACGCCGAGATTTTCGCGATACCAGCAAAGCAGGTGCTGGGGACCTTTACCGGCCGGGTCGGTCCGGTGTTCACCGAAGAGGCGCTGCAGGGCGCCGGCGGAGCCGCCTGGGCACACCCGGCGTTCACCGGCCGGGACCGCAGCATCGCCATCATCACCGCACTGACCGCGCAGGGCATATCCGGTGATCGGCTGGACACCCACCTGCAGCTGGGCCGAAAGCACGGCCTCGACGAAAACTCGCTCACCGCCTTGATGACGCTGCTGGCCGGCTACATCGGATACCCACGAGCCTCCCAGGCCATGGAAACCGTGCACGCGTTGTTCGCCGCAACACGATGAGTGTCAGGTGGTCTGGGCGTCGTAGCTTGCGCGATCATCGAGCGACACACCTCGGTCATATGCGCCTGGGCCCAGCTTCTGAGTCCCCGCGTCATGTGATGAAAGGACAAGCCCAGATCGGTCAACTCGTAGAAAACAGTGACCGGGACGGTGGGCGTCACGCTGCGGGTGAGTAGGCCGTCGCGCTCAAGGGTGCGAAGGGCCTGGGTCAGCATCTTCTGGCTGACCCCGACCAGCACAGGAGAGATCTCGAGTAGCGCATCCCTTCGGCGCGTCGGGCGCGGCAGGTTGGGCCGACCCGCCTCCGCCGAGCGCGCCAAGGATCAGGACGACCCACTTGTCCGAGATCCGGTCGACCAGTTGGTGACTGGGGCATCCCGCCAGGAAAGCGTTGTACTCCAGCTGCGCCTGAGTCCGCTTCTGGGCTGCCGTCCTCGTCACGGGTCGCACCTATTTCCTGTCGGTGGGTGACGCACTTCAAAGTGCCTACTTCCTATGAGGAAGTTACTCCCTGATCATGAGGCAGGAGGGTGGAACGCGCCACCTCTCAATGCCCGAGGACAAACAACTACCTGAGAACACACCATGCGCACCCCTTCTCGGCGGTACCTGGAATCTGGGCGACCTGACGGTCACCCGGTTCGGCTACGGCGCCATGCAGCTCGCCGGCCTGTGGGTCATAGGGCCGCCCGCCGATCACGACGGGTGCACTGGCCGTGCTAAGCGATGCAGTCGAGTTGGGGATCACCCACATCGACACCAGCGACGCCTACGGGCCGCGCATCACCAACGAGCTGCTCCGAGAGGCGCTACACCCCTATCCCGGGTCACTGCACATCGTGACCAAGGTAGGGGCGAACCGCGACGCACAGGGCGGCTGGCCCACGGCCCGGCGACCCGAAGATCTGCGCACGCAGGTTCAGGAGAACCTTCAGGCGCTCGGGGTCGGGGTGCTCGATTTGGTCAACCTGCGGATGGGCGACGCCCAGGGGCCGCAGCCGGGTTCCCTGGCTGAGGCGTTCGGAACGCTTGTCGAGCTTCAGCAAGAGGGCCTGATTCGCCACCTCGGCGTCAGCAACGTCACCACCGAGCAGGTCGCACAGGCGCAGAGCATCGCCCCGATCGTGTTTGTGCAGAACATGTACAACCTTGCTCACCGCCGCGACGACGATCTGATCGACCGGCTCGCCGCCGAGGGCATCGCGTATGTGCCGTTCTTCCCCCTCGGCGGTTTCACCCCGTTGCAGTCCTCCGCGCTCTCGGCGGTCGCCTGGGGACGACTCGGATGTCGGTTGCGCTGGCCTAGCTGTTGCAGCGTTCCCCGAACATCTTGCTCATCCCCGGCACGTCGAAGATGGGGTATCTACGGGAGAACGTCGCAGGCGCAGGACTGTCCCTGTCTCCCGAAGACGTGGCAGAGCTAGACGACGTCAGCAGCTGAATAACGCTGGGCCAGAACGGTTCTCGGAGTCCAGGGCGTAGAAGTTGACGTCGAGGTCTCCCGATGATGGGAGCCTCTGAAGCTACCCATCTGGACGACCTCGACGATGCCTGACGCTACCTTCACGTGTCCTGCCCCGGCCACGTTCTGTCGCCTCGATGAGCTCGGTTTGGAGGTGGTGGGGCAAGGCCTCGGGCTAGACCGGGCGGTACTGGCGTGCCGGGTCGTGGTGCCGGATGCGGTGCCGTCACTGCGG
>JAABUP010003330.1_pt1 | contig 28521 bp, 35 predicted proteins | sample 5559201 | NCBI WGS metagenome assembly JAABUP01 (sample SAMN10711887, study PRJNA513373) | rock metagenome | isolation source: Antarctica rocks | place: Antarctica | reverse complement strand
TCCGCCCGCAGGACCCGGCTCGTGCCGCCCTTGAGCCGCTTCATGATCGTACATACCATGATCGTGGACACGCTGTACTTGGGCTGTACCTGTACCAGCAGGTGAACGTGGTCGGGCTGGATCGCCAACTCTTCCAGGCACCACAGGTTGACCTCACACGCTTGGCGCAGGAGTTGTTCCAGGCGGGCGGCGACCTTGCCTTCGAGGACGCGCTTGCGGTACTTGGGGATGAAGACGAATTACTTGGGGATGAAGACGAGGTGGTAGCGCAGCCGGTGTTTGGTGTGTGCCCCGCTCCAATACTTGTCGGCGGCCTTCTGCGGGTTCTTGTATAGCTTCTGCGGGTTCTTGTATAGCTCTCGTGCTAACTTGTTCGCTTCGCTCATGGGTGAAGTATAACAGGTGAAGTATGACAGAAGCCAGCGGCCTATCAATGCGTCGGGTCAGCCATCCGGGTCGGGTGGAAGCGCCTTTCCACCCCGGTCTGAAGACCGGGGCGGCCAGGCGCGGGTCGGTGCAGCGCGTTGTTAGGCCGCGCCTGGTGAGCTTACGACACAGCCGACTGAAATGATGTGACTGAATTACGACGAAGCCGGTACGACAAGCGGCCAGTGTTGAGCCACATAGGCCAAGCCGTCAGCGTCATTTAAGTACGTTTCGACATAGCCGCAATTCACACAGGCATACCGATCCAGTTTCCGAAGTGGCCCAAAGACACCCTCCCCGGTGTGGAGCGCAATCTTTTCCTTCTCCCGTATCCCTATTCCAGAGCGCACATCGCGTGAACCGCATTTTGGACAGTGACCTGTTTTCATATCTTTCCCCGTAAGGCACCAAACGAGCCCGACGCTGCGCGGCCCAACGACCTAGCTCACCGGCGACACCGCCTCCAAAGCCGAGAGCAGGCAGAGACACGTCGTGAGCACCGTGAGCGTTTTGACGGCGGTTTTCTTCATGGTAGCCTTCCTCGCAAGAGTAAGCGGCAGGTAAACTCTGAGGGCGCGGGGCGGCCTCGCTGCGCCCCGCGTCTACGGATCGCTACAAACGCGGGGCATCACCGTGACGGGGTGCGAACGCAGCAGGGTATCCGCTCCCTGGAGCGCCTGCGACTGCGGCTGCCGCGCCAGTGCCTGACGAACCTCCCCCGCCGCCCCGCTCCACTCCACGTGGGTCGCCTGGCGCACCGCCGCCGAGTACGCCGCCTGCGCGCGCGGCCAGTCGCCCCGCACCGCGTACGCCAGCCCCAGGTTGTAGCGCACCCAGTCCTGGGACCCGTCCAGCGCCAGCGCCCGCTGGTCGTCCGCGATGGCCTCGGGCACCGACCCGACTGCGTACAGGGACCACCCGACGTTGCCCAGCGCCACCGCGCTGCTGGGGTTCGCCCGAAGTGCCGCCCGTGCCACGTCCAGCGCCTGCCGAGGCTGGCCCTGCTTCTCCAGCATATTCTCCAGGTTGAGATAGGCGGGCAGCAGGTGGGGCGCACGCCCGTAGGCGGCCTCGAAGTCCGCCCGCGCCCCCACCATGTCCCCCATCGAGCAGCGCAGCCTACCTCGGATCAGGTAGCTGCCCGCGTAACTCCCATCGGCGGCTATCAGCGCGTCGCAGTCCCTGGCGGCGAGTCCGTATTGCTTGCTGCGCCAGTAGGCCCAGAGCCTGCCCTTGTGGGCGTCGGGCGTCTTGTCGCTGGCGTCGGCGGTCTGGACGTAGGTGTCGGGGACACGGGGATTGATGGCGAGAGAAGCGGTGAAGTCGGTGATGCCCCGCGCGTGGTCGCCCGACAGGTCGTAGTCATAGCCGCGCCACATCAGGCTGTCCGCCCGTACTTGCGGGTCGTCGGTCAGCCGCTGGACCTGCGTCTCGTCGGCGATGGCTTGGCCGTACTGGAATGCGGTATAACAGGCGCGGGCGCGGCGCACATAGCCCTCGGCGGTGCGCGGCTGCAGGGCGATCACCTGGGTGTACTCGCCGATGGCGGCCTGCTCGTCGTCCTGGTTGTCGTCGGCTCGTCCCGCCGCCATGTGAAAGGCGGCGTAGGTCGAGGGGAAAGCCCAATGCCCACCCGCCAGGACGAGCACCGTAGCTCCTACGGAACTCAGGTGTTTCCTGTTCGGCAGACCCCGCCGCGTCAGTTCGTGGCGACAATGCCCCCACGCCTCGACTAGAATCTGTGTGAGTGAGGGGCGCGGCGGGCGGGGCGGGGGCGTCGGCAGGGGTGGCGCGATACACGGCGATGGGACGGGCCTGTCGAGGGTGGCGGGGCCGTGGCGGAAGGCGCTGACCGCGCCACGACTATTGCCTCTTTCCGCCACGCCGCCCAAGTTGAAAAGGTTCATCCGCCTGTCTCCCTGTACGCTGCCATCGTCGTTGAGCCTGATGGCAACACTATACCCGAAGGTTTGGCAGTGAAGTCGATGAAAGACGTGGGGCGGCTTCTTCCGCCCCACGCCTACCCCAAGAACGATGGTTCTAATATCTCACCAACCTCGCCCGTGCTTGCCGCTGATAGTACGATTTCGATGGCATGGCCGCGAGACACTTCCTCCAGGCGGCCCGCGCCTCGGCCCGCCGTCCGCTCCCGTTCAGCGCGTCGCCGTACCCCAGCCACACCCAGTCCGCCCGAGGGTAGAGCCGAATCGCCTCCTGGTAATGGACGACCGCCTCTTGGTACTGCCCCGTCTTCAGGAGGGCGTCTCCGAGTGACCACTGGGCGTCGAACATGTACTGTGCGGCCTGGGGTAGCGGACTTGAACTGCTGATCATCAGGTTGACGGGGCGGACTGGGAGCAGCATGTGCAGGGCCAGTCTGAACTGGGCGATGGCCCCCCCGTATCGGGCGCGGCTGCTGAGGTACGTGCCCAGGAGCGAGTGCCACTCGCCGTTGTCGGGGTGCAGAGCGACGGCTTTCTCCATGTGTTGGATCGCCTCGTCCATGACGGCGGCGGGTGCGGGGATGCCGACCGTGGAGTACCTGAGGACCGTCCTGATGCGGTTGTTCTTGATCTGGTACAGCGCCTGCGCGAGATGAGCCTGCGCCTCGGCGTCGTTCGGGGCGATCTGGACGGCGCGTCGGAACTCGGGGATACCGTCGCGGGGCTGCCCCTGCCGCTGGAGCCGCTCGCCGAGGGCAACGTGGGCAGCGGCGGTGTCGCCGCCTGTCTGGGGCAGAGGCGTGACGGCGTCTGCCACCTGAGCCGCAGGTGCGCTCGGCTCGGTGGCATTCGCTCCAGGCGGCAGAACGCGGAAGCTCTTAAAGATCACGGAGTCCGTCTGCTTGAATAAGGCGGGAGTGTACCGATCTTCGTGAATCAACTCGAAGCGGTAACGAGTGTGTGCATCGTTGATGGAAGCATCATGGTGATTGCCATACTCGCCAACCCATTGGTGGTCAATTTCAAGAGGATGTGGCCCTTGCCAGAAGGGGGCTGCCGCGTTACCTGCGACAACAGAGCAGAACTCCTCATGAGGCGCGAGCCATGAGGCCCCTTGCTTTCCATGAATGTAATACGCGACGGGAGTTTGTCCATGAAAGGCGATCCATGGGACAGGTTTGGTTCCAATACAGTCAACACGAACGCTATCAAACTGGTGGTCCGCGTTCAGCCATCCCTGATGGACATTTGCAAAATAGGACGGATACAGGAAGGTATAGCGCGTACCATCGGGAAGAGGCGGGCTGGTATAGCGGCGGAAACCGACCGCAGGCTTGAGTTGCGGTGCCGACGGCGGAGAGGAGTCGCTGCGTACCGCTTCAACTCCATCCCCTGCCATGTTGCTCCTGCCGCCCTCGCCGAAGAACGCGGGGACGATCTCCTGCTGCCTCTGCGCCCTGGATGACCCCTCTGCCGCAGTGCGCGTGATGCGGCCACTGGCCCACAGCAAGACGTGTGGGGTGCCTCGACGTGCATCGGCATCGCGCGAGCGCGAAAACTCGAAGTCACGGACAGTGCCGTCGTCTCGCGCCGACGGGCGCTCCGCCGTGAAGAGCGGCTTCTCCCCGTCGTGCCCCGTGCGTGGGTCGCCGTCCCAGACGTGGTTCGGGCGTGGGTCTCCCTGCCAGAGCGGGAGGGGCAAGCCGCTCAACGAGGCGTAAACACGGCTGATAGCCGCTCGCGCACTTGGATTTCCCAGCACCATCTGCTGGAGCAGCGTCTCGTGGCTCTGTGCCCACCCCTGGAGGTGGTAGCGCAGGTGCAGAGCCTCCTGAACGTCGAAACCGTCCAGTTGCTGGGTCTGCGCGGCGGCCCTATCGACGGGGCTGCCTGGGGCGGCGCTGACTGCCCGCATACCGACGGCGCTAAGGTCCAGCGGCGTCTCGCTGGCGGACAGCAAACGGTACTCGCACGACTCCGTCGCGCTCCGCCTCGCGTTGAGCCAGCCGTCATAGTCGCTCAAGTTGTCAAAGTGTGGCGGAAGGACGTTTGCGGGCGTCGGGTCCATGGTGTACTTGACGAGGCGCATCTGGGAAGCGAGCCACAGCCCCTGGAATCGCTGGTGCTCCAGGAACTCGAACTGCTGTGTGCCCGTGTCCAGGTCCAACGCCTTCCACGTCCCGCCGTCGTTGACCACATGAGCCACACCAAACAAGTAGACCACCTGACCCTGCTCCATCGTTGCGCCTTCGATGGGACAGAGCGCCCGCCACGTCTGCCGCGTACCTGACGTGCTTGCGAGGGTGGCCGTACCCGCCTTGAAGAGTGGGACGTGGGGCAGGCCCACGGCGGGCAGAGGACAGTCGGTCATTTCGTCGAACTGAAAGCCAGGCTCGATCCTCCCCGTCTGCCCGTTGCTGAAGAGCTGAGTCCCGTTCCTGCCGTTGTAGACCAGGGCGAAGGTCTTACCGCCTTCCTCGCTCCGCCACAGCAGTTTTCCGTCCTGTGACGAAACGGTCAAGACCAGGTGGCGTACCTTCGGCCTGAGGCTCTGGAAGTAGGAGAACGGGCCATAATACTCGGCGGGCACTGGCTGGAAGTAGGGGTCCTTGCGGAGTTCTCGCTGGTAGTCGGCGCGGACCTGCTGGTACACGCGAAGTTGCTCCTGGGTTGTCTCTAGATCGGTGACGATCACGGAATAGCGCAGGGTGAAGTCGCCCTGAAGCTGGAGGTGGTCGGCGGCGGGCACGGGAACGCCTTCCGCCTGCGCGACCAATCGCAGGGCGGCCAGCGGCACCACCAGCAGAAGGCACACGGCGAGTACGCCTGCCGCCGCTCGCCGCGCGACGGGGCGTCGGGACAGGCCCAGCGCCAGCACCGCCCGCAGCCGCCCCTCGACCTTCGGCCCCTGCGCCATCGCCACCGCACCCGAGCGCAGCCGCCTGATGTCCCGCACCGACAGGGCGACATCGAGCAGGTGACGGGCGTAATCCTGGGCGGGCACACCCGCCCCCAGAACCAGGTCATCACAGGCGGCCTCACTCTCGACGCGCATCCGCCTTGTGCTCACCCAGACGAGGGGATGGAACCAGTACAAAGCCCCCGCCAGGTGACTGAGCATTTGCAACGCCCAGTCGTGGCGTTTGACGTGGGCCATCTCGTGCAGCAGCACAGCCCGTAGGCGCTCGGGGGGCCACCGATCCGCCTCAGCGGGCAGGACGACCACAGGCCGCCGAGCGCCATAGGTGAGCGGCACGGTGACCTCACCGACCGAGGTCATCTGGCGCAGTTCAACCCTCCGCCCCACCTGAATGGACGAGGCTGCGGTCCGAGCCGCATCTGCAAGCGGGCCTTGCATGATGGGGACACTGCTCTTCGCGACTTCCCCGATTGCAGCCAGGCCGCGAACAGACTGGACCAGCAGGAGGACAGCGCCCGTTATCCATGTCAGGAGGATCAGAGCAGGCCAGGGAATACGAGACAGGCCTGAGGGCCGTACGGCTGCACTCGGGATGGGGGTGGGAGGCGAAGCGACGGACGGTGGCGGGCCAGAAGCGCTGGAGACCACGTCGGGGGCAGAAGCGGCCTGCTCTACGGGCACAGCCTTCGTCACGACCGCACCCGATGCTGGCGGAGCCGCCTGAGCCAGCGGTGCCGCTTCCGCCACGGGCCGCGCACGCGTCGGAGAGACAGTGACGGGGACGTGCCACTGCGGAAGGTTCCACGAAAGCACGGGCAGGAACAGGGCACAGCCCAGGCCGAGCGCCCACAGGAGGTGGCGGAAGGACGCCGACGCGCGGCGCGAAAGTATGGCAGCGACGGTTACCACTGCCAGGAGGAGCGTCGTCTTGACGGTCGCATCCCAGAGGTAAAACAGGACCTTATTGATAAGCATCGTCATTCCTCTTCTCGGCCATCGGCTAGTTCGCTAGGGCCGTCTCCGTGATCGCCTCTGTTGCCTGCGATCATCGCGGACAGCCGTGCCGCCTGCTCGTCAGACAGCTCCGTCTCAGCCTCGGACAGCAGGGTCGTGACCGCCGTTTCCAGGTCGCCGCCGAAGAACGTGGTCAAAACTTGGCGCATGGCGGACCTGGCCGCGCTCTGGCGGGGCTGGGTGGGGAGGTAGACGTGCTGCTTACCCTCAACGAGGTGTCGCAGGTGGCCCTTCTCCTCCAGGATCAGGATCAGCTTGCGGACCGACGATAGGCCAGGCGGGTCGGGCAGGGCATCCAGTACCTGCTGGGCGGACGGTTGGCCCAGCGAGTAGACGGCGTCCATGATCTGACGCTCCCTTCGGCTGAGCAGGTAGGGCGAGGGCTTTGACATGGCGTGTTGTGCATCCTGCGAATATTTTCGCACATCCTGGACCGAATGTCAAGAGTCCGTGCGAAATATTTCGTACGGACTCCAGATCGTCTGTCATATGGTTTGTCAGATGGTTTGTCCTGCCGCTTTCTCAGGCTTTAGCCGCGCCTGCTACGGGCTGACCGTTAACGGTCTTGGTCTCCTCGCCGTTCATGGTCGTTGTGTCGGAGAGCGAGCGCTCAACCTTGAGGAGCCAGTGCCCGCCCGATCTCACCCAGAACCCGCGCAACGTCCCCACGCTCTTTACGGAGACTGGCTGTCCGTCGGCCTGCATCGACATGGAGAAGGTCTCCCGCATCGTCACCACCGCGCCGCCATCCTGGAAAGCCAGTGTCAGCAGCCGCGTCGAGGAAGTCACGGCGCTCGCTACGGCGAAGAGTTGATGCAAGGAGGCGGCGTCCTCTGCCCTTCCGTGCATCTCCTTCCCCTGTGGGTAGACGCCCACGAAGGTGGGGTACAGGTGGGCTGCGTACGCCGTAACGTCATGGCGGATGAGGGCGCGGTCCATGCTGGCGTAGGCGGCGGTGATGGCGGCCCTTGGCGATACGGGGTTCGTGACGTTAGGCTGTGCGGAAGCGAAGACCGTGAGACCGACGGACAGGAAAGCGCTCGCCATCGAAGTCATGAGGGTGCCAAAGAGTGATGTACGTCGTGGGTGTATGTCGTCGTCCTTTCAAGGGAGCCGTCACTGGGCGGCTCGGAGAGGAGCATATAGGTTGCCAGGGTGCTCCAAGGAACGATGGGCGTGAATGCCGATTGCATGACACACCAGAGGGCCGTTTTGTTCCCGCGCCTGGCCCTCTCGCTGCCCCTCGGCCCTTGCCGTTCTAATTTCAGAACTCTAATTCCAGTAGGGGTAGGAAGGCGGCAAGGGCGGCCACACCCTCGGCGGATCGTGGTAAGGTTTAAACGCGCCGTCCGATTTAGTCACTCTCCTGCCGTCGATCTTGTCGACTATGCTCAGAGGTCGAAACCATCTGGCGTTCCAGCCTCGGGGCGTCTCATCCCATGATCCCTCGAACACCGCCTCCGCCGTGGCTTGATGGCTATGACCCGTTGTGGGGTCGGTCAACGTCAAGCTGTCTTCCTGCTTGGTCGTCCCCATGGCGTGTCTCCCGCTGATGGTTAGCCCGAGCAGGTGCAGGGCAGTACGATAAGAACGTCTGTCTGGGTGCCATGCTCGCGGGACGTTCATGATGCCCATCCTTCCCTCTCCCGTGGCATAGGCGGCACGGATGGCTCTTTGGGCTTGCCGCTCTTCGACGCTGTCGGCATCAGCTACTGCCGTCGGCCCTGGAAGGGGCTTTGCGGCGGCAGCCGTCTCATGGGCGGCCACGCCTCCCGTGCCGTTCGTGTCATTGTCTCCGAAGAAGGCGGGCACGATCTCCTGCTCACTACCCGCCGTCCTGAGTAGTTTGCCGTGTCCCATGAACTGGTCCCTCGCCGTCGTCCGCGTGATGCGGCCACTCGCCCAGAACGTGAGATGAGCGGCACCGACCTCCTGTGACTGGGTCACCGCAAGGTCATGGAACTGGGCGTAGTCCCGCCGCATCCTGGTCTCCGCCAGTCCCTGGGACCTCTGGAGATGAGCCAGTGTCAGGCGACTCGGCAACACGATGGTGAACTGCGCGTCCTCATTGCCGTGGCCAAGGCGTGGATCGCCGTCCCAGAGCGGGAACGGCAGGCGCTGGAGCGAGTCGTACACGGCCATCAGCGCGGCCAGGTCGTCGGGCTGGGCACGTGCCATCCTCTGAAGGAGCGCTTGGCTACTGTGGGCCCAGCCCTGTAGGTGGGCGCGCAACTGCCTGGCCTGCTCAAGTTGCCCCGCGCCCGCCTGTGCGAGCAGCGCGGTCGCCGCATCCTGTGCCCCGCCTGCGGCCACGGCGGGCTGGAGCTGGACGTTACGGAACTCGACGGTCACGTAAGGACACGTCTGGAGACGGAACTCCTTCACCCTAGCAAGATCGAGCGTCGGGTTCCACTTGGTCACGTCGGACTGGCTGCCGAAGGCGAGGGCGACTCGCTTCGCTCCGAACTCGTTCAGCGGGATGACACGCCCCGCCCTATCGACGGCCACGAAGCGGCGGGCCACGTTGCCAAGCTGCCCTACCGCTCCGAGGAAATAGAAGACGTGTCGCTTGCCCCGTGGGTCCAGATAGGTCTCCATCGGGCGGTCGTCCATCGTGAGAGACACGTCCGTCAGGTAGCGGGCAGACTGGCTCAGGTCGGGCGTGACGGAGGCGGGTGTCAGCGCGAACGGGTGACGGGACACCGTATGCCATGTCCCCGCCGCCCCCCCGCAGCGCACCGTGCAGGTGCGAGTCCCCGTCGGATAAATCTCGGGACATCGGGTGCCGCTGACCGACCCGTCAAAGTGCTGGGGCGCAGAGCCGTCGACCAGGGGACTGTTGATGTCTCTGACGGTCGGGTTCGGGCCGCCCGTGACGACGTGGACCTCGGAAGCGTTCACACCAGGTTCGAGCGCCCCTAGGAACTGCACGAAGAAGCCAGGCGAGCTGCTCTCCCCATGCCTCCAGGCCGAACGGGGTGCTCGGAATGCGACCTTGAAGGTGAAGGGCGACAGGCCGTGCGTGTGCTCCACGCTCCAGTGCCAGTGGCCGTCCAGCCCTCCCGTCTGCGGCGCGACGGGCGTCCCGTCGGGCCTCCACCACGGGCCGCCGAACATGTCCCATTCGTTCCCCGTTCGGACCGCCTGCGTGACGGCGACCAAGGAGACCTCGTACCCGTTGGGGAACATGGCTCGGTCGCCATCGTGGATGGCGATATGCCCGTCCGCGACCGTGACCATCGGGGAGGCCGCATGTGCGGCACTCCTCAGTGCCACTGGAGGAGCCCCTCGCGCCTGTGCCGCAGGCGTCAGCCGAAGCGCAGCCAGCGGCAGGACCAGCAGTAGCACCAGAGTGCAGCTCCCGATCATCCGCTTCATCGTCAGCGGGTGTCGGCTGCTTCCCAGCGCCAGCACCGCCCGCAGCCGCCCCTCCACCTCCGACGGCTGGGCCATGGCGACGGCGACCGTCCGCGCAGGCACCCCCGTGGGCATCGAGCGCACTACCTCGACCAGGCGCTGGGCGTAGTCGGCAGGTTTCATCCCCGTGTTCAGCACCAGGTCATCGCAGGCGCGCTCACTCTCCTCGCGCGCCTGACGCGCAGCCCACCAGACGAGCGGGTGCCACCAATAGAGTGTGCAGGCCAGGCGGGCAAGGAGCTGCGTCGGCCAGTCTCGCCTTCGGACGTGGGCTATCTCGTGCAGCAGTGCCGCCCGAAGGCACTCCTGGGACCAGCCGCTCGACTGGGTGGGGAGAAGGACGACGGGGTGCAGGACCCCCCAAGTGACGGGGACGGCCACGGCGGTGCCGTCGGCGGCCCGCAGGAACTGGACACGGTGGCGCAGGCCGATCTGGTGGCGGGCTGCCTCCGCGACCTGGAGCGTTTCGCCTTCCAGGGGCACGGCCCTCCGCCCGAGCCGCCCGATGCGGCGCAGGCCGACGGCAAGGTGCGTCAACAGCACGAGGGTGCCGACGAGCCAGAGGGTGAGGCCCGCGACCGCGCAGGCAGAGGGGGCGGTGATGCGCCGCATTGGGGATGGTGTCGGAGTGTCGCTGTGAACAGCAGATTCGCCGAAAGAGGGGCCAGCGGTCACTACTGCAGAAGAGGGACCAGCAGTCTGTAGGGCGGTAGCCGATGAGGGCGGGGCCTTGACAACGTCCTTAGGATACGAAGCGGTATGTGAGGCGGAAGCCGCACGGATGAGATCGGGAGCGGGTGGCGGGGTCGTAGGCGAGGAGACGGCGGCGCGGCTCCAGGCGACGTTCCACTTTGGCAAGGAAAATGAGAGCAGTGGCAGGAACAGGACGCCGATCAGTGCCGCCGTCCACACCAGGTGGCGCGTCGCCGCTGATGAGCGGCGCAGCAGGCGGCAGGCTAGAGCCGCCAGCAGCAGGAGGAGCGTGCCTTTGGTAAGAAGGCCGAGTAGGGTCGGCAGCAAGCGGTTGATCGTTGTGATCATCGTCGTAGTCATTGTGCGGTTCCCCCCTCTGCCGCGTCCCCCTGGACAGGCCCGCCCGTATCCTCGGTCCGCGCCCGCTGGATCAGCGCCTCCAGCCTCTGCAACTCGTCCTCGCTCGGGCGCGTCTTCTGGCTAGTGAGCAGGGTCGCCACCGCGCTCTCAACGCTGCCGCCGAAGAAGCTCTCGACCACCTGCTCGATGGCGGACTTGGACACCTGCGACCAGGTCTCGGCGGGGCTGTAAACGTAGCGCCCCTCCTGCTCGGCGTGCTTCACCTGTCCCTTTTCTTCCAGGATGGCGACGAGCCTGCGGACGGCGGAATAACCAGGCGGATCAGGCAACGCCTCCTGCACCTCGGCGACGGTGGCGTGGCCCCGCTCGTAGAGGATCGTCATGATCTGTCTCTCTCGGCGGCTTGAACCCTTCGGCAGCAGCTTGGTCATCGGCGCATACTTCCCATGCTAAAGACTTTAGCACGACTCGCTGGCGCTTGTCAAGTCCTTGTGCTAATTATTTTAACAGGTTTCTATAAGCGAGGCTGCTGTGCCTTTGGGGTGCGCCGCCATCTCATCAATTACTTGGGTCTCATCAATTACTTGGGTCTCGATAATTACTTGGGTCTCGATGGAGCACGTGTTGCGGCACAGGAAAAACAAGCAGGAGTGAAGAACCAATGAAGAACCGATAGGGGACGCTATTAAGAAGAACCGCTTTGCCAGAACCCATTACTCCATACGAATTGCCCGAACCCGCGAACAGGCAACTGCTCGCCCTTGCCGCCGAGGGCGACTTGCTGTTGATCGGCGAGACCCACGGCACCATCGTCTTGCCGACTCAATACGTGATCGACCGAGAAGGGAAGATCGTGCGGGGTATCTTCGGCTATGGACCGCCGACGGCGGAGCAATTTCAGGCAGCGCTGGATACGGCACGCGGCGTCGCTTGATGCGGCCCCGTCAGTGCTATCCAGGGCCTGGCGCGGTCGGAGGCAGCGGAGGCAGTGTGTCGCAGGTGATCCTACAGACTGAGCGGCTGGTGCTGCGCCCCTTCGAGGCGGACGACGTACCCGCGTTCCACGAGTGTATGTCCGACCCCGAGGTGGCGTGCCACAACGCGCTGCCGCCGATCACCCTGGAACAGGCGCGGGAGATGGTCGGCGGCATGGTGGCCTCGCAAGGGGCCGCGTCGTTTACGCCCGCCAGCTTCGCCATCGCTCTGCGGGAGGGCGGCCCTCTCATCGGCAACTGCCGCCTGAAGCGCGACAGGATCGACCCTGACCAGGCGGACATCGCCTACTTCCTCTGCCGCCGCTTCTGGGAGCGGGGCTACGCAACGGAGGCGGCCCGTGCGTTGATCGACTACGGCTTCCAGGCGCTTGGCCTACGCCGCATCTTCGGCCTATGTGTGCCCGAGAACGTGGCCTCGCGGCGGGTGATGGAGAAGGCGGGGATGCGGGCGGAGGGGCCGCTCACGTTCTACGCTGACCAGGGCAACTTTTGGCAAGGCGAGTTCCGTGACGTGACCTTCCTGCGGTATGCCATTGAGACAGCGGCGAAGGTAGAGGGAAAATGGAAGTGACCATTCTGCCAACTGACTCTCCCATCCTGGAGTTCGACCCTTCGCTCGAAGCTGTGATTGAGCCGAGGCACGTCCACGCCAAACGCGACGTACCCGAGTACGCCGTCGTCTGCTTCTTTCGGGACGTGATCGCGGGTCTACAGCGGGAGCACGGGGCCACGCTGCTCCATAATCTAAGCAGCGAGATCGGTCCGCACCCGATCTACGAAATGGAGTACAAGGGCCAGCGCCTGGCCGTCTTCCACCCTGGGGTCGGAGCGCCGCTTGCCGCTGGACTCCTGGAGGAAGTCATCGCGCTCGGCTGCACGAAGTTCGTCGCCTGCGGGGGCTGCGGCGTGCTCGACAGCGCCATCGCCATGGGCCACGTCCTGGTGCCGCACTCCGCCGTGCGCGACGAGGGCATGTCCTACCACTACCTGCCGCCCTCGCGCGAAGTGAAAGCGAGCGCGAAGGCCGTGGCTGCCATCGAGCAAACGCTGAAAGAACGTGACGTGGACTATTTGCCCGTCAAGACGTGGACGACGGACGCGCTTTACCGAGAGACGCCCACCAAGGTGAAGCGGCGCAAGGAGGAAGGCTGCGTCTGCGTGGAGATGGGGGCGGCGGCGTTCTTTGCCGTAGCCCAGTTCCGAGGCGTCGAATTCGGGCAACTCCTGTACGGCGGGGACGACTTGGGCGGGGAGGCGTGGGATCATCGGGCTTGGAACAGTCATCTGACGGGGCGCGAGAAGCTGTTCTGGCTGGCGGCGGAGGCGTGTCTCACGCTTTAGTAGAACTACTAGGTGAACGACGCATGGCAGAAATCGAAATCATCAGTCATAGCTCCCATCGATTGATCGTTATGCAAGAACTGGAACGATTACAAGCCGATGCAGAAGTGATGGGCTTGCTGCTCGCAGGGTCTGTGGCCCGTGGTGATGCTGCGCCCTCATCTGACGTTGACCTTTGTGTTCTGCTTCGTAAAGGCTGTTCTCGATCCTTTGAGGCCGAAACCATTTCAGGTATCTTGGTCGAACGGAAGTACGCCGACTTGACATCTTCGATAAAGAGGATCAAGAGTAATCCTATGGAAGTGTATGCTTACCTTGATGGGCGTATTCTTTTCGATCTGGAATGTGGGTTGATCAGACTCACGGCTTTCGCCAGGAAGAGGTTGGAGGGCTATCGGATGCCCGAAGAAGAGCGACGGGCGATCTCGCATTGGCTTCGGAGCGCAGCGATAAAGATCGCGGCAGCGCAGGAAGCGGGAAACGATCTGAAAGCAGCTTTCGTTGCGACTTCCACGGCTTGGAAGGTGCTGGAAGGAATATGGGCTGTCAATGATAAGCCAATGCCTCCCAGTGGTTGCGTCATTTCCCACTTGAAGGACTTAAATTTTCCTACTACCTCCGACCCAAGCTGGTTTATGCGGCTCCTTCAGGGTGAGACGCCGACACGAGTTACTACGACTCTGGCTCTGATTAACGAGCTGGTTCCACGGCTTTCAGAGCCTGTTACGGAACCGCAATAAACATGCAGACAGACGAGAGTTAGGAGCACAGTAATGTCTTACACATGGGCAGGAAAACGGCTGGGTGCTGCCCCGAACATCGTCGACGATCAGTGCCACGTCTTGATGGTCAAGCACAGCTACGGTAAGCTGAACTGGGAAGTCCCAGGCAGGGCGGTGGAGGTCGATGAGTCCGTTTGCGAGGCCACTACACGCGAAGTGCGGGAAGGAACGGGGCTGCACGTCAGGGCCGAACACCTAACAGGTATTTATCACATGGCGGAGAACGACAGTCATCATTTCGTGTTCCTGTGCAAGCCCGTGAACCTTAATCAGGAACCAAAGCCTGACCTCTCCGAAATTACTGAGTGCGGCTACTTCCAGCCCGACGCCCTGCCGCGCCCGATGAGCGACTTCACCGAAGGGCGCATTCGGGACGCGCTGGCTGGGGAGGCGCTGCCGCTGCCGATCCCTGTGGGGCCGCGCCAGTGGCTGGAATGAGCACAACCGAGTCCATGTCCTTCGACGGCTTCACCACGCTTTACGACCAGACACGCTCATTCGACCCCATCTGCTTCGGGCGTTCGTTGGACTGGCTGGCGACGCGCTTCCCGCCGCGCCAGTTCCGTTCCGTGCTGGAGCCTGGTGTCGGGACGGGCCGCATCGTCCTGCCGCTGGCGGGACGGGGCTACCAGGTCACGGGGCTGGACATCTCTGAGGAGATGCTCGGCGTCTGCGTCGCCCAGAGCCAAAGCATGGGGACGGGCGGCGTGCTCCACTGCCTGCGGGCCGACGCCACCCGACTGCCGCTGTCATCGGGCGTCTTCGACCTGTGCGTGGCAGTGCATCTCTTCTACTTCATCCCCGACTGGCGGGGTGCCGTGCGCGAGATGCTGCGCGCCCTGCGGCCTGGCGGCGCACTGATCCTGCTGCACACGGGCAACGGGGCCGAGGTGCCCCGCCTGAACGAGCACTACCGTGAGTTGGCCCAGGCGTTGGGCTATACGTTTCCGACGTACGGCGTCCGTAGCACGCGGGACGTAGTGGATTACGCCGCCTCCCTGGGGTGCGCCGTCGAGCGAGCCGAGAAGCCGTCGTGGGAGTGGACGACACAGGTCAGTGCGCGGAAGGCGCTCAGCCATCTGCGCGCCCGCGCCTACTCCTTCACGAAGGACGTTCCCGAGGACGTGCATGGAGCAGTCATGGATCGCCTTCAGCGGGAGAGCCTGGAGGGAGCGGCGGGCCCCGACTCTGCGATCCACGTGCCAAACCGCATTTCTATTGTGATCGTGTCGCCTCCCGATCAGACGAATGAAGGAAACACCCAGCTAGGACAACGCGACATCCCCGAGTTCGGGGACAGGAAGCCTGACGAGGTGTACGTGCCCCGACCAGGCGCATACGGCCTCATCCTAAACGGTGAGGGCCGCATCGCGGTGATGCAGACGCCGCGCGGCGACTTCTTGCCTGGGGGCGGCACCGAGGGCGATGAGTCGCCCGAGGAAACTCTCGTGCGCGAGGTCAGGGAGGAATGCGGCTTCAGCGTGGAGATCATCGAGCGATTGGGTGAGGCAGCCGAATACCGCTCCACGGCGGGTCACGAGTTCAGCATCCGAAAAGAGTGCGTCTTCTTCGCGGCGACCGTCGGCGATGAATGCGGCGCGACGACGGAAGCCGACCACACGCTGATCTGGCTGGAGCCGCACGAGGTCGAGAGAAGACTGGCGCATGGGAGTCAGCGGTGGGCCGTGCGCCAGTTTCGCCCAGCGTCATAGCTCAGACAACGTCATAGCTCAGACAACGTCATAGCTCAGACAACGTCGTAGCTCAGACAACGTCGTAGCTCAGACAACGTCGTAGCTCAGACGGACAGCATTTCACACACGCCGCTCCTCGTGTACAGTGTACTCGGTATGCACCTCGCCCGCGTCAAATGTATAGGCCCGATACGTCACGCGCCCGTCGAACTCCAGCATGTCCCGCAGGCGGTCGCGGATGGCGGGACGGATCACGCGAGACAGCGCCTCGTCCCGCTCCATCCACTCGACTTCCAGGCTCTCGTCGCTCGTCGCCGTCCCGCCCCCCAGATACTGGCAGAGGAAGTCCATCATGACGATGTGAGATCTCACGTTCGAGTAGATGCCGACCAACTGTCCCACGGCGACTCGGACGCCCGTCTCCTCCAGCACCTCGCGTTCCAGGGCAGCGATGAGGGTCTCGCCCTCCTCGACCTGCCCGCCAGGGAACTCCCAGTCGCGGCGCGGGCTGAGGACCATCAGCACCCGCCCTTGCGAGTCCGTGACCAGGCCCGCGACGGCGACGATGTGTTTAGGGACAATCATAGGATAGGGACGCTCATAGGATTAGGGATGCTCATAGGATGCAGTATACCTGCTGCCCATCAGGGCAGGATTCAGCACGGCAGGATTCAGCACGGCAGTGGCGAACGTATGCTGTGGAAGAAGCCAGCGGGGAAGCGGCCCCAGGGAGTCTGAGAGGAGCGGGAATGGATGGTCTGACGTTCGACGCCGTGCCCGAACTGCCTCAGGTAACAACACTGAAACGAGTCTCCTCCGCCCTCTGGGAACGGAGGGATGTCGCCGCCCTGTGGCTGGGCGGCAGTTTCGCCCGAGGCGAGGCGGACGGGTTCAGCGATCTCGACCTGCGGGTCGCTGTGGCGAGTGACAGCTTTGACGCCTGGTCAATGGCTGACCCATCATCCCTCATCGGCGAACCCGTCGTGGGCGTTCAATCGATAGCCTGGGACCGTACCGTGCTCCACCACTCGGTGCTCGGCAGCGGCGTCATCCTCGACCTTCTGGTCCAGAGCGCGGATCGGGAACCGCCTGAGGACTACACGCTCGTCCTCGGGTGCCGCGATGCGGCCTTCGGACGGCTCCTGAGTGGGGCGCGTCTGCCGCCGACGGAGGAGTTCGCCCCCGCCGACCCCACCGCGATCCGTGACGCGGTGATCTCCTTCTGGATCGGCTCGCACAAGCACGTCAGGATGCTGCATCGGGGGCTGGACCTTTTGGTCCTGATCGGGCTGGGCATGGAGCAGTCGGTCCTGATGCGGCTCTGGTACGCGGAGGCGACGGGGCGGGATCAGGGGACACAGCGCGCGACGATCCACACGCTGACGCCGACGGTGCGGGCAGTGACGGAGGCGACAGGCTCGCACTGTTTGGAGACGCTGGGGTCGGCACGGACGTGCAGGGCGGAGATCGTGAGTGTGGTTGAGGCAAACCGAGATGAGGTGGCCGCCGTGGGGCGTCGCCTAGCGGCGCGTCTGGGCTTTGAGTACCCTGAGGCGTTGGAAGAGACGGTCAGGAGGACGTGGCGGCAGTCCCTGCACGCCTCGCTTGGGGGGCAACGGTGGCCCACCCCCGCGCCTGCGGCGCTCTCATCCAGGGCGATATGATCCTGATGGTCCGCCACGTCGAGCCAACACGGTCATACTGGACCCTACCTGGTGGCGGCTTGGAGGCGGGGGAAACGCCCGCCGAGGCCGCCATCCGCGAGGTTTACGAGTAGACGGGGTTGAGGGTGAGAGCCGTGCGGCTGCTGTGGGAGGGCACCTATGGACACGGCGGCAGGACTAGCTCAGAATACTGCTGTCAGGCCGAACTGGAGGAGGGTGGAGATGAGCCTGCGGCGGTCGTCTTGGGCCTGGACCCTGAGGAGACACACCTGCCCGCCGAGACGCGGCTCCTCCAGGGCGTCGGCTGGGTGCCGCTGGCCGAGCTGACGGGCGACGCGCAGGTGGCGCGGGTGCTGATGGCCCTCGACGGGGCGGGGTGAATGGGAGCTTCATGAATGGGAGACTCATGAATGGGAGATCGCGTTGATGATGCGTCCGCCGCTGGTTTGTTACGAAACGCAGTGGCGGTTCCCGACGTGGGGGCGATGCTGGACGCCTTGCTGTCGGGCATCCGCGAGGCACTCGGCCCCAACCTCGTCGGCGTCTACCTGCGCGGCTCGCTCGCCCTTGGCGACTTCGACCCGAGTACGAGCGACATCGACTTCCTGGCCGTGACGGAGTGCCCCGTCTCAGACGCCGAGTTCGCCGCACTCGCCGAAATGCACGCGCGGCTGACGGGCCTGCCGAACAGGTACGTGAGGCGACTGGAAGGGTCCTACATCGACCGCGTCGCCCTGCGCCGCTTCGCGCCAGGACAGCGGCGGCACCCGACGGTCGGGGTGGACTGGGACTTCGGGTGGGCGGAGCACAGGGACAACTGGGTGCTGGAGCGGTGGGCCGTTCGCGAGTGTGCCGTGTCTCTGCTGGGGCCAGACCCGAAGGACCTGATCGACCCGATCCCGCCCGACGAACTGCGGGAGGCCGTGCAGGGCGAACTGGCGGCGCGGCTGCGGGGCTGGGCCGCCGAACCCATCGGCCCCGACTGGCTGCTGCCCCGCTACTACCAGGCGTTCGAGGTGGAGACGATGTGCCGCGCCCTGTACACGCTGGCGCACGGCGATCTGCCGAGCAAGCCCCGCGCGGTCGCGTGGGCGCTGGGGGCGCTGCCCGTGCCCTGGCAATCGCTGGTGGAGCAGTCCCAGGTCTGGCGGGCGGACGAGACCGCCGATGCGACGACCCTGCCAGAAGTTCTGCGGTTCGTGCGCTGGGCCGCGACGGAGGGCACCGAGTTCGTCGGCCACCCGCAAGAGGCAGGGGCCGCCCCATGAGCGACCTGACGATCCGTCCCGCCCGCGCCGAAGACACCGACGCGGTGTTCGGCCTTCTCACCCAGTTCGTCACGAGCTACCTGCCCGACCGAGCCGCTTTCGACCGCCACTACCCCGTGCTGGTCTCCAGCAGCCAATCCATTTTCTTCGTCGCAGCCCTCGGCAACGATGTGGTTGGCTATGCTCTCGGCTCCATCGCACTGACGCTCTACGCCAACGGCCATGTGCTGGAGATACAGGAGCTGATGGTCGCGTCTGAACACCGAGATCAGGGCATCGGTCGCAGGCTTGTCGAAGCCGCGCTGGAGCGGGCTCTGGCGGCGGGCTGCATCGAGGCGACGGCTCCGACACGACGGGCGCGGGACTTCTACGTCGGCCTCGGCTTCGAGGAGACGGCGACCTACCTCAAGCGGAGGCTGACCCCGTAGCCGTGGAATCGAAGCCCGCCGACCTTTTACGCGAGGAGTGAGGAAGAGTTGCCGGACAAGGAAACCAAAATCGTTTTTCTCGGCGAGCGCCCCGAATACACAGAGACCTTGGCCGTCTGGCTCTACGGGGAGTGGGGCCACAGAAGAGCGGGGAACACGCCCGAGCTCGTCGCTGCCCGCTTGCGGTCCCACACCAACACGAGCCAGATACCGCTCACGGTGGTGGCGCTCCAAGGTGAGGCCGCCGTCGGCACGGCTTCCCTCCGAGACAGAGACCTAGAGGAGCGCGACGACCTCTCTCCGTGGCTGGCGAGCGTCTACGTCGTCCCTGCTCGCAGGAGCGAGGGGGTCGGCTCGCTGCTCGTGACCGCCATCGAGCGCATCGCCTCGGGACTTGGTGTCGAGCGGTTCTACCTGTACACACCCGACCGACAGAGCTTCTACGCAAAGCTCGGGTGGACCGAATTGGAAACCCTCCGGCATGCGGGGAAGCCTGTCACCGTCATGTGCAGGCACTTGTCAGACTGACGGTGAGGCGTGGGGCGGATGACGGCCACCTCGGAGGAACGACTCTGATGACGACGCAGGGCGCAGGGGCAACGCCCTACCGCCTGATCTTCCTGGACCTGGACGGCACTCTTGTGGACACCGACGATGTCGTGTCGCCCCGCACACTCGCCGCTCTCAACGCAGCACAGCGGCTTGGCTGCACCATCGTTATCTGCACAGGGCGCAACCGCTTCATGGTCGAGCACGTCGCCGCCCAGTGGAGCGGGCACGGGTACGGGATTTTCAGCAATGGGGCCGTTATCGCCGAGTGGGAGACGGGGCGGGTTCTTGAGAAGATCGCCCTATCCCCTCAGACGGTTCGCGAAGCGTCCCGCCTCGCTCATGCCTTCGGCGCAGCCCCCCTCTGTTTCGGCGTCCACGTCGAGCAGGATGGCGGCAGGAGTGTCTACACGGATCGGCTTCATCCCGTCGTTCCCGCGTACGCCATCCGCAACGCACAGCGCCTTGTCTTCCGTGACGACCTGGCGGCGGACAGTGGAATACAGCCCGTGGGGATGGCCGTGTACGGCGTGGAGGACGAGACTCAGGCTCTGGCGCAGGCTTGGCAGGAGTCGCTCGGCGCGTTAGTGTCAGTGTACCACAGCCCCGATAGCAAGTATGGCTGCTGGTGTGCCTTCCTGAACGCGAGGGCGGCGAACAAGGCGCATGCTGCTAGAACGGTCGCGGACATGCTGGGGGTGTCGCGCGAGCGGACCATGGCCGTCGGCGACCACCTCAACGACCTGGAGCTGCTGGAGTGGGCGGGTCTGGGCGTGTGCATGGGGGACGGGCACGGGGAGGTTCTGGCCCGTGCGGATCATGTGACGGGCACCTTGTCCGAGGACGGCGCGGCCCAGGCCATCGAGCGGTTCGTCCTTGTGGCGGATCACATATTGTAGAGGACTCATGAAGCCCGACCTGACAACATTCCTCAGCCAGCGCGTCTTGGTCACCGTGGACCGACCCCTGGGAAGCCGCCACCCGCGCCACCCCGACATCATCTACCCGATCAACTACGGCTTCGTGGCAGGCACCGTGTCAGGCGACGGCATGCCCGTGGATGCCTACCTACTGGGCGTGGACGAGGCGGTCGATCAGTGCGAGGGTGCAGTGATCGCCGTGATCCTGCGGGCCGACGACGTAGAGGACAAGCTGGTCGTCGCACCCGTGGGGGAGCAACACACGGCGGAGAAGATCATTGAGCAGGTGGAGTTCCAGGAGCGGTTCTTCGAGAATTCCGTTGTCATGGCCGAGCCTGAGAAGAGCATGCCATGAACACACCCACCGAGGTGCCCGCCTGGGCCTGGACCTGGGCCTCCCAGCGGCTCCAGACACAAATCTCTTCCGCCACACGGGTGGAGAGCAACGAGGCGAACCAGGTCTTCCGAGTGGAGTGCGACGCGGGCAGGTTCTTCCTGAAGATCGGCCCTCGCCTCCAAAATGAACATGAACGCCTTCGATGGCTTGAGGGTCGCCTGCTCTGCCCGCGACCGCTGGGATTCATCGCCCACGGGGAGGAAGATGCGTTCCTCACGTCCGCCGTCGAGGGCGACGGTCTTGCCAGCTTGTCCGTCACCCTGCCTGCGCCGACGATCATTGCGCGGTTGGCGGCGGCGCTGATGGCCGTCCACGCGGTGAACACCGCCGACTGGCCCTTTGGCGGGATTGGTCCCGTGCTGGTCCACGGCGACGCGTGCCTGCCGAACTTCCTCTACCAGGGTGACCACCTGAGCGGCTGCATCGACGTGGGCGACATGGCGGTGGGAGCCCCTGCGGTGGACCTGGCCGCCGCCGTCTGGAGCCTCCAGTACAACCTGGGGCGCGGCCACGGCCTGGCATTGCTGCGCGAGTACGGGGTGATGGACGCCGACGAGGAGAAGGTGGAGCGCCTGCGGCGTAATTACGAAGCCGATTGCCCATGACGGGAGGAGGAGCAATTTGAGTCTCGGGAGGGTACTGTTCCTGCAGGGGGCATCGAGCGCGGGCAAAAGTACGCTGGCGACGGCCCTGCAGCGGGGCCTGGAGGAATACTGGTGGGCGCTGGAGGCCGACGACATCACGCGGATGCAGCCCACGGGCGAGCGGACAAGCTGGTGGGAGCCGACGCCCGAGGAGAGGCCGCACCCGTCCTGGGGCCCCGACGTGCGCCTCTCGCGCTGGCTGTCGGGCTACTTCGGGTGCCTGGCAACCGTCGCGCGAGCGGGCAGCAACGTGATCGCAGTGGGCGGCTGGCTGCAGACCTCATGGCTGCGGGAACTGGCGGCGACGCTGGATGGCATCGACGCGCTGTGCGTGGGCGTGTACTGCCCGCTCGATGAGCTGGAGCGGCGGGAAATGGTGCGCGGTGATCGGCGGCCTGGCTACGCGCGCTCACAGTTCGACCTGGTCCACGCCCATGCGCCCTAAGTCGTTCATGTGGACACGGGCTCCCAGTCGGCTGAGGAAGCTGTGGAGTCGATCAGGACGGCCCTCGCCGCGCCTCCCGACGAGCCGTTCTTTGCCCGCATCAGACGACCCCCGCGCGATACAGAGGTAGCTGGCAGGTAGGCGCAGGGCAGGGGCGGCGGTGCGGGTCCGAGCACGGCAAGCCGGCGGTCCTGTCGCTGTTGTGGCACAACGGCTCTGCTGCGAGCCGTGCGCGGTCAATGAGAAGAACGTATCCTGATGACCAAAAATACAACTGAGGCAGGCTTGCTCCCTCTCCAGGCCCGCGTTGCGGTCGTGACGGGCGTCAGCCGCCGCGTCGGGATCGGCTTCGCCATCGCCTCTCGGCTCGCCGCACTGGGGGCGGACCTGTTCATCCACTCCTTCGCCCCCTTTGACGCCGAACAGCCCTGGGGGACCGATCCCGATGGCATCAACTCGCTCCTGACCGATCTGCGCGGCCTGGGCAGTCGGGTGGAACATCTGGAGGCGGACTTCAGCGACCCCGAGGCTCCAGCGAACGTCATGACCGCCGCCGTACGTGCCTTCGGCCACCTGGACATCCTGGTCGCCAACCACGCCTACTCCACGTCGGGGACCCTAGAAGAACTCACAGCGGAACAAGTCGACGCCCACCTTCAGGTCAACGTGCGTGGCAGTTTGCTGCTGGCCCAAGCACTGGCGGCCCAGCACGACAGGCGTTCTGGGGGGCGGGTCGTTCTGATGACTTCGGGCCAGCACCTGCACCCGATGCCAGGGGAACTGGCCTACGTCGCCTCCAAGGGAGCGCTCCACCAGCTCACGGCCAGCCTCGCCGCCCATCTCGCCTTGCGCGGCATCACCGTCAATACCATCAACCCTGGTGCGACGGACACGGGCTACGCCACGTTTGATCTCCACGCGGCGGTATTGGCAGCGGAGCCGCAGGGACGCTGGGGGCAGCCCGAGGATGCGGCGCGACTGATCGGTTGGCTTTGCACGGATGACGCGCGTTGGGTGACGGGGCAGGTAATCAGCTCAACGGGCGGCGGACCGTGACAGATGGTGGGCATAGAAGGAATATCCAGGCGTCAGACGAGCCTAAGCAGGCCAGCTTGGGGGATTTTGGGCTTGGTCGCTGTTCTAAAAACAGGACATCAGTAACGCGAGTGCCGTCATGGTCGGCGACCGCCGCCACGACATCGAGGGGGCGCGGGAGAGCGGCGTGTTTTCGGTCGGAGTCACCTACGGCTACGGGAGCGCCGCCGAACTGAGGGAGGCGGGCGCGGACGTAATCTGCGACAGCCCAGGGCAAATCTCGCGGTTCCTAATCACCAGATAAAAGCGTAAACCACCGAAACTAAGGAGTGACCCAGTCAAGATCGATGCCAGTTAACAACAATTCTTACAACACCATAGGTCAGACGTATACTGACACGCGGCGTCCCGATAGCCGCATCGTTGAGGCGATCCTGCGCCTGCTGGCGCTCCCGCGCGGGAGCCAGATCGCCGACATCGGCGCGGGCACGGGCAACTACTCTAACGCCCTGGCGGACCATGGCTTCCGCGTTCATGCCGTCGAGCCATCATCCGTCATGAGGGACCAGGCGACGCCCCACCCGCAGGTTCAGTGGCTGGCGGGGGTTGCAGAAGACCTCCCCCTGAAAGACGGTCAGGTCGACGCCGTGGTCAGCACGCTCGCCATCCACCACTTCTCCGACCTTCGGCGATCCCTTCGCGAGATGGACCGCATTACGGGGACGGGGCCGCTGGTCTTGTTCACCTTCGACTACAGTGTGATCGAGAGGCCGTGGCAGGCGGACTACTTCCCTTCGTTGTGGAAGGAGATGGCTCGCCCTCTTCCACCCTTGGAGGAGATCGCGAAGTGGATCGGAGAGGACACCAGGAGGTTGGTGGAGATCGTACCGTTTGCGCTCCCCGCCGACTTGACGGACCTGTTCATGCTGGCTCCATGGCGTCGTCCGCACCTTTATCTCGATGCTCAGGTGCGCGCGGGCATCTCGACATTCGCGCTGGCGGACGCCACGGACGTTGAAGGCGGTCTGGATCGGCTGAGGGCGGACTTGGGGAACGGGCAGTGGGACACGAAATACGGGTGGCTGCGGGAACGGCAGGAGTTCGACGCGGGCTACCGCTTCCTGTGTGCCCGGAAGTAGAAGCACTCTACGACAGCGGTCAGCGGCGGGTGTGACGGCCTCACAGGAAGAATGTGACCTGGCGGCCCTGCACCAGGACGACGGGGATGTCCAGTATCTGTTTCCGCTCCGATGATACGCCACGTCTATCGAGATGTACGATGCTCCCAAACCGAGTGCTGTTAGGCTTACGTCACCAGCCAGGGCGGACGGAGCGCGATGATCTTCTCGTAGACGGAGCAATCCACGTCATGCGCCCCAGGCAGGTAGCCCGTGCATAACGCGCCTGGGCCTGACGATGTCGCAGTCGAGTTCCACAGGCAGGAAGGTATGCGCGGTGAGAGGAGGCGGGTTTATTGCGACAACTTCACCAGCGGCTCTTTTTCCGACCCATTGTAGAGTTATCGCAATGAATGGCCGCTCAGGAACAGAGTTCTGAGCGGCCATTTTTCTGTGCATTGTCCGCCACGTGGATAGGCGTGGTGATAGGCGTGGTGATAGGCGTGGTGATAGGCGTGGCAGCAATTCCAGGGCAGGCGTCGTCGCGGACGCCGCGCCGCTGGATTGTGATACCGCACGGGCTGCCTCACCCGCGACGATATTCACGTAAGAGAATGTTGAATCGGGAATGGACGTAGCTTTTGGCGTCATGTGCAGCGCATTGTTGGGCCGCACGCCCGCCTGCTCATGCTACAATAGCGAACTTGCCACTGACAGATAGCATACACCAAACAAGGTCAACTGGCAAGCAGAGCAGAACGCAAAAGCGCAAAGGCATAGACCCTGCGCCACGCCGAAAACGCTCCCACAACCGACGAACCTATCAGAAATAACGGCAACAAAATTCTGCCACTACTTTACTCGCTACAAACATCAAGCCAGACTTTGCGGATTAAAATATTTTTTCTCTTGAACCCATTTTGAGGAGTTGCTGCCTCTTAGCTATTAGACGGCACAAAGCGCGGTTCACAAACACAGGTTGATATGTCTCTAGCTGTTGACGATCATTTGCTTGTAGCGGCCCAAAGAGGCGACACGGTTGCGCTGGAACGGGTGATCGCCCAATGCAGGCCCAACCTGCGCCGCTATGCTTCCCGGTACTGCGTGACGACCTCGGACGCGGAAGAAGCGGTGCAGGAGTCACTGATCATCCTCTACCGCCGCCTTCCGGCGCTGCGCTCGGTAGGGGCGTTCAGCGGGTGGCTGTTTCAAGTGATCCGGCATGAATGTCAACGGCTGGCGCGAAAGATGTTCCATCAGCACGTTCCGCTGGATGCGGCTATCGAAGACAAATACCTGGCGACCCGCACGGATATTGAACTGCGGCTTGACATTGCGATGGCAATTCAATCGCTGCCCGACATCTACCGGGAAATCATCGTGCAACGTGATTTTGAGGAGTTGACGGTCAAGGAGATCGCCGCCCGCCTCGGCTTGTTGCCGGAGACGGTGAAGACCCGCATTCACCGGGGACGGCTGCTCATCCGGGAACATCTTTTGGCGTAACCATCATGGAGAATTCTCATGTGTCCGACTAAACCGCTTATGATCCATCTGGTGCGGGGGGTGATTGGAATTGCCCTTCTCATTGCCGCCTTTCTGCTCGCGGGCCGCCTCCCCCTTGTGGCTCTGCTGCTTGGGGGCGGTGCGCTGGTTGCCTTTCGTGGCTGCCCGACGTGCTGGCTTGCCGGACTGTTCGAGGTGGCATCAACGAAAAAATCTGCGCCGCCCGCTGCCGTGCCTGTCCATCCGCCGACGCGCGAAAATCTGATCCAACACCACTAGAAAAAACTCTAACCAAGCAAACAAGAGAAAAACGATGCAAGAAACATACACTGCCAAACCAGGCCGCGCCATTGGCGCCGGTCTCGTTGCCACTGCCGCCATGACGATGCTTATTTACATGGCCCCGCACATGGGGATGCCTAACATGGACATTGCCGGGATGCTCGGCTCGATGATGAACGGCGGGCAGACGCCCGCTGTGATGAGCGGCCCGTGGCTGATCGGGATGATGATGCACTTTGTTCTGGGAACATTGCTGTTCCCGCTCCTCTATGCCTATTTTGTCTATGGGCTGCTGCCGGGTAAGCCGTGGGCAAAGGGCCTGATCTGGGGCGTAGTGCTCTGGGCGGTGATGCAGGTCATGCCGCTGCCGATGATGGGCAAGGGCTTCTTTGCCAGCAAAACGCCGGAGCCGCTTCTGTTCGTCATGGGTACGCTGATGGGGCATTTGCTTTACGGCGCGGTCTTTGGCGCTCTGGCGGGCCAGCAAGCGCAGCGCAGCGCCGATACGCTGCCCGGCCATTCCCCTACTGCGGTCTAAGAATTACGCCCCTGAGAGGGGCGGTCAATCGTTTACAGGGCAGTGGCGGGGATGCTGCCGCCCTGTAGATGCGGGGCAATCATGCCCTGATCTCGTGCCCGGTTCCAAAGGAAAAACATGATGACACTCTCACTCACTCCCCGACTGGCCGGCGTGTTCGCCGCCGTCGCCCTGGCAGCCTTGTCCGCCGCGCCGGTCGCTCAGGCGGCTCCCGCCGGCAAGATGGCGCACAGCAAAAAAATGGCGGCGCATACTGTCTATGTCTGCAAGGACTGCAAAGCCTTCTACTCGCCCGCAATGGCAAAGAAGATGGGTTACAAGGACGGCATGGGGCATACGCTGGTCAAGCAGGCCAAAGCGCCCGCTGGGTACATGGACGGCAGCAAAATGAAGATGTAGCAGAAAGCTGTGAGCATCAGTAGTCAATCAAGCCGCCGATTGCCGCCGGGCGAGTGAGTAGCAACACTTCACGGCCCCAAAAGGCGACTCACGGTTATCAGGAGAAAAATGTTACATTCAATCAAAAGCCGCCTCGTCACAGGAGCCGCCGCAGCGGCCATCGTGTCATTGGTGTTCGCCGCGCCTTCCGTAACGCAAGCTGCCCCGATGGGCGGCATGATGAAGGGCGGCATGATGCCGCAAACCGCCGCATCCAAGCGAGTAAGCGCCCTGGTCGCCAAGATCAAGGCTGGCCCGAACTACAAATGCTGTATCCGACCCATGTGTGATGACTGTGCCGTTACTATGGGTAGCTGTCCATGCGGCAAGCATGCAGCAACAGGGATGCCGGTCTGCACCCAATGCAAAGGCGGTTGGGCGGCAGGCGAAGGCGTGATCCCCGGCAAGACAGCCGCCGACATCAAGGTGATGAAGCCGATGGGCGGCATGATGATGAAGGGCAAGAAGATGGGCGCGGCTCCCGCTGCCGGAGCAAAGCGAATCGTCGTCAGCACTTGCCCGATTACCGGCGCGAAGGTTGTCGGCATGGGAGCGGGGGTGTCCGTCGTGGGAAATTACGAGGTGCATTTCTGCTGCGCTGACTGCAAGCCGACGTTTGACAAGATGAGCAATGCACAGCAGCTTGCAAAGATTCGGGCGGTCATCTAACGACGCCGGAGCGATGATGCAGTAGCGAGAACGGCCCGACCACTCACTAAAGTGGTCGGGCCGTTTTATGCGGTATCCTAAGATTGACCTCATCCCGCCGAGCGGTCTGTCCGCTTCCTCAGCGGTCAAATTAATAGCACTTACCGCGAAGAGTACAATCTACTGCCAGCGGAAGCACCCAAGAGCGTGGAGTGACCAGACTTTGACTTTAGCCTGCTTCCCGAACTAGCCCCCACCGTGCAGCCCAACGACAAAGCTCACCGGCGGCAGCGGCATACACTCAACCGACGCCGACAATCCCTACAACCGAGCGGGTGGCGTCGGGTGAAAGACCACGGGTTGAAACCCGTGGCCTCCAACAGTTTATATAGGAACAAAGTTCCTGACGTCAAGCCAGGGAGCGGGATAGGGAGCGGGATAGGGAGCGGGATAGGGAGCGGGATAGGGAGCGGGCGGGTCAGGCCTGCTGGGCACGGATGTACTCGCTGACGACCGACCCTTCCACCACGCCCACCGTCGCGGCAAAGGGAAGATTAAGAGTAGCCCACGGCCCAAAGGCTGTTGCCCCACAGGAACTCGGCCAGATCGGGGAACTCCGCCCGCAGGACCCGGCTCGTGCCGCCCTTGAGCCGCTTCATGATCGTACATACCATGATCGTGGACACGCTGTACTTGGGCTGTACCTGTACCAGCAGGTGAACGTGGTCGGGCTGGATCGCCAACTCTTCCAGGCACCACAGGTTGACCTCACACGCTTGGCGCAGGAGTTGTTCCAGGCGGGCGGCGACCTTGCCTTCGAGGACGCGCTTGCGGTACTTGGGGATGAAGACGAATTACTTGGGGATGAAGACGAGGTGGTAGCGCAGCCGGTGTTTGGTGTGTGCCCCGCTCCAATACTTGTCGGCGGCCTTCTGCGGGTTCTTGTATAGCTTCTGCGGGTTCTTGTATAGCTCTCGTGCTAACTTGTTCGCTTCGCTCATGGGTGAAGTATAACAGGTGAAGTATGACAGAAGCCAGCGGCCTATCAATGCGTCG
>JAABUP010003329.1_pt1 | contig 28546 bp, 26 predicted proteins | sample 5559201 | NCBI WGS metagenome assembly JAABUP01 (sample SAMN10711887, study PRJNA513373) | rock metagenome | isolation source: Antarctica rocks | place: Antarctica | reverse complement strand
AACTCATGATAATGATCAGAGAGTATAGTTCTCAGGTCAGTCTTCTTCTGTGAGATTAAGGCTTTTTTGATATTGATCATGCTGGCTGAGAACACCTCAATCTTCTTCTGTTTCTCTTCTTTTTTCTGTATGAGATTTGTAAAGAATGTAGCTGACATCATAACATAATTGAACTCACTCTTAGCAGAAGCTTCTCTGTTCTGTACAATAGTTTCTGTGAATTCAATTGTAAGAGAGGCTTCATCTGCATTCAATATGATCTTGTTCTGCTTCATTCATGATAGACTTAGTATAAGGTTGTAGAATGCTATCTTAAAGACAATATAAAAGAATGCCCTTGACTTCTGATGTCTGTTGATATCAATTTGTACAACAGCTACTTCATTTACTGATGAATTTGAAGGTTTATCAAACCTTGTAATCATATAAGGTCTTATTCTCATGCACTGTAGATTGTAATTTTTAGTAAAGCAAGAAGTGATCATTTCATAAAACAGACACTCTGTGTTGTACAAGGTATGTGCATATGACTTCTTATTGATTAATGTTGACATAGTAAAGAGGGCACTGTTCATCTGTTTCTCAAACTTCTTTCAGCTTTTACCACATCTTGTACGCTCTCAGCTGTGACTTCTGCTAAAAGCTACTCTTTTTTTGAGTTCTTCTCTTCTTCTGTTGTTTTCTTTACAGTCTCAGCAGTGATAACATTGATGACACAAGATCATACAACAGACAGAAGTTTGCAGTTCTTAATGAAGTGGTCATTGTCTTTGCAGTGCATGCATAATTGTTTTGTATGATGTTCTGCCACTTTCTTCTCTGACACTCATTGTGCTTTGCATCTCTTTTCAGTTTCTGTAGCTGTGACAATGATGTGCTCAGTGAGTTCTCAGTTTATGTTGTTTGTGTGAGACTGTCATGTGATGATAGCTGTTGTCATACAACGCTCTTGAGTAACAGCCTTCTGAATTGAGTTTAAATTGTGACTGACTTGCTGCAGTAAAGTAATGTACTCATCATACAACACAGAGATTGATGTTGCAACCAGGGCTTGTGTGAGCATTACATTTAGACTGTTACTGAGAAATGTCTTCTTAACAGCATCATCTCATTTTAAGTCTTTTGCTTTCAGCAATGTTCATTCAAAGGTGATCAGGTGTCTTGTGAATGACTTTTCTTTCTGTTTTAGTGCTTTTAAGATACAAGTTGCTTTCTTTCTTGATTCTGAATTGTTGTACACATGCTGAAGCTGATTGATCAGCTTCTCAATGATTGTATGATTTAAAACTTCATTTGACTTGATACAAGCCACAATTCAAGGTGTGACCTGACTTAAAGTCAATCCTTCAAGCCAACTGTGTAAGTATCAGAACTGCACACTGACATTGTTGTTTGACATGTTCACATTCAATTTAGCAACAATTTGTTGTAGTCAAGATCTGAATTCCACTCTCTTTTCTTCAAATCTGAGTGAATCAAAAAGACACTGTTTTGAGTGTCAATTCACACTCATTGCTGCAATGAGCTGCTTTAAAGTGAAACTGTTTGTACAATTGACTGATTCTTGAGAAGAAGATGATGTTGCAACAGCTAATGTTGAGATAGCTGTATCTACTGATGTAGTCAACATGAGGTTGTCTCAATTCATCACAAAGATGTAAAGAAGATTCATACAAGCCTTCATGTTTCACATGTTCTCTTTCATATGACTCTTTATACTGTGTAGTTCTGTTATAAGTATTTGCACTCAAGAAGAAATCTTCTCAGCAACAGTCTTTACTTTATCTGTCATAGAGGTTTCTGTGCTCATTCTGCACTGATTTCAACAATTGTATGACAAGGCCTTTAGTGTAGGCCAGGTTTAAATGAGAATAGTATTTTAATGTCACAGGTTTGCAAGAAGAATATTATGAAGAGAAAAAGAAAAGCTTCATACAGAAGCAAAAAGATAATGTGCTTTAGTCTTAGGGTCTTAGTAAGCAACTAGATCATAAGACCTTAGTATGAGTTCAACTCATGACACAGGTGATGACCTTAATGAATCATCATCTGAACATGCTCACTGAAACTTAGAACACATTCTTTTTCATTCATATTGTAGATATCTTCAAAAAGTACATCATATTTTTGATGTAGCTTCTGAAGACTCAACAAAAAGAATTTCACCTGTTTTGAAGTACTGACAATTGCACACTTCTTGTTCAAATCAGTACTTCAAGCTGTATTCAGCTCAGAGTGCCTCTTTAAAAAGTGAGAGAGTCAGTTCTTGCTCATCATGTGCTTTGAGTTCTCTGCTTGAGTTTGTATCAGAGTCTCTGTCATATGACAAATCATTGACAGCAAGGGAGCCCATCCTTGCTTCGTCAGGTGAACAAGAACATTCATCAGACTCAGCTCTTTCTTCGGCAACAAAAGCTGCTTGCTGACCTGGTCCTTGTGACGTGAAAGACAATCATGTAGACGACCGCGAAGGGTGAACTCTGAAATGTCAAAATTGCAGGCAGTTTCGCGGACTGAGGAGCTGTTGTTATCGGATAATGCAGTCTGGACTGCATTATCCATCCGATTATCCATCTATAGCGAGTTAATTGAGTAAGTAGCAGGTGGGGGGGACTCACAATAATTAATTTAAAAGGTGGTGTTTTGGTGTAAAATCACATATTTAGTGCGCCGTTGGTAGGGGCTGCGCCGCTAGTGGGTGGCGAGTCCTACTCCTGAGTATCCTCCGTATTACTTTCTCAGTGTTACCGCCGTCATGGCGATCGGGATCCTGGCTGGGATTTTGCTGGGGTCTAGGGATCTGTACTTCCTCTTTTCTAAGCAAACATGATCAATAAGACGAGCGGAAAAAAGCACTCGGTTCCTGGGAAGGAAACCTGTATGCGTGGTGGATCCGCGAAGCCCCTTCGACTGAAGACTGACAATGTCGGGACCTACAATGTCTCAATCTTCTATCGATCCGTATCCAATTTCAACGCTGCGCAATGCAAATTGCAGTATCGTATCATGTCTTGGTTAATGAGTTTTCTGACGAACCTCTCATCTTATGCAGTATCGTTATTCGGTATCCTCCACATCCAGCAATAGACAACTGGCGGCATCCATATGATAACGACTGTGCTCTTTTCCTCCTGACCATCACAACGGCCTCCTAACTGATACTCACACCATTCTGATACTCCGCAAATGCCCGTCCGATCCATTCCGTCCACTCCACTCCACTCATGCTTCGCAATTCCATTGAATCTGTTCCCGACGCGGTACCTGAATTATGCGAAAGCCATGACCTGCAACTGTCTAGGCCTTCGCGGCGGACAGTCTAGAGATCTGGTAATGGTAACGAAGCCGATGGCGAAAGACCATGGTTTTTGAAGAGATCGGAAGGTAAGATACTCAGCTGTAGATATACGCGCAGTGGAGAAAGAGGGCGAAAAGGGAAGAGGGTGAAAGTGAAAGGGGGTTTGACAAACTCAGGGAAGAAAATCTGGCTTTCCGAGGACCGAAAAGAGCTTCGCAGTACATGGTTGATGCGGACAGGGAAGATGGATGAGGCGCTAATTGTGTTGTAGTCTGCTTTGTCCGATTGGGAAAAACCGTCTGGCTCCCATCAAGCAAGAGATCGTCAAGCAGAGGATGGACGAAACAGGAAAAGAAGATACTAAAGACCTCAATACGAGGGGACCCAAAAGCGGCATTATTTGACAGCTTGTTAGCATCGAATGACATACTCGAGTACTAGAACTGGATTGGTTTTCACAGCGAGACTCAGCTGTCGATTGCGTACAACGTTGTATTCCAACAGGGTCCTTAGCCGGGGGGGCAAACGTATCCAAGGGCTGTGGAGAGACATTCTTGGGTAGTCACATCTTTCGAAAACTGGTCGGCGAAGTTGTCACAGCCGTTGAGTTGAGTGGTAGTCGAGGCTTTAGCACTAAATCTAAGAGATGTATCCTGGATGAGCACATTTGCTTGGCCATTATCCTTATAAGATACATATGCGAGTAGGAGATTCGATATTGCGTCCATCCCCGGTGCCGGTTCCAACGTTAGCAATGTTTAATCCGTACTCTACGCCAAAGGTACATCTTATTAGGAGACAATCCATCCGGTGTTTCCAAAGATATTTTTCAAGGTTTAGCTCAATTGAATGACGTGTGCCCTGTTGCTTGGTTGAACGTAAAAGCTGGCTTGGCGTACCTCGCAAGTAGGCGCTGTCGCAAGTGTCGAGGGAGTGTCGATGGCGTGCCGACGTTGTAGGAAGCCAATGATGAACGTTGGCTCCCGACGAATAGCTTCGGAACACGTACTATCAACCCGTGAAGCTCAACAATCGTGGCGTTACGAGGCACTCGGGCCAGATTCAAGCGGCTTATCGTGTATGAAGGCTCGATGGCAGCGGTTTTCAAAATGCTCTCGCTCGCTGCCCTCTGGGCTGATTAGAGGGGTAATACAGTCGGTACATGTAGGGTAAACACCATCACCTCAGGGGTAGCACCTCATTTCGTCCTGTTGCAGCTATGTTAGACGAGTCATTAGACGTCAACTACATACTGCTAATGCAATCTTTCTCAGCATCTCTTGAGATTTGTTTCCATTATAAGACTTTGCCCAGCTGAAAACAAGATGTAGTGCTGTGTGTCCTGGGACATCGTGTTTGGAGAGCGCCGATGTAGCTTTCGGCTCCTGATCAGGCCGCACTCGAGGCTGAGCAGGGTGTCAACCCATCTGCCGTCTGTCTGTGCAAAGTCACTCGTGCGTCGCCCTGATCAATATAAATGTTATCAGCATAAACCATTCTCGCGAACATCCAACTCATTGATCACCTTACTAGTTCTTGTGCCTAGCCACGGTTTGCTCGAGTGTCCTTAGGAAGTTCCTCCATTCCTCATCCGCAATCCCATTCTCCTCTACCCCGGAAACCTGAACATGAACCAATGGTCCCTCTACTCCCATACTGCTCAACGCTTCCCCAACTGCACCGGCCAGTTGCGCATCATTTGTAGCCCAGCTCCACGGTCTTCCCGTTGGTGGCATCTCTGTTTGCGGCGCGTTGCCCATGTCTCGGTTGAACGCCATGAGTAAGGACATTGCCAGAATGACGACTCTCAGCTTCGAAGTTTCAGTATCTGAAGCGGAAGGCAGCCGCCCTGCAACGTGAACGAAGCGGGCAGCAGGATTGAGCAAAAAGAGGACATCGCCAGGAGGTGAGATAGGAACATGGCAGACGCTAAAGTGCCAGTGGTTTGGGACGGCGCCTGATGGTGTAAGGCGTTTGCGAGGGAGCTTATTGAAGGTATAGACTTGGTTGGTGTCCATGACCAATACTGTGAAGATCTCACTGACACTGAACTTAGAGATGTTGGTGGCCAAGTCAAAAGAAAAGTTATGAAGATTGAGGTATGGCGCAGCCCAGGCGTCACAGGGCAGCAGCACCTTGCCTAGGTGCTGATTCGCAAAAGGGCAAACACCTTACACAAAAATCATGCAACTACTAATGAACTTTCCTAATTGACTCTGTAGGTATATGAGGGACCCAGCCTTGACGTATGCGGGCTTGTTTATTTTAGTAGTCCGGACATGCAGTACGCGGATCTAAACAGATCAGCTGTGCTAGCAAGCCTAATTAGAAAATCCTAGCAGATATCTAGATTTCATCAATATTATTTGCAGCTGATTGGTTGTTGTTGACTGTAATCAAAGCGCTTTGCGGGGAAGGAAAAGAATCCTGGTTGGCTGAATTGGCGCGGTGAGGTTATGTCAGCAATCTCGTTTGACAATCTTGATGTACCTGGCCGACCACTCCGTTCTGATCTCCCGTGTGCATGTCAATCTTCACACTCATGGCAATCTTAGAAGTACTCGATCATCATTGAAGCCATCCCTAAGTGAAGGCTAACAGACGGATTACAACGCGCATGCAGCCTGCGAAGGTACAGCTATGGATAACATCAAAGCTGTTGAATACCTCAAGTCGCTTCTGGGAAAGCAACTGCGGATTCACACTACAGATACGCGCATGTTCCTTGGCGAGATGAAGTGTACTGACAGCGTACCAACCCTTCCCCACCTCATGTCACCTATCTACTGACTTCGTCATCTAGGAATGCAACATCATCCTTGCTTGTACCCATGAGTATCGACCTCCTTCATCTTCGGCCGTTCAGAGTGCTGTTGCCCAAAGTAATACGGATGCCAATATGCAGAAGACCGTGAAGGTGGACATGACAAGCAGGTTCTTGGGGCTGGTGGTTGTGCCAGGGCAGTTTATCACGAAGATTGAGTTGGAAGAATATCAGGACAGAGAACATTCAAATGTTCCTAGTTGAGATATGGGGACAGCCGCTTTCACATAGGCAGAGGAGCTCGTACCTGTTTCGCGCAGGAAGACACCAAGGGCAAAAGTCATGGCAAAGGGAATTAGTCATGGCAAGGGGAATCCTTACAGAGAAGTCACCAAAGGAAGCGTGCCCTTGAGAAGAGATATTAGCCTCTCACAGGACGGCATGGTAGACTGATGTTGCCACCACATCTGCGCATATGATGTTGGCTCTTGAACCACAGCGCGCGAAATAGCGCACCTAGAGATCGCTTCTCTCCTTCGTCTCATCTGAAGCTACTGCTTGACATACTTCATTCAGTCCATGAGACTTGAGCTGAGATCTTTTACCGAGGATGAGGATCCAGTCGGTCAGTCATTCGAGTATTGATCATTGACGAGTTAGTCTGGCATCACCTACCACCGTATATTAATACTTCATTTTTGCAATACTCATTACATACCTATCGTTTGTTTGCAACGTGAAAGCGGACTTCGTTCCTGGTCGTATGGACTGCCGTAAACCTTAATTGCTCAGTGATGAGCCTCTTGACGTGCCCCAAGACATTGCTTCTTCTCCCCGCCTTGCGACCAGAGCCCAACTTCCCTACCAAGAGCATATCGACATCTGGCCCAGTGGACAGCGACTACAAGCTTGCGCGTGCTAGCTTTCCCACACATTCGTAAGTTGAAATTGCCCTACCTCATCCCGTCAATGTTAGGCCAATACCTTGTGCTCTTGATGCGGTCCCACAAGTTGACACCTCTCAAATGAATTCTCAAGCATCATGCTGACATCTATGCCCTCTACGTCTTTAGTACATTCCGGCAAGTATGAAGACTACCGAGTGAGCCACGGCATTTACACTTCGATCTCTAAAGCGCAAGGTTAAACTGCTACAAGTGTCACTATCCTGACGACTCTTGATTCCTACGAGTCTGGCTGGCATACCGGTTGACCTTTTCTCATATTTCCGTCCGTTAGCTCCGCACCCAGACCTTGAGCCCAACCTCGAATTTCCTTGCAGACGTCGAAAGAGATCAGGAGCTACAACGCGGTCCTTCATCGAAGCGCGGTTTCTTTTTTTCCTTCCAACACTCTTTCAACCACCGTAATACCCTCCTACTCGTTGGCTTCTAATAATCATAACTACAAGCTCTTTTTGCCTTCAACAAACATCTCCAGAAGCATATTCCGGGATTGAAAGCCCGAAACGGCAGAAGGGCACGAGACATCCTCAAAGTAGCCGCAGACAAGCCGTAGTACTAGATCTGACAGCGTCGCAGAGCGATTCCGTGGCGTTTCTGCACATTATCTAGACCCTAGGGAGGATTGAATAGTACAATCAAGGAATCTCGTCTACAATATGGGTCAACAACAATCAAAGAAGTCGGAAGGATCTGGGACGTCCGCCAACACGTCTTCGAGTTCTCTTGATCGATCTCCGGGAGAAGGACTGCAGTCATACCCATCATTCAGCAAGTCGGACACCAAGGAATCTTCGCGCTCCTTCAGAGGCGCCATCAGGTCAAAGATACCAGGAAGCGGGAAGACCGACAGTCCAAGAGCATCCTTATCCGGTCTCGCTGGAGCGGAGGGTCCGAGCACTGGCGGTGGAGACAGGTCAGATGTTGCGTCTATAAAGTCTACAACAAGCGCTAGATCCGGTGGGTCGAGGACAAGCCGCGCAATGTCTGGCTCGTCGATACCGCCGCCAACATCTCCGACGACTGATTCCATTACATCTCCAAGCTCGGTACGCTCAGAGTCTCCGGTCCCACCACCATCGCCGACTCAGTCCACCTCGCTGGGTAAAGGCCACAAAGCCGTCAGTACTGCACAGCGCTCTGGCGAGGTTGACCACGTTTCCGATGCACCACCAAGTGGTACAATACATCCATCGCATAATCAACAGCCGAAAGACTCTATACTCGTGAGGAATGAAAACGCCATCAACCCAAGGTCGAGTATGACACCTATATTAGGGACAGAAGATGGTGGACTGAGCAGCTCGCCCACCATGGGCATCGGAGCGCTAAGATCTATCGATCTCGATGAGATGATCACGCGCTTATTGGATGCTGGATACTCCGCAAAGGTCACTAAAGCCGTTTGTCTAAAAAACGCAGAAATCACAGCGATCTGCACAGCAGCTCGTGAAGTACTCCTATCTCAACCAGCACTTATCGAACTTTCAGCACCGGTAAAGATCGTTGGAGATGTCCATGGACAGTATACCGACCTGCTGCGGATGTTTGAGATGTGTGGGTTTCCCCCAAACTCGAATTACCTCTTTCTTGGTGACTACGTCGACAGAGGTAAGCAGAGCCTTGAGACCATTCTTTTGCTGCTATGCTACAAACTCAAGTTCCCTGAGAACTTCTTTCTTCTGCGAGGCAACCATGAATGCGCCAACGTCACCCGGGTATATGGGTTCTATGATGAGTGCAAGCGGCGATGTAACATCAAAACCTGGAAGACATTTGTGGACACCTTCAACTGTCTTCCAATCGCCTCAATTGTCGCCGGCAAGATATTTTGTGTCCATGGAGGTCTCTCACCAAGTTTGTCTCATATGGACGATATCCGGCAGATTGCACGACCAACTGATGTACCTGACTATGGGCTGTTGAATGACTTACTCTGGAGTGATCCAGCGGATATGGAGACAGACTGGGAGGCGAATGAGAGAGGGGTGAGCTATTGCTTTGGGAAGAAGGTTATTATGGATTTCTTGCAGAGGCATGATTTTGATCTGGTCTGTCGAGCACATATGGTTGTTGAAGACGGGTACGAGTTCTTCAATGATCGAATATTAGTTACGGTCTTCTCAGCGCCGAATGTAAGTCTTCATCTCGAGAATCCAAGTTCCGAGCTGTCAGCTAAAGAATCCATCAGTACTGTGGCGAGTTCGACAATTGGGGTGCCGTGATGTCCGTATCTGCAGAGCTTCTCTGCAGCTTCGAACTACTCAAGCCACTTGACTCAAGTGCGCTGAAAAGTCACATCAAGAAAGGCCGCAATAAGAGGAATAGCATGCTGAATAGTCCAGTGAGTAAACCTACGCGCATTAGTCCGGACACGTCAGGGAAATCTAACCACTATTTTAAGCCTGCCACTGTGTCAGCGCAGAGCTATTAGCCATATATTTGCCACCTACGCTCGCACTGTGCGCTCCGGCAGCCAGGGCATGACGGTTATGATGGCAGATCTGACAGATTGCATAGCCACCGGAAACCTCATCGGTAGAGTACCTCGCTTCGATGCCTAGATTTCGGCAGATAGTGTCGGACAGTCTTCGTAGGTTCAGCAACGATCAGGAGCTGAGAGCTCTGCAGGAGAAAGGAAGGGTGGCATATTGAGCAGCCCTGGTGTCTTCCACGGAGCGGTGACTTATAACGTCTCAGCGGCATGCACAGCACGCTGGAGCAAGCATATGCGCTCCAGCCTAGCCTAGTCGTGTTTCTTTTCTGATCGGTTTCTTTTGATGATAGTGGTGGTGTCTTGTTATTGTGATGGTACTCGCACTGTACGAAGTAAGCTTTATCTTTATGATGGATGCCATCGCGCTCTATGCTGCGGTCTTAGTAATGCAATGAGACAAGAGCGATGATGTTACATCTGTTAGTAGCTGCTATGGAACTTGAGGATAGCCTAAAGAAAGCGCAACCAATGTATGCAGTAACTATAAGACCCTGCATGTGACTTCGTGACGCTTTTGCGTCGTAGTCGTCATCGGATTTTCCGGCGAACATCACGCCTAATAAAGATCCACCTTGATATGCCTCATCTCAAAAACCACTCCAACCCATCTGGATATAAGCCTGGCGCTTTGGATGCGCGGTCATGTTTACCACATGTATACACGACTTGGACGAATGGTAGCCAGCAACACTGAAACTAAGCCCTTCCCGCTATGGGTGTCACCGGCCTCTGGACTGTCGTCCAACCTTGCGCTCGCCCCATCAAACTCGAGACTTTGAACAAGAAGCGCCTTGCAGTCGATGCCTCCATCTGGATCTACCAATTCCTCAAAGCCGTCCGCGACAAAGAGGGCAACGCTCTACGCAACTCTCACGTGGTCGGCTTCTTCCGACGGATCTGCAAACTACTGTTCTTTGGCATCAAGCCGGTGTTTGTGTTTGATGGGGGCGCGCCGGCGTTGAAAAGGCAGACGATTAGTGGGAGGAAGGCGAGACGCGAGGGGAGGAGGGAGGATGCGGTCAGAACAGCGGGGAAGTTGTTGGCAGTACAGATGCAGAGGAGGGCTGAGGAGGAGGATAGGAAGAGGAGAGAGGAGAGAGATAGGCCGGCTAGGCATGATGAGGTGGAGGAAGATGAGGTGCCGGATAATCTAGTGTATGTTGACGAGCTGCAGATGACGGAGCGGGAGAGGCAGCAGAATAGACAGTTCAAGAAGAAGGACGCATACCATCTTCCGGATTTGGATGTCTCGCTGGCAGAGATGGGCCCTCCGAATGATCCGCGCATTATGTCTCATGAGGAGTTGGAGGAGTATGCAAGACAGTTTCATACAGGGGAGGATATCAACCTTTACGACTTTTCGAAGATCGACTTCAATAGTCCGTTCTTTCTGAGTCTCCCCGCTAGCGATAGGTATAACATACTGAATGCGGCGAGGTTGCGGAGCAGACTTAGGATGGGGTATAGTAAGGATCAATTGGATGCGATGTTCCCAGATCGCATGGCGTTTTCTCGTTTTCAGATTGAGAGGGTCAAGGAGCGGAATGAGTTGACGCAGAGGCTAATGAATCTCAACGGCATGAACGACGAAGATGCTATGTTCGGCATCAATGGTCCTGGAAGAGTCGCAGGAGAGAAGGGCAAGGAGTATGTGCTTGTGAAGAACGACGGTGTTGAGGGTGGATGGGCTTTGGGTGTTGTGAGCAACAGAGAGGAAGGGCAGAGAAATAAGCCAATTGATGTTGAGCAGTTCGGCCAACAGGTCAAGTGTGAAGACGATGATGTTGGGGAATGGGAGGACGAAGGAGATGGTTTTGAGGATGTCCCGATCGAAGGACTAAACAGATTGCCCAAGCCACCAACGAGCTTTCTGGCAACAGACTCTCATGATAAAATTGAGTCGAAAGAAATTCTCCGGAGAAGGCGTGCGCTGTATGAAGCACGCAAGGGAGGAAATGGCCAGAAGAAGGAAACTTTGAAGAAACCCAAGAGTCAGAACTCGGAGTCGCTATTCATTACGGAAGACATTGACGATGATTGGGAAAACGTGAGCGGTGAGGAGATGAACGATTTATTTGAAGACCATCAAGACAAGACAAGAGAGGACGAAGACGAAGACCTTGACCGTGCCATCGCCATGTCCCTGGAGCATCCCGAAATGGACGAGGAGACAGAGACTCGCCCGATGCCTATCTCGACTGAACCCTATAATGGACCCGGAATTGGCCAGCCGTTGGAGTTCAACCAAGCAAATGCCCGTGTAGGTCGAGCATTTGCGCATCTGACTAACGCTAGAGCGCATGGCGCATCACCCGTCGCTTCTGACGTGGATGGCAGCGATGATGATGACATGGATCTTCAGGCTGCGTTGAATGAGTCGCGACGGACAAAGCATCAGGCTCATGGGGGACCCCAGGTATTTGGATTGAGGAAGTCCGATCAAACAAAACGGCCTACTTCTCCTGAGGTAAATCTGCCAAAGCTTGCTCCTACATCATCACCAGAGAAGGTCAATTCTTTCGACGGACCTCTGCCGTTCGAGTCGCTCAATCTAGGCAAATCTATCTTCGGGAAAAAGAAACCAAAGCCCGCTACAGAAGGCGAAGCTGGTGGTTTTGAAAAGTCTTCCAGCACAGATAAGGTGATATCAAGCCGGCCTCTACCACCGTGGTTTTCCGAAGAAGTTGGGAAGGATAAGGCGACGCAGCAAGCGTTTGAAGATCCACAAATTGACGGAGAGAGGTTTGGAGCTAGAGAGCGCGCACTAGAAGAGCAGAGAATCTTGCGAAGACAGCAGACAGGAGAAGTCATCGAGGTTGATGAACCATTTTCAAAGCCGAGTGAAGTCATTGAGGTTGATTCCTCTGATGACGAAGGTGTTGAGGAAGTGCAGATGGAAGATGTTCTCCCCGTAGATTCAAGGCTATGGATGGGCGACATCGCAGACTTGGTCCGAGCAGAGCCGCCTGTGCCTGATATGCCGTTCCATGATGCTAGATCGGAAGAGGACGACGTGGACCTTACGATCCGCAAGCCGCCAACACCTTCAGCATCACTCCCAGCGCTTCAGGCCGAGGAGGACGGAGAAGAAGAGTCATTCGAATGGGAAGAAAGTGATCGCGAAGAACAGAACGCGGGCAAAACCGAGGCCACTAAGATTGTACAACCTGCCGGAGGTATCTTACAGCGCACTGAGTCAAGATCTCCATCTCCAGTATTCGAGAACGTAGGCATCCCGGATCCACCCACCGCCACTCAACAGTCCGAAAGCATGCCCACACATAACGGTACCACGGTGCCATCCCTCCAACCCCCCGAGTCTTTCGACCAAAAGCCCTACGAAGATCTTCCTGCCAACGACGACGAAGACGACTATTCCGACCCCGAAGACGACGAGCTAATGCGCCAACTCGCCGTCGAAGCCGAAGAACACGCCCGCTTCGCCTCAACCCTAAACTCCAAATCGCAGCTCCAGAACGCAGAAGACTACGAGCGCGAACTCCGTCAACTGCGTAATCAGCAGAAGAAAGACCGCCGAGACGCCGACGAGGTCAGCCATATCATGGTCACCGAATGCCAGCAGCTGCTGAAGCTGTTCGGCCTGCCGTACGTGACCGCGCCTATGGAAGCTGAGGCGCAATGTGCGGAACTGGTGAATCTGGGCTTGGTCGATGGGATTGTGACTGATGACAGCGATATCTTTCTTTTCGGCGGCACGAGGGTGTATAAGAACATGTTCAACCAGGGCAAATTCGTCGAGTGCTACCTTGCGTCTGACCTAGAAAAAGAATACTCCCTCGATCGCCGGAAACTAATCGGTATCGCGCACTTACTGGGAAGCGATTACACAGAAGGTCTACCCTCCGTCGGGCCCGTCACCGCCCTCGAAATCCTCTCAGAATTCGGCACCTTAGACGCCTTCAAAGAATGGTGGTCCAAAGTCCAAACAGACATCAAACTCACCGAAGACGCCACCTCCCCCTTCCGCAGAAAATTCAAACGCAACGCCACAAAATTATTCCTCCCACCCACCTTCCCGGACAAACGCGTTGACATCGCCTACCTCTCGCCAGACGTCGATTCCGACCCGTCGCCGTTCGCCTGGGGCGTGCCGGACCTGGACGCCCTGAGGGCTTTCCTGATGGCCACTATTGGGTGGAGTCAGGAGCGCACGGACGAGGTGCTGGTGCCGGTTATTCGGGATATGAATCGGAGGGAGAACGAGGGGACGCAGGCGAACATTACGAATTTCTTTACGGGGAGTGCGGGCGTGGGTGCGTTTGCGCCGAGGAGGAGGAGGGAGGGAAAGAGTAGGAGGATGGAGGGAAAGAGTAGGAGGATGGAGAATGCGTTGGGGAGGTTGCAGGAAAGGGCGAAGATGTCGAGGGGTGACGGTGACGGTGACGGTGACGGGGATGAGGGAAGTGGTAATGACATTGCGAAGAACAACGATGTCGTGATAGGGGAGGGCCGTGAGGGAAGCGGTGAAGCTGAGTCGACGGCTGCATCCGTGTCAAGGAAGCCTAGACCACGAAAGAGAGGAGTCGAGATCCTAATATCAGCGTCGAATTCTTCTGGTAGTGAGGTTGAGCATCAGGCGCCGAAGAAGTCACGCAAGAGTGCAAAAAGAGGCACTAGGTCTCGCGCAAAGCAGAAAGCTCATGTATGAGCAAGTTGGCATCTGAAGGCGTTCTTGTAGCGAGGTTGGTGCATGTAATCGGCGCTCTCTACAGTTAGGCTTGGAGCCCTTCCACGTCTAAGGCATGTCAATTGAGCCTCCCATCGTTCCTATCTGTGAAGATTGCACACAGGGCTTAACTCTTGTGTCGATAAAACCAATTACATCTTGATCCTAAAGAACATCAAAGCCCTGCTGAAAAGCACAAAGCCGACCCAGGCGCGTTTGACCAACAGCCTCCTGTTCTTCGCAGTTGGATCCTCAAATCTAGCACGTGTAGCTTACAAGGACTTCTTCAATATCCACGCTTCCTTTTCAAGTTCTCTTTCCTGGTAATCCAACCGCGCTTCTGCGGGTTAGTTTTCTTAGTTGCCTCCTTTTCTTCAACTTCGTCCGAATGATACGACTCGTCCTCACTCTCAGATCCCTCGAGCTCGTCAGGGTCGACTTCCGAAACAGCATCGTCATCCACATCACTCTCCCCTACTTCTATCCCTTCCACTCCATCAAGACCATGATGCGCGCTGTCAATACTGCCGACCTTCGTCCCCTCAGGTCGTCTGTCCTTACTCTCACGCTTCCCTGAGGGCCCAGAAGTGGCTTTTATAGCGCGTCCCTTCCGACCCGCGCCCGAACGAGCACCTCCGTGCTTAATCGGCCGACCGTTCTTCTTCGCCTTCGCCAATTGCCCTTGTTTCACTGCCGCCTTTCCCTTCTTGGTATTGCCTGCGCTTGCTGCGATCTTTGGCTCTCCTTTATCCCAGAAGTTCTTGGTCACGGCTTCTGGATAGCCGTAGTCGAAGTAGAGTTCTTCACCGCTTTTGATGTCCCGCTTGGCGTACATGCCGATCCGTTGGACTGTGTTGCAGAACACTTTCTTGGGATAGCAGTTGATGTGCTTTTTCGAGTTGTTGATGAAACGCATTTTGTTACCTGCGCGTGTCGAGTCGATTTCTTGGGCTGATGTCGATTAGTTTTGTCTTACGGGAAAAGTGGGTTTGAGTAGTTGGTCACTCACACTTGTTCAGCCCGAAAAGGTATTCGATACCTCGATAGTGATACACTGCTCCGCGTCGATCTCCTTCGGTCTTCGAGACGATTTCACCTTTATACTCTCCCAAGAACTCGTTCGTCTTGACGTCTTCACCCATGTAGAGGCCCCATCCTTGGATGTCTGAGTGTCCCATCAATGTCCGCTTAGGCACGCCTCTCTGCATGTACACATTGGAGCACTTCCGATGTGCAACTTTGTCGTTATAGCGGTTGATAGGATCTAAAACCTCACACGCTCCGCAGGTACCACACAGATCCGGATCGCATTCTCGGTTGAGTTGGTAGCAATCGCAGCGCTCACTCATCCAGCAGACCTGATTCCCCTGTGCACAGTTGCAGCCGCGGAAACGTCGTTCGCAACCATCGGAGCATTGGCAGGTCTTTTCACACGTGATGTTAGCCTTGTAGCATGAGCACGCAGCATCTTGACATGACCCATCGTGTGAACAAGGTCTGAATGGCAGTCTCTCCTCATGGATGTGAGTGACTGAGTTCCTGTACCAGTATTGCCAACCTCGACGGGGGACAGGTCGGCTAATATTACTGGGCAGTGTTGCAGGCATTTCATCCGGAACAGCAGAAGGAACCGACGAAACTGAGCGCATCATGTTGAACACCTAGACTGGGTCAGCATCGACACGTGCTCTGAAGTTTGAAGGAGGCAGACCTCCTCGCAAGGTTTGTCGAAGGCAGATTTCATCATACAAGGTCCACGGCGGCTGCTAATGTACGCAGGAAGCAGATTTTGCAGGAGCTCCAGCTCATCCTCAGCCCACTTTGAGACACTAGTACTGCGATTCGCCTTCTACATCCACATGTCAGTAGGACGCTGCACGGTAGAGGGCAAATTGATCGCACCTTCCAGAAACATTGCGGGGAACACAGATCCGTGTCTGCAAAACCAGAATTTCCTCGGTCACCCGTACGGTTCCATGATCCAGTCACGCTCCCATCGGCGTTCAATCCCAAGAAGTCGTGAACGCAGTTGACATCGTTGTCATTGAAGGCAATGGGCCTTCTCTGGCTCTTGTGTTCACGAAGCAGAAGCGGTTCAGCAACGACTCGTCTCCTCAAATTGTGGCTCAGTCCGTTGTCCGAATCTGAGTCGGCGTCCTCGGAGTGACTATCTTCCTTCAACTTACAATTCCTGCCGTCGGTGTCCTTGTCTCCGTTAGGCTCCTCGTACTCGCCATGACAGGGACAATCATGCCTATGGTTTTGATGTTAGAAAGTTCCTGTTATGTCAAGAAGAAATACCAGGCTATTGGTGTAGAATACTTACACGTGACACACAAGACAACCCAGATCAGCGTAAGTACTCAGACCTTGAGAACCGGAAGGAGAGCCTTTCTTTTCCTGCGACCAAGTCAAGAGGCTGGTTGCACTCTCGTGGTTCCTGACAATATACCAAAGACTGAGCTTCGTGGTGTTATAGAAGGCGCGGCAAGCTAGATCTGCGCGAGCAAGGGCTTGCTGCTCAGGGCATCGCAGACGGCAGAAGACCTCTTGCCACTTTTTGTTTGTTCGGCCAAAGTCGGTTGCAAAACATCTAACGTGCCACTTACGCATACTGCCAGACGCCGACACCTCGTCAGGTTCTATCAGACGATCTGTATCGAGAATAAGGTATAGGACGTCCATCATCTGGCAGCCTACATCTTCCAGATAACGCGCTGCATACGGGCCGAGCTTTTCTGCTTGCTCCGCAAACCAATGGCGAAGCGGCAGATCTTTGATTCTGTTATTGAACCGGTCTTCCAGCTCCTTCTCAAGGCCTGACTTTTTACCCGGGCCTTCTTCGCCGAAGTAGGGATAGTATTTCAGGCTTCTATCGTTCTCTGCAAGTATGTTGCGCCTTATTGAGATATAGCTAAGGTAGGGAGGAACAGAGACAGCCTCAGATGTGTACACGTCCACTGGTACATTTATGAAGGGCTTCTCTGATCTCACCGGTTTGACGATCTTCTACTCATTAGCTCTTTGAGCTCAGCAAGCTTAAGTTTTCATACCTGTTGCTGTAACCTGCCAGTCGATGGCTGCAACTGACCATTCCTTGCTGCTATGTGGAGCTCAAGTGGCCTCATAGCGGCGAACGGGGACTCAGTCTGTATATATTGTGCTGCCACAGTCATGAAACCAGCAGTGTGGTCAAGCCCCGAAGCAGAGGACACTCGGCCTTTTGCAGGTGCGCGCCTGTCACACGCTCTCCGTGCACGTCCAAGCCACGACTACTGACAATTAGCTTCTGCAGTAGACTTGAAAGCCATGATGAGCTACCTTCATGAAGTATTCGTGATCCTTCCGTAGCTCGTTCAAATGTCGGCGCATACTGTCCTCCATGACCGGCCGGGAAAGTGAAGTCTCTAGTTCTGTGCCATTGTGTATAGTGTTGACGCCTCCCGGGTTGCACGGTACAGTTGCTTTATCTAGGAATGTTCCTTTCATAGCCACCGAATCGTCATGACCATCACCCAACGGCGTCGCTCGAGCTCCAATTGATGATGTCGGGATCTCTTTAGATGGCATCTTAGGAGACACAACTGTGCCTTGCACGAGCCTGGACGAGAGGTCTGTACCCATTACCTTCTCACTTATAGCTGGTATATCCCTGTTTCCTAGTGACGGTGTCTCAGTGTCTCCACTTCTCGCGGTGCGAGCACTTGCGGCTGATGACATTGACTTAAAAATCGGGACCTTGGAAGCCTGATTTGCCATATCACCTTGACTTGCGGTTTTAACCCTACCAGCACCGAGGTTTGTCTTGGCTTGCGAGCCTAGTCCGGCCGATTCATCCTGCTGACTTGCTGGCCGAGAAAGATCTTGCCCGGAACGTAGTTTCGCAGCATCTTGTGCCGCAGCACTCAGCTCGTCATCTGTTGCCGCCTCTCGCACCACGCTCGCATTGGCTTCTTTCGGAGCTTCTGATCCTTTTGTGGTTGCTGACAATAATTGTTGCGCTGACGTCTCACCTCTAAAACGATCCTTACGTGGTAATATCGCTGAGTGGGAAATGCTCTTGAAAACCTTCGAAGAAGACGGTAGGGCTGGAGATGTAGCTTTCTCTGCGGATCTCGTCCCGTACTGAGTTGATCGTAGCGCCTTAGAGACGAGCTCACCCTGACACTCATCTGATCTCGGGGCAGAGTCTCGCAATGGACTGTCCTCGGATGTAGATGGAGACGATGCTGGGTCGGGCCCTCGAGCTGTTTGTTGAGACGCCTTACTTTTACTTGCATTGTATGCGTTAGCCTCTTCGTCGTGCTTGAAACGAGGAGGAGGACCCTTCTCAGGAGTGCTCGATAGAACGCGTGGAGGCTGCCTAAACGGAACCGAGTACTCCAAGTCCCGGACCCTAGGGGAAGCCCTCGGTGAAGTCGCTTTGCGTCGTTTCGGAGTTGCAGAAGCGCTTTGCTTTGGCTGACTCGGATTGATGGATTTACTGGCTCTACTCTGTGTTGGTGTAGTAGCTTCTCTGATGGGAACAGCAGCAGCACGCCGTGTCTGAGATTCTCCGCGATTGCTTCGGTTCAAGGACCGGTTTTGTGGTTGAGAGGCTTCGTCATCATCGGCCGTTAGGTCAAATGCGGTTTCCTTGGTGTTGATGCTCGTGCGAAGCTTTGATACGCCATATCTGGGGCCGGGAAGTTCCTCTACCAGACTCTGATGTTCGGCGGACTGTCGAGGCTGGATGGCTTCGCGACTCTAGTCTGCCTTGTCAGTATGTGCCCTGTTTACAAGGTGTCTATGGGTCGAGATGTACGGAGCATCCTTTCGATGAGCGTTATGTTCCTTGCGAACATCTCGGAAGGGAATCTTACCCTCGCAGACTTTGCTTCGGCCTGATTAGATGATCGCGCGTCATGTGTTCCACGAGACGAATTTGCGCGAGCTGTAGAGCGTCCTTCATCATCTGAATCAAGCGTAAGGTCCACTAACGCGCGCGATCTTGACATCTTCGTATCTTCCTTGCGAGACTTGTGTTCTTTGCTGGTATATGAACGGGAAATCTGATTTTTCCCTGGATGTACAGGACAAGATCAAGTCCTCAAGTCCTGGTCGGTAGACGACAAGGAGGACACTGCGTACTCGAGTCCGCTGGATTCAGATATCTGCACCTTTCATTTGTGGAGATGGCGAATGATTCAAGAACTGGATGAAGTCCTCCATTACAATATCAGATTAAGGGGACTCATTCGCTATAGTTGCAAGAAACAGATATAAATAACCTCAGGAGGTAGAAGTGAGGAAGGCCAAGTAATCAATGGTCTTGTCATGAGAGGCACAGAATCGGACAGGATTGAAGTTGCACAACTGGACAACATTTGGAGCGTCTCATTACAGCCACTGTTCACATATCCTTCTACCTTTGCGAGTCTGGAACTGCTGGCAATATTGACGCAGAGTGTGAACTTCCGCGCTGTCAACCTTCCTCTAGCGAACCCTTCTTTGTTACCTTATTGTGCATGTTGTGCATAAAGTAAGAAGTATCACTGATCTCCTGAATTGTGCCATCTTCTCCGTGCAAGTGACACTGCGCGCAATTTAGAACAGATGCCAAACATCCCAGAGGTAAGCGTCAATCTTCTCTCTACTGGCCGTCATGCTAAGAATGGTCATGCTCAAGTAGTATGGCAGCACACTCAATCCAATCACCGCAATCGCTTTTGTGCGCCTGAACTCCCAAACGTTGCTTTTCGCAGGAGAAGGGCCTTTTCTTTGCGTCTTTGATCATCCTACCGGCGAGGTTCTTATCAGGACTAAAGTCTTCACCTCGCAGTCCATCCATGGCATTGTGATCAGTGGCGCAAGCAAGCTAAACACCAGCAAGGAAGTCTGCAATATACTCATTTGGGGTGGTCGAAGCATTCGTGCAGTCCAGGCTACTTCTCCCAGAGAGCATTCTGCCGGTCATGATGACCTGCAGCTCGAGTGTGTTGGATCAGAGGCTCATTGTTTGGACTGGATTCTTGATGGAGCCTTCAACGCTTGCGCTCTTACTGAAGACGATGGCTTCCCATCGCAAACTTCAACAGTCCTTGTGACTGCGCACAACGACCTTTTGGTCTGCAAGGTGCAATATGATCAAGCAACCCCAACCAGTGATCAAGTCTCATTGAGAGACCTTGCCGCAGGGCCACGATCGATTCTTTATTCTGCTCACGTACTTTGGCTTTCTGCTACACAAGTACTTGTTGCCGCAGGGACTGTTTATGGAGAAGTACTTCTTTGGTCCTATCATCTCAGCGGTACGGCCTTGAACTCTTTACGTTCTGCAGGTCATCTCCATTACACTTTCACTGGCCATGAAGGATCCGTGTTCGGCGTCCAGATCTCGCGGGAGATCCAGATTCCTGGATCTGCCTTCACGCAACGACTTCTAGCCAGCTGCAGTGATGATCGTACTATCCGAATCTGGAAAATACCTGGTTTGAGCTCTTCAGTACGTGACGCACAGCGAGGCGCTGAAAGTGGTCCTTTAAAGGCTTGTGAGACCGGGTTTCGTTTCACTCGTACTGCTGTTGATGACACCCAGCCAACACTCTGTCTGGCATCCGCATGGGGTCATGCTTCTCGGATATGGAGTGTACAATTTCTACCGCAACTTCAAGAAAACGGCCCTTGTGAACGTCTCGTCAACGTACTTTCGTTTGGAGAAGATGCAACTGCGCAACGATGGAACCTGAGTTTTGAGAATGAAAAGCTAGGTGCGGACCAGACATTCGCCGGCACCGAAGCACAACTGAAGCATGCTAGCACGTCAGTCTTCCACTCTGGCAAGAGTATCTGGTGTTCTGCTGTCCTTGCTCAAAGTGAAAGCTCATGGGTTCTGGCCACCGGTGGTGGCGATGGAAAGATTGTCTCATGTGAGATACCTCTCGATGAGGCCGCCGCCACTTGCGATTTGACATCGACAGATATCTCAAACGCTGTTACTAGCACTAACAGTGGTCAAGCAGACCTAATGAATGTTCTGGATGAGCATCCACGCTTTGGGCAAGACCTCGAAATTCAGGCAGAAGATACCCTACGTCAAATTCTTACGATTACCCCTTTGATTCTGCAACATCACTTGCCGAGTTTAGAGAGCAACCGTCCTAAAGTGTCCTACACATTGAAGAGCTATGCTTTCATCCATGAAGATGAATTCTTAGCCACTACGGAATCAGGGCTTGTGACTCTCGGAAGCTTGCATCGTGCGTCCTCAGCGACTCCCTCGTGCACGTCGGAAAGCCCAAGTGCGAAAGCATCGGCCCATGTCACATGGAAGATGCTACGAAGAACTGACAGTCTGAAATCATATTCTATCCTTATAGGCGTGCCGTCATGTGGTATGGCTTTCCTAGGCGGAGCTGATGGCACTATACATTCGTATGATCATCCGTCTGGGAATATTCAATCTATGGTGGCCCTCAACAAAAAGGTCTCAGGACTCTTTGCGCAGCCCATACTGCACAACCTTGTGGACGCAGCCAAGGACGCCCAAAGCGTTGGTTTAGCTGCAGTACTTCTTGGGTCTCTGACTGCCTACTTCTGGTTGATGAAACGTGGACAGCTTCGTAATGCTGAAGCGCCGATCCAGATTGACAAAAGCTGGCCACTAGAGCTACCACCGACCTTTGTAGTTACAAGCTCACATTTCTTGCTCTCAGCGAACCTGCTTATCGTGGGAGCTCGGAGCGGTGCCCTAGCCGTGTACGACCTGTCAAGCCCTGATCAGACGAAAACTGCCTTATACCCCAAGGCTTGCTTTCCGTGTGTCCAAGGGGCAGATGCAGTCACAGTAATCTTGACAGTGCCCGACCCACAGGTTCACAGTAAGCCCATGGCAGCACACATACTGACCGCGGGTAGAAATGGTACGTACTCAATTCACTGTCTATCTTTGCAGCAAGACGCAGATATAGATACACGGATGTGTCTTGAGACGGTACATGTCTCGACACCTTCGTTCGGGCCCAACATCGAAGGTGCCCAATTCCATCCAATATCAGGCAATTTGTTCCTTTGGGGCTTCCGCGGGAAGGACTTCGTGGTCTGGAATGACACGAAGCAGAGCGAAACGATGACTATTGACTGTGGAGGTGCTCATCGAAGCTGGACTTACTTACCCAACAATGATGAAGGCGGTTCTCTAATATGGACGAAAGCTTCGAAGCTCAACCTACACCGGCAGTGGCAACCTTCTCACCAGGTGATAAAAGAGGGAGGTCATGGTCGGGAAATTAAGGCGTTAGCGATCTCCCCACCACTTGATGCATGGGGTCCTGCCCAACCAAGGCTGGTCGTTACAGGTGCCGAGGACACCAGACTGCGCCTCTTTCTCTATAAGGAAAATGCCACACTTCTCGATGGGTCCCGTTTCGAATGTTTTGGGGTCTTCAGAAAGCACACGACTGGCGTCCAGCACCTGCAGTGGTGCGGATATGCTGGGTTCCTGTTTAGTAGTGGCGGTGCTGAAGAATTCTTTGTCTGGAGGGTGCGGAAAGTGCCCGGATTTGGGATGGGCATGATCTGTGAGGCCGAGTGCTCCTCTATTACCGAGCTTTCAGATCTACGGGTCATGAACTTCCATATACTTGACCTACTTGACGAACAAGCTGCAATCAGCTTTCAGGCTTGCTTCCTTATATGTATGGTCTTTTCCAACTCGACAATTAGAGTAAGTCGGCCCGGCTCGGTAGAGTCGATCACTGTACTGACATACTCAGGTATATCGTTATATATCCTCTACTATGGTGAAAAGATTCGATCTGCTTCTGACGGGCAACTACACAACTCGCTGTCTAACACAAGTCCATTGCTTTGTCTCGTCACACAAGATGTACCTAGCTACCACCGGTACAGACGGCTATCTTGTGTATTGGAATCTTACGGATGGCTTAAGAAAGCACGGCGTTATCGTCGCGAATGGTCAAGCACAACTTCACAGCCAATCGGAAGTTCCGTTCCCAGATACCACGAACTGGCAGGCGCGGACTTTGGTCCATCAAAGCGCGGTGAAGTGTATGACCGTGGTGCGGGTTTCCGAAGACACCACTCTCATTGTCACTGGAGGTGATGATAACGCACTTGCATTCACTCGTGTCAGACCAGGAGGTACTCTTCCGGCCGAGGGCCCTCAGTGTTCAACTTTACTCATCCCCAAAGCCCACGCTTCTGCCATCACAGCCATCACCTTCGTGGGCTTTACCAGCATAAGGAGAGGCGCTTCTCATCATTTACGGTTCGCAACATCGAGCAATGATCAGAGACTGAAGTTGTGGTCTACCTGTATCGATCTTAGCAAGCAAGGTGTGGCCGGCCTGGAGATTAGGAGGGATTCCAACGTGTACACTCCAGTTGCAGACGTGTCATCAATGGATGTGCTAACAGATAAGTCGAACAAGAAGAAGATTGTGGTTTGTGGCGTCGGTATGGATATTTGGAGTGTCAATGAATCTGATTCGGGGCGCTTCTGAGATGCGTTTGCACTGGATTTCGAGTACAACGTTCCAAAGGATAAGAAAAGATGAACAGCAGTTCACATTCTACTCTTCCAAGATCCGCGTACATGTACTGAGGTAGTGAAAGCTATGCCCCTGATCGTCGTCAACCCCTTGATGACATCGGCAAATGCAGGAACGAGAAAGTACCCCGCGGTGCCCCACCAACATTAGGTACTCTACCAATTTACAGTATATTCATCCACCAAGATTGAATCACTATGTAACCTGTCAAACTTTTCATTCTTCACTTTATCCTAAGAAAGAACGTGTTCGAAATGGCTGTACAAGATAGTGCGCAGTATTTGACCTCGCTCTTCGGCCTGCAGGGCAAGACTGCACTCATCACTGGCGGAACGCGAGGCATTGGTGCGGGTTTGACTGTTGCGCTGTAGGTAATGTTACACAACCTATACCTGAAAGTACTAGACACATGTATCCGGCTATAATTGATAGCACCTAGAAATCAATCAGCACTAATGGGGCTTCTTACAGAGCATCGGCCGGCGCGGATATCATCCTCCTCCAGCGCGACCCTTCCACCGGCGGCCCTGTCAAGGATAGAGTCCGCGCCTTAGAACGAGCCTGCGACTCTTATGCTTGCGATTTAGGTGATCGAAAGCAAGTTAGAGACATAGTGCCAGCAATATGTGAGCGAGATGAAAGATGTGTGGATATTCTTGTCAATTGCGGCGGAGTGCAACATCGATCCCCTGCTGTAGACTTCGCAGAGGACAAGTGGGATGAGGTAGGCTTCAAATATCGACGCTTGACTCCAACTTCTATGGCTTGCTAATGTTGCACGGAAAGCATAGGTCATCGAAGTCAATCTGACAGCGTCCTTTATCCTCGCTCGCTCCCTTGCCAAACACTGGCTGTCCTTTTCAAACCCGCTCGGGGTTGACAAGAAGAAAATCATCAATATCGCCTCGGTCCTTACTTTCAGTGGCAGCGCCGACATCTGTGCCTACGTGGCCACGAAGGGTGCTATCGGGCAGCTCACCAAGGCGCTGAGTAATGAGTGGATGGGGAAAGGCATCTGTGTTACTGCGCTTGCGCCAGGATATATTGCTACGGAGTTGACGGAGGGTATTAGGACTAGTGAAGAGAAAGAGGCATTGATACTGGGGAGAGTGCCAGCCGGCAGATGGGGAGTTCCGGAGGACCTGGCTGGCGCCGTAGTGTATTTGGCAAGCAGGGCAAGGTATGTTATACTTATCCAATATCCTGACCATGACGAAGTATACTGGACCTGCTTTTCATAGCCCTTTAAGGCCAATAGCGCTGATCTGTGTCCAGCGACTTCGTGAGTGGAGAGATCCATGTCGTCGATGGGGGATTCTGCGGGCGATGAAGAGCTCGACAATCTCCGGTCGGTGAGCGCTCGAATAGGTCTTTAGCTTCTACAGACAACGGTGTAAATAATGCAGGGTGGCATTGTGTTGTCATGGCCGTTGTTAGACAGCATTTCATAATTCCACAGTGCGAAAGAGTTAGTGAAGACAACACCCTTACTCACAGAGTACGCAAATGGAAGCGTTATGACTCCATGGGAGGTTTCATTTGAGGTCATTCAAGAGCGCAACAAGAATGCGGGAACCATATTCCTGCTGTGCGCTTTCCTCAACTCTTCTGATCTCTTTTATGACCTCTTTCAAATCGGTACTAATCCCAACAAACTGAGTCAGGCGGTTGAAGCGGGTGACGACCCGCGGCCAACATGGCTTTGTGACTTGGGCAGGGAAGAACTTGCCTTCCTTGACGTCATTAAGACACTCGTTTTCCTAACCTTCTCATTCCTAAGGCCAAGGGAGAGTATCAATGACAGCTACTCAATTCACGCTATAGTCCGCGAGTGGGCTAGGCTTCGGCTTCACGCCAGCGAATGGAAGCCACTGCTTACGTTTGCTGTTTCACTAATCTGGAATGTCCTACAAGGCAATGATGAGAGAGAGCAGTCGATGCTGCACAAGCCATTACTGCCTCACGCCGACCATTGAGTATCGATTTGGGTGAGCACGAAGTGCACTCGTCAATGGGGTTTCACGGCATGGCTTGCATGTACGATGACCAAGGAAGACAGGATGATGAGAAGCTGTTGTGTCAGCGAGCCGTAGGAAATTTCGAGCGGCGACTAGGAGGAGGACACGCATTGTCCTTGAGGCCAATAAACTTGCTGGGCATCGTGGAGTTTAGCTTGAGGAATTATCGATCGTCAGCGGACCTGCTTGAGCGAGCATTACGTGGACGGGAGAGAACAGTCGGCCCAGAAGCCCAGGACACTCTGAAGGCGGCCTGCAACCTAGGCTACATCTACGATCTTCTTAGAAAATTAGACGATGCGGAAGCAATGTTGTTGCGATCGACGAAAGGAATGAAAAAGCCTTCCGGACCTGATAATGCAAGAGCTATAGTAACGGTCAATGACTTGGCGTACCTTTACCAAGATGTGGGAAGAGTGGACGATGCCAAGAAGATGTATCTGGAAGTACTAGCCAGGGTGGAGCGCTGGGCCGTGCCATTCGATGTGGACACCTTAGAAGCAGCTTGTGATTGATTCCAAGCCAGTTCAAATTCGGAAAGATCTCATATCAGCTTGCAATCCGAGAGCAATCTATACGGCTCAAGGCAGGCCGAACGAAGCAGAGAAGCTACTTATAAAAACGATAGCTGGGGAGGAGGGGCCGAGTTAGTGCACAAACGAGTTCTAAAATGGCGAACGTTGGGATCCGAACCTAAGGACGGCTGGATATCCGAGACTCTCACATCTTTTGGAATGCTCCGTCAAAGGCAGGTCCAGATTGGAGGAAGCGGAAGGATTTTTTGAGAGTCTTCAGAAGTCAAAGATTGAAGGGCCGCTCATAGAACTTTTGGACGTAGAAAGCGCGCAAGAATTCGGAGGACCTACAGCGTCTCCGAGCTGAAGCAGTCTGTTCCTAATCACCCTAAGTGGAATATGGGCATTGGACATTCCAACGATTTCGAGTTACGGCTTAGGCTACCATCGGAGCAACCTCAATGCTGTCCTGGAAGATCTCATCAGGACCTCCAGAAAGGCAGTGTATCCGATTATGAGCCTTGCACCGTACGACTATGAGCTGAGTAGCTCTAGACAGGGTGGAGAGAAATCCGAATCTGTCTCTCTGCTGAAACCTCAGCCCTGCCAAGCCGGAGACAGATTCCGCCGTGACAGCGCTAGCCCAGAAGAGGGTTAGCAAACGGCGGTGCAACTTTCCTCCCTTATCCTCAAAGCACGAGGTTCCTTTGGCACGAGTCTTGTTTTGCCCGAAAGACTTGACTATCACCGGCTCACAGTAGGTGATAATTTGCAATACTATGCCGAATCAAATGAGATGCGCCGGGATGCGATTGGAGTGCATTATTTTCGGACCAACCCCCTCAATTCCGCCGTTGCATGGCCAGTGCGTTGGGTGAGACCACCACCAAGTATTTATATTGAATTTCTTAGTAGCCAGATATCTCTATGTCTTTCAGATAACATCTCCATTGTCTTTTCGTCCACGACATAAGATCTGCTACCTTCGTGCGCCGAGCAATATTCGTTTCTTGACAACTTGTTCGCGAGAAAGGGAGATCCTCCATCTTCGGTTCCATGACTTCTAACTCTCCTCTGTGGTGGACATGTGTCCCATCGCTCGATCCCTCTAGACCGACCGCCGTGTTCCTCCACGCGGCGTGGATGTCATCTTCTATGTATGACGAGACAATTACCCAGCTAGCACCTTCGTTGCCACAAGTCAACCTAATGCGCGTTGATATCATGGCAAGACAACCGAAGACCGCAAGATTTTCACCTTGTGGAACCAGGCCGACGATCTCGTTGCTCTTTTGGTAGGAAGCACAGCTTATCAAAAGAAGTGGTGATGAAACGCTTACGAAGGTGTGATATATAGGAATCGCTCGGAATCGAGGAAGCTCTCCTCGTCGGCATCTCAATGGGCTCGTGCATCCCGCTCCGAGTCGCACTGAAATATCCGTCTCGCGTGTCGGCGTTAGTCCTAATCGCTGCTACATCGACGGCGGCCACCACGGCCGACAAGCAAGCGTTCGAGTATGTTCGGCAGGTTTGGACGTCCACACCATCGCCATCTGAGACAATCATGAACCTGTCTATCTCAGCCTGGGGCGGTCCTCTCGATGTGGAATCTGCTAGATCCCAGAGAATCAAGAGGGAGTGGGTGACTCGCCATTCCGGAGCTGAGAATGTCGATGCGATCTTTGAAAGTAGCAACGAGAGGGATGATATCACAGACAGGCTTGCCAATCTTTCTCATCCTGTCCTATCGATTCATGGGAAGCTGGATAGCACCTGGAAACTTGAAGAGGCGATGATTACGAGAGACGCTCTCGTCAATGCCAAGGTTCGATTAGAGATACTTGAAGACTGTGGGCATCTAGTGATATACGCCCGGGACAGTGAGGATGTTGGGATTTTGATCCGAGCCTTCGTTGAGCAGGTGATGGCGAACAAGTGACCTTTCCAGACTATTTCCGCCGAGGGACCGCCGCATTTGTTGTGGTCTGTCACATAACTCTTCTCGCATCAGTATCATGAAATGAAATGAAATGAATCGTCGGTCTTTTGACGGTCATATCCTCGAAAAAGCAATGGTGCCTGAAGACCATTTAGGGAGCAGGACAGGTTGAAAACCGGCAAAAACGCAAATATACGTCAGCGAGGCAATCTAGGGAATAGACCCAATAACATATCTAAACGCGTCGCAGTCTTCCACACTACACTACTACATCCGTCTCCTTCCCAGCCGCAAAGCCTCACCCCTTCCCGTCAG